>Ga0185299_10000066_pt1 | contig 320156 bp, 289 predicted proteins | sample PaiPotPPA55metaG_FD_128002 | JGI IMG/M metagenome (GOLD analysis project Ga0185299, IMG submission 128002) | Iron sulfur acid spring bacterial and archeal communities from Banff, Canada, to study Microbial Dark Matter (Phase II) - Paint Pots PPA... ...
CGGGCAACCACCGGCAACCGCGAGCCCCTATAATCGAGACCGCTCACGGGTGGGGAATTTCGGCGAGCACAGGCGGGGAACTTCGGTGAGCGTGGTCAGAACGAGCCAAGGCAGAAGCCGGCCTCGTCAACACGGCCGAGGAACTGGAGGCCGGAGCCGCGGTTCTCACGGATGCCCTGTACCTGGTGGCCGACCCGTTCATCGCCTACCAGAACGCCCGCGACACCGATCGACGGCAGCTCAACCTGGCGTTCTACGAGCGGTTCTACCTCGACAAGCTCGACGTGGTCGATGACAGAAAGACCCCGCTGTTCGCTGAACTGCACGATGCCACGCGGGCGTACCACCAGCACCGCACCGCCCAGCCAGAAGGTGTCGCCCTTGTCTCGCAGCGAGCCACACACACCCCACGTCGGCTCACAGGCGAGCCGAAAGGTTCAGCAGCACCGAGTGCGGCCACGGTGCCGCTTCATGGCTCCACAGATAGCAGAAGCCTCCCCGATGGGGAGGCTTCTATGCGTCCGACTACCCGGATGGACCAGGCAGCACTTGCTGATCTGTTTCAACCGGTCACGGGTTGGACTACGGACGTACTGGTGGGCGCAGAGGGGTTCGAACCCCCGACCGCTGGTGTGTAAAACCAGTGCTCTACCGCTGAGCTATACGCCCCGGTGCTCCGCCGCGTGGCGGAGCGGGTTGCGGCCTCACAACGAGGCGCGGGTTACGAATCTAACGCAGCGAGCGCTTTCTCCCAAGCCGCCTGGTCACGGGGCTCACCGGGGCCATTCATCTCGGCGAAGCGGATGATGCCGTCCTTGTCCACGACGAAGGTGCCGCGGTTGGCGAAGCCGGTGGTGTCGTTGAATACGCCGTAGGTCTGGGCGATCTGGCCGTGCGGCCAGAAATCGGACAGCAGCGGGAACATGTAGCCCTGTTCGGCGGCCCAGATCTTGTGGGTGGGCGGGGCGCCCACCGAGATCGCCAGGATTTCGGCGTTGTCGTTCTGGAACTTGGGCAGCTCGTCGCGCACCTTGCACAGCTCGCCCTGGCAGATGCCGGTGAAGGCGAGCGGATAGAACACGACCAGGACATTCTTGTGCCCGTAGTAATCGGACAGGCTCACGTCCTGGTTGTTCTGATCCTTGAGCGTGAAATCCGGTGCGACCGATCCCACTTCGAGCGGCATGCGCGAAACCTCCTGTCTGTGATGGCGGGCTGTGCTGGCACGTCCGCACATCGGCTCCCGTCGTTTCCGACGGGAGCCGATGTGGCCCACGCGATGGCCTGGACGACCGCTCAGCGCTGTTTCGAGGGTGTTTTGGGCTGCGTCAGCTTGGTTCCGGTCCAGGTTCCGAGGCTGACCGGGGTCGTCGAGGTCAACCCAGCCGGCGTTGCCGACTCGGTGATCTCACTCGGATCGACATGTCCCGCCTGGCCGGTCTTGGGTGTAAGCACCCAGACCACGCCGTCCTCGGCGAGCGGGGTGATGACGTTCAGCAACTCGTCGACCAGGTCACCGTCGCTGTCTCGCCACCACAGCAGCACGACATCGACCACCTCGTCGGTATCTTCATCGAGCAGCTCCGACCCGATCGCCTCCTCGACCTCGGCCCGCAGAGCGTCATCGGTGTCATCGTCCCAACCCAGCTCCTGAACCACCATGTTGTGCGAGATACCAAGCTTCTGAGCGTAGTTTTGCGCGTCCGCCGCGGCGACCACGGTGGTGTCCTCCTCAACTCCAGACAATAGGTAGTTGCAAGCGAACATGGTCCAGCGCCACAACGCAAGCCGATCGGGCCAAAATCTCCACGAAATATCCGTGTGCTTCACTGCGGCGGGTGGTCGATGCCCGCGCGTTGCGGTCGAATCGGCGCGTCATGACCGCGAACCCACCGGAGCGAAGCGGAGGTGCATCAGCACAGCTCAGTGCGCCGGACAGGCTTGGCGCGCCGTGTTGAGCGCGTCGTTGACCCGCTTGCTGGCGTCGTTGAGCGGCCCGACCGGCGCGGTGTAATTCATTTTCCGAGATTCGTCGGCCAGCCCGCGCGCGGCGTTGACGTAATCGGTGAACTTCTGCACCAGATCCGGAGGCAGGTCGCTGCCGGAGCCGCTCACCCGGCCCTGCACGGCATTGGCGGCGTCGTCGAGCGTCTGGACCGCCAGGTCGCGTTTGGCGTCCTGATCCGGCGCGTTGGCGTCGTGCGCGTCGACGAATTCGTTGTACTTGGTGACCGCCACACTGGTAGTCCCGCGGAACGGCGTGCAGTTGTCGCCCACCGCCTTCGCCTGCGCGGCCGCCTTTTTCGAGGAGCTGGCAGCCGCCGAGGACGAGGACATCTCCGTGCGGTACGCCGCGGCGTCGGCCTGATTCACGGTAGCGGTACCGTGGATGGAGCTGGAGCAGCCGGCTACGACCAGTCCCGCGGCCGTCGCCACGACCGAGCACACCATTCCGAACCCGTGTGGGTTCAGCAGCTTCATCGTCTTCCCCGCTTCTCGACCTCGAATGTGTCCTAGGGCACTTACGGATACGTTTTGTTGCCTCGTGCACGGTACTGGATTCGTAGCTGACATGATGACCTGGGACGCATCATCGACAAGGATGTGAGGTGCGGCCCACCCGTTCGCGTCGGGCAGCCGCGCCCACCAGCACGGCTACCCAGGGTTTTCAGAGCCATCAGCTTGTCCACCCCTGTACGAGGAGCATTGATTTTGACCGACCTGCTGCACCCGATGCCATCGTCGAGTTCCGCATCGCAGCCGGATCCCGCGGACGCCCCGGCGCCCGCACGGCCGGCCGGCGCGCGCGTGCGAGTGATTCGTGAGGGGGTGGCGTCCTACCTACCCGATATCGATCCGGACGAGACCAGCGAATGGCTCGAATCCTTCGACGAAATGCTCGACCGCGAGGGTCCGGGCCGCGCCCGCTACCTGATGCTGCGCCTGCTCGAGCGCGCCGGTGAGCGTCACGTCGCGATTCCCGCGCTGACCTCCACGGACTACGTCAACACGATCCCCACCGAGAACGAGCCCTGGTTCCCCGGTGACGAGGAGGTCGAGCGCCGCTACCGCGCCTGGATCCGATGGAACGCCGCGGTCATGGTGCACCGCGCGCAGCGCCCGGGTATCGGTGTGGGCGGCCACATTTCGACCTACGCGTCGTCGGCGGCGCTGTACGAGGTCGGTTTCAACCACTTCTTCCGCGGCAAGGATCATCCCGGCGGCGGCGACCAGGTCTATATGCAGGGCCACGCCTCCCCCGGCATGTACGCCCGGGCGTATCTCGAGGGCCGGCTGACCACCGATCAGCTCGACGGGTTCCGCCAGGAGTACAGCCACGGCGGCCCGGGCCGCGGCCTGTCGTCGTATCCGCATCCGCGGCTGATGCCGGACTTCTGGGAATTCCCCACGGTATCCATGGGTCTGGGCCCGATGAACGCCATCTACCAGGCACGGTTCAACCACTACCTGCACGATCGCGGCATCAAGGACACCTCCGATCAGCACGTGTGGGCGTTCCTGGGCGACGGCGAGATGGACGAGCCGGAGTCGCGCGGCCTGATCCAGGTTGCGGCGAACGAGGGCCTGGACAATCTCACCTTCGTGATCAACTGCAACCTGCAGCGCCTGGACGGCCCGGTGCGCGGTAACGGCAAGATCATCCAGGAGCTGGAATCGTTCTTCCGCGGCGCCGGCTGGAACGTCATCAAGGTCATCTGGGGCCGGGAGTGGGACGCGCTGCTGGGCGCGGACCGCGACGGCGCGCTGGTGAACCTGATGAACTCGACTCCCGACGGCGACTACCAGACCTACAAGGCCAACGACGGCGCCTATGTGCGCGAGCACTTCTTCGGCCGCGACCCGCGCACCAAGGAACTGGTGGCCGACCTGTCGGATCAGCAGGTCTGGAACCTCAAGCGCGGCGGCCACGACTACCGCAAGATCTACGCGGCGTATGCGGCGGCGCTGGCGCATAAGGGCCAGCCGACCGTGATCCTGGCCAAGACCATCAAGGGCTACGGCCTGGGCAAGCATTTCGAGGCCCGCAACGCCACCCATCAGATGAAGAAGATGACGCTGGAGGACCTCAAGGCCTTCCGCGACGTGCAGCGCATCCCGATCACCGATGCCCAGCTCGAAGAGAACCCGTATCTGCCGCCGTACTACCACCCCGGCATGGAGTCTCCGGAGATCCAATATCTGCTGGGCCGGCGCAAGGCCCTGGGTGGTTACCTGCCCGAGCGGCGCACCGCGGCAAAGCCGCTGCAACTGCCCGGTGACGAGCCCTATCGCGGGGTGCGCAAGGGGTCGGGCAAGCAGAACGTCGCCACCACGATGGCGTTCGTGCGGCTGATGAAGGAGCTGTTGCGGGACAAGGAGATCGGCAAGCGGATCGTCCCCATCATCCCGGACGAGGCGCGCACGTTCGGCATGGATTCGTGGTTCCCGTCGTTGAAGATCTACAACCGCAACGGGCAGCTGTACACCTCGGTCGACGCCGAATTGATGCTCGCGTACAAGGAAAGCTCGATCGGCCAGATCCTGCACGAGGGCATCAACGAGGCCGGTTCGACCGCGTCGTACACGGCCGTGGGGACCTCCTACGCCACACACGGCGAGCCGATGATCCCGCTGTACATCTTCTATTCGATGTTCGGCTTCCAGCGCACCGGCGATGGTCTGTGGGCCGCGGCGGATCAGCTGGCACGCGGATTCATCCTCGGAGCTACTGCCGGGCGAACCACCCTGACCGGCGAGGGCCTCCAGCACAACGACGGTCACTCGCTCCTGCTGGCCTCCACCAATCCGGCGATGGTCGCCTACGACCCGGCCTACGCCTTCGAGATCGCCCACATCGTGCGCGACGGCCTGCGCCGTATGTTCGGCGGCGGGCAGCCCACGCCCGAGGCGACGGTACTGCCGGGGACGCACCTGCATCGGCAGCAGGACAGCTTCGGCGGCGAGAACATCAGCTACTACATCACGCTGTACAACGAGCCGTACCCGCAGCCGCCCGAGCCGGACGGCATCGATATCGAGGGCCTGCTCAAGGGTATCTACCTGTACAAGGCCGCAGGCGAGGGCGAGGTGCGCGCGCAGATCCTGGTCTCGGGCGTCACGGTGCCCGACGGCCTGCGCGCGCAGGAATTGCTGGCCGCCGAGTGGGGTGTGCAGGCGGATGTCTGGTCGGTGACCTCGTGGAGCGAGCTGCGCCGCGAGGCCCTGGCCAAGGAGATTGCGGTGCTGCATAATCCGGGCATCGATCCGGGTGTCCCGTACCTCACCCAGGTGCTGTCGCGGGCGCAGGGTCCGTTCGTGGCCGCCTCGGACTGGATGCGCGGGGTGCAGGACCAGATCCGCAAGTGGGTCCCCGGCGACTACACCACCCTCGGCACGGACGGCTTCGGATTCTCCGATACCCGCGCGGCGGCGCGGCGGGTGTTCAACGTCGATGCCCAGTCGATCGCGGTCGCGGTGCTGGCGGCCCTTGCCCGCACCGGGGCGATCGATGCGGGCAAGGCCACCGAGGCCGCCGCGCGCTACCGCATCCACGACGTCGACGCCGCCGAACTGTCCACGGTCGCCGAGGACTGAGCCGCGAGACCCCCCACGTGGGGTGCGCCGATCCGTCGGCGCACCCCACGTGACCAGGACTATGCATAAGTCGAACCTTCAGGGGGGAGTATTGAGCCGTGGATCGTAAACCGCCGAGACCGCGCCGGATCTCTGATTCCGATACATCTACCTCGCACGAGGTGTATCTGCCCACCGGTGCGCTCTCCCCTAACCGCCAGACCCGTGACCCACTCCCGGACACCCTGCTCAAACGCGTGAAGCAGTTCTCCGGGCGGCTGTCCACCGAGGCGATCGCCTCGATGGAGGAACGGCTGCCGTTCTTCGGCAACCTGGATGCCGCCCAGCGCGCCGGGGTGCAGATGCTGGTGCAGACCGCGGTGGTGAACTTCCTGGAGTGGCTGCAGGATCCCGAGAGCGATATCCGGTTCAGCCTGGATGCGTTCCAGGTGATTCCGCAGGATCTGGCGCGCCGCCTGACGCTGCGCCAGACCGTCGACATGGTCCGCGTGGCCATGGAGTTCTTCGAGCAGTGGCTGCCGGCGCTGGCCCGCAACGACCGGCAACTGGTGGCCCTGACCGAGGCGGTGCTGCGCTACGGGCGCGAGCTGGGTTTCGCTGCGGCCTCGGTCTACGCCAGCGCCGCCGAATCCCGCGGCGCCTGGGACACCCGCCTCGAGGCACTGGTCGTGGACGCGGTGGTGCGCGGGGATACCGGCCCGGAGATGCTGTCCCGGGCGGCGACGCTGAACTGGGATGCCACCGCCCCGGCCACGGTGCTGGTCGGCACGCCCCCGACCGATCAGGTGGCCGTGGTGGGTTCGGTGCACGCCGCCGCCGCCCGGCACGGCCGCGCCGCGCTGGCGGTGGTGCAGGGTTCGCGGCTGGTGATGGTGGTCAGCGGCAATCTCGGCGACACCGCGTACCCCACCCCCTTCCTCACCGATCTGCTGGCCGAGGCGTTTTCCGAGGGCCCGGTGGTGATCGGCCCGACCACCCGCACCCTGTCCGCGGCGCACGTCAGCGCGGTGGAGGCGATGGCCGGAATGGAGGCGGTGGTGGGCTGGCGCGGGGCCCCACGGCCGGTGCACGCCTCGGAATTGCTGCCCGAGCGGGCCCTGCTCGGCGATCGGGCTGCGGTCGAGGCTTTGAACGAGTATCTTGTGCTACCGTTGGCCGCCGCTGGGTCGGCCCTGTCGGACACCCTCGACGCCTATCTGGACTGCGGTGGAGCCGTCGAGACTTGCGCCCGCCAGCTGTTCGTTCATCCAAATACGGTGCGATACCGCCTCAAGCGTATCGCCGAGGTGACGGGCCGCGATCCGCTCAATCCGCGCGACGCCTACGTGCTCCGGATCGCCGCCACCATAGGCCGATTGACACGAACCTATAACGAATCGCCAACTTCTGCCTCAGAAGCCCCTTCCGGCACTCCTCACGACGATCGGCTGTAACGCCCGGTGGGGGCCGGTCGATCCCGGCGTCCCACTAGCTGTTTTGTGGAGTCCACACAAAACAGATCCTCAAACATCATTCGCGTCGACATCTCCGAAACGGCCCCGCAAGGTGTTGTCTATAGAAGTGATCGCGTTGCTCGCCCCAGGACAGGGGTCTCAGACACCCGGCATGCTGGCGCCATGGCTCGACCTCCCCGGCGCGCGTGACCGTCTCGAACTGTGGTCCAAGGCCGCCGGCCTGGACTTGGTGCAACTGGGCACCACGGCCTCCGCGGAGGAGATCACCGATACGGCTGTCACCCAGCCGCTGGTGGTCGCCGCCGCACTGCTCGCCTTCGCGGAGATTCCACAGAATGCGCTGTCGGCCGATACCATCATCGCCGGACACTCGGTCGGCGAGCTCGCGGCCGCCGCCATCGCCGGCGTCATCTCCCCCGATGACGCGGTGATGCTCGCCGCGATCCGCGGTGCGGAGATGGCCAAGGCGTGCGCGCTGGAGCCGACCGGAATGTCCGCCGTGCTCGGCGGCGATGAGGCCGCCGTGCTCGCCCGACTGGACGAATTGGATCTCGTTCCGGCCAACCGCAACGCGGTGGGTCAGATCGTGGCCGCCGGTCGACTCGATGCGCTGGCCGAATTGGCGGCGAACCCACCGGAGAATGCACGCGTCCGCGCGCTGCCCGTCGCCGGGGCATTCCACACCGCGTTCATGGCTCCGGCCCAGGACGCTGTGACGAATGCCATCGCCCAGATAACACCCAGCGAACCTGCTCGGACCCTACTGTCGAACTACGACGGTCGACCGGTCACCTCGGGTAAGGACGCCATCGATAAGCTCGCGGCACAGGTGACCCGGCCCGTCCGGTGGGATCTGTGCACCGAAACCGTTCGCGCGGCAGGGGTTTCCGCGGTGGCCGAGTTGCCACCCGCAGGCGCCCTGGTAGGCATCGCCAGGCGGGAGCTCAAGGGCACCCCGAATCTGGCGCTGAAAACCCCCGAGAACATCCCCGCGTTGGCAGATCTCTTGGCAACCGGCTAGCTTTTCTGCGGCTTGCAGTGACGCAACCGCAACCTGGCGAAAGAGAAACAATCGCCCGCCGGGTTCCGAAAAAGTAATCGCATCCCCGTCAACAAAGAATCAAGAAGGGAGCCACCCAGTGGCCGCTCTGACCCAGGAACAGATCGTCGAAGAGCTCGGCAAGATCATCGAAGAGGTGACCGGCATCGAGCCCTCCGAGGTGACGATCGAGAAGTCCTTCGTCGATGACCTGGACATCGACTCGCTGTCGATGGTCGAGATCGCCGTGCAGACCGAGGACAAGTACGGCGTCAAGATCCCGGACGAGGATCTGGCCAGCCTGAAGACCGTCGGCGATGCCGTCACCTACATCCAGAAGCTGGAGGCCGAGAACAGTGACGCCGCCGAGGCGATGAAGGCCAAGTTCAGCGCGGACTCGGAGTAGGACCGACACTGTGACCACTCCTTCCACCTTGAACGGGAACTTCCCCAACGTCGTCGTAACAAGCCTGGCGGCGACCACGTCGATCGCGGGTGACGTCGATGCGACGTGGAAGGGACTCCTCAACGGCGAGAGCGGTATCGACACTCTCGAGGATTCCTTCATCGAGGAATACGACCTTCCGGTCCGCATCGGCGGGCATCTGAAGGTTCGGCCCGAGACCCTGCTCACCCGGGTCGAATGCCGTCGCATGGCGTATGTCGAACAGCTCGCGACCGTCCTCGGTCGCGAGGTGTGGAAGAACGCCGGCTCTCCAGAGGTCGACCCCGAGCGGCTCGGCGTGGCGATCGGCACCGGACTCGGTGGCGGCGATGCGCTGATCGACTCGGTCGACAAGCTGAAGAACGGTGGCTATCGCAAGATTTCGCCGCTGGCGGTGCAGATGGTCATGCCCAATGGGCCGTCCGCCGTCGTGGGGCTGGAACTGAAAGCCAGGGCGGGAGTGGTCACTCCGGTCTCGGCGTGCTCATCGGGTTCGGAGGCCATCGCGAATGCGTGGCGGATGATCGTCATGGGTGACGCCGATATCGTCGTCGCCGGTGGCGTCGAGGGTTATATCGACGCCGTGCCGATCGCGGCATTCTCCATGATGCGCGCGATGAGCACCCGCAACGACAGCCCGAAGTCGGCCTCGCGGCCCTTCGACAAGGATCGCGACGGCTTCGTCTTCGGTGAGGCGGGCGCCCTGATGGTCGTCGAGACCGAGGAGCACGCCAAGGCGCGCGGGGCCACCATCCACGCCCGCCTGATGGGTGCCGGAATCACCTCCGACGGCTTCCATCTCGTCGCCCCGGCCCCGGACGGGCAGGGTGCGGCTCGCGCGATGAAGCGGGCGATGCAGACCGCGGGTCTGACCAACAGGGACATCACCCACGTCAACGCGCACGCGACCGCGACGCCGATCGGCGATACCGCCGAGGCGAACGCGATCAACCTGGCCGTCGGAAACCATGCCTCGGTCTACGCGCCCAAGTCCGCCCTGGGCCACTCGATCGGCGCCGTCGGCGCCCTCGAGTCGGTGCTCACAGTGCTCAGCATCCGCGACGGCATCGTGCCGCCCACGCTGAACCTGGACAACCAGGATCCGGAGATCGATCTCGACGTCGTGCACGGCGAGGCCCGCCGCCAGGACATCGAGTACGCCATCAACAACTCGTTCGGTTTCGGTGGGCACAATGTCGCGCTCACTTTCGGCCGGTACTGATTTCACCGGTCGATCTCGACAGCGATTCCGGTGGGGCCTTCGGTTCGTATCCGAAAGCCCCACCGGGATAGATCCGGCGACTCACCAATGCTCTCGAGGAGAGAACGCGATGACCACTCTGGCTCCCACCCAGGCAGATACCGCGACCGATCCCCGGGATCCGCTGGGTCGATTGCAACGGTTCTTCGACCCCGGCACCGTCCTTCCCCTGCACCCCCGTAACAGGTCCGGCGTGCTGGCCGCCATCGGCGAGGTCGACGGCGTGCGTACCGTCGCATACTGCTCCGACGCCACCGTCATGGGCGGCGCGATGGGTGTCGAGGGCTGCAAGCACATCGTCGATGCCATCGACACCGCCATCGACTCCCGGATCCCCGTCGTGGGCATCTGGCATTCCGGTGGCGCCCGCCTGGCCGAGGGCGTGGAGGCCCTGCATGCGGTCGGCCTGGTCTTCGAGGCCATGGTCCGCGCGTCCGGCCTGGTCCCCCAGATTTCCGTGGTGCTCGGCTTCGCCGCCGGCGGCGCCGCCTACGGCCCCGCGCTCACTGACGTGGTGATCATGGCGCCCGAGGGCCGGGTCTTCGTGACCGGTCCGGACGTGGTCCGCTCGGTCACCGGCGAGAACGTCGACATGGCCACCCTCGGCGGCCCCGACACGCACTTCAAGAAGTCCGGTGTATGCCATATCGTCGCCGACGACGAGTCCGATGCCCTGCATCGCGGGCGCCGCCTCGTGTCGATGTTCGCCGAACAGGGTGAATTCGATATGGTCGCCGCCGAACACGGCGACGTCGACCTGCGGGCCATGCTGCCCGAGTCCGCCAAGCGCGCGTACGACGTCAAACCGCTGGTGCACGAGCTGCTCGATAATGTCGATGGTGAGTCCTCCTTCGAGGAGTTCCAGGGCGGCTACGCCCGCAGCATCGTCACCGGTGTCGGACGCCTGGCCGGGCGGACCGTCGGTGTGCTGGCTAACAACCCGCTGCGCATGGGCGGCTGCCTCACCTCCGAGAGCGCCGAGAAGGCCGCGCGGTTCGTGCGGCTGTGCAACTCGTTCGGCATTCCGCTGGCGGTCATCACCGATGTCCCCGGCTACCTGCCGGGCGTCGGCATGGAGTGGGAGGGCGTGGTGCGCCGCGGCGCCAAGCTGCTGCACGCCTTCGCCGAGGCCCGCGTCCCGCGCGTCACCCTGGTGACCCGCAAGATCTACGGCGGCGCCTATATCGCGATGAACGCCCGCTCGCTCGGCGCGACCGCGGTGTACGCGTGGCCCGGCGCAGAGGTCGCCGTCATGGGCGCCAAGGCCGCGGTGGGCATCCTGCACAAGAAGGCGATCGCCGCCACGCCCGAGGACGAGCGCGAGGCGCTGATCGAGCGACTCACCGCCGAGCACGAGCAGATCGCCGGCGGCCTGAGCCGCGCAATGTCGATCGGTGTGGTCGACGAGGTGATCGACCCGGCAAAGACCCGCTCCACGATCGCCGCGGCACTGGCCGCCGCGCCGGCCCGGCCGAGTCACAACAAGAACATTCCGCTGTAAGTCGTTCCGCGGCAACGGCATGAGGGTGGCCTCCGGCACGGAGGCCACCCTCCTCGTTTCACGCAACACCATCGTGGGGGGAATTTCATGGACGACATGCGGCATCAATTGATGGCGGCCCTGGACGAGTTGGACGCCGCCCGCGCCAAGCAGGCCGCACTGCGCGCCGAACTGGCCGCCGCCCGCGCCGCCCGCAGCACCCTGGACGTCGAATTACAGTTCACCAGAACCGAACTGGACGCCACCCTCGTCGATATGGTGCAGCTGCGCGAGGACTATGTCCGCATTCAGCATGATTACATCCAGATGCAGTACGAGCAGATCGAGATGCGTCACGACCTCATCGAGATCGAATATCTGGTATCGGTCCGGCTCGCGGCCCAGGAGGAGGAGTTGCGCCTGCTGCGCGGGCGCGATGCGCCGCCGGAGGGGTGAGGCCGCGCCACGGCGTCACGGCCCGGCGGGATCGGGATCGGGATCGTCACAGTAACCGACGACGGTCATCTCGCTCAGTAGCAGGACCGGCTTGCCCGGGGCGGGAAGCATAGTGCTGACCGCATCGATGACGGTCCAGCCGCCGCCGATGCGGCGCATCCGGATGTTCTCGAAACGGCCGGTCGAGATGCCTTCGCGCACAAGGCGGTCCAGTTCCACGCGCACGGGCGGGATATCGTCGGGGTGCGAGGTATCGCGATCGTCGACCATCCCCCGCCACTGAATGCCCGGAACCGGATCGGTGATCCAGCGGACGATGCGCGCCGCACCCACATCGGCCAGGGCCAGATGCGAGGGGCCGGGATGGCGCCGCCCCAGCGTGGCCAGCGCCATGGAGTCGAACGAAGCGGGCTCGGGCGCAAGGGATTCGGTGACATCCAGTAGCAGGCCGCGCCAGTGGGCGCGGGCCGCGCCAGATCCGTTGCGCAGCGCCAGCCGGTACCGGCGGGACACCTCGCCGATGCGGGCGGTGACATCCCCCGCCCAGCGCATGCCGTCGGCGGGGTCGATCGCCTGCAGAATCAGATCCATCGCGCCGTCGCATCGTTCTACATACCGAAATGCCTCCGGTACGGTCCAATTCATTCGATCGCCCGGAATCTGCCACCCGAAGGGGTTGCCCACCAGGTGAATCGAGCGTTCATCGGACGAATAATCGAATGCCGCAACAGAATACGACAATCCCATCGGAAGTTCGCGAGGCTCGTAACGCACCTGCACGCCGTACACGCGGTTGCCGGTCCCGAATACCGGTTCGGCCGCGACAACGATCGGCGCACCGTCACCGCCCGGGCGTCCGGGCAGCCGCGCCCGCACGGGCTCGCCGCCGCCGTACACCTGCTCGACCATCCGCAGCACCTCCGGCCGCAGCACCCGCACCGTGGACCGCCACAGCACGGGACGACCATCGATCGCGAGCACCGACCAGTCGTCACGATGCCCGAGGGTTTCGACCAGGACCCGACCGCCGTTCACCCGCACCCTCCCGCTCTTGCCTGCGGGACGACTCTGCCATATCGGCAAGGCCGGATACAAAGACCGGTCGGTTTTCGCCGTGCAGCGGAACGACCGAGCACCCCTCAGCCGACGTCGCGGCGCAACCAGGTGACCTCCGCGCCCTCGCCGCCGCTGCGGAAGGGTTCGAGGTCGTCGTCCCAGGCGGTGCCGAGGACGCGGTCGATCTCGGCGGCGATCTCGGCGGGCCCATGGCGGTCCCGCTCGCGCGCCAGGCGCACGATTTCCCGCAGCCGCATCTCCCCGACCATCACATCGCCATTCGCACTCATGGCGCCGCACCACAGCCCCAGTCCCGGGACGAAACAGAAGCGTTCACCGTCGACGCCCTCACTGGGATCCTCGGTGATCTCGAAACGTAAGACCGGCCAGGCCCGCAATGCGTTGGCTATCTTCGATCCGGTGCCGACCGGCCCGGCCCACTCCGTGATCGCGCGCAGCTGTCCCGAGGCGGCGGGTTGTGCGGTCCAGCGCAATTGTGCGGGCGATTTCAGCGTCGAGGAGAGCGTCCATTCGATGTGCGGGCACAGCGCGGCAGGCGACGCGTGGACGTACACAACTCCACACGTCGCATCCGCGAACTGATTCGATCCGCGCACCAGCACACCTCCGGCTCGACCTGGAACGTCTTCCCCAACGATCCCGTCGGCCTGGCGTTGCCCGAGTTTACTGGAGTGCCCGGTGTTACGGGTGTTACTTTTCGGCCGTGTCGCGGTTTGCTGCAATCTCCCCGATGACCGCGTCACTGAGCGGCGGCCACGCCGCACGGGCCCAATCGCCGAAATTTTCGTCACTCAGCGCCACGCACGCCGCCCCCGGCACCGGATCCACCCACAGGAATGTGCCCGACTGACCGAAGTGCCCATAGGTTCGCGGCGAGTTCGCGGCACCGGTCCAATGGGGGGTCTTGTGGTCGCGGATCTCGAATCCCAGCCCCCAATCGTTGGGGCGCTGGGAACCATATCCCGGCAGCACACCGTTGCTGCCCGGGAATTGCACGGCAGTGGCCTCGGCCACGGTTTGCGGAGAAAGCGCAGTCGGTTCCAGCAACTCACCAGCAAAAAGCAACAGGTCCGCGACCGTGGACCGCGCCCCATGTCCGGCGGGACCCTGCAGCACCGAGGATTTCATGCCGAGCGCCTCGAATACCGCCTCGTGCAGATAATCCTCGAACGCGATCCCGGTCCGATCGGCCACGAACTGCGCCAGCACCTCGAATCCGGCGCTGGAATAGATCCGGCGCGCACCCGGCTCGGCCATGATCACGGTGGTGTCGAAGGCCAGCCCCGAGGTGTGCGCCAGCAGGTGCCGCACCGTCGAGCCGGGCGGCCCCGCGGGCTGGTCCAGTTCGATCGCCCCCTCCTCCACCGCGACCAGCACCGCGTAGGCGACAAGCGGTTTGGTCACCGAGGCCAGCGCGAACACCCGGTCCGCGTCTCCCTCGGTCACCGCGCCCGCGGCCGTGACAACCCCCGCAGCGGCATGCCCGACCGGCCAATTCCGAATCTGCTCCAACGCTCGCACCCGACGAGCCTACGACCTTACTCAGGCGCGCACGTCGTGCAGGTGGTGCAGCAGGTCGTGAACGAAGTACGGTGCCATCGCGTCGATGGTGAACAGCGAGCCGTTGCTGCGGCGGGCCGCGCGGGAGCGATCGGCCACGGCGACGGATTCGAAGGCGCGGGAGACGGTTTCGGCGGCCTCGGCAAGCTGGGCGGCGACGGCGGCCGGGTTCTGGCCGAGGTAGTCGTCCGCCTCGGCGGTGCGATCCTGATCCCAGTTCTCGAAGACCGGCAGTCCGTCGGCGAACCCCACCTTCGCCTCGAAGGCGGCGATTCCAGGCTCGGCGCCCCGGCCGCCGAGGGCGACATCGAGGCGGTGCACGAATATCCGGCAAACGTCACGAACGTGGGCGGCGTATTCCAGCGGTGCCCAGGTGGAATCGTCCGGGCGCACGGCCACATCGGGGCGCGCGAGCATGTGAGCGAAACGCGCCGCGGCCTCGCGCGTGAGCCCCGGCACCGCATCGTAGGCGGTGCCGGGGCCGTCGAATCCGCATTCCGGGCAGACCTTGTCGAGCACCCAGGTCCAGTCTTTATCCTCAGCAACGATCGGCATGCACAGCAACCTAGCGTGGCCGTAAATTACTTACCATAGATAAGCTGCCAACGATCGTCGAGATGCGGTCTTCTCACTCCATCAGCCGATGCGCCTTCTCGAACAGCTCCAGGGTGATGGCGTGCAGGAAGTCGCCGATCTGCTTGGGCGCCTTCCCCGCGAAGGCGCGCGCGTGGGTGCCCTCGAGCACGATGCCCAGTTTGAAGCATGCCAGCACCGTGTACCACGTGACGTCGCCGAGATCGCGGTCGGAGAAGCGGCCGTAGTGGACGATCATCTCCTGCGGGGTCGGCAGCCCGCCCACCGCGCCGAGCTCGCCGAACAGGCCCGCGTTGGTGGTGCCCGGTTCCGGGCGGGTCGCGATCTGCCAGCCCAGGTCCAGCAGCGGATCGCCGATCGTCGACATCTCCCAGTCGACCATCGCCGCCACCTGCGGGCCGTCGTAGCGGAACATCATGTTCGCCAAATGGCAGTCGCCGTGCAGGATCCCGGGCGTCCAGGCGGCGGGCCGATGCCGGTCGAGCCAGTCGCCGACGCGGTCGACGCCCGGAATCTCCGGTCCGGGATAGCCCTCGTTCGCGCCGTAGGATTCGAGTTCGCCGAGCCAGCGCGGCACCTGCCGCTCCAGGAATCCGTCGGGTTTGCCGTAGTCGGCGAGCCCGAGGGCGGCGTAGTCCACCGCGCCGAGGCGGGCGATCGCCTCCACCGCGGACAGGCCCATCTGCCTGCGGATCTCCGGATCGCCGGCATGCAGCGCGGGCAGTTCGTTCTGCGGATTGAATCCGGCGATCGGCTCCATCAGATAGAACACCGCCCCGAGCACCGACTCGTCGGGGCAGGCCGCGATCACCTCGGGCGCGCGCACCCCGGTCCCGGCGAGCGCACCGAGGATCCGGGCCTCGCGCCGGATCACGTCATTGCTCCTGGCGCGCAGGTGTTTGGGCCCGCGCCGCAGCACATAGTCGCGCCCGCCGCGGGTAAAGCGCAGCATGATGTTCTGGGTGCCGCCGCCGAGCGGCGCCACACCCTCGAACGGCCCGCCGGGCAGCCCCTGCTCGTCCATCCACTTCCCGATGACCGCGAAATCGACGATATCGCGGTCCACTTCGACCGGCTGCACCACAGACATGCCCCCCATTGTGCCCCAACCGCGCCGCATAACTGCGGGCAGCCGCCCTCAATATGGCGTGCGATCGTGTACCCCGGCCGACTACGGTAAACGCCATGAGCACGCCACAGCGCGCCCTGAGCGTGCTGCACGAGACGATCGAGCGCGCGGTCGATACCGAGGCGATCTTCCTGGCCTGCTACCGCGAATCCGCGGACGCATTCTGGCTCGACAGCACGCATGCCGAGCCGGGCCTGGACCGGTTCTCGTACCTGGGCGATGCCCGCGGGCCGCTCGCGGAGCTGGTGCGATACCGGGTGGGCCGGGGACGGGTCGAGATCGACCGGCACGACGGCCATTACGTGGTGCCGGGCACGATATTCGACTACCTGGCAGCCCAATTGCACCGAATCTCCATCGAATTCCCGGATGTACCTTTCGATTTCGTGGGCGGTTATGTCGGCTACCTCGGCTACGAGGCGAAGGCCGACTGCGGCGGCACCGCGCGGCACCGCGCACCGACGCCGGATGCGCAATGGATGTTCGCCGACCGGCTGATCGTCGTGGACCATGTCGCGCACCGCACACATCTGATCGCGCTGGCCGCACCCGATACCCCCGATTCCGTTGCCTGCGGCCGAGATTGGCTCACCACCACCCGCGCGAGTTTGGCCGCTCTGCCCGATCGGCAGGCGCCGCCGCGGCGGACGCCGCCCACCGACGAGCGGGCGGTCCAGGCCCGGCTCACCCGCGGCAGGGAACGCTATCTGGCCGATATCGACGAGATCTTCACGCAGCTGCGTGCGGGCGAGACGTACGAGGTCAACCTCACCGACAGCGTCTACGTCGACCAGGACTGCGACGGGCTGGAGGTGTATCGCGTGCTGCGCCGCTCCAATCCGGCCCCCTATGCCGCCTTCCTGCGCCTGGGCGATACCGAGATCGCCTGCTCGTCGCCGGAGCGGTTCCTCGGGGTAGACCGCGGCCGCACGGTGGAATCCAGACCGATCAAGGGAACCGCGCCCCGTGGGCGCACCCCCGAGCAGGACGAAATCCTGCGCCGCGCACTGGAATCGGATCCCAAGACGCGCGCGGAGAACCTGATGATCGTGGACCTGTTGCGCAACGATCTGGGCCGGGTCTGCGAACTGGGCTCGGTGCACGTGCCCGCCCTCATGCGCGCGGAGACCTACACCACGATGCACCAGCTGGTGACCACGATCCGCGGCCGCCTGCGCCCCGACGTGGACGCGGTGACCTGCCTGCGGGCCTGCTTTCCCGGCGGATCCATGACCGGCGCCCCGAAGCTGCGCACGATGGACATCATCGACGATCTCGAGACCGAGGCCCGCGGAATCTATTCCGGCACCATCGGATTCCTCGGCCTGGGCGGCACGGCCGACCTCAATATCGTCATCCGCACCGCGGTCCGCCACGGCGGCCGCTGGCGCATCGGCGCCGGCGGCGCGATCGTCCTGGATTCCGATCCGGAGCAGGAATACCACGAAATGGTGCTCAAGGCCGCCACCGCCCTGCGCGCCGTCACCGAGGTCGCCGAGCTATGTCAGAGTCGCCTGGCATAGTTCGACCGCGATGACATACGCCGACGATGCCGCGACGCCGGTTCCGACCTCGCTGCTGACCGTGTCGCTGTCGTGGCGATCGGAGCACGCGCTGGACGCGCACGCCATCCTGCTGTCCGAGCACGGTCTGATGCGCTCACCGCGCGATGCGGTGTACTTCAACGCGCCGAGACATTCCTCTCAGGCGGTGACGCTGGATCAGCAACCACAGCCACGCACCGCGCGGCTATCGGTATCGCTGCCACGCACCGAATCCGAGGTGGCCCACATCATGCTGGGCGTCTGCGCACCCGAGGGAACCGTCGGCGAAGTCGCGGGCCTGACGGTCGAGGTCCTCGACGCCGCGGGGCTGGTCGCACGCTGCGATGCCACGTCCTGTGCAACTACCCGGGCCACCGGACGCACGCCGTTGCGGACCACGGTGGACCCGACCGGCGCTAAAGCGCCCGGACCGGTCGGTGCGGCGGTGCTGGCGGAGTTCTTCCGCAGCGAGGGTCAGTGGTGGTTTCGGCCAATCGAAGGGCGCTGGGCCGAATTGGCTGATCTGTTCGCGGATTTCGGCATCCGGGCCAACGACAATCCAGGCCTCGGCGGGGAACGAATTTCGCTGCATCGAAACAGCGTCGGCGGGCTCGGGAGCGAGAGGCCCACCCCAGCACCGCCCGATCCCGACCGGGCCGACTGGCATCCTGACGGTGCGCTGCTGCGCTGGTGGGACGGGCAGGGGTGGACCGGGGACACCGTGCCGCTGCTCCCCGATGACGCGCGCATCTGCTCGCGCTGCGGGCGGCGGCGCGGATGGCGCGTGCTGGGCGCGCCGGCCCCGTGCCGGGACTGCACGGCGCAGATCCAGGAGTATCTCCTCGGCTGGCGCGCGCGGGCCTGGCGGGTGCTGACCGGCGCGGGCCCGCGCGGCGCGGAGTGGGACGAGCTGTGGACCGCGCTGCGGCACAGGCGCATTCCCGCCGACACCGGCCGCGCCGCGCTGCGCGGGCCGGGCCTGGCGTATATCGAGCGGCTGGCCGCCTTCGCCGACGACGAGATCACCGGGGACGACGTCGCGGATTTCGATGCCGGGGTCGTGGCGCTGACCCTGTCCGGCCCGCTCGTGGAGGAATTGCGGCGGCGCATGCACCGCGGCCGCACGCTGTCCCGGCTGCGCGCGGGCGAGCTGCCGGTCGTCCCCCCGGCCGGACTCCATCTGGATCCCGAGGAGCGGGTGCACCTGGACATCGCCGCGACCCGGATCCGCACGCTGGCCCGCGGTGAGCAACGCACGGGCGGGCGACTGATCTGCTCGAATAAGAAGCTGCGCTTCGTCGGTCCCGAGGCGGGCGTCGAAATGCCCTGGTCGCGCATCGTTTCGGTCTCCGCGGCGGACGATTCGGTCGCGATCGCGGCCACCTCCGCGCGCGGTGGCGCCGAATTCGAGGTGCAGGACCCGGATCTGGTGGCCGCCGCGCTGGAGGGTGCTCTGCGCGTGGCCAAGCGGCTCACCCTGGCCCCGGGCCGCCGCGACAGCCGCGCGATTCCGCCGGAGATCAAGGCACAGGTGTGGCGGCGCGACGGCGGCGCCTGCATCGAATGCGGCGCCACCCACTACCTGGAATTCGACCACATCATCCCACTCAGCCGCGGCGGCGCGACGAGCCCGGCGAACCTGCAGGTCCTGTGCAGGTCATGCAACCGCACCAAGGGGGCCCACATCTGAGAAGGCGATACGGCTAGTGGCGGGCGGAGCCCGTGGCCGGGACCGGGAACGGGGGGTGTATTCCGAGGACCGAGCCGGTCAGCGCGCCGAGCACATCGGCGGTCTGGTCGGCGGGGCTGCCGTGGGTGTGGGCCGCGACGGTGAAACCGGGGCCATAGGAGGCCGATGCGGTGTCTTGCGGGCCGAAATCCGACCAGCCCCATTTGCTTCCGACCACCCCGGGCAGCCGGGCGGTCCCCCAGTTCTGCTGGGTGCCGTCGGCGGCGACCGGGCTGGCATCGCGCATCCAGCCCAGAATGGGTGAGCTCGGATCGGTCCGCACCTTGGCGTCGAGGAATTTCGTCAGGTCCGCGCTGCTGGTGTACGAGGAGCCCCAGGTGTCGCCGGCGCGGGTGGCGGGCAGGCCGTATTCCGCGGCGGTGGCGTCGATCGCGTTCGGATATTTGGCCGCCAGCTCGCCCGCGGCCGAGTCGTCCGAGTAGCGAATCATTCGCTCGCTCAGCTGTCGGTCCTGGTCGGAGCGGTCGCCGTGCCGCAGCGCGTAGTCGACGATGTACAGCTTCACCATCGATAGGCCGCTGCGTGATTCGGTGTCATTGGGCGTCCCCCACTCCAGACCCAGCCCGTCCACCCGGAAGGAGATCGACGTCCGATCCGGAACACCGGGGATGTCCGCACCGGTAGGAACGATATTCGGCACCACCGGATCCGCCCATGCGGGTGCCGCAAACAGACAAGCCCCCGCCGCGAATACCCCCACCACTGCCATGCGAGCGCCCATATCTGCCTCCTCGATCCGCGTGCCGCCACCTGCCAAGCACACCGTGACTAGACAGTCCAGCGGATGCCAGATGTTTGCTACGGTAACGCGGCGTGTTGATCTTGACAATCGGTCGATTCCATACTGTGACCGAACGCACGCCACTATCGATTGTGCATAAAAAACGCCGATTCAGCACGGCACAGATTCGGCGGGAGGTGGCGGATTCAGCCGGCGAGGGCCGAGCTGGTCGCGGAAGCGATTGCCGCGGTGACGGTTTCGGGCGCCTCCAGCATCACCAGATGCCCGCAGTCGGGCAGGGTGATGGCGCGCACCGGCGCGAGGGTGGTGTTGAGCCGGGCACCCGCCTGCGGGGACAGGATGCGGTTGTTCGCGCCCCAGATCGTGACGATCGGCGGAAATGCGGGCCCGGGACGGAACTCGTCCAGCTCGGCAAGGCGCGGCAGGTCGCGGGCGATGGCCGCGGCCGGCAGCAGCCGGCGCCGATCGGCCCAGCGCCGCGCAAGCCCGGCGAAGGGCTCGGCGCCCATATCGCGACCGCGCGGTCCGAGCTGCTGGCGCACCACCAGGCCGGCGGCCGCGCCGGGCAGCCGGACGGCGCCGGCGATGCGGTCCATCGGCAGATACCGGGCCGCGCGCGCCGCCCAGCCGGTCGAGGTCGGACGCAGCGTCGCGGCGGTCAGCGGGCTGCTCAGCACCAGCGTGCGCACGCGCCCCGGATGCTCGCGGGCGTACAGCAGCGACAGCGCGCTACCGAAACAGTGCCCCACCAGGGTGATATCGCGCAGGCCGCGATCGTCGATGAACTCCGACACCAGCCGCAGATAGTTCGCGACGGTGTACCCGGAATCGGGAATGCCGGACTCGCCGAAGCCGAGCAGGTCCATCGCATACACGGCATGGGTGGACTGCAACGCGCGATACTGCGCCGACCAGATGGTGCGATCCCCGCCGATGTTGTGCAGGAACAGAATCGGATCGCCGGACCCGGCCTGGTCGTATGCGACAGGCACGCCATGGTAATCGAACACCGGCATCGGGCGCTCTCCTCGTTGAGTAGCGTTCTGCATGCCTCTACGGCTGCATCGCCGTCCGTCCTGGCGCAGCCGACATCGGCCGCCTCATACGGTGGGGCTATCCCTCCATGTTAACCGGTACTCTGCGTAACACAAGCCGCGGGTGCGGCCGGTCAGTGTGCCTTTTCCGGGAGCTCGGCGCGGGCGCGCACCCATTCCAGCAGGGCCGACATCCCCGCTTCACGATCCATGACCGGTTTATAGCCGAAATCGCGTGTGGCCGCGGCGGTGTCGTAGGTGCCGGTGCGGGTCATCACCGCAACGGTGTAGCGCGACAGGGGCGGTGACCAGCGTTCGGCGAGATACGGTATGCGTCTGAGGCTTTCGATCATCGCGACGAGCAGCCCCACCAGGCGCCGATCGAGCACGGGGGCGGGGGGCGCGTAGCCGAGCTCGGCGATGACCCGGCCCAGGAATTCCCAGACGCTCGTCTGCTCGGCATCCGCGATGAAGTACGGCTTCCCGCCGACATTCGGCGAGTCGGCGGCCAGCAGACAGGCCTCGACGATGTTCTCGACGTGACACAGCGAGGCGTAGACCTCGCGGCCGAACGACAGGTCCGGCAGCGAGCCCGCCGCCGCCCGGTCCAGCAGCCGCGCGATCGGCCCGGACCGGTCTCCGACGCCCCAGATCGCACGCGGCCGCAGCGCACACGTGCTGAATCCGGGCGCATTCGCGGCCAGCACACTACGTTCCGCGGCGGCCTTGCTCTCGCAGTAGTGATTGAGATACCGCGCCGGGAACGCGGCCGACTCATCGATACCTACCTGATCGCCGCCGTCGCGGGCCATCAGCGCGCTGGGGCTGGAGATGAAGACGAACCGGGATGCCCCGCCGTGCCGCGCCGCCGCAAGCAGCCGTTCGGTGGCGCGGACGTTCTCGGCCCAGAACTGATCGCGTGTCCCCCGCTCGTCCACGCGTGCGGCACTGTGGAATACCACATCCACACCCGCCGCGGCACGATCGAGGGATTCCCGGTCGCCGAGATCGCCGGTGATCACCCGCACCTGCCCCTGCACCTCGCGCAGTCCGTCGAGATTGCTGGTGCGCCGCACCAGGATTGCGACATCATGGCGGTCCGCATGCACCAGCCGGCGCACCAGCGCGCCGCCGAGGAAGCCCGAGGCCCCCGTCACCAGCGCCCGCATCACGCCGCCCCGCCCCGGTGAGCACCGGTGCGCCACCAGGTCAATCCGAAGATCTGCGTCATGACCGCGGTGCGCAAGCGCGAGCGGCTGGCCAGTTCGTCGGCGGCCAGGGCGATGGGTATCTGGGCGGCATGGCCGACGGTGCTGAGTACCGCGTCGGTCCACCAGACCAGGCGCAGGGTCCGGCTGGTCGGCGCCCTGCCCATCAGTGCGGCGGCAAGCCCGAGTAGCAGGTAGAGCCAGCCGAGCACCGGAACGGCGCGCAGGGCTGTTGTTTTCACGATGCCTCCTCATTCTCCGATGGCTGCCGCGCGGCCCAGACCGCCAGCTTCTCGCGGCCGATCTTCGCGTTGTGCCGGATGTCGACCGGAAATCCGGGGTGGAACAGGAACTCCGAAACCGGTGCGGCGATCTCGAATTCGGCACGGCGACGACGCAGGGCGGTACCCACCGCGGCCCGGTCGGCATCCGGCGCGAGTTCCACGCACAGCACCGGCCGCTGCGTGCCGCGCGGCCCGACGCCGACCAGGGCGGTGCGCTGCACCCCGGGAACGACGTTGAACACCTGCTCCAGCTGCACGGTGAAGATCGTTCCCGCGCCGGTGATCACGCGCTGAGACTTGCGGCCGCAGAACCAGATCCGCTCCTGCTCGTCGATCCAGGACAGATCACCGGTGCGGTGCCAGACCGTCTCCCCGTCGACGATCTTGCCTGCCACATTGGCCGATTCGGGCCAGAGGTACCGGGTGCTGACATTCGGCCCGGCGACCACCAGCTCCCCCACGCCGCTGTCATCGGCCGGATCAGCCTCTCGCGCTTGCACATCGGCCCAGGTAGGGAGCGGATCGTCGGTGATCGGAATGATCCGTGCCCGCACATCCAGGGCCGGGCGCCCCACGCAGACACCCGCCCCGCGCTGCGCGCGTTCGACGAGCGCGCCGAGCAATTCGCGAGATTCGATGGTCGACATCGGCAGGGCCTCGGTCGCGCCGTACCCGGCGTAGACGCGCGCATCCTCGCTCAGCACCTGCCGTAGGCCCTCGATGCACCAATCCGGCACGGGCGCACCACCGGAATAGATGCTCTGCAGGGTCGGCAGCTGCGCGCCGCACCCGCGCAGATGCTGCAGTAGCGGAATCAGCACCGCCGGCGAGGCGAACATGGTGCGAACCCCGAACCGATCGACCGCATCCACCACATGCGCCGGATCGGTGGCCCCGACCTGCGAGGGGATCAACGGCGGTAACACGCATCGGGATCCGAGCAGCAGCTCCAGAATTCCGGCCACCGGCGCGGTGATCAGCGAGGTGCCCGGCGCGATGCGGTCACGAGCCGCATCCACCTGATCGACCATCGCGCTGATATTGCCGTGGGTGAGCACCACCGCCTTGGCCGGGCCGGTGCTGCCGGTGGTGTAGGCGATGAGCAACGGGTCACCGTCGGGTGCGGGATCGCGAACCGGCACCGCCGCAACGGCTTTGCGGCCCCAGCTCGCCAGGGTGGGTCCCCGCCAGAACCAGCGGCTGCCCACCGTCACCGCCAGCCGGATGCGGCGGAAGTACGCGCCGAAGACGACCCGCGCCGCATGAGCCTGCGGCACCCCGATGAACGCCTCCGCATCGGCGGCCCGCAAGCAGCGCACCATCTTCCACAATCCCATGCCGGGATCGATCAGGACCGGCACCGCACCGATCTTGAACAACCCGTACAACACGGCGTACAACTCGGGCCCGGGGGTCACCAGCACGATAGTCCGCGTCCCGCGCGCAACCCGTGCGGCGGTGAGTCTTTCGGCGATGGCATCGGACCAGTCGTCGAGCTCGGCGTACGTGAGCTGGTGATACTCCGGCAGGGCGCCGGAGTGGCCACCCGCGGCGAAGATCACCGCCTCCCGATCGGGAAATTCGGCAACAATTCCGCGAAACCGGTCGAGCGCTCGCCAGTAAGCGGTGGCTGTCATATTGACTCCCCGGCTTTTTTCGAGCCGCCTCCGGAAGTGGATTTCACAGGCGTGAGAGAGATCGAGACGGAATATTGCACACTTCCCCCTGAGGATAGGTGCGGATACGCGAGAATCGGTTGAAGGCGACGCTACCACCCGGCCGATCGGCTCGCCACCGCTGCCACTCGCCGCATTCGATCCGGCGCAGTAGATTATATGTGTCTACCGGTACCGACAATGGCGGTGCAAACCCCTACACACCCCCCTATTCGGGCATTCACGCATCGCCCGAACGGTGCATACCACCAGCTGATCCAGGCTCTGCAACGGCGAAACCCGGCTGCGGGGACCGCGATTCACGGGGCGGGCGACACCATCCGGAGCGCCGCGCACCTGGTAATGTCCCAGTCGGCACTGGGGCTACTGGATAACGACGGCGCTTGGCATTGATATTTCTGCATACTGTTTCCGCAATATCTCTGCCGAATAACATCGCCGCACCAGAATTCGATCACACTTCGACCACACTCCGAAACAATCCAGAGAGTAGGTGGCCATGCGTACACGTTTCGAATCACTCGGTGCGTACACACCCAGCACCGTCCGCTCCACCGACGAGTTGATCGCCGGACTGGCGATGCCCAGAACCCTCGATCTGGAGCGAATCACCGGGATCAAAAATCGGCACGTTCACAATTCCGATCCCGACGAATACGAATCCTCGTTCGAGCTGGCGTTGCGAGCGATCGAGGACTGCCTGGAACATTCCGACTACACCGCGGACGATATCGACGTGGTGATCTCGGTATCCATCACGCGCTTCCGCGGCCCCGATCTCTTCTGCTACGCACCGGCATTCGCGCTGATGCTGCGCAACGCGATCGGCGCCACCCGGGCACTGCACTTCGATGTGTCCAATGCCTGCGCCGGCATGGTGACCGGAGTGCTGGTGCTGGACCGCATGATCAAGGCCGGGGTGGTGCGCAACGGCCTGGTGGTCAGCGGCGAGCAGATCACCCCCATCGCCGATACCGCGATGCGCGAGATCAGCCAGCCCTACGACCCGCAGTTCGCGGCCCTGACCGTGGGCGATGCGGCCGTCGCGGTCGTGGTCGACGATCGTGGCGACGATAACGACGAGATCCACTACGTCGAGCTCACCACGGCCGCCTATGGCGCCGAGTTCTGCCTCGGCATGCCCAGTGACAAGTCCAAGGGCATCGCGATGTACACCGACAACCGCCAACTGGCCAGCGAGCGCCGCTATGCCCAGGCACTGAATCGAATGTCGGACTTCTTCGCCGAGACCGGGCGCACCTGGGAGAGCGAGAAATACGACTATTGGATCCACCATCAGTTCAGCGGCCCGGCCGTCGAGCACATCAGCCGCCTGGCCGAACAGCATTTCGGTACCCCGATGCCGCAGGCGCTCAACATCATGCACGAATTCGGCAATACGGCCTCCACCTCCCATTTCCTGGTCTTGCACGAACACCTTGCCCAGCAACGGATTCCGCGCGGATCGAAGGTGCTGTTGATTCCCGAGGCTTCCGGCATCGTCTCGGGTCAGCTGGCCGCGACCATCTCCCGGCTGGAGGCCTGACATGAGCACTGCAATCGCCGCCGCGGCGGTCTGCACCGACGCCGACACCGCCAGCTATTTCGAGCTGGCCACCCGCGCCGGCCGCGCCTGCCTCGAGCGCGCCGGGGTATCGCCCGACCAGGTCGGCCTGGTGGTCAATGCCGGAGTCTTCCGCGACAGCAATATCTCCGAGCCCGCGGTGGCCGCGCTGATCCAGCAGCGACTCGGGGTCGGCCTGGAGTACAGCACCGGGCGGGTTCCGGCATTCTCGTTCGACCTCATGAACGGTGCCACCGGGGTCATCCAGGCCTTGATGGTCACGCAAACCTTTCTGGGCACCGGGGAATTCGACTATGCGATGATCGTCGCCGGCGATACTCACCCCTCCACCGAACGTGCCGTGGAGGGCTTCCCCTACAGCACCGGTGGCGCCGCGATGTTGCTGCAACACTCCCCCGGCGCAGGAGGATTCGGCCGCCTGCATACCGCCGAGCAATCCGGGCCGGTGGCACCGACCGCGTGGGCCGATCTGGACGCGGCGGGCGCCAACGGCCGCTCGGCGCTGTCGGTGAGCATCGGCCGCGGCGATCCGCTCGCGGCGGCCGTGCAGGCCGTGCAGGCCTGCCTGGCACAGGAGGGCCTGGGCCGCAACGATTTCGCCACCGGCCGCGCGGTGCTGCTGGCACCCGCACCGCTACCGGGCTTCCGGGAGCAGCTGGCATACCGGCTCGGCCTGCCCGCGGCGGCGGTGGCCGGGATCGATCCAGCCCTCGGGGATCCGCATACCGCCGCGCCGGTGCATGCGTATCTGGCCGCATCCGCCGCGGGTCTGCTCGACGATGCTCGCAGCATCGTGTTCCTGGCCGCCGACGACAGTTCCGCGGCCTGCCTCGCATACCGCCCGCAACCGGCCGGCCTGGTCGGCGCGGGCGTCGAGGTGCGAACCAAACACGTTGACGTGTAGCATATTTCACACGCGGGATCGGCGGACCCGGCTAGTGGCCGCCGATACCGTTGTGCACCGGCTGAATTCCCGGGTGCCTCAGGGCGCCCCGCTGCAACGATGCCGCTCCCCTCACACACACGCTGTTCGGCGTGCCGTCCCCTTCAGTCGGGCACATCCTTGTCGACGAAGGGACACCGAATATGCAGCGATCGGTCGCTCGGGACCGAGACCGGACTTCGATCCTCGCCGATCCACGCGGGCCCCTGCCCGCGCGATCACGACGATCGGATGAGCAGGACGAGAGCCTGGCACTCCTGTTACGCAGCGCGGATCCCGCGCGATTACGCGCGGCGCGCGCGGTCGCGGTGCTGGACACCGCCACCACCATAGGCCTGGCCGCCGATCTGTCGGATGCAGATCCCGCCGATATGCGCGGCACGCTCGACCAGCTCACCGCGGCTGGGCTGATCGAGCAGGACCGATTCGTGCACCCCGCGCTCGCGGCGCACATCCTGCGCGATCTGACCGCCGCGGAGCTGCGCGAGCTGCACGGCCGGGCGGCAGAGCTGTTGCATCGAAACGGATTTCCGCCGTCGGCGGTGGCGGTGCATCTGGCCCACGCCGGAGACGTGCGCGGCTCGTGGGCCGCGCAGGTGTTACTCGACGCCTCGGCCCACGCCCTGGCCCAGGACGAACTCGACTGTGCCGCAAGGCACCTGGAACTGGCCTATCGCGCAAGCCGGCGGGCCGGGAACCGCGCGGTGATCGCGGCCCGGCAGGTGGCGGTCGAGTGGCGCAGCGACCCCTCCCCCCGAACCAGGAGCTTCGCCAGGCTCGAGGCCGCCCTCTACAGCGGGCGGTTGCCGCATGACGAACTGCCCGGGGCGATCCTGCACATGCTGTGGCACGGGCATGTACAGCACGCCGACCACGCCCTGGCCCGCCTTGTCCACGTGCCCTCCGGTCCGCCAGGCATCAGCGCACAGACCGAATTCCTGTGCGCCTGGGTGCGATACACGCATCCGGTGCATGTCGATCGGCATCGGGGGCTGTTCGCGCGGCACCCACGATCCGGTGCGCACGCCCCGGCGGCACGGGCGAGCGCCGAACCAGCGACCGCCGAACTGCCCATCGCCGAACTGCTGACCGCGCTGTCGGTACAGCATCCGCCCGCCGAGATCGGCGCGCTGGCACAGCGCGTTCTGACCGCGCACCGGCTCGATACGACCACCGTCGAGGCGCTGGTGGCGGCGGTGGACTGCCTCATTCACCTCGATCGGCTCGATACGGCCGAGGCCTGGTGCGCCTCGCTACTGGCCGAGGCGCAGGCCCGGCGGGCGCCCACCTGGCGGTCCATCTTCGCGGCACTACGCGCGGAGACGTTGCTACGCAAGGGGAATCTGACCGCCGCGGCCGACAATGCGGTACAGGCACTGAATCTCGTCCCGGCCGACCACCTCGGGGTGTGGGCGGGGCGGCCGATCGCGGTGCTGGTGCACGCGCTCACCGCGCAGGGCAGACATGCCGAGGCGGCCGCGCAGCTGTGCCGCCCGGTACCGCGTGCGATGTTCGAATCCCGTTTCGCCCTATCCTATCTGCAGGCCTACGGCCAGCATTGCCTGGCGATCGGGCAGCCCCACGTGGCGCTGGGCTATTTCCGCCGCTGCGGCGAGCTGATGCGGCGATGGAATATGGATTTCGCATGGCTGGTGCCGTGGCGCAACGATGTGGCCGCGGCCTATCTCGGCGGCGGCGAGCCGCGGCGGGCACAGGCCTTCGCCACCATGCATCTGAAGCTGATCGGCGGGCCCGATCGGCATCGCACCGGCGCGGTATCGCTGCGGTTGCTCGCGGCGGCCGGTGACCCCCATCGCCGAGTACCGCTGCTGCGACACGCGGTAGTCGTGGCCAGATCCGGCGGCGACAGGCTCGAATTGGCTACGGCCCTAGCCGAATTGGGCCGGGCGCACCGCGGCGTCGGCGATGCCGACAAGGCCCGTCCGCTGCTGCGGGAAGCAGCGCGGCTGGCTGCATCCTGCGGCGCCGAGACCCCGGGAGGGCCCGTGCCGCGCGGTGATCGCACGGCGCCGAGCGCTCCGGGCCCGCTCGCTGGGCCCGCACCCGCGGCACTCACCGACGACCCACCGACCGAGCCCCGGGTGCGCCTCACACCCACCGGCGTCGAAACCCTGAGCCCGGCCGAACGCCGCGTGGCGGAGCTGGCCGCGCTCGGTCAGCGGAACCGCGAGATCGCCGACACCCTGCACATCACCCCCAGCACGGTGGAGCAGCATCTGACCCGGGTGTATCGCAAGCTCTCGGTCGCCCGGCGCGGCGAGCTGCGGTTCGTCCTGGCCGGCATGCCCGGCCACGACGTCGAATCCGCCGCGGGGTAGCGGCGGACCTGCCGATATGCGGCTGCGTAGAATACCCCGATGCCCGTACCCAAGGCCGAACTTCACCTGCACATCGAAGGCACCCTCGAACCGGAGCTGGCCTTCGCCCTGGCCGCCCGCAACGGTGTCGACCTGCCGTATGCCGACGCCGAGGCGCTGCGCGCGGCCTACGCGTTCGAGGATCTGCAGTCGTTCCTGAACCTGTATTACGAGCTGATGGCGGTGCTGCGCACCGAACAGGACTTCGCCGACCTGGCCGCGGCCTACCTCACCCGGGCCGCGGCGCAGGGGGTGCGGCATGCGGAGATCTTCTTCGATCCGCAGGCGCACACCGCACGCGGCGTACCGCTGGGCACGGTGGTGGAGGGTCTGTGGCGGACCCTGCGTGACAGCGAGCGCACGCACGGGATCTCCACCGGCCTCATTCTGTGTTTCCTGCGCGACGAATCCGCCGACTCCGCGCTGGCGACCCTGCGGGAGGCGACCCCGTACCTGGACCGGATCGCCGGGGTGGGCCTGGATTCGGCCGAGGTCGGGCATCCGCCGGCGAAATTCCGCGAGGTGTACCAAGCCGCGGCCGAGCTCGGGCTGCACCGGGTCGCGCACGCGGGCGAGGAGGGCCCGCCGGCCTACATCGCCGAGGCGCTCGACGTCCTCGGCGTGCAGCGGATCGACCATGGGCTGCGCTGTATGGAGGACCCCGATCTGGTGGAACGCCTTGTGCGCGAGCAGATCCCGCTGACACTGTGCCCGCTGTCGAATGTGCGGCTGCGCACCGTGGACACCCTGGACCGCCATCCGCTGCCGACGATGCTGGAGGCGGGGCTGATGTGTACGGTCAACTCCGACGATCCCGCCTACTTCGGCGGGTATGCCGGGGACAATTTCGACGCGGTGCGCCACACACTCGCGCTGAGCGACGATCGGCTGCGCGAGCTGGCACGCAACTCCTTCCGCGCCGCCTTCCTCGAGCACGACGAGCCGCGCCGGGCACGGTATCTCGCCGAGGTGGAGGCGTACGCATTCCCTTCCCCGCCGAGCGCTCCGGAGATTCCATAGCGGCGCAGCGGAACCGGGCAAACCGGTCTCCTCGGGGGCGGGGCGGCGTTACCCTGTCAGGGGCGTTGTACCGCGGACTGTTTGCGCCCGGGCGTGACGCCGGCCACTCGAGCCACGTCCCAGAGGATGCATTATGAGCGTCAGCGATGATCGCACCGTTCAGCCCACTGCTCCGTCCACTCCCGCGATCGCCGATCCGGCGCCGCTGGGTCTGGGCGCCTTCGCCCTGACAACCTTCCTGTTATCGGTGGTCAACGCCGGCTGGGCGGGCGCCGCGTCCGGCGACGCCTGGGTCGGCTATGCCTTCGCCTACGGCGGCCTATGCCAGCTACTAGCAGGCATGTGGGAGTTCAAGAACAAGAACGTCTTCGGCGCGACCGCATTCTCCACCTACGGCGGCTTCTGGATCGGCCTGGGCCTGTGGGCGCGAATGGTGGCCCCGCACGCCACCGCCGCGCAGGCCGCACACGATCTCGGCTGGATCCTGCTGGCCTTCGCGATCTTCAACACCTACATGCTGGTCATGTCCGCCCAGGTGAACCGCGCGGTCTTCGCCGTCTTCCTCACCCTGGAACTGACCGAAATCGTGCTGTTCGCAGGGAATTTCGCGACCAGCTCCGGATGGATCAAGCTCGGCGGCTACATCGGCGTGCTCACCGCCCTCGCGGCCTGGTACGCCTCGGCCGCCGGCGTCGCCAACGGCATCGGCGGCAAGATCCGCCTGCCGGTGGGTCCGCCGCTGGTTGCGTAACCGCATCCGACGAATTCGGCGCCCGGCACCTCGTGCCGGGCGCCGAATCGCGCTCGGGGCGCTCACGCCCGGGCCAGCGTCTCCGCTGGTAGAAGGGCAATTGTGGGGCGGGTGGGGCTCGAACCCACGACCAGCGGATTATGAGTCCGCGGCTCTAACCGACTGAGCTACCGCCCCCGGGCCGCGGGGATACCGCAGGCGTGGGGGATGTTACCGGGTCGGGCGCTGATACGCCTAGTCGGATCGCCGGGCGGGCACGGTTCCCCGCCGCGCCCGGAGCGGCGCTCGGGCGTACCGGCGGTAACGGATAGTGTGGCACGCACGAAACCGGGACTGGAGGATCGCGATGGCGGATCTGTTCGTGCGGGTGTTGCGCGCACATCAGTGGATCTACGAGAACAGCGGCGGGCTCGTGGGGCATCGGCTGCTGATGGGGAATCCGACACTGCTGTTGCGGACGGTCGGGCGCAAGACCGGACAGCCGCGCACCAATGCGCTGACCTATGTGCTCGACGGCCAGGACTACGTGGTGACCGCGTCGAACGGCGGATCACCGCGGCCGCCGGGCTGGCTGGCGAATGTGAAGGCCAAGCCGGACTGCGAGATTCAGGTGGGGCGCCGCGCGACCCCGGTGACGGCGCGGGCGACCTATCCCGAGGATCCGGACTATACGCGCCGGTGGGCGATGGCCGACAAGGTGAACCAGGGGCGATACACGCAGTATCAGAAGCAGACCGACCGGCCGATCGCCCTGGTGGTACTGAGCCCGCGCTGACCAGCGCCTTCGCGGCTGTACGCCGCAGACCGAAGTCTCGACGGCCGCCGTCTGGACGGCCGACCCGGCAGCTGGGCCCCGCCGACCGCCCAGTCGCGGGCAACCCGGGCGTCAGACGGTCAGGATCGTACGGCCTACCGCCACACGTGATTCGATGGCCGCGTGCGCGGCGGACGCGTCGGCGAGGGGGAATGTCTGCCCCACAACGACTTCCAGGTTGCCAGCGGCGGCCTCGTCGAGGGCCCGGCGGCCCGCCGCGTCCCAATCGATATCGGCCTGCAGCAGATCCGGCAGCATTGTCACCGTAATGCCTGCCGCGGCAGCGTCTTCGGCAGGAATCTGCGCGAATCCACCGGCGGCGTTGCCGTACCCGATGAACCGGCCACCGGGAGCGACCGCACCCATCGCATCGTTGCCGGTGGGCCCTCCGGCACCGTCGAACACCACCTGCACTCCGGTGCCACCGGTCAGCGCCAGCACCTGGTCAGCCCAGCCGGGCTCGTCGTAGTCGACCACCGCGGTAGCGCCGAGGCGTTGTGCCAGCGCTAATTTCGTCTCCCCGCGGGCCGCGGCGACGACGTGCGCCCCGGCCGCGCGCGCCAGCTGGATGAGCAGCGTGCCCAGCCCACCGGCCGCGGCGGTGATCAGCACCCACTCCCCCGGCCGCGGATCGGCATACTCCGCGACCGCGACGGCGGTGCGGCCGTCGGCGACGAGCGCGGCCGCCCGCACCAGGTCCAGCCCCGCAGGCACCTCGACCAGCGCCTGCGCCTGGGCCAGCGCCTTGTCCGCATATCCGCCGGTGGGCACCCCGCCGCCGATCCCGCTGGCCGCGGTGCGGGTGGCCACGCGCTTGCCGACCCAGTCCGGGTCCACCTCCGGGCCCACCGCGGACACCACGCCGGTGACCGCCCCGCCCGGCACGTACGGCGGCTCGACCGGGAAGTAGTCCCGGCCCCAGCCGCCGCGGATCCGGGTATCGAGAAACATCACATCGGCGGCCGCGACATCCACGACCACCTCGCCCGGCCCGGCGACCGGATCGGGCGCCTCGCCGGGAACCAGCACGTCCGGACCTCCGAATGTCTTTGCCTCCACCACATGCATTTCCGGCCACATCCCTTCGCTGTCGAACGATGCACCCAGCCTCCAACCTCAACAGACGTTCAGGTCAAGCCTGTTCGCTGTCCGCGAACCCGGTGCGGCGCGCGTGAGGTCCGCGCAGGGCGACGCCCCCTGCGGGCCCTCGCGCGCGCCGCGGCGGCCGATTTGCTGGCCGTACACGCGCTTCGCTAGGATGACTGGCGAGGGGAGTACTTCCCAAGCGCCATTCCGGTCAGTACGGACTCCACCGTTGGATTCCCCGGGTGGCCACCCGATAATGGGTGAAGGAGACCTCGGGTGTTCCGCCATACCCGAGGAGTCCCATGAGCCCGACCGCGTCGGTGATCGCATCGCCCCAGCTCCACACCATCGCCTCCCCCTGGCTGTGGGTCGCGACGATCGCCGGTGTGCTGATCCTGCTCGTGCTGGACTTCGCGGTCACCCACCGCCCGCACGAGGTGTCGATGCGCGAGGCGATCGGCTGGACGGTGTTCTATCTGGCACTGCCGGTCGCCTTCGGCGCCGCGATCTGGGCCGGGTTCGGATCGCGGCCGGGCACCGAATTCCTCACCGGCTATCTGCTGGAGAAGTCGCTGTCGGTGGACAACCTGTTCGTCTTCATGCTGCTGCTCTCGGCGTTCGCGGTGCCCGCCGCCCTCGCGCAACGGGTGCTGCTGTACGGGATCGCGGGCGCGTTGGTGCTGCGCGGACTATTCATCGCGCTCGGCGCCGCCGCGCTGGCCTCCCTGGATTGGGCGTTCCTGCTGTTCGGCGCGATCCTGCTGATCACGGCGGCGAAGCTGCTGGTGGATGCGGCCGGGGGGCAGCAGCACGACGTCGAGGTCTCCTCGATGCGATCGGTGCGGCTGCTGCGCCGGGTACTGCCGGTGACCGACGACTATCGCGGCGCGCGAATGACCGTGCGGGAGGCGGGCCGGCGCGCGCTCACGCCGCTGGCGCTGGTGGTGACCGCGGTGATGACCACCGATCTGGTGTTCGCGGTCGATTCGGTGCCCGCGGTGTACGGCGTCACCGGCGACCCGTATCTGGTGTTCGCCACCAATGCCTTCGCGCTGCTGGGCCTGCGCGCGCTGTACTTCGTGCTGCAGGCGGCGCTGAGCCGGTTGGTGCATCTGGCCTACGGACTGGCGGCAATCCTGGCCTTCATCGGCGTGAAGCTGGTATTGCACTGGGCACACGGGATCTGGGAGGGCATGCCGCAGATTCCGACGCTCGCCTCGCTCGGGGTGATCGTGGTGGTGCTGGCGACGGTCACCGCGACCAGCCTGTGGGCAACCCGGGGATCGGGTGAAAGCGATTCCACCACAGCATCTTCCACGCTGTAACTGAGGGACCGAGCCCGCGAATCAGAGACCGCCCATGCTGGTGCCGGCGCTACCACTCCACTCGTGCTGATTGAGATCGAACAGCCCGATCAGTTCCTCGGCGAGCCGGGCCGGCCAGGACTCGTCGTGCTTCTCGAGATGCCAGCCGTTCCTTCTCAGTTCGCGCAGATGCTTCGGCGTGAGAAAGATCGCCAGGTGCAGTAGGCCGTCGACGACGATCACGAGCACCACCGCGGCGGCCGTGGTGATCGCCAGCATCGCGAAAAATATTCCGACGTAACCCATAACCAAGCATGTGCCGACTCCATCGGCAGGCTCAAGCCCCCGAACCTGAGGGCAGTTCCCCTGACGGACAGGCTGTTCAGCGCGATGGCGGCACTGCCCGCGCTCAGGTCAGCTTCACCCGGGCCGCGACGAAACGCGCTATCGCCGGGGCGAATCGGTGGAAGTGATATTGCAGGTGCGCCTCGGGCGTCACCGGGACGACGTCGCGACCGTGCTGCACCGCGCGCACGATCTGCTCGGCGACCTTCTCGGGACCGTAGTGCCGCTTCCGGTACAGTTCATCGTATTTGGCCTGCTTGGCTGCCTCGTCCTGCGCGGACAGGCCCGAAAACTTGGTGGTGGCAACGATATTGGTATGCACGATGCCGGGACATATGGTGTGGACGCCGATCCCCTTGCCTGCCAGTTCGGCGCGCAGGCAGTCGGAGAACATGAATACCGCCGACTTGCTGGTCGAATAGGCGCTGAACCCGCGCTGCGGGGTGTAGGCGGCCATACTCGACAGGTTCACGATATGCCCGCCGAGCCCGCGCTCGGCCATGGCGGCGCCGAAGGTTCGGCACCCGTTGATCACCCCACCGAGATTGACCCCCAGCACCCGATCGAAATCGGCTGCGGGCGTATCGAAGAAGTCGCCCGCCTGACCGATCCCGGCATTGTTGATCAGGATATCGGGCACGGCGTGCGCGGCGATCACGGCGGCGGCATGCTCTGCGACGGCTTCGGCATCCGAGACGTCCACCGAATACGCATGGGCCACACCGCCTTGCGCCTGGACGAGCTCGACGGTCTGCTTGGCCGCATCCAGATTCAGGTCCGACACCACGATTTCGGCGCCGTCACGCGCGAAGGCCAGGGCGGTCTCGCGGCCGATTCCGCTGCCGCCGCCGGTGATCACGACCAGCCGATCCTCGAAGAGGCGGCGCTCGCGCCCGCTCACCTCGGCGCGCCGCAGCGCCCGCGAGGTCGCACCGTCGGACAGGGAATCGATGAGCTCGGTGGTGGCGGTGGCCAGCAGCTCCGGATGGGAGAACGGCAGCCAGTGGCCCGCGGCGACCTCACGCCGCCACAGCCGCGAGGTCCACTGCGGTTCGTCCTCGTACCCCGCGGGCCGCACGGCCACATCGCGGCGGGCCACCACCAACTGCACCGGCACCTCGGTGTGGCGCTCGCGGGCATCGACCATGCGCTGCAGGATATTCGCGCGGTAGATGCGCATCCCGTCGAAGAAGTCCTCGCGGAAGTTCGGGCCCAGCCGCACGTTCTGCGGCGCGGTCTCGTTCATGAGGCCCACGAAGCGCTGCCACACCGTCGCCGCCGACAGCGGCCGCAGCACCAGGCGCGGCACCCCCGGGGTCATGAACAGGAAGGTGTAGGCCGAGGACAGCAGCTGGGTGAACGGCCCCCAGGCCGCGCCGCGGGACAGCTTGGCGCGCATCCATTTTCCCATATGGTCCAGGTTCGGCCCCGATACCGAGGTGAACGAGGCGATCCGCGCCGCGGCCCGCGGCTCGCACACCGCCTCCCACATCTGCACCGAGCCCCAGTCGTGCGCGAGCACCTGAACCGGTCGGTCCGGGCTGACCGCATCGGCCACCGCGAAGAAGTCGGCGGCGAAGGCGTCCAGGCGGTAGTCCCGGGTGCGGCTGGTCCGGGTGGAGCGACCGTGCCCGCGCGTGTCATAGGCCACGACGTGGAATCGCCCGGCCAGCAACGGAATCACCCGATCCCACAGGTGATGGTCGTCGGGCCAGCCATGCACCAATATCACGGTTTCGGCGGCGGGATCGCCGTATTCGTAGACGGCGAGGTCGAATTCGCCGCTGCGGACGGTCTGTTCGGTATCGGGGACGGGCGTGGTCATTATGGCTCCTACAGGTCCAGTACGAGACGTTCACCGGTGCACCGGGATACGCAAATGAGCATGTCGCCGGAATCACGTTCGCCGACGGACAGGGTGGTGTCGCGATGATCGACCGTCCCGCACAGCGCGGTCACCCGGCAGGTGCGGCAGAAGCCCTGGCGGCACGAATACGGCCGGCCCGGGCGGACTTTGAGCACCTCCTCTAGCACCGTGCGGTCGGCCGGGACCGCGATCACCTCCCCCGTGCGGGCCAGCTCCACCTCGAAGGCGGTGCCGTCGAGCACCGGCGGCGCGGAGAAGCGTTCGGAATGCAGCTCCACGCCGGGCATCTCACGCACCGCGGCCGCGATCACCGCGGTCATCGGCACCGGACCGCAGCAGTAGACCGCGGTGTCCGCGCCGACGCCGGGCAGCAGGTCGGCAGCGCCGGGCAGGCCGTGCTCGTCGTCGGTGCGCACCCGCACGCGGTCGCCGAGGGTGCCGAGTTCGCTGAGGAATGCCAGCGAGTCGCGACTACGGCCGGTGTAGACCATCGACCACGGCACACCGAGCCGGTGCGCCATCCGCACCATCGGCAGGATCGGTGTGATGCCGATGCCGCCGGCCACGAAATGCACACGGGCGGCGTCGGATCCGTGCCCTGGCAGCACGAACGGGAAGGCGTTGCGCGGGCCCCGCACGGTCACCGTGCTGCCGACGACCAGGGCCTGGTGCACCTCGATAGAACCGCCGCCACCGCCGGGAATACGGCGGACCGCAATGCGATAGCCGTGCGGGTCGGCGGGATCGCCGCACAGCGAGTACTGACGCAGCCTGCGCGAGGGCAGCTCCAGATCCAGGTGGGCACCGGGCCGCCACGGCGGCAGCGCGCGGCCGTCCGGCGCGGCGAGCAACAGGCTGACCACGTCGGTGTCGTGGGCCTGGACCTGCCGCTGCGCGACGGTGAGGGCGAGCCGGTGGTCGTCCTCCGCCACGGCCGGAGTCTTGCGGTTGACCAGCGTGGTCCACCGCAGCCGGGCCTGCGCGACCGCGTCGATGACCCGAATCGCCCTGTCTCCGCGCCGCTTTCCGTACAGGTCGGCCGGTGGCGACACCGGCACGCGGTGCGTCACGATGCCAGCGCCTGCGCGGCAGGCGATTTGGCAAGATACGCCACGGCCTGCGCGGTGGATCCCACGGATTCGGGGTTGTAGCCGGGCAGCAGCACCGACCCCGCACTCCACAGCAGCGAGGGCACACCGGGCAACGCACCGCGCCACATCGCGCCGAACACCCGGAACGCCAGGCGCGGGTAGCGCATATTCGGCAGCGAAGGATCGGCGCGCACCAGGAATTTCGTGCCGCGCCCCACCAGGCACAGGAAGATCGGGAAGACCAGCAGCATCAGCGCGGACCGGCGCACATAACCGATCCCGAAGTACTGGGCCACGTCATGGGCCACGTGCCGATGCTCGACCTCCTCCGCGCCGTGCCAGCGGAACAGATCCAGTACGCGCGGATCCGCACCGAACCGCTCCAGATCTGCATTGAGCACCCAGTCACCGAGGAAGGCGAAAAAGTGCTCCAGGGTGGCGATGACGCCCAGGCGTTCGACGAGGGTCTGCAGTTCCGCGGCGGCATCGCGGCCCGGGCGCGGGCCCAGGGTGTTGCGGAACAGAAACTCCATCTGCCGCACATAGGCGTCGACATCGATGCCGTGCGCGGTGAGCACCTGCTCGAGGACGCCGTTGTGGGTCTCCGCGTGCATCGATTCCTGGCCGATGAAGCCGAGCATCTGCTCGTGCAGCTTCTCGTCCCGCATCAGCGCCAACGCCTCGGAGAACGCCAGGCAGAACATCCGCTCCCCCTCGGGCAGCAGCAGATTCAGGGCGTTGATCACATGGGAGGCGATCGGCTCGGACGGCATCCAATGCAGCGGCGTGTCGTGCCAGTCGAACTGCACGTTGCGCGCGTGCAGGGCTACCTCGCCGGGATCGGTCGCATCCCGGCGCCCGGGCCGTGAAGACAGTATGGGAAGTAGCTTCATCGGTACTCCTGGTCGTTGTCCGCGCCATCGCTACACGAGCGTAGCAAAAATTCGCGTGTATATGCGACCAGGAGTTACATATATAGCCGAGAGTTGCGTTATCGCTGCTTGACCAGCGGAACGCTGTAGATTTTTCCCTTGGCGTCGGTGATTGTGGCCTTGGTATAGAGGTCGACGGGCTGGATCGGGTCGGACAGCACGACGTGAACCGGCTTGGTGATGTAATGCCCCGCGGCGCAGATCGGAGTACACGTGTTCTCGCGCGCGGTGCCCTCACCCTCGGCCTTGTCCGGCGCCCAGGAGTTCCAGGTGATCTTTTCGACCTGCACCCCCAGATCCGCACACGCGAGAATCAGGCTGGCCGGGCGCACGACAGGCTTGTCGAAGGAGCAGTCGATCACTTGCGGCAGGGTTTTCGATTGCCCGGCGGCCGATGTGGCCGCCGCCGCCGGATCCGACGTGCCCGAGCCGCAGGCCGCGGCCGCCGACGCCAGACACGCCAGCACCAACGCCCCCGCGATGCGCGGGCGATTCGATCCCATCACCATCATTGTCTCGCTCCCAGCCCGTCCCGCCGAGCGCTTGCGCGGCCCGTCATCGATTTCCGGCAGGCTAACGCACGCCCACCCCGGGTGGCACCCTACTCGACACACAGGGTGACGCGGGCTGCCGCCTCCGGCCCTGGCCCCCCGCGTCGGTGGCGCTGGATTATTGTCGATGCTAGTAATGAGGAGGCGGATATTCGCGCTGGAAACCGCGCCCGGCGAACCGCATCCGCGGACGCGTCGCACCTGATGAAAAGCTCTCGCTAGGAGACACATTGACCGGGGCTGTACCGGATATCGGCGGCCTGGGGGTACGCAGATGGTGACGATCGTCGGTGGCGGCGTCGCCGGAACCCTGCTCGCGGGCGGGTTGGCGCGCGCGGGCCATCCGGCGATCGTCTACGAGCAACGACCCAATGTGCGCGGTGGCGCATTCCTGTTCCTGGACGGCCGGGCGCATCGCGCGCTGATCGCGCTGGGGGTGCCCGCGGACCGACTGGAGCGGGCGTCGTATCCGGTGTTCGGGTTCCGGGTGGGCGCGCCCGCCGATCAGGTGCGCGAGACTCCCTCGGACGGCCACCGCCTCTACCACCGCACCGATCTGATGCGGGTGCTGACCGAATTCGCCCGTGCCGCAGGTGCGGACATCCGCTACGGGACCGCGATCACCGATCTGGACCCCGGCACGGGCGTGCTGTACCCCGGCGGCACCGCGACCGAACTGCTCATCGCCGCCGACGGCATCGACTCCATCGTCCGCACCCGCCTCGAACCCGACCGGCGGGCCGAATATGCCGGACAGGTGGTGCTGTACGCGACGGCCGCGCCCGGCACCCGCCCCAACACCACCCCGTCGGTGCTGCACTTCCATCGCCGGATCGACGAGCGCCCGGCCACCTTCGGGCATTTCTGGAACGATCAGGTCGCGGTCTGGTTCGTGCGGCTCACCCGCCCGCCGATCGAGGTGGGCTACACCGGATTTCAGCCGCTGGCCCGCTGGATCGCCCCGATTCGCGATGCCCTGCCGACGATCCCGTTCCTGCTCGACACCCTGCTGGACCACACCGCGATGGTGCACGTCTCCAACGCCCGCACGGTCCCGCTGATCAACGCCCTCCCGCCCCGCACACCGGTAATCCTCTGCGGCGACGCCGATCACGCCCTGAGCCCCGCCGCCGGCGTCGGCGCCCGCCACGCGATCGAGGACGCCGCGGCCCTGATCGGGGCCCTGTCGTCGAACACCGACCCCGCCGAGGCCATGCGCCGCCGCCGCGAGGAACTCCTCATCACTCACAACTGATCGTGTCGCGCCAGCGGTCGGACCATTTCCACAGGCGTTCCAGGGCGCGCCCGAGTTCGACTCCCGGGAAGGTCAGCTCGTAGGCCTTGTCCGGGCGTTTGACGATTATTCCGGCGGTTTGCAGGGTTTGCAGGCGCACCGAGAGCATGCTCGATGAGCAGTTGCCCATGCGGCGGCGCAGTTCCAGGAATCCCAGTGGGCCCGGTTCGAGCTCCCAGACCACCCGCAGCATCCAGCGCTGGCCGAGCAGTTCCATGGCCTGCTTCGGCGCCGCAGCCGGGTCGTGGCCGGCTGCCGGTTCATTTGCACTTCTCATTTAGAACCAGCATAGTGGTTCTAAAATAGAAGCAACCGAGGAGAGGGCGCACGGTGGAGCCGAGCAGAATCGCGCTGGTAACGGGCGCATCGCGCGGTATCGGGGCCGAGACGGCGCGGGTCCTGGCCGCGCGCGGCGATCATGTGGTGCTCAACTATCGCGAAAAGTGGAGGCGTGCACAGGATCTCGCCGAGGCGATCACCGCGGCGGGCGGCAGCGCCTCGATCGCGGGCGCCGATCTGTCCGACGAGGCCGCCGCCCGCGCGCTGAGCAGCGAGATCGCCAAGCGATTCGGCCGCCTGGATGTGCTGGTACTCAACGCATCCGGCGGACTCGAACTCGGCGCCGCCCAGGACTACGCGATGTCCATCAATCGGGACGCGCAGCTGCGGCTGGTGCAGCTGTTCCTGCCACTGATGCCGCGCGGTGGCCGGATCGTCTTCGTCACCAGCCATCAGGCGCATTTCCACGGCCGCAAACCGGTGCCCGAGGCCTACGAGCCCATCGCGGCGAGCAAGCGCGCCGGCGAGGATGCCCTGCGCGCACTGATTCCCGAATTTGCCGCCCGCGGACTCGGTTTCACCGTCGTATCGGGCGATATGATCGACGGCACCATCATCGTGCGGCTATTGCAGCGCCGGGATCCCGATGCCGTGGCCGCCCGCACCGAGCACGGCGCGCTGCCGACGATCGACGAGTTCGCCACCGCCGTCGCCGATGCCACCGCAGGCGATCCCACCCCCGGGCACACCGTCTACATCGGCGGCGCGGACTACCTCGCCGAGGCGTAAACCCTCCGCGCTAGAGTCTCGAGTACCGCCGCACCGCCTTCTCCAATGCTGTCAGGTCTTCGCCTGTCAGGAACCCGACCATGTCGTAGAGATACTGGGTGTCTAGCGTGTTTTACATTTGTAAAGCATCGGTGTGGCCACAGAACCCGTGCGATGGCCGATGGCACCTCGATCAGGCGGCAGGCTCCAGGGCCTCGTCACGGGACAGCAGTCGGGCATAGAAACCGTTGCACTCCAGCAGTTCCCGGTGGGTTCCGCGCTCGACGACGTGACCGGCATCGAGCACCACGATCTGGTCGGCATCGCGAATGGTGGACAGCCGGTGCGCGATGGTGATGGTGGTGCGGCCCGCGGACAGGGCGTCGATGGCGGCCTGCACCTCGCGTTCGGTGCGGGTGTCCAGCGCGCTGGTTGCCTCGTCCAGCACCATGATCGGCGGATTGCGCAGGATGGCGCGAGCCACCGCGAGGCGCTGTTTCTCGCCGCCGGAGAAGCGATAGCCGCGCTCGCCGACCAGGGTGTCGTAGCCGTCGGGCAGGCTCGCGATGTGGTCGTGGATCTGGGCGGCACGGGCCGCGGCGATCAATTCCTCGTCCGTGGCATCGGGTTTGGCGAAACGGAGGTTCTCGGCCACCGAGGCGTGGAACAGGTAGGTTTCCTGCGAGACGACGCCCACGGTCGCAGACAGGTCGGCAAAGCTCAAGTCCCGCACGTCGATTCCGTCGATGGTGACGGCTCCGGCGGTGGTGTCGTACAGCCGCGCCACCAGATATCCGAGAGTGGTTTTACCCGAACCGGTTTCGCCGACGATCGCCAGCGAACTCCCCGCCGGGACGGTGATGTCGATGTCGGTCAGCACCTCTCGATCCGCGGGGTCGTAGGCGAATCCGACACCCTCGAACCGCACCGTGCCGTCGACACCTGCCGCGGGCAGCGACACCGGCCGAGCCGGCTCCTCGATATCGGGCTTCAGGTCCAGGTATTCGAAGATCCTGCCGAACAATGCCATCGAGCTCTGCATATCCACACCGGTCGACAGCAGCTGGACGGCGGGACGCAGCAGACTCGTCTGCAGGGTCGTGAACGCCACCAGGGTACCGATGGATACCAGCGGATGCCCGCCGGCGGAGCTGAGCCCGGCGACCCAGTAGATCACCGCGGGCATGGCGGCCATGACGATCTGAATCGTCGACTGCCGCCAGCGACCGGCCATGCTCGAGCGGATCTCCAGATCGACCAGATCCCGCGACTCGTGCGCGAAGTCGTCGATGAGCGCCGGCGACCGACCCATGGTGCGCCCCAGCAGAATTCCGCTGACCGACAGCGATTCTTCGACGATCGCCGACATGCCGGCGAGTTTGCGCTGGCGCTGCGTGGTGATCCTGCGACGCTCGGTGCCGACGCGGCGACTGATCCAGACGAAGAACGGCAGCATGACCAGCGATACCGCCGCCAGCTTCCAATTCAGCGCGAACATTGCGATGACCGCCGCGGCGACCGAGGTGAAGTTCGAGACGATGGAGGTGGCGGTCGAGGTGACCGTCGACTGCATGCCACCGATATCGTTGGCAATCCGTGACTGCACCTCACCGGTGCGGGTCGCGGTGAAGAAGGCCAGCGGCATGCTCTGCAGCCGCGTGTAGACCGCGGCGCGCAGGTCGTGCATGACCTCCTGGCCCACGGCGGTAGAGATATAGGTCTGCAACACGCTGAACACACTGGTCGCAATGGCGACCGCGATCATGCCGACGGCCAGCAGCGCCAGCAGTCCGGTCCGTCCGTGTGGCAGCGCGTCGTCGAGAATTCCGCGCAGCATGAACGGCGAGGCCAGCGAGACCACCGACGACAGCCCCACGAACGCGGCCACCAGGGCCAGCCGCGCTCGATAGGGCCGGAAGAGCCGGAGAATCCGGCGGAGTTGGGGTTGAGGTTCGGCTGCCATAGGCGCCTCCTTCCAGGGACTATCAGCTCTTAACTGAGCTTGGCTCACAATTATTCCATAGAACAGTGAGCTAAGCTCAGAATTATGGGTGAATCCATCTCCAACGAGGCCACGGAGGCCGACCTACCCGAACTTTTCCTGCGGACCAGCAAGCGCATCCGGCGCACTCAGATGGCCCGCCTGGCACCCCTCGGCCTGACACCCGCACAGAGCAGGGCGCTGCGGGTCATCGGCCACGACTCCGAACCGGTGCGCATGTCGGCGCTCGCCGAACGCCTCGGCATCGTCCCCCGCTCGGCCACTACGGTCGTCGATGCGCTCGTCGCCGCGGGCCTGGTGACCCGCGCCGCCGACCCGGCCAACCGCCGCGCCACCCTGGTCTCCCCCACCGACAAGGGCCGACACACCCTGCGCCGGATGCAGCAGGCCCGGCGCGATGCCGCCGCGGAAACCTTCGCGGCACTATCGGACGATCAGCGCGAGACGTTGCGGGAGTTGCTCGCCGCACTCGAACCGGGCGAGCTGGCCTGAGCATCCACTTTTCAACGAAACGGGCATTTTTTCGCCCCAGGTAACCGAATAGTGGAGGTCTAGGCCCAATGCCGCTCAGTCAGGCATTCTGCCCGGTTGTCAACCGGGCAGAATGTGGACCGTGGTGGTGTCCCGTCGATCGCGCACACCAGCAGGCCCCGCCAGCGGGCGGCCCCCGCCGCAGGCCCCTTGACGAGGTCGAACAACTCCCGCAGCGGTTTGACCCCTACCCGGCGGCGTGCCTGGGCCAATGCGAAGGAGCTCGGGTCCGCGACCGCGACCCCGTCCATGCCTGCGGTCATCCGCGCCCACACCTGCCCGTACCCGGTCCCGGCGAACAACCCCGCGGCCAACAGCAGGCACACCACCACCCTCGACGGCAAGTCCCGCACCCGGACCTGCACCGTATGGGCCGACTCCAGTGCGGCATCGAAGCCCACCTCCTGCCAGGTTGACAACCAGGCAAGATGCCTAACTGAGCGGCATTGCGTCTAGGCCAACCTCCTGCGCCAACCACCTCCGACATCCCCATACCCTCCAGGGAATTGTTCAGTCGCACGTCGCGACGGAATCTGGACGACGTGAACGATATTCGATACGGACTGCTACTCCCCGCCGGACAGGCTCAGTTGCAGGCAGGTGGGACGGCCGCGGCGCTGCTGGATCTGGTGGTGAGCGCGGAACGGCGAGGATTCGATTCGGTCTGGGTCGGCGATTCACTGCGGCGGGCACGGGTCGAACCGCTGACCCTGCTCGCGGCCGCCGCGGCCGCGACCGAACGGATCACCCTCGGCACCGCCGTGCTGATTCCCGCCTACCGCCATCCGGTACACACGGCGCTGACGCTGGCCTCGCTGGATCTGGTGTCGCAGGGACGGCTCGTGCTGGGCGTCGGCGCCGGTTTCCCGGGCCTGAGCGAGAACGAATTCGAGTTGTCCGGAGTCGATTTCCGGACCCGCTTCTCCCAGCTCGACGACACCGTGCAACTCTGGCGCAGACTCTGGTCCGGCAACTCGGAACCCTTCCACGGCAAGGTTTTACACTACGACTGGCTCCCGGACGTGCCGCGCCCGCACCGGCCCGGCGGCCCGCCCATCTGGCTGGGCGGAATCACCCCGGCCGCTCTGAACCGCACCGGCCGCCTGTACGACGGCTGGCTCCCCTACCCGCCCGACGTCGCAGACTACGCAACGGGTCTGGACGCGATCCACACCGCAAGCGCGGCCGCGGACCGCTCCGAGAACGACATCACCCCGGCCCTGTTCGCCACCGTCGTCATCGACGAGGACGCCGATCGCGGCCGCACCGCCCTGGCGGAATACTGCGAGGCGAACTACCGCTTGCCCCTGGAAGAGGTCGAGCAGATTCAGGTGATGATGACCGGCTCCGCGGATGAGGTTGCCGCCCAGCTGAACCAATACGTCGAAGCGGGCGCCCGCCACCTGCTGATCCGCATCGCGGCCATCTCCCCCGAATCATTCGGCACGCAACTCGAGCACGTCACCGACCTGATCCAGTCGGCCCGGCAGTGCACCGGAGGGCTCGTCGCTCACTGACGCCTCGCCGTCATCCCGGCGCGCACCTCACCGTCATCCGGCGGGCTGTTGGCCGGGATCGATCGCGATCCGCTGCACACCAGTGAATTCCGACCAACCGCATGCCGGAATGAGAATGACCGCAACTCAGTGCCGGTGCGGCTCGGACTCATCGGTGAGCGGAGCGTGGATGCGCGGCCGGACCGGCGGTGGGTGGGATCTCATACCGGCGGGTGAGGACGGCCGACGGTGTCACACTTGCGAGCGATTGATCCGGTCGGCTGATCGGCGGTGGGATTCGGTATGGCTTCATTGACTCAGCATCGGCGGCGGGCGATCGCGGCGATCCTCGCTACCCTGGCGATCGGGGTTCCGCTGTCCACCACCGGATGCGGAACATCCCCGGATCCCGCGCCGCCGCAGGCGATTACCGCACGCGGGCAGCTCGTAAGCATCGAACACCTGCGCACATTCTCCGCCGAGGATGTGAAGGCCGAACTCACCGGCGATGGATTCGACACGAGTGCAGTGCAATTCGGTGTCGACACCTATCGTCTAGTGTATCGCACGATCGATACCGGCGGCCGGGCGACCATCGCCAGCGGCCTGCTTGTGCTGCCCCGCGGCGGCGAGCACGAACTCGCGACGGTCGCATACGAGCACGGCACGATGGCGACCAAATCCGATGCGCCCTCGGTCATCGAGCACAGCGGCGATCTGGCGGCGCCCCTGACCTATGCCGCCGCCGGATTCGCCGGTGTCGCACCGGATTACCTCGGCTTGGGGCTCGGCCCGGGACCGCACCCCTACCTGGACGTGCCGTCGGAGACCACGGCGTCACTGGATATGCTGCGAGCCGCCCGGACCGCGGCCGCCGGCCTCGATCGGCAGCTGCGCAACACCGTCTACCTCGCGGGATTCTCGCAGGGCGGACCGGCATCGATGGGCCTGGCGCGGGCCCTGCAGGCCGGGGCCGACCGCAGCTGGCGACCGGCCGCGGTGGCCGCGATCAGCGGGCCGTTCGACCTGCGCACCGCCGAACTGCCTGCCGCGCTGGATCACACCACACTGGATCCGGCATCCAGCGGTTTCTACGCCGCCTACCTGCTGGTGGCATGGAACCGCCTGCATCAACTGTATCGATCGCCCGCCGAGGTGTTCCAGGCGCCGTACGACACCACCATGGAGCAGTTGCTGGACGGCTCGCATACCTACGACCAGATGGTCCGCGGCTTCCCGGCCGGTATCGACCAACTGCTCACCCCGCACGCAGTCGATATGCTGCGCAACCCGACCGGCTCGCTAGCCGCTGCCCTGCAGATCTCCGACGGCACCTGCAGCGACTGGACGCCCCGGCTACCCATCCGGCTCTACACCGGAGAAAAGGACACGGACGTGTCCACGAACAACAGCACACAGTGCCGGACCGCCCTCGGGCAACACGGCGGCGACGCCCCGATCATCGACGTCGGCCCGGTCGATCACAACGGTTCCGGCATCCGCGGAACCGGCCTGGCCGTGCACTGGTTCAGCCAGCTCGCCGCCGCGAAGTGAGGTCTATGCAATCCATAACGATCAACTGACCCTATCGAGCGGGCGCCTCAGCGAGCGACAGGCTGTTCCCGTCCGGGTCAAGCACCTCGACGTGGCGTACGCCGTTGCTGTAGGTCTCCACCGGTTCGTGGTCGATGCCGTGCGCGGCGAGGCGGGCCAGAATATCGTCGAGGTCGGTCACCCCGAACGTGATCATCACCCCGCCCACTCGCGCGGCCCGCACCGCCCGATCGTCCACGACGACCCACGCATTCTCACCGACGTGCCACAGGTGCTCCTCGCCGACCACCTCGTCCGATGGGCGCCCGAAGAACACCTCGTACCACGGCAGCGCCGTCGTCCGATCGTCAACGCACACAATGCTGTACAAATCCATTCCGGCCACTCCCATCGGTAGTTTCACATGCGTGGACTACGGCCGCGACCGAAACTCATCGGTCCGAATTACGCGGGCGCCGCGGCGGGGACCACCGCGGCCTCGGCGCGGGCGGCGCGGGCGCGGGCGCGGCGGACTACCGCCATGGTGATCGCGATCAGTACGCCGAAGGTGATCGCCATCATGACGTTGGACAGCCACACCATGGTGGGGATGGACAGGTGGTAGACCAGCACGATCCGGAGCGCGGCCTCGGCGCACAGGCCGACACCCCAGAGCACGCTCAGGGCGCCGAGTAGGCGCCGCATCGGCGGGTGAGTGCGGTACCGCTCCCGGAAGGCGGCGGCGTTGTCCGCGGACATGCCCCGTTGCGCGGTCACGTAGATCAGAGGCTTGCCGACCGCCGCGCTGACCAGGAAGGCCGCGCCGATCAGGGCAGTGGTGAAGGAATCCTTGGCGACTATGAAGCGGGCATCGCCGGATGAGAAGGTCAGCACGAGTCCGAGCGCGAAGCTGGCCAGGATCAGCGCGGCGAATGGATCGAGCCGGCGCTTGCGCACGATCTCGGCGACCACGAATACCCCCGACACCACCGTTCCGGCACCCAGGGCAACCAGATTGCTCGCCCCGGCGGCATGCAGCCCGTAGTAGGCGGCCATCGGTACCCCGGCGTCGCGGAGCAGCTGGCGTGCGAGGGCCTTGCGGTCCATCCCGGGGGCAGATGCGGCGGTGCTCATATATGGCTCCTGAACTGGCTGTTTCGGTGGTCCACACTGACGCTACGGTCGCCATGGGCCGGTGCCCACCACCCTCGGGTGGGCTCCCCACCACCGGCGGGTGGGTGCCGGACGGATTCGTCAGCGGAGAGGCGCGGCACGCGAACGTTTGCGGTTCCCATCTAACGGAACGCGGCGTGTTTCATTGGAAGGGATACGCCCGGAATGTGCTCGGGTCGAGCGTCGGCGAAGGTAGGAAGAGGTACGGCCGCGATTCCAGTGGGGCTATCACCAGCGGGATTTCGCGGAGCTCGGCCAGGGTGCGGGGCAGCCCGGTGAGGGCGCAGATTATCCGCATGGTGATCCCGTCGTCGTGCTCGACGTCGACGGTGCCGGCGGCCTCGGTGGCGGCCCGCACCTCCGCCGGTGCGTCGTCCTCGAGGTCGGTGGGGGCGAAGCCGTTGTCGGAGTGGCAGGCCTGGATGTTTCCATCGACCGCGTAGATGAAGTCGATATGCCCGGTCATGGCGACGTGGCTGGTTGCGGCTATCCCGCCCTTGGCGGACAGCGCCTCGGTCGCGACCAGCGGCGGCCGCTGCTCGAGGTGCCACAGGTAGCCGGTCTCGCCCAGATCGTCGTAGATGAACGTCCACTCGCCGATGCGTGCGGCGATGAGCACCACGATGGGATTAAGCGGATCGATGGCGGCCCTGGCCAGGGACGTCTGGTCGCCGAGGCTCCTGGTGGGCAGGACACACGGCCTGATCGCCTGCCGATCGACGCCCAGCAGCTCCAGCGCGTCGGCCGGTTCGAGATCGCGGACGACATGCACCAGGTGGTTTGGATCGTATTCCTCTCCGCCGAGCGCATTGATCCAAGCGGGGGAACCGGTTTCGTCCAGGTGATCCGGGGCGAAATAAGGATCGAGCATGACTCTCCAAGGGTTCTGACTAGGGCTGGGTGCCGGTCCAGGTGAAGGTGGCCGAGGTGGCGGGGGGCAGGGTGTAGACGAAAGACTTCTCGGCCCAGGTCACTCGGAGCGGTTGAGGTTTGCCGCTGGGATTGTAGGCGATCACGGCCTTGGAGCCGTCGGGGTTGCGCCAGGCCACGTTGGGGACCGCCGGATTGTCGGTGGAGAAGATGCGGGTGGCGCCGGGCTCGACGAACTTGGTGAGCTGGCCCATGTCGTAGTACTCGATGGTGTAGTCGACCTGGCCGTTGCGGGAATCGCCGTGGTGCACGGTGATCAGGCCGGTGCACTTGTCACAGCCGCCGTTGTGCGGTCCCGCGTTCTGGTCGACCGCCAGACTCCATTTCACCACGCTGCGACCCCAGTTGCGGGTATCGCCGATGATGTCGGTCATGTCCTGCCGCTGCTGGTCGGCGATCCACGTCCCGCCGGAATGCTCTGTGTCGTAGGCCTTCATCGACGGATACCGATCGTGCACCGTCGTCTGCTCCGACACCTGACCGTTGTAGCCGTGCCAGGCCACACCGCCGAAATTCGGGTCGTTGCGGATGGCGGCGTCGGAAACGGCCGGCTCGGCGTAGCTGCTGTAGGTGTCCCAATTCCAGTCCAGCGCAAGCACCTTCGTCGGCAAGCCGGCACTGTGCAACGCCGGCAACAGATCCTTTCCGATGAAGGCGGCCAACCCGGAACCGTTCCATCGCATGGACGGGTGGCCCTCGCAGCAGGTCGGCTCGTTCTGCGCGGACACATAGTCGACCGGGATGCCTTGCGCCGCATAGCCTTGTGCATACTTGACGAAATACTGGGCGTACGCCGGGTAGTACCGGCCCTGCAACCAGCCCTGATCGTAGCCGTCGTTGTCCTTCATCCACGGCGGCGCGGTCCACGGTGTGCCCATCACCTTCAGTTGCGGGTTGATCCGCTTGGCCTGCTTGGTCAACGGGATGACGTCGGCCATATCGTGTGCGAGCGTGAACCGGGCCAGACCGGGATCGGACTGCCCGGGCGGCAGGTCGTCGTAGGTGTAGTTGCCGCGCGCCAGATCCGAGGCGCCCATCGGGTTGCGCAGGAAGTCCAGCCCGATGCCGCGGTCCCGATCGAACAGCTTGGTCATGGTGTCGTCGCGGGCCGAGTCCGATAGCACCCCACTGGAATTCATCAACCACGCGGCGGTGTCGGTGAACGACGCCCCCGCCCCTTCGAACTGCTGATACCGGGTGTTCTCGTCCACGGCGACGGTCTGCTCCCCGGAGCCCGTGCCGGGCGCGAAGCTGATCGAACCCTGCCGGGCCAGCCCCCGGGTGACGTGGCGGCCACCCGGATCGTCGGTGCTGGTGAGCCAGATGCTCACGGAGTCGTTTCCGGGACGGCCGGTCGGCGCGCCCGCACATCCGGCCAGGAGCAACACGGACACCACCAACAACAATCCCCACTGCGCAGCAGCATCGTTTCGGCCCACCGCCCGAGCCTAGGCAATGAATCCGGGGGCCGCTGGTTCACCGAACTGGATGCCGGGCGACGACGGCCCCCGTGCACACTCCTCAGTGCAGCGCGGGCTCGTCCTCCCTGGGCGGGGTTCCGGCCGCTCCGGTCCTCGACGCGGGAATGAGGAGCGTCGCGACGAGCCCCAGGGCGACGAACGCGGCGGCGATATATCCACTCAGGGCAATACTTTCGGTCATGGCCGATCGTGCCGCGGTGGCGATGCCCAACGTCCGGGTGTCGGCCGCGAACGGCGCGATCGCGGCGCCGGCGCTCTCGGTGACCGCATGTGTGAGGTGCTGGGATTGCACCACGGACAGACCCGATGCGGTGAGTTTGTCCCGCAGTGTGGAGCCCAGCGTGCTGAAGAATGCCGTCGTGAGCACGGCGATACCGAGCGCGGAGCCGAGCTGCCGGAAGGCGCTCTGGATGCCGGATCCCTGCCCCGAGCTCTGCTCGGGAACGTCGACGAGCACGACGTTGGTGACCTGCGCCGTCGCGAACCCCACCCCGATGCCGTAGAAGAACAGCACCAGCGAGATGGACCACCACGGACTGTGTGGGGTGGCGACGAGCCCGATTCCGGCCAGCCCGACCGCCTCGAGCGCCAGGCCGATGCGCACCAGCCCCAGCGGCGAGACCTTGTCGGCCATACCGAAACTGGCGCCGCTGGCCACGAAACTGCCGATGGCCACCGGGATCAGCGAGAGCCCGGCCTGCAGGGCGCTGTAGCCCAGGGTGAACTGGAGCCACAGCGGAAGCACCGCGACGATGCCGTATTCGCCCAGTCCGATGATCAGGGTGGCGATATTGCCGTTGCGGAAGGAGGTGATCGACAGCAGCCGGATATCCATCAGCGCGCGTGCCGGATCGCTACTTCGCGTGAGAGCCCGTTGCCTGCCGACGAATACGGCCAACGCCACGGCCGCCAGCACCAGTGCGACCAGCACGGGCGACGGACCGCCGTTCCAGGTGAGCCCGAACAGCCGCAGCGGGGCGATGTCGTTGATCCAGCCGTAGGTGCGCCCCTGGACCAGACCGAAGGCGAGCAGGCCGAGCCCGAGCACCGACAGCACCGCGCCGGGGACGTCGATGCGGCCACGGGTGCGCGGTGAGGGCGCCAGGAAGGCCAGGGCGCCGAAACAGACCACCGCCGTGAGCGGGATATTGATGCCGAAAGCCCAGCGCCACGAGGCATGGTCGGCGAGCCAGCCGCCCAGCACCGGGCCGAGCGCAGCGGCGGCGCCGATCGTCGAGCCCCACACCGCGAACGCCTGATCGCGCGCCTTGCCGGTGAATGTCGCGTTCAGCAATGCCAGCGATGTCGGCAGGATCATGGCCGCGCCCATCCCCTGCAGGAAACGCGCCAGCACCAGCAGGCCGCCGTTGGGTGCGAGCCCGGCGAGCAGGCTCGTCGCGCCGAAGACGACCGCGCCGGTGATGAAGACCCGGCGCGCCCCCAGCAGGTCGGCCAGCCGGCCGACCAGCAGCAGCAGCGCGGCGAAGACGATGGCGTAGGACTCCTGAATCCATTGCGCCTGAACCGAATCGACACGCAGATCCTTGATGACCGAGGGGACGATCACGTTGACGATCGTGGTATCCACCACGATCAGCGCCACGCCCAGCGCGATCGCTATCAGGCCGCACCATCGGCGGGCCGGTGAGCCGATGAACATCGAGAGATACCTCCATGGTGAAGTAATTTCACGGTGAAGGTAATCTCTCGAACGGTAGGTTGTCAACGCGGCCCTCGGCGCCGCGGGCAGAACTAAGGAGGACCCGGCATGCAGGACGCGCAGCTCGGCGACGTCGCGGCGCAACGTGAGCGACTGATGGAGGGACTGCGGGCCTACGGCGGGACCTTCGCCGAGTTCAGCCGTCGTTTCGCGACGTGGCTGGGCCTACATCCCACCGATGCGGTCGCCCTGGTGGAAATCCTGTCGGCCGAGGAGCGGGGCACCCCACTGTCTCCCGCACGCCTCGGCGAGCGCATTGCCCTGTCCTCGGGCGCTACCACCGCGCTGTTGAACCGCCTCGAACAGGCGGGGCACATCGTCCGTTCCCGGGAACACGCCGACCGCCGGGTCGTCACCCTGCGCAGCAGTCCGGGCATTCAGGAGCGCGCCGACGAATTTTTCGGCCCCCTCGCCGTGCGTCTGGATGCCATGATGGCCGGGTACCCGGCCGAGCTCCTGCACCAATTCGAAGACTTCCTGGGCCAGCTGCGCTCGACCATGGAAACCCACCTCGCCGAGTCGCAGGATGGTCCCGCCTGAGGCGGCGTCGCATGCAGCCGCGCCAGGGCCGCGCCGCCGAAGTTCATCCGCGCACGCCATCACGGTGGTCTGATTCGGCGGTCAGTCCGGCGAACAGAATGTCGAGGCCGCGTTCGAGCTCGCCGGCACCGTCGTAGACGGCCAACGCCGACGCGAGACCACGCAGTCGGGGGAATTCCCCGATCGGTAACCGATACAGACCGAGGCGCAGCAAATCGTCGGTCTCGTCGGGGCGTTCGACGATTTCCTGGAGTTCGTTGAGAACGTGGCCGTAGAGGAACCCGAACAGGGCGCGGTAGATGTGCAGGGCGTCGACGCCGTCGAAACCGGCGCGGTCCAGCAGTTCGAGGATCCGCTCGACCGGTCGCAGGGTGCCCGGTGGTCGCAGGCCGAGTGGCGTGGCCAGGGGGCGGGTGACCAGCAGCGGTACAACATTGGGGTGTGCCAGCGCGAGGGCGCGGAAGTCGCGTGCGACGCTGCGCAGTTGGCCCACCCAATCCTGATCGGTGATGTCGACCGATAGTTGTTCGAGCACGATCTCGGCGACGCCGTCGAGCAGTGCGGCCTTATTCGGTACGTGCCGGTAGAGCAGCATCGGGTCCCGGCCCAGGGCCTGGCCGAGGCGTCGCATTGTCAACGCGTCGACCCCGTCGCGGTCGATGATCGCGAGCGCGCCTTGCAACACCATCGCCTTGGTGAACGTCTCGTTGGTCCGGACGGCGAGGGGGGCCTCGGCGTCGAGTTTTTCGGCTCCGGACACGGAGTTGTCGCGGTCGGTCGGCGGATCGATCGTCGGCACTGCATCCTCCAGCAAAAGAGATAGGTTGTAGTTCTACAATGCCTATACATTGTAGACAGACGCTGCATATTCTTCTACACTGCGAATACAACGCAAGCAGCTGGAGTTGCCATGATCGTCCTCATCGGACTGATCGTCCTGGTCGCCGCCGTGATCGTCGGAGTCACCGGCGTCCTGGCCAACGGCGGTCCCACCCACGAACTGACCAACAATTTCGCCGTGCTCGGCTACCACGTGACCGGCTCGACCGGCGCGGTACTGCTGTACGGCATCGTCATCGGCGCCGTCGGACTGGGCGGGCTCGGCCTGCTGCTGGCCGGGCATCGGCGCACCGCCCGGCGCGGCAACACCGCCCGCCGCGACCTCAAACAATCCCAACGCGATACGACCGCACTGGCCCGTGACCGTGACGAACACGCCGGCGGCTCACGTCATATCCGCACCACGCCGAGCTGGCGCGACCGCCTCGAGCGCGGGGCGCGCCGGAGACCGACGAGAACGCCCCCAGCACAACAGATTTGAGGACACGGCCATGCAAGCACTCATCGTGACCGTCGTGGTCATCGCCGTCATCGCGCTGATCGGGCTGGTTATGTCGATCAAGGTGGTCGCGCAATACGAGAAGGGAGTGCTGTTCCGGTTGGGCCGCGTGGTCGCGGTCAAGGAACCCGGACTCCGGTTCATCATCCCCGTCATCGACCGGCTGGCGCGGGTGTCGCTGCGGATAATCACGATGCCGATCCAGTCCCAGGGCATCATTACCCGCGACAACGTCAGCGTCGACATCTCCGCCGTCTCCTACTTCCGGGTTGTCGACGCCGTGAAATCGGTGGTGGCCATCCAGGACGTCTACTCCGCGATCAACCAGATCGCGCAGACCACCCTGCGCAAGGTCGTCGGCCGCCACACCCTGGACGAAGCGCTGTCTGATACCGACGACCTCAACGCCGGCATCCGGCAAATCCTCGACACCACCACCCTCGAATGGGGCATCGAGGTCACACTCGTCGAACTGAAGGACATCCAACTGCCCGACAGCATGAAACGCGCGATGGCCCGTCAGGCCGAAGCCGAACGAGAGAAGCGAGCCAAGATCATCGCCGCCGAAGGCGAATCGCTCGCCGCCGCCGCGCTCGGGGACGCATCCGACACCATGATGGCCCACCCGCTGGCCCTGCAGCTACGCAACCTGCAGACCCTGATCGAACTCGGCGTCGACAAGAACACGACCGTCGTGTTCCCGGCGCCGATGATGAGCGCGATCGGCGAACTCGGCACCTTCCTCGCCCGCGAATCCGCGGCAGCCGCCACCTACCTCCCGGCATCCAACCCCATCCCCAATAGCGTCAACTCCGACGCAGTCCAGAATTGACTCCCATGCCCATCGACCCGCCCGAATCCGATTGTGCGGCATGCACGCACACCCGCAGGGCACACGGCCTGATCGGATCCCGTTACTGCGCCGCCACGGTGGAGCGGGGATTGTCCCGCGAGTGCGCCTGTGACCGCGACGCCGACAGTCAGATCACCTACTACCGACGATAGGAACAACAATGACAGTCGAAACCCCGTACGAGCGCCGAGTCAATCGCGTCCGAGACGCCGTGCGCGCACATACCGAACTCAATGACCAGGCCGCATCCGAAATCGCGATCCACGTGCTGCACGCCCTGGACACCATCCCCGAGAAAATACGCTGAAGCAGTGTGGCCGCCGGGCACGTTTCACACGCGTGCCCGGTCGCTACTCACCACCGCGGTGTCCATGATCGTCGACTCCATCGGGGGCGGGCCCAGGACTTCACCGGGAGCAAGGCGATGGATGGAGGTCTCGGTGGCCCGCAGCTCCTCACCTGAACCGCCGCGGCGGACCGCGACGATCTCCGCGGCGACGGCCACGGCCGTCTCCTCCGGGGTATGCCCGCCCAAATCCAGGCCGATCGGCGAATGCAGCTGGGACAGTTCGGTTTCGGTGAGGCCAGCATCGAGCAGGCGGGTGGTGCGGTCGCGGTGGGTGCGCCGCGAGCCCATCGCCCCGACGTAGGCGACGCGGCGGCGCAGGGCCACCTCCAGCACCGGCACATCGAATTTCGCGTCGTGTGTGAGCACACAGATCACGGTGCGCGAATCGGTCTGAGTCCCTTCGAGATAGCGGTGTGGCCAGTCGACGACCACCTCGTCGGCCTCCGGGAAACGCGCCTTGGTGGCGAAGATCGGACGGGCGTCGCACACGGTGACGTGATAGCCCAGGAATTTCCCGATCCGCGCCACCGCGGCCGCGAAGTCGATGGCACCGAAGACGATCATGCGCGGCGGCGGCACCGAGGATTCCACGAACACCGTGACCTGATCTGTGCCGCAGCCGATGACACGAATACCGGTGGCACCGAGATCGAGCATGGCCCGAGCCTCCGCGACCACCCGAGGGTCGGCCGCGGCGACGGGGCCGAACGCATCGCGCCCCGCCCCGGCGGCCACCGGGTCCGGGACTCCCCCACCCGCGATAGTGCTGCGGATCGGAATCCCCTGCACGACATCCCGATCCGCAGCGGTGTGCCCGGACGAGGTGACAACCCAATCCGGGCCGACCGCCAGCATGGCACCGGAGGTGGTATCACGCACCAACGCAACGGCATCCGTAGCCCGCAGCACTCTCTCGAGCACGGCATGCTCGCGTGAGCCGACCGGGTGCACGAATACCTCGAGCACCCCGCCGCAGGTCAATCCGACCGCGAACGCATCGGAATCGCTGTAGCCGAACGTCTCCCGCTGCGGCACACCGGTCGCCAGCGCCTCGCGGCACAGTTCGTACACCGCGCCCTCGACGCAGCCACCGGAGATCGACCCGACGACGACGCCGTCCTCGTCGACCGCCATGGCGGCCCCGATCGGCCGCGGCGCGCTGCCGGTGACGCCGACGATGCTGGCGACGGCGAAACGCTTACCCGCCGCCTGCCATTGGAGAATCTGATCGGTCAGCTCACGCATTGTCACTACCCTCTCAAGAGCAATTCAATTCCGGAGATGGCGAAGTAGCAGGCGAATACCGCGCTGACCACCCACACCAGCCAATGGATCTCCCGAAACTTGCCGCGCGCGGCCTTGATCACCGTGTAGGCGATCAGGCCCGCGCCCACGCCGTTGGTGATCGAATAGGTGAACGGCATCAGCGCGATCGTCAGGAACGCGGGGATGGCCACCTCCAGATCGTTCCAGTCGATCTTGCGGGCCTGCGTCATCATCAGCGCCCCGACTATCACCAGCGCGGGCGAGGCCGCCTGGATCGGCACCACCCCCGCGAGCGGGGTGAAGAACATGACCACCGCGAACAGGCCACCGCTGACCAGGCTTGTCAGACCGGTACGAGAGCCCTCACCGACACCCGTCGCCGATTCGACGTAGACCGTGGCCCCCGCGCCGCCGGACGCACCGCCGATGACCTGGGCGATACCGTCCAGGGTCAGCACCTTGCCCATGCTGGGCATGTTGCCCTTCTCATCGAGCAGGCCCGCCTCGTCACAGACGCCGAAAACGGTGCCCATGGCGTCGAAGAATCCCGTCAGCACCAGTGTGAACAGCACCACCCCCGCGGTCAGCGCACCGGCGGTGTGGAAGCCGCCGATGGGGTTGACGTGCATCATCAGCCCGAAATTCGGCGCCGCGAACAGATTGTGCGGAACCTTAGGAACCGCCGTGCCCCAGTCCTTGTCCGGGATCTTGGCCACAGAATTGATGACAATCGCCAGCACCGTGGAGGCCGCGATGCTGATCAGGATCGCACCGGGAACCTTGCGGATGTACAGGGCCAGCATCAGCAGCAGGCTGAATGCGAAGATCACCACCGGCCAGCCCGCCAGATGTCCTCCGACACCGAGGGTTACCGGCGGACCGTCCGAGGGACCGTGGCCGACCACACCGGCCGATACCAGGCCGATCATCGCGATGAACATGCCGATGCCGACGCCGATGGCGTTCTTCATCGCCAGCGGGATGGCATTGATGATCATCGTTCGCAGGCCGGTGGCGGCCATGATCACGATGATCACACCCATCAGCACCACCAGGCCCATCGTTTCCGGCCAGGTCATATGCGGTGCGGCCTGATAGGCGACCACCGGCACCACGCCCAGGCCGGCGGCCAACGCCAGCGGCACATTGCCGACCACACCCATCAGGATCGTCGACAATCCTGCGGCCAATGCCGTGGCGGTGGTGATCTGCGCCTTGTCCAGGTGCGCGCCGGTGCTGTCGGTCGCGCTGCTCAGAATCAGGGGGACCAGCAGAATGACGTATGCCATCGCCAGAAAAGTGGTGATACCGCCGCGGACTTCGCGCGAAACGGTGCTGCCCCGCTCCCGGATCCGGAACCATCGCTCGAGGGGCGATGTATCGGGTTCGGTACTGTTTTCGGGGAGGATCTGTACTTGGGTCATTGGCTGCCCTCCTTTGGGCATAGCCGACCTGCGGTCCGTGCCGTCTCCGGACTTTGGTGCGGATGTGCGGTTGTGGAATTCCGGCCCGCCTTAATCAGACGGGCCGGAAACCCCTGTTGATCAACAGCTTTCGATGATGTCCGTCGGACGGACCGGAGCCCGGTTGAGGTATCCGGTTCCCCCAGCGGCCCGGACGGCGTCGCGGATCGCGGCGACGACGGCCGGGGTCGAGGAGAGCGTGGGCGGCTCTCCGGCACCGCGCAGCCCGTATGGGGCGCGAGGATCGGGGTTCTCGAGGATGACCAGCTGCTGCTGGGGCACATCGAGAATGGTGGGAATCAGGTAATCGGTGAACGAAGGGTTACGTACCTTTCCGTCCTTGACCAGGATTTCCTCCATGACCGCCAGTCCGAGGCCCTGCACGGACCCGCCGTGAATCTGGCCCTCGAGCTGCAGGCGGTTCATGATCTTGCCGACATCCTGGACAGCATCCAGGCTGACGACCTTCACCAGACCGAGTTCGACGTCGACGTCCACCACAGCGCGGTGCACGCAGACGGCGAGCTGGGTGTGACTGTTCCCCTGCCCGGTCACCGGATCCATATCGGTGGTCGGTTGGTGGTGGTATTCGCGGGTTTCTTCGACGAACCCCTCATCGAGCACGTCGACGAGCGCCGCGAGCACCTCGCCGGAGTTCGAAACGACCTTGCCGCCAACGAGATCCGCCGCGGTGGCGTGTCCCTTGGCCCGGGCCGCCTCCAGCACGGCGTATTTCACCGCGCGGCAGGCGGTCATCACCGAGCCGCCGGTCATGTAGGTCTGGCGCGAGGCCGAGGACGAACCGGCGCTTCCGATCGTGTTGTCGGCCGGGTGGATTGTCACCCGCTCGATGCCCAGTTCGGTGCGCGCGATCTGCGCCTCCACGGTCACCAGGCCCTGGCCGACCTCCGCGGCCGCGGTGTGCACCAGTGCCACCGGCTCGCCACCGATGACCTCGAGCCGCACCCGTGCGGTGGACAGGTCATCGAACCCCTCGGAGAAGCAGATGTTCTTGATGCCCACGCCGTAGCCGACGCCGCGCACGATGCCCTCACCGTGGGTAGTTTGCGACAGCGCACCGGGCAGGTTTCGAATGTCCGAGTTATCCAGCGGCTCGGGCAGTTTCAGCGACTTGATCTCGTCGAGCATGGAGACCAGCGGGGTCGGCGCGTGCAGCACCTGGCCGGTGACCATCGTGTCACCCTGCTCGGTGACGTTGAGCTGCCGTACGTGGACCGGGTCCAGCCCGAGGGTCTCGGCAAGCTTGTCCATCATCGACTCGTGCGCGAAACATGCCTGCACACCGCCGAATCCACGCATCGCGCCGCACGGCGGGTTGTTGGTGTAGACGCCGTAGGCGTCGATCTCGACGTGCGGGATCTTGTAGGGGCCGATGGCCAGTGAGGCGGCGTTACCGGTCACGTTCAGCGTGGCCGAGGTGTATGCGCCGCCGTCCAGGACGATCTTCACCTTGGCGAAGACCAGATTTCCGTCCCTCGTGGCGCCGTACTCGTACCACATCTGGGCCGGATGCCGGTGCACGTGACCGAAGAACGACTCCTCCCGGTTGTACACCATCTTGATCGGCTTGCCGGTGTACAGCGCCAGCATGCCGGCGTGGATCTGCATCGAAATATCCTCGCGCCCACCGAAAGCGCCGCCGATGCCGGCCATCGTCATGTGGATCTGCTCGTCGGTCAGCCCGAGGCACGGGCCGATCTGCTGCAGGTCGTTGTGCATCCACTGGGTGGCGACGTAGAACTCCAGGCCGCCGTCCTCGGTCGGGATGACCATGCCGGACTCCGGGCCCAGGAACGCCTGATCCTGGATGCCGACCTCGTAGTGCTGGCTGACCACGACATCGGCCAGGGCCCGCCCGACCTCCAGGTCGCCGACGCGCACCGGCTGATGCCGGGCGATGCCGCCGCGCTCCTGCACCTTGAGCACATCGGGCTGCTCGACGACCGCGACCGGATCGATGATCGGCTCGAGGATCTCCCATTCGATGACGATCTTGTCCATCGCCCGCCGGCAGGTCTCCGGATGTTCGGCGGCCACCAGCAGGATCGGCTCGCCGTGGTGGCGCACCTCGTCGAAGGCCAGCACCGGCTGATCCCAGGTCATGTCCAGGCCGAACACCTTGCGGCCCGGCACGTCCTCATGGGTCATGATCGCTTCTACGCCGGGCAGTTTCACCGCCTCGGTGATATCGATCGACAGAATGCGTGCCCGCGGATGCGGGCTGCGCATCGTCATGCCCCACAGCATCCCGTCGATCCACAGATCCGAGGAATAGGCGAAGTCGCCCTTGACCTTCAGGATCCCGTCGGGCCGCAGCGGGCTCGAGCCGATACCGTCCTTGCCGGGAGCGGCGACCTCCCCCGGAAACTGTGTAGATCGGGCCGCAGTCATCGCCCCTCCTGAACAAATCCGTCTCGAATGGATGTCATCTGGCGTCCTCTTGCAGGAAGCGGCGACGAGCCTCGACACCGCCGCGGGCGATCCGCTCCTGGTCGGCGGTGCGCAGTTCGCCGTTGTCCACGACGGTGTTGCCGCCGACCAGCAGGCGCGCCAGCGGCGGGGTCGGGCCGAAGACCAGGGAGCAGATCGGGTCGTCGATCGCCGAGTAGAAGCCGTCGACGCGCCACATGGCGATATCGCCGAGCTTGCCGACCTCGAGCGAGCCGATCTCGTGGTGGCGGCCCAGGTTCCGGGCGCCGCCGAGGGTGCCGATCTGGAGGGCCTGGCGCGCGGTGAGCGCCTTCGGACCGTGCACGGCGCGCTGGAACAGCAGCGCTTGCCGCATTTCCCCGGCCATGGAGGTCATCTCGCTGGAGGCGTTACCGTCGACGCCGAGGCCGACCGGGGCACCGGCGGCGAGCAGATCCCTGACCCGTGCGATGCCCGCGCCCAGCCGGGCATTGGAGCTCGGGCAGTGCGCCGAGCCGGAGCCGGTGTCGGCGAAGCGCCGAATATCCTTGTCGTGCAGGTGCACCGCGTGCGCGAACCACACGTCCTCACCGAGCCAGCCGATCTTCTCCATGTATTCGACCGGGGTGCAACCCATCTGCTCGAGGCAGTGCTCCTCCTCGTCCACCGTCTCGGCGAGGTGGGTGTGCAGGCGCACGCCCTTGGCGCGGGCCAGCGCGGCCGATTCGCGCATCAGCATCTCGCTGACCGAGAACGGCGAGCAGGGCGCGACCGCCACGCGCAGCATCGAATCGAACGACGCGTCGTGGTAGGTGTCGATCATCTCGACTGTGTGCGCGAGGATTTCGTCGGTGGTCTCCACGCACTCGTCCGGCGGCAGGCCGCCGGAGGACTGGCCGCGATCCATCGAGCCGCGGCACGGGTGGAACCGGATGCCGATCTCGCGGGCGGCATTCACCTCCGCGGCGAACAGATCGCCACGGCCCTTGGGGAATACGTAGTGGTGGTCGGTGGAGGTGGTGCAGCCGGTCAGCGCCAGCCAGCCCAGGCCCGCCGCGGCCGCGCCGTGCACGGCCTCGGCGTCCATGCGCGCCCAGATGCGGTACAGGCCGGTCAGCCACTCGAACAGAGTGGCGTCTTGGAACAAGCCCTGGGTGGCCCACTGATACAGGTGGTGGTGGGTGTTGACCAGCCCGGGGGTGACCAGGGTGCCGGTGCCGTCGATGCGTTCGGCGCCCTCGATGACCGGTGCGGCGCCCGCGCCCAGCGCGGTGATGCGGCCGTTTTCGATCACGAGGTGACCGTTCGGGATCTCCTGACCGACAACCGGTGCGATATAAGCGTTTTCGATGACTACCTGGTTCGCCCACCCGTCGCCCGACCGCCAGCCCCTCATGGAATCGCTGCGCGATGCTTTCATTTGATGGCAGCCTTTCGCTCCGCCGCGAGATGCACGGCGTCCAGGATCTTTTCGTAGCCGGTACACCGGCACAGGTTGCCGGACAATGCCTCTCGGATCTCTACATCGGACGGATCCGGCATGCGCTCGATCAGGTCATGGGTCTGTACGAGCAGCCCGGGGGTACAGAAACCGCACTGCACGGCACCGGCATCCACGAACGCCTGCTGAACCGGGTCGAGCTTGTCCCCCTCGGCCAGCCCCTCCACCGTGCGCACCGAGCGCCCGTGCACCTGTCCGGCCGCGACCAGGCACGAACATGCCGGGACACCGTCCAAATAGATTGTGCAGGAACCACATTCACCCTGCTCGCAGGCATTCTTGGAGCCCGGCAGCCCCATCCGCTCGCGCAGCATGTAGAGCAGGCTCTCGCCCTCCCATACATCGTCAACAGTTTCATCAGCACCATTGACCTGGAAAATAACCCGCATCAGGCAGCCTTTCCGTTCGGACTTGGGTCGGTCGGCCCCTGTGGGCGGCGCTCAGCGCTCTGTGCCGCAAGGTCGTTCCAGGCCCAGGTGAGGGTGCGGCGCGCCATCACCGAAAGGGCATGCCTGCGATAGTCCGCGGTGCCGCGCACATCGTCGATGGGCTTGGCCGAGGCGGCGACCAGCGCGCCGAACTCACGCAATAGCGCGTCGGTCAGCGGTGCCGGATCGTCCCACGGCAGCGCCCCGGCGAGAAATTCCTCGGCCGGCGCGGCCCGCAGCGGAGTGGGCCCCGAGGAGCCGATTCCCGTTCCCACCGTGCGGGCCCGCGGATGCAGCGCGACCGCGAATGCACACACCGCGATCACCATTGCGTTGCGGGTGCCCACCTTCGAGAAATACTGCGGGCCGGTCGCCGGCTCGAGCCAGATCGCCCGGATCAATTCATCGGCCTCGAGGGCATTTTTCTTCACCCACACGTAGAAATCGTCGATCGGGATCATTCGGGATCCGCGCGCGGTCGATTCCACCTCGATCACCGCGTGCGCGGCCAGCAACGCGGGATGGGCGTCACCGGCCGGAGAGGCCCCGCCGAGATTGCCGCCCACCGTGCCGCGATTGCGGATCTGCGGCGAGCCGACCGTGCGCGATGCCTGTGCCAGGCCTGGCAGCTGCCGCTCCAGATCGCGGATGATCTTCACATACGGCACACCCGCGCCGACGCGCAACTTGCCGTCGATCTTTTCGATGCGCCGTAATTCGCCGCACGGATTCAAATCCAGCAGTGCCGCCGGACGGCCCTTGTCGAAATTCAGCTCGACCATCACATCCGTACCACCCTGAATCGGGTGGGCCTCGGGATGGGCGGCCCGCAATTCGAGCGCTTCGGCCCAGCTGCCGGGTCGCAGGAATTCCATCGTCACTCCTTCCCGGCTTTCGCAGGTGTGCACCGCTGCACCGTCATCTGACCTCCATGCATAAAACGTGTAAGGCAAGTACACCTGCCGGCGGGCCGTCGCGGCCACGACGGGAACTCCGAACTGTGCGCTGCTTCACACCGGGTCGTTTGTGGTTATCTCCAATCGCCGTGACGGCCGTGTTACGCCGCTCGGCTGATGTGACAGGCGAGTTACCACCTCGTCACCTGCATGTAGGCGTACCTCCGCATTCGCTCCGGCCATGCGCGGTCTATCGACGGCTTCGCCGACAGCGCCCGATTGGCGACAATTAGCCACCCGGACTGTTAGCGTTCGAGATCATGCGTCTACGTTCTCTGCTCGCCATGACGGATCTGGGACTGGAGCTCGTCACGGGGGAAGAGGAGCTCGACCGGTTCGTGCGCTGGGTCGTCACCCAGGATCTGCCCGACCCGAGCCGCTACCTGTCCGGCGGGGAGCTCGTGCTCACCGGCATGCAGTGGCGCCACGGCCCCGAGGACAGCGACATCTTCGTCGCGGCCCTGGCCCGTGCCAAGGTGGCGGCGCTGGCCACCGGCGACGCCCGCTACGGCGAGCCGCCGCAGGATGTGATCGAGGCCTGCCGCAAGTACCGGGTGCCGCTGTTCCGGGTCCCCGAGCAGGTGGCGTTCTCGAGCGTCACCGAGCGGATCACCCGGCTGCTGTCGACCGGACGGGCGGCGGACCTGACCGCGATCCTGGACCGGCACCGCCAGCTGGTGTCCGGGACCGGCCTGGGCTCGGTGCTCGAGCTCATCGAACGCGATCTGGATATGCGTTGCTGGGTGATGTCCACGACCGGGCGGGTGGTGGCGGGGCCGCCGTCAGTGCCGCCCGCGCAGACCGTCACCGCATTCCTGTCCGCGCGGCGGCTGCCGTGCGTGATCCACTCCGGGCAGCGGCCGTATTCGCTGTTCGCCGTCGACGAGTTCGGCACCTCCCGGGCCGCGGACTGGATGCTGGTCTTCGATTCGGACTGTTCCGACTGGCCCGAGCAGCGCCGCGCCCTGGCCGGGGAGCTGGCCGCCATCGCCTCGCTCGAGCGCGTGCGCAACGACGACCGGCAGAGCGCCGAGGGTCGCCTGGCCGAGGAGCTGATCCAGCTGATCGTCTCCGATTCCAAACCGGCGGAGATCATTTCGCGTCTCGAGCTGACCGGGCTCGGGGTGGCCGACAGCTATATCGCGGTCGCCGCGGCCGCCGAGGACGGGTTGCGGCCCAGGGAATTACGTGCCCTGTTGCGCGAAATCCTGGATGGCAGAACACCCGCCGCCGGCGTAGTGGACGGCGAGGCGATCGCGCTGATCCCCGCCGACGACACCGTGCTGGCCACGATCGGTGTCGCCCTGGACACCCTCGAGCCCGGCCTGGCCGGTGCTCACCTCTCGATCGGGGTCAGCGGCATCGTGGACGGCGAGGGGCTGCGCGGCGCGGTCGAGGAGGCCCGCTATGCCCGGCGCATGGCCGCCGGACGAGGGAAGGCCGCGGCGCTGGTCGGCCACGACGAACTGGCCACCCACATGATGCTGCTGTCCAGCGTGCCCGACGAGGTGCGCCGCATGTTCCGGCTCCGCCTGATGGACCCCCTGTCCAGCTACGACCAGGACAACGGCGCCGATCTGGTGCACACCCTGCAGGTGTTCCTGCAGACCAACGGCTCCTGGACCCGCAGCGCCGAACTGCTGCACGTGCACGTCAACACGCTGCGCTACCGCATCGCCCGGATCGAGGAGCTGACCGGGCGCGATCTGTCCCGGCTCGAGGACCGCGTCGACTTCTTCCTGGCGCTGGCGCTGGGCTGAGCCCGCGGGGCTACCGCTCGGGTGATGCGGGCCTATCCGCCGGTCGCGGGGCGGTCACGGCGACCCGGTAGCGACGGCACTGCGCCCCGCCGGGCCGGTAGTGGATCGCCGTATCGGTGACGACGGCCCGGTCGCCTGGGCCCGCCACGAAGATCATGGGGCTGGATGGGTGCATATCGTTTACTCCTGCGCTATTCGCCGAGATGGGAGATCGAGCCGAACTGCTGCTCGTAGTTGCTCATGCTGTCGTTGAGGGTCTGCATGAGCCGAAAGATCAGCGCCGGCGGGATTTTCACGCGCGACACGACCTGTACCGGCTGCCGCAACTGCGGTCGGCCGTCCTCGTCGGTCCCTCGATCGGCGGGCAGGTATATCAGGAAATCCAGGGTGAAGTCGGTGCGGTTGTACCAGCAGGTGAAGCCGTTGGCGTAGACGCCGGCGCTCATCGCCTCGGGCACGATCACCTCGACATCGGCCTGGGGCAGGGTCGGTTCGGTCATCCGCGGCCACCTCGCACCGGTAGGTGAGAGGGACGCACACACCCTTGGGCGGTCCCCTTCGCTACTTCGCTTTCACGGCTGTGAAGCGTTGCTCACCGTGCTTGCGTGTGCCGTTGCTGGCGGAGCGCACTGATTTGCATCTCGAACTGCCCGGACCGGTCCTGAGACCGGGTGGCCTGATCTTCGGACTGCTGTGCCAGTTGGCTGGCCTGGTCGGCCTGGTCCTGGGCTGCCTGCGCCCGCTGGTTCGACTGGCTGGCCTCGCCCTGGGCCTGTTGGGCCTGTGACTGCGCTCGATCGGCATCGCCCTGGGCCTGTTGGGCCTGGTTCTGGGCCTGCACGGCCTGCTGGCGGGCCTGTTGGGCCTGCTGGCTGGCCTGGTTGGCCTCGTTCTGCGCGGTCTGCGCCTGATGCTGCACTTGCCTCGCCTGGGATTGCGACTGCCGGGCCAGGCTCTGTGCCTGCTGGGCGTACTGCTTCGCACTCTGGGCTTCCTGTCGCGCCTCTTCGACGCGTAGGCGCAACTGCTCGATGTCGTGAACGTCCTGCGACTGGTCACGCTCGGTGACTGATTCCTGTGGCATCTGATCTCTCCAATTCTGTTGAGTACCAGACTCTTTCGTTGAGCCGAGATGAGTATGTGCGCGATGTGGCCGATAAGCAACAGCGGGGAAACAATAGGAAATGGGGGCGTAACACACCGCATACCACCGCCCGCCAGCTCAGTGACCGAAACACCCGGTAAAACCCCTTGGGCAGTAGATCATCCGCCACAAGAAGGGGCGTTGACCATACCGACCGGTACGGACTGGCCTATACGGTGCACCGAACTCGCCGTCCCGGCGGCTCAGCCGAGCAGGGCGGCAAGTCGGCGCGGACCGCAGGTCGTGCTCGGCCGCGTCCAGGGGATGCCCCGGGTGCGATGGTGCCGCAGCAGTTCCCGGTAAGGCTCGGTGACCGAGACTCTATGTTCTGGATCAGTCGATCAACGATAGCGCCGCCGCCAGGGCGAGGCGCTGGAGGCGATCCTGCGCGATCACCAAGGCGCACACCGACTATTACGGCGCCTCCGCCGGGACAGGAGCCTGATCATGCGCGCAGCGCAGTACCTCGACGGAGTATTCACCGTCGCCGACGTCCCCGCCCCGCCGGCGGTGGGCCCCGGTCAGCTCCGAATCTCCGTGGCCGCCTGCGGAATCTGCGGCAGCGACCTGTCGATGTCGAAGGATCCGTGCCGGTTCGTCGGCGTCGCCGCGGCCGCGGGCTATCCGCTCGCCACCTTCGACACCGCCCGGCTGCCGTTCAACTCCCGCATCCAGGTGCTCGCCGCCGGATTCGCCGAGGAGCCGATCGTTCCGGTCGTCGCCCAATTCCGCCGCATCGCAGTCAATTTCGGGCACGGACCCTATGCCGATCCCTACGACATCACCCTGACGCGCCTGGCACGCGGCGAGATCGACGCCGAGGCGATCCTCACCGGGCGGGTCGGCCTCGACGGCGTGGCCGACGCGTTCACCGCCCTGCGCGCCCCCGGGAACATGTGAAGATCGTGGTCCTACCCGCCGACTGACTCCTCAAACGGGAGCTGCGGGGGTCCTGACCAGCCCTGCCGGTAGTGTCGACAATTATGACAACGCCACAACCTGCGCTTTCGACACCGGGAACCCGGCGTCTGGCGCAGGCGTGCCGGGCCGATATCGCGGCGATGACGCGGCGGCTGCTGGCGGCGATCTTCACCGACAACCCGGAGTGGACCGACTACACCTCGGTGCCCCGTGCGGATCTGCGCGATGGCTGCAAGCGGTATCTCACGCGGATCCTGGATCTGCTGGCCGGGGCCGCCGGCGATCCCGAGCACGACGACGTGGCCGCCGCGATCGGCAAGCATCGCGCAGAGCAGGGCGTGCCGATGGAGGCGATGTTGCGCACCTTCCGGCTCGGCGGCGGCATCGTCTGGGAGGCGTTGCTGGACAAGGCCGAACTCGGAGATCCGAGCAACAGCGTTGGGCCGCAGGAGATCCGGGAGGCCGGAACCGCGATGTGGACGGTGATCGACGGGCTGTCCTCAGCGCTGGTCACCTCCTACCGCAATACCGAACTCGAACAGGTGCGCCGCGACGAACGCCGCCGCCATGCCCTGATCGAGGATCTGCTGGCCGGGCGCGCCCACGACGCCGCCTTCGCCGCCCGCGCGGCCCGGGAACTGAACCTTCCCGCGCACGGCGCCTATCTCGTGGTCGCGGCCCGCGGCACCGGGCGGCCGTTGCATGCAGGGGTGGAAACGGCGTTGGCGGCCTCGGGAATTCGTTCGGTATGGCACGACCGGGTGGACACTACGATCGGACTGGTATCACTGGAGCATCGCGCGGCGGAGGTTGTGCTGCAACAGGTTCGGCCGCAAGTCCGCGGCCGGGCCGGGGCCTCCCCCGCCGTTCCCGGTCTGGCCCATGTGGATTCGGCCCACGCTCTGGCACTGATCGCCCTGCAGACCGTGCCCGGAGACGCAACGGGCCTGGTATCCCTCGACGAACGCTATCCCGAGGCGCTGCTGGTTCGCTCCCCCGACCTCACCGACCTGCTCCTGACCCACACCCTCGGCCCGGTGCTGGAATTGCCCGCCCGCGAACGCGATGTGCTGCTGCGCACCCTGTCGGTATGGCTGGCCGAAAACCGCTCGGCCGCCAACGCCGCCCCCCGCCTGCACTGCCACCGCAACACCGTAATCAACCGCCTGGCGCGCATATCCGCACTTCTGGACCGCTCCCTCGACGGCCCCCGCACCAACCTGGAACTGTCGCTCGCCCTCGCCGCACTCGGACTCGACGGCGACGCGACCTGAGCAACGCCCGACTCGGCCGGCCGCACGCCCGGCCCGTCCTCTCGGCCTGACGTCGGCCGGGATCCACCGCGGTCCTGCATCGGGCACTACCCGCATCCCGGTCCCGTACCACCAGCACGCCGGGCTGTGTCGATCCGGCCCGGCCGCGGGCCCTGCGTGGTGACGCCTCGCTGCCGCCGCCGGGCCTGACGCGGCCGGGCGTCGGCATAACCGGTGGCCAGCACCGGAACGGGCGGACGTACCGACGAGTACCAACTGGGCGCTGCGCACAATTCAGGGACGCCATTGCTGGGCTTTCGGGGCATTGTTTGTGCACCAAGTGGCGACGACACTCGGTAACGATGACCCACGCCACATCCGGGCGGGGTTGTGTTCGTTCGAGACGAGGAGCACCACGAGTGCCTGAATTCGATCTTTTGGTGATCGGTGGCGGTCCGGGCGGCTATGTGGCCGCCATCCGTGCGGCCCAGCGCGGGCTGTCGGTGGGGCTGGTGGAGAAGGAGCGGCCGGGCGGGGTCTGCCTGAATTGGGGCTGCATACCCACCAAGGCCATGTTGCGATCCGCCGAGGTATTTCAGACCCTTTCCAGCGCCGCGGATTTCGGGGTCTACGCAGATAACGTCCGGTTCGACTTCGGCGTCGTGCGCCAGCGCAAGGACGGCATCGTCAAGGAACTCACCGACGGTGTCGCGGCGCTGCTGAAGGCCAACGGGGTCAAGGTCATCGAGGGCCACGCGCGGTTCACTACAAAAATTTCCAGCACCGGACCCACCACCGTGCAGGTGTTCGAGGCCGGGACCTCGCCGATCTTCCCGGGCGGACCCCGCTACGCCGCCGCACCGACCGCGCACAGTATCCGGGAGATCAGCGCCACCGACGTGATCGTCGCGACCGGTTCGGTACCGGCGCAGCTACCCCTTCCGGGCGCGAATCTGCCCGGCGTGATCACCTCCGACGGCGCGTTCGGGCTGACCGAGGTGCCGCGGCGCCTGGTCGTCATCGGCGGCAGCGCCGTGGGTGCGGAATGGGCCAGCCTGTTCCACACCTTCGGCAGCGAGGTCACCGTCGTCGAGATGCAGGATCGCCTGGTTCCGCTGGAGGACAAGGAGATCGGTGCCGCGCTGGGCCGGTCGTTCGGCAAGCGTGGCATCACCGTGCTCACCGGTTCTACGGTCAGCGGCATCGCACAGGCTCCGGATGGGCTGCGCGTCGCCGTGGGCGGTCCGCAAGCGTGCGAGATCGACGCCGATGTGGTGCTGGTCGGCGTCGGCCGCCGCCCCAACATCGCCGACCTGGGCTTGGATGTCGCCGGGATCGCTACCGATGCAAGGGGTTTCATCCCCGTCGACGAGCAGCTACGTACCGGTGTCGAACACGTTTACGCGATCGGCGACGTCACCGGCAAGGCGCTGCTCGCGCACGTCGCCTCGCATCAGGGCCTGACCGCCGCCGATGCGATCGCCGGTCACGACGCGCACATCGACTACACGGTGATTCCCGCCGCGACGTTCACCCATCCGGAGATCGCCAGCGTCGGGCTGAGCGAGGACGCCGCGCGCGCCGCCGGGCACGAGATCATCACCGCGAAGTTCCCGTTCGCGGCGCTGGGCCGGGCCAAGACCTTCGGCGAGACCGAGGGCTTTGTGAAAATCGTTGCCGGGCAGCGGCATCAGGAGGTGCTCGGCGTGCACATCATCGGCCCGTCGGCCAGCGACCTGATCGCCGAGGGGGCCCTGGCGATCTCGCTCGAGGCCACCCTGGACGAGCTCGCCGACACCATCCACGCCCACCCCACCCTCGGCGAGATCGGCATGGAGACGGCCCTGGCCGGGCTCGGGCTGCCGGTCCACATCGCGCCACCCCGCAAGCCCCGGGATGAGCGGGTCAGGGCCGGAGGCGGCAGCGGAGCGTAACCACGCAGGCCCTCCGCTCATGCCGCATTGAACTCTGAGGAGCAGCATCGTGACTACCACCACCGCACCCCGCAAGTCCGCACGCAAGGCGGCCTCCACCGCAAAGGCCGAGTCCACCAGCGGAACCCAGATCGCCGAACCGCCCTTCGGCGGCGAAAGCCCCGAGCGCCTGCGCGAGTTGTATCGCGACATGCTGTTCGTGCGCCGCTTCGAGGAGCGCACCGCGCAGGCCTATCAGCAGGCCAAGATCGGCGGCTACTGCCATCTCAACCTCGGCGAGGAGGCCACCGTCGTGGGCCTGGGCGCGGCGATGCGCCCGAGCGACTACCTGTTCACCAACTACCGCGAGCACGGCTACGCGCTGGCCAAGGGCATCGAGCCGGGCCGGGTCATGGCCGAGCTGTACGGCCGCTCCACCGGCACCTCCAAGGGCTGGGGCGGTTCGATGCACATGTACGACACCACCACCCGGCTGCTGGGCGGCTATGCCATTGTGGGCGGCCAGGTTCCGCTCGCCATCGGCGCGGCGCTGGCCATCGACTACCGCGGCGATGAAGATGTCGTGGTGTGCCAGATGGGCGAGGGCACAACCAATATCGGCGCCTTCCACGAGTCGCTGAACATCGCCGCGCTGTGGAATCTGCCGGTGGTGTTCCTGGTGATCAACAACCAGACCGGCATGGGCACCACGGTCGAGAAGTCCTCGGCCGAACCGGACCTGTACAAGCGCGCGGCCGCCTACCGCATGCGCGGCGAACGCGTGGACGGCACCGACGTGCTGGCCGTGCGGGATGCCGCCAGCGAGCTCATCGAAGGCGCACGGCGCGAGGGTAAGCCGGCGCTGCTGGAGGCGGTCAGCTACCGGCTCAAGGGCCATTCGGTGGTAGATCCCGCCAAATACCGGACCACCGAGGCGGTGTCGACCGCCCGCGAGCACGACCCGATCGCGCTGTGGCACACCCGGTTGCTGGATGCCGGAGTCCTGACCGAGGATTCGGCCGCGGCAGTCGAGGCCGAGGTGTCCGAGAAGGTCGCCGCCGCCGTCGAATTCGCGGATTCCAGCCCGCATCCAGACCCGTCGACCCTGTTCGACTACACGTATGCGACCCCGGTGCCCGGCGAACTACGCCGCCTGCCCGCCGATCCGCTCTTTCGCTGAGCTCACCCACGCGCCGGCTCCGTCGGCCTACCATCCCCCCTTTCTGAGGTAAACCCGTGCCTGTCATTACATATCGCGAGGCTCTTCGCGAAACTCTGCGCCAGGAGATGCGGCGCGACGACGACGTCTTCCTCATCGGGGAGGAAATCGGCGTCTTCGAGGGCTCCTACAAGATCACCGCCGGACTACTCGCCGAATTCGGCGAGAAGCGGGTGCGCGACACTCCGATCGCCGAGGAGGGTTTCGTCGGCGCCGCCATCGGCGCGGCCATGCTCGGGCTGCGCCCGGTCGTGGAGATCATGACGATCAACTTCTCGCTGCTGGCCCTGGACCAGATCGTCAACCATGCCGCCAAGATTTACGGCATGTTCGGCGGGCAGACCAGCGTGCCGATGGTCATCCGCACCCCCGGGGGCGGCGGCCAGCAGCTGGGCGCGACCCATTCGCAGAACATCGAGCTGTATTACGCCTTCGTGCCGGGGTTGAAGGTCGTCGCGCCCAGTACCCCCGCCGACGCGGCCGCGCTGCTCAAGGCCTCCATCCGGGACAACGATCCGGTGCTGTTCCTCGAGAATCTGTCGCTCTACAACACCAAGGGCGAGGTGCCGGAGAATCCGGAGCCCGTGCAGATCGGCAAGGCCAACGTGACGCGCGAGGGCACCGACATCACACTGATCGGCTACTCGCGCATGGCGAACGTCTGCACGCAGGTCGCCGAACGTCTTGCCGCCGAGGGTATCTCGGCCGAGGTGATCGACCTGCGCAGCCTGCGACCGCTGGACCGCGACACCCTCGTCGCCTCTGTACGCAAGACCGGATGCGCGGTGATCGGCGAGGACGACTGGCTCACCTACGGCATCGGCGCGGAGCTGGCCGCGTCCATCTCCGACGGCGCCTTCGACTACCTCGACGCCCCGGTGCGCCGCGTGGCGATGGCCGAGGTGCCGCTGCCCTATGCCAAACCGCTGGAGCGCATCGCGCTGCCGTCGGCCGACTCGCTGTATACCGCCGCGGTGGAAACACTTGCGGCCGTCGGCCGTCGGCGCTGAAAGGGAATATCCTATGCCTGAAATCACCATGCCGCGGCTCTCGGACACCATGGAGGACGGGGTCGTCGCGTCCTGGCTCAAGAAGGTGGGCGATCCGGTGGCGCGCGGCGAGGTCATCGCCGAGATCGAGACCGATAAGGCGCTGATGGAGCTCGAGGCCTACGACGATGGGGTGCTCGAGCAGATCCTCGTCGAGGCGGGCACCCGGGTGGCGATCGGTGAGCCGATCGGGCTGGTCGGGGACGGCAGCGGGACCGGTAGCGCTGCGGCCGCCGGGAATTCGGCCACGTCGGGCGGTGGGACCGCTCCCGCCGCAGAGGTCCCCGCACCTGACGTCCCGGCCGCCGGGACCGCCACCGCCCCGTCGAGCACCTCGGGCGGATCAGTCGCAGTCCACGATGCCCCCACCGGCACGACGCCCCCCGCATCCGGTGAGCGCCGCAAGTCCTCCCCGCTCGCGCGCAAGATCGCCCACGAGATCGGCGTAGACCTCGCGGACGTGACCGGAACCGGACCGGGCGGGCGGATCACTCGCCAGGATGTCGAATCCGCCTCTCGCACGGCCGGATCCACGCCCGCGCCGGCCGAACCGACCGCGGCATCCGCCGCGGCGACGGCGACCTCCGCGCCGGTGTCGTCCGCCGCACCGGCCGCCCCGGCCTCGGGCGACTACGACGAGATCCCGCTGACCCGGATCCAGCAGGTCTCGGCCACCCGTCTCACCGAGAGCATGCAGCAGGCCCCGCATATCTATCTGACCAGCGCGATCGACGTCACCGAACTACTGGCCTTCCGGGCACAGATCAACGCCACCCTGGACGCCGCGGGCAAGGGCAAGGTCAGCGTCAACGATCTGCTCGTCAAGGCGGTGGCCTCGACGCTGCGCACCGATCCCGCGGTCAATGTGAGCTTCGCGGGCGACAAGCTACTGCAGCACAAGGGCATTCACCTCGGCATCGCGGTGGCCACGCCGGCCGGGCTGCTGGTGCCGGTGATCCGCGACGCCGACCGCAAGAGCGTGTCGGAGATCGCCGCGGACAGCCGCGACAAGGCCGGGCGCGCCCGGGATCGCAAGCTGCGCAGCGACGAGATGTCGGGTGGCACATTCACCATCTCCAACCTGGGCATGTTCGGCGTCGAACAGTTCACCGCGGTGATCAACCCGCCGGAATCGGCGATCCTGGCGATCGGCGGCGCGAGCGATGAGCTGCGCCTCGAGGACGGCGAGGTGGTCTCGCGCAAGATCCTGCGCGTCACCCTGTCCGCCGATCACCGCGCCATCGATGGCGCGGTCGCGGCAAAGTTCCTGCAGCAGTTGAAGGATCTGCTCGAGCACCCGCTGCGCATCGTCACGTAGGTACTCACCGCACCGGCCCGCGATGCGACCGGGCACGGTATAGCGACAGCGGCCCCGGTGTTTTCTACCGGGGCCGCTGTCGTGCTGTGAGCCGAAGCCACGGCCACAGCCCCCGCGCGTCATTGAGCGGGACGAATAGTACGGTCCTACACCAGCTCTCGCAGTTTCAGGTCCGCGGCGTATTTCTCGATGAGCTCCCGCGTCAGGTGCGGAATATCACCGCCGGGCCCGAGCCCGGCGGCCTGCACCGCGGCCTGGAACTTCTTGGCGGGCAACGCCGCACCCCGCAGCGGCATGCCGGGGCTGCGGTAGGCATGCAGCAGCGGCAGCAGCGAATGCTGGCGCTGTTGTTCGGGCAGCGCCCGCACCGCGGTCTCGAAGCGGGCGAACCACTGCCCGTAGTCCTCGATCCGCTCGATCGGATGGCCCGCCTCGATCAGCCAGTCCACGAATTCATCCAGGGAGATGCCGTCATCGTGCGGGTTGAGCACGTCGAAAGTTTCGAAGCCGTCGATCACCTGGGCGCCGAGTACGGTGATCGCCTCGGCGGTGAAGTCGCCCGGCAGCCCGTCGTAGTGGGAGCGCTGCCTGTTGCCTTCGGCGTCGGTGGCGTAGAACGACTTCGGCGCCAGCCCGGTCGCCAGCAGGCTCAGCATCAGCCGGGTGAACATATCGGGCACGTTGAGCTGCCCCGCGTAGCGGGAGTGGGCCAGGATCATATCCGAGCGGAACACCGCCACCGGCAGCCCGCACAGATCGTGTGCCTCGCGCAGCAGTACCTCACCGGCCCACTTGCTGTTGCCGTAGCCGTTGGCGTACCCGTCGTCGAGCGAGCGCACGGCGCTGATCTCCCGGATATCGCCGGCCTCACTGAATGCCTCGGGCGCGACCTGGCTGGCCACCGCGACCGTCGACAGATAGGTGACCGGCTTGCGCTGTGAGGTCAGCGCCAGCCGGATCACCTCCGCGGTGCCGACCACGTTGGGGCCGAACAACTGTCCGTACGGCAGCACATGGTTCACCAGCGCCGCCGGATGCACGATCAGGTCGACCGTATCGGCCAGGCGCCGCCACTCCGGCTCGGCCAGGCCGAGATTCGGTTCGCCGATATCGCCGGCCAGCACCTCGAGGGTGCGGTCGGCCAGCGCCCGGTAGTGCCGCGACAGCTCCGGATCGCCGCTGTCGAAGACCTCGTCGAGCCGCGCGCGGGCCGCGGACGCGTCGCTGCCGCGCACCACGCAGATCAGCCGCCCGCCCCCTGAATCATTGAGGCGCTGCAGCCATTCCAGGCATAGGAACCTTCCCAGATAACCGTTGGCGCCGGTCAGCAGCACCGTTCGCGGCTGGCGGGGGGCATGCGGCAGGGCCGCGGCGTTCGCCAGTGTGGCGGCATCGATGAATTTGCCGAGCGTCAAATCGGCGGCGCCGATCCGGGTGACGGCCCCGTGCACGGTGGACAGGGTCGGGCGGGTGCCGCCGGATCGCCGCTCGGTCTCGATGTACTGCGCCAGCTGCGCCAGATTCGTTGCGGGACTGACGATCACACCGACGGGTACCTCGACCGCGAAGATCTCCTGCAGCAGAGTCGAATACGTCAGGGCCGAGAGCGAGTCGCCGCCCAGGTCGGTGAAGTGCACGTCGGGACGCAGATCGGTGGTCGCGCAGCCCAGGATCGCCCGCGCGGCCCGGCCGACCGTTTCCAGCACCGGCAGATCCCCGGCCTCGCGCCGCAGCGCCGCCAGCTCGCTGTCCTGCTCGCTGGCCAGATCGACGTAGAGCCGCTCGAGTTGTTCGCCGTACCGCGCCTTCAGCTTGGGGCGAAGAAGTTTCGCGATGCCCGAGAGCAGGCCGTTCTCGATGGTGAACGGCTGGGTCTCGAGCAGCAGCGCGCGCGGGATCTCATACGAGTTCAGCTCGGCCTTGCGGGCAACCTGCTGCAACGATTCGGCGATCGCCGCGGTCAGGTCCGCGGTATCCGGGTGTGCGGCAACCGCATCGCCGGTCGGCACGATCACCGCCAGGAGGTAGGCGCGTTCGCTGCTGCCGTACACATAGATCTGGTGGACCAGCGGGCTGGCCGCATAGATGGCCTCGAGCCTGGACACCGCCACGAACTCGCCCTGCGAGAGCTTGAGCACATTGTTGCGCCGATCGACGTACACCAGGTGATCGGGGCCGAGCTCGGCCATGATGTCGCCGGTGCGGTAGAAGCCGTCGGCGTCGAAGATCTCGTCGTTCAGCTCGGGCCGGTTGAAGTAGCCGGGGATCAGCGTCTCGGACTTGACGAGCAACTCCCCGCGCGGATGCGGCTTATCGGTGCCGAAGTAGCCGAGCTCGGGCACATCGAGGAGCTTGTAGTCGGTGACCGGCGGGCGAGTCAGCATGTTGTTGATCAGGATGCCGCCCGCCGATTCGGTCGACCCGTAGCCGTCGACCATCTCGAATCCCAGCACCGCGGCCATGAATTCGCGCAACTCGGCCGAAAGTGGTGCACTCCCGGATATGGCCATGATGAATCGGCCGCCCAGAACATCCTCGCGCAGTTCGGCTTTCACCTCGCGCTCGACGCTCTCCGGGACGCCGCCGGCGGCCACCCTGCGGTCGACCTCGCTGCGAAAGCGCTGGAACAGCATGTCGCATATGCGCGGCACGAAAAACAGGATCGTCGGGCGGGCCAGCGCGAGATCGTCGAACAGCGTTGACATATCGCTGCGCGCCGCGAAATAGACTGTGCCACCGCGGGTCAGAGACTGCAGCAGCGACCCCCGCCCGGCCACGTGGCTCATCGGCATGAAACTGAACCCGATCGAGGGCAGCGGAATCTCCGCACCACGCCGCCACAGCCCCGCGACCAGCTGCTCGGGATACATTGCACCCTTGGGTGCTCCGGTGCTGCCCGAGGTGTAGATGAGCAGGGCCAGCGCGTCCGGCCCGGCGCCGGTGTGCAGCGGCGCGGGCGGCAGCTCGGCCCCGCGCGCGACGACCTCGGCCAGGGTCTCCACCGCCACCGGGCGGTCCGCCAGGCGGGCCCGCGCGGACTCGACCGCGGCCCGATGGTCGTCGTCCTGCGGATGATGATCGAAGACGATCAGCGAGCGCACCGACTCCGCGCCCAGCGCGAGATCCACTGCCATATCCAGCTGTTCGACGTTCGCGGCCAGCACCCGCGGTGTCGTCTCGGTGACGATCGGGGTGAGCTGCGCTATCGCCGCGCCCGCCTGCAGCGGCACCGATACTGTGCCCAGCGCGGTGCAGGCCAGATCGATCACGGTGTAGTCGGTGCTGGTGAATCCGATGATGGCAACGAAATCCCCCGCCCGCGTGGGCCGTTCGGGGTCGTGATGCCAGGCCGCAGCGACGGCGGAGATACGCCGCCACAGCTCACCGTAGGTGATGGTGTCGTAACGGGGCAGCAGTCTCCCTCGGGTATACCCGGTCTCGTCGGTGACGAACTCCCTCGCGCGCATGCCGAGCGCGGGACGCTCGGCATAGCCCTGCATGAGCGCCGCAACCGCCGCAGCGAGCGGCCTATCTTCCCGCGCCAGCGCCGCACCGACCGCCGCGTCGGGCACCGCCGAGCGTATCTGCTCGTCGCGAGCGGCCAGGTCCGTCAGCCGTCGTACCAATTCCTGTTGCCGTGCTTCGTCCATCCCCAACCTCCACGAATCGTTAACCGACATTCGGCGGCCACCCGCATGACCGCTCGATCCATACATTCCGCCCGCAGATACATGTATTTGTCAAGTTGTTGCACTAGCTAACTAACTTGAGGGTCGTCCTCGCCGGTTTCGATGTCAAGTTCGCGGTTGCTGTCTGATTCATCACCCCCGTCTGACGGCAGATCGTGCTAACGATGCGGACGGCGCAGGTCAGGGTGGTCCGCACGGCACCGGTCTACGCTGGACAACGGGGCCGCACCACCGGAAGGGGCACCACCCGATGTTCGAACGGTTCTCCGATTCAGCGCGACGCGTGGTGATCCTCGCCCAGGAGGCGGCCCGCCGCCACGGCCACGAGTCCATCGGCGCCGAACACCTCCTCCTGGGCGTCCTCGAATCGGCACAGGACGATCGCGCGCCGGCCACCCGGGCAATCCTGGATCGGCTGGGCCTGACTCCCGCGGCCGCGATCGCGGCAATCACCCTCGCGCCCGGACCCGCGAATCATGGTGCGACCGGCCATATTCCGTTCACCTCCGAGGCCAAGGCGGCACTGGAGGGCTCGCTGCGTGAGACAATCGCGGTGGGCGATAGTCTCATCACCCCCGACCATCTACTGCTGGGCATCCTGCGCGCCGCGCGCAACGCCACCGATTCCATTGCGGCCCAGGCGATCACCACCCTGCACCTTACCGCCGAGCCGCTCCGCCAAACGCTCGGCGGCACCCGGATTCCGCTGTCCCGCCTGACCACCAAGACCCTGGCCCGGGCCAGCATGGAGGCCCGCCGGTTCGGCAGCAGCGACGTCGACACCCCACACCTCCTGCTGGCCCTGCTGTCCACCGACCCGGACCTGTGCAAGCGCGTTTTCGACGCCGCCGGCGCCGACCCCGAACGCATCCGCAGCGAGCTCGACATCGTCCTGGGCTCACGGGAATAGGAGCGTCGCGGCCATCACCCGGTGTAGCCCAGGCGGCGACCGATGGCGCGGGCCGAGGCGATCGCCTCGGCGGCGATGTCCGCGAAGCGTTCGGGGGCAAGGCGATACGACGGACCGGAGATGGTCAGCGCAGCGACGATGCGCCCCTCACTATCGCGTATCGGGGCGCCGACGGCATTGAGCCCGATCTCGAGCTCCTCCCGGCAGGACGCCCAGCCCGCCGCGCGGGCCCGCTCGAGCTCGGCGCGCAGCGTCAGCAGACCGGTAATCGTATTGGGCGCAAAGGATTCCAGCCGCCGGGTGAGACGGGTGCGCAGCTCGGCGGCCGTGAGCTCGGTCAGCAGCACCTTGCCGCTGGAGGTCGCGTGTACCGGGCAGCTCTGACCCACCCAGGTGCGCAGCGCGACGCTCGCCGATCCGACCGCCTCGACCACGTTGATGATCCGGTCACTGTCCAGGATCGCCACATTCGTGGTCTCCCCCAGCCGGGCGGCCAGCTCATCGCAGACGTCCTGGCTCTGGCGCGGCAGATCCATATGGGCGCTGGTGGATCCGGCCAGCCGCACCACGGTGAAGCCGAGCCGGTATTTACCGCGTTCGGACAGTTGCTCGACATACCCGCGGGACTCGAGCACCGCGATCAGCCGCGACACCGTCGACTTGTGCACCCCGAGTTCGACGGCGATCTCGGTGACCCCGGCGGCGCCGAGTTTGGCCACGATCTCGAGGACGGTCAGCGCCCGGTCGACCGACTGCACCGCTGCCGCCCCATCGCGCCCCGTACCGGTTCCCGCGCTCGCTCGTGTCGCCATATCAGCCCCAGCCTAGTCGAGCGGCCTCCCTGACCAGATCCGCACACTTCTCGCCCATCGCCATGATGGTGATATTCGGATTCACCGCGGGCAGTTTCGGCATCGCCGACGCATCCACTACTCGCAGCCGCCGCACCCCCTTGACCCGCAGTTGCGGGTCGAGCACCGCCATCGGGTCCCCGGGTGCGCCCATGCGGGCGGTGGCGGCCGGGTGATAGACGGTGTTGTGGGTGCGATGCATATAGTCGAGCAGGTCGTCGTCGGTGACGGCATCGGGACCGGGCGCCAACTCCCGTGCGATCCAGTCCCGCAGCGGGGACTGCTCGGCGATGCGCCGCGCGAGCCGAATGCCGTGCAGCATCACCCGCTCGTCGTGCCCGTCCGGATCGGTGAAATACCGCGGGTCCACCCGCGGGCGATCCCGGAAGTCGCGGCTGCGCAGCCGCACGGTGCCGCGCGAGAGTCCCTGTGTCACATTGGGAGTCAGGCAGAATCCGTTTTCGGTGGTCGGGTAGCCCCAGCGGACGGTGTTCATATCGAACGGCACGCTGCCGTAGTGCATCATCAGGTCCGGCTGCCTGAGCCCCTCGGTGGTGGTGGCGAACAGGCCGATCTCCCACCACTGCGTGGACGTGGTGATCATGGGCCGCGACGCCTCCCAGAACACCAGGCCCTCGACATGGTCGTCGAGGTTCGATCCGACACCCGGCGAGTCGGCGCGCACCGCGATCCCGTGCTCGCGCAGATGATCCGCGGGGCCGATGCCCGAGAGCATCAGCAGCTTCGGGGTGTCGATCGCGCCCGCGCTCAGGATCACCTCCCGGCGCGCGTGCACGGTCTCGAAGCCGGTGAGATCGGGCTTGCGGTAGCGGGCGCCGATGGCGGAATCGGTGTCGTCGAACAAGATTTCGCTGACCCAGCAGTCGGTGCGGACCGTCAGGTTGCGGCGCTCCAGGATCGGGTGCAGATAGGCGTGCGAGGAGGACATTCGGGTGTTGCCGGCATCGGCATTGATCTGGAACCAGCCCGCGCCGTTGCGCACGGTCGGTCCCCGATTGAACTGCACCGTCGGCAAGCCCACGCGTGCGGCGGCCTCGAGCACGGCGTATCCGCACGGATCCTTGGGCGGCACATCGCGCAGCTGCACCGGTCCTCCGTGCCGGTCCTCGTCCGCCGCATTGTGTTCGAGCCTGGCGACATAGGGCAGCAGTCCGGCCGCACCCCAGCCCGTCGCGCCCATCGCCTCCCACTCGTCCAGGCCCTCCGGTGGCGGCCAGAACGCGATACACGAGTTGTGCGAGGAACATCCGCCCAGCACCTTGGCGCGGGCGTGGCGCAGGAAGCTGTTGCCCTTGGCCTGCGGCTCGACCGGATAGTCCCAGTCGTAAGCGGATTCGAGCAGCAGCATCCAATCGGCCAGGCGCAGGATCGCGTCGTTACCGACATCGGTGGGGCCGGCCTCGAGCAGGCAGACCGTCACCGACGGATCCTCGCTGAGCCGCGCGGCCAGCACACATCCGGCCGAACCGCCGCCGACAATCACGTAGTCAAAAGTGTCATTATTGTTCATGCCGGTACCTCCGCCGCATGCGAGGCCAGCACCCCGATGCCACGAATTCCCCGCAATCGCAGCCAGATCAGCCCGGCCAGCAGGATCACGCCGATATAGATGAACGCGCCCCACGTGTTGTACCAGGGCCCGCCGTAGACGGCGGTGCGCGGCCAGGCCAGGTTCACCGCCATGGCGATACCCCACACCACGGCAACGATATTCACCGGCAGGCCCCAGCGCCCCATCGAGAAATAGCCACCCTCGCGTAGATCTCGCGGCGGCCACTGACCTTTGATCCGCTGCACCAGCATCGGCCCGGTCACCAGCAGATAGGCCAGGTAGATCATGATGACCGCGATGGAGGTCAGCACCGTGAACACCTGTGGCTGACCGATATTAAGCACCAGGATCAGCGCCGCAAGCACCCCGATCACCACCGCGGGCACCACCGGGGTCTTATACTTCGGGCTCACGCGGGCCAGCCGCGCGCCGAACGGCAGCGCATTGTCGCGGGCCATCGCGAAGGTCAGCCGGATCGCCGCGGTGTGCACGGCCAGCGAGCACACCGTCACCGCGATCGCGATGCAGACCAGGAATATCTTGCCCAGCGGCCCCCACATCACCTGCTCCACGATGTACTGCAGTCCGCCGTCGGTGCTGCCGAGTTTCGGATCGCTCAGATTCGGCGCCGACATGATCGCGAACACCAGGATCGCCCCGCCGATCACGAACGAGGCCAGCAGCGCCCGCATGATCGCCTTGGGCGCGGTGCGGCGCGGCTCGACGGTCTCCTCACCGAGTGAACTGGCGGTGTCGAAGCCGTACATCACGTATCCCGAGGCGAGCGAGGCGACCAGGAATGCGCTCAGATATCCCCCGCTGTGCCCCGCGCCGTACCCGTGTGCGGAGAAGAAGACGGCCGGGCCGCGCACGACGTGCACGGCGAGAATGATCGCGATCAGCACGGCCGCAATCAATTCGATGAATACCCCGGTGCTGTTGATCAGTGCCATCAGCCGCACGCCGTAGGCGTTGACGACGGTGGTGAACAGGATCAGCACACTGCCCAGGATGACCGCGTTGGCGGCATAATCGTGACTGCCGGTGCCGTCGCCGATCAGCTGGAATCCGCTCCATAGTTTCGGCAGATTCATCTGCAACGCCAGCGCCACCGCGGAGAGCGTCACGATGGACGCGGTCAGCATCAGCCAGCCCGCCGACCAGCCCACCACGGTGCTGCCCAATTTCTTGGCCCAGTTGTACACCGAGCCGGCCACCGGATATTTCGCCGACAGCTCCATGAAACATAATGCCACCGTGAGCTGCCCGAGGAATACCAGCGGCCAGGACCACAGATAGCCCGGTCCGGCGGTGCTGAACCCGAAATAGAACAGCTGGAAGGTGCCGGTGAGAATGGAGATGTAGCTGACGCCCGCGGCGAAGCTGGCGAACTTTCCGATACTCCGGCTCAACGACTCCTTGTAGCCGAATTCGGCCATGCCGTCGTCGGATGGTCTTTCGGAGGTGGCGTCTCCGGGACTTCTTGTGGTGGTCATGGCGGGCCAACTTTCGTTATCTGCGAATATCCGGTTATTCAGTTGCCGGCGAACCAGCCGCCCGCTTTCGGGGCGGTGTTGTGCCAGATATGTTTGGTCTCCTGGTATTCCGCGAGGCCGCCGGGACCGAGCTCGCGCCCGATGCCGGAGCGGCCGTACCCGCCCCACTCCGCGGCGGGGGTGTAGTAGCCGAAGTCGTTGAGCCACACCGTGCCGTGCCGCAGCGCGCGGACCACGCGCTCGCCGCGGGCCATATCGCCGGTCTGTACACCCGCGGCCAGGCCGTAGGCGGTGTCGTTGCCGAGCTCGATGGCATGGGCCTCGGTCTCGAATCGCTCGACGGTCAGGATCGGCCCGAAGGTCTCCTCCTGCACGATCCGCATCCAGCGTTCGCAACGATCGAAAATGGTCGGCAGGTAATAGCTTCCGGACCGCAGCGCCGGATCGTCGGGGCGGTGCCCCCCGATCAGCAGCGTCGCGCCCTCGGAAATGCCCAGCGCCACGTACGCCTCGACCTTCGCGCGATGCTGCTCCGAGACCAGCGGGCCGGTCCGGCTCGCGGGGTCGACGCCGGGACCGATGCGGATACGCCCCGCGCGGTCGACGAGTTCGGCGACAAAATCGTCGGCAATCGACTCCTGCACGATCAGCCGGGTACCGGCCGAGCACACCTGGCCCGAATGCAGGAACGCGCCGGTGAGCACGTGATCGATCGCGCTGTCGCGATCGGCGTCGGCGAAGACGATATGCGGGTTCTTCCCGCCCAGCTCCAGCGCCACCCGCGTGACGTGGGCGGCGGCGGTGCGGGCGATGGCCGTGCCGGTGGCCGTGCCGCCGGTGAACGAGATGAGGTCGACATCGGGGGTGTCGGTGAGCGCGGACCCCACCGCGGGACCGCTGCCCTGGATCAGATTCAGCACACCGGGCGGGATCCCGGCGCGGTCGATCAGCCGCACCAGCGCGATCGTGCTGAGCGGGGTGACCTCGCTGGGCTTGGCCACCATGGTGCAGCCGGCCGCCAGCGCGGGCGCGATCTTCCACGACATCTGCAGCAGCGGATAGTTCCAGGGGGCGATCAGCGTGCACACCCCGAGCGGTTCGCGCACGACCCGGCTGCGCACCGCCGGATCGCCGGTGTCCACCAGGCGGTCCGCACCGGTCGTCACCAGCCGGGCGAACCAGCGGAACACCGCGATCACGTCGTCGATGTCGATATGGCTCTCGCGCAGCGTCTTTCCCGTGTCGAGGGTCTCGATCAGGGCCAGCTCCTCGCGGTCCCGGTCGAGCAGGACAGCGATGCGCTCGAGCAGGTCCGCGCGCTCGGCGACCGGGGTGGCGGGCCAGGGACCGGTGTCGAAGGCGGCGCGTGCGGCGGCGACCGCGGCGGCCGCATCCGCGTGGGCGGCCTCGTCGACGACGGCGATCACCGTGCCGTCGGCCGGATTCACCACCGCACGGGTGCCGCCGTCGAGCGCGGGCACCCAGGTGCCGTCGATATACAGCGCGGGGCGGAAGTCGAGGGTCATCGTGCCCTCGCCTCGCCGATCCGATGCCGGGTCCAGTCGTGGAATTCGGCGATGTGATGTTCGGCCGGGACGAGCACACCGCCGGTGCGGTAGGCGCGTGAGGACATGGCCGGTTGGGTGCGTTCGCACGCCGCGAAGTCCTGTTCGTTCACGCGGTGGAACAGTTCCACCGAATGCTCGAGTGCACTACCCGATTCGACGATATCGGGCGCATACAACCAGTCGCATTCGACGATCGTGCGGTCATGTGCCAGCGGGTACATGCGGTGGAAGATCACGTGATCGGGCACCAGATTCACGAATACAGTAGGGCGGATGGTGATCGCGTAGTACTTGCGGTCCTGCCCAGGATCCAGGCCGGGCAGCGGGGTGAACCCGGCGCGGCCATCGACGGTGAACCCCGCTATGCCATCACCGAATTCGGCCCCGTGACCGACGAAGTACTGGGCCGCATAGCCGCCGGCGAATTCCGGCAGCACCTCGACGAGTTCGGGGTGGATGGTGGCGCAGTGGTAGCACTCCATGAAATTCTCGACGATCAGCTTCCAGTTGGCCGCCACGTCGTAGACGATCCGCTTGCCGAGGGCAAGGGCGTCCATGTCGTAACGGTCGATGGCGGCCAGATCGCCCAGGCGCCCCTGCACCGCGCCCATCACATCGGTCTCGAACGAGGGCGGCTCGTCGGCCAGGCACACCCAGGCGTAGCCGAGCCATTCGCGCAGCGCCACCGGAATCAGCCCGTAGGCGACCCGATCGATGGGGCTGCCGGAATCATCGTGCAGCACACCTATATTGGGTGCCGCCACCAATTTGCCGTCCAGCCCGTAGGTCCAGGCGTGATACGGGCACTGCAGGTTGCGGCGCACCTGCCCCTCGGGTTCCGTGCACAGCATTGCGCCGCGGTGCCTGCAGATGTTGAGGAACGCACGCAATGCGCCGTCATGGCCGCGCACCACCAGCACGCTCTCACGGCCCACCTGAACGCGACGGAACGCGCCGGGATCGCCCAGATCCGTGGAACGGACCGCACAGCACCACATCGCCTCCAGGATATGTTCCTGCTCGGCGCGGAAAATCTCTGGGCTACAGTAGTATTCGCCGCCGAGGGTGGGGATGAGAGAGGAATTCACCGTACTCGGCGACTCATTCACGGTGCCGGATACGTCATTCACGAGTTCACTCACAGTGTCACCAGCCTTTGCGGGGCGAACAGGTCGATGGGGTGCTCGGTGGCGCCGCTCAGGGCCAGGTCGGCGAGGATCTCCCCGACGACCGGCACGAATTTGAAGCCGTGCCCGGAGAATCCGCACGCCACGGTGATCGCGGTGTGCGCGGGATGCCGGGCGATGACGAAGTGCTCGTCGGCGGTGTTGGAATACATGCAGGTGGCCGCGTGCACGCAGCGCCCGGCCAGCGCGGGCAGCAATTCGACCGCGCGCGTCCGCATCCGGGTGATCTCGTCCGGATGCACGACCCGGTCTATCGTCTCGGGGGTGCAGGGTGTGCCCCGACGGAAGAAGGCCGTCTTGACCCCGCCGCCGGGGCCGTCGATGGCGGGGAAGCCGTAACTCTGTGCGCCATAGTCATTTTCGGCGATGTAGATCGGGGATCTCTCGAAGTCCGCCATGCCGTCGACGGGATCGAGCCAGTACATCACCTGACGTTCGACCTCGATGGGGACACCGAGGTCGGCCAGCAGCGCCGGCGCCCAGGCACCGGGGCAGATCACCAGCTGACCGGCGGTGTAGGTGTCCGAGCCGGTGGTGACGGTGACACCCGTACCGGACTGCGACCACGCCCGGACCTCCTCGCCGAAGCGCAGTTCTGCCCCGGCCCGGGCGGCCAGCTCCAGGTGAGCGGCCACCGTCGTCTCCGGGCGCGCGAATCCGGCCTGTTCCTCATAGAGCCCGACGAAATGCGGACCGGGGTTGAAAGTCCGGAAACGGGACCGGATCTCACGGGCATCGAGCACCTCGTGCGGCAGTGACCATTCCCGGCTCGCCCGCAGGCTGCCCGCGACCGTGAGGCAGTCGGGCGGTCCCACGTATAGGCCGCCGGTGAGCCGGTACACCTCCTGACCCGAATCCGCCGCCAGTTGCTCCCACAGTTCGTACGCCCGCAGCAGCAGCGGAACATACGCCGGATCCTCGAAATAGGACTGGCGGATAATCCGCGAGCCGCCGTGGCTCGAGCCCTTGTCGTGGGCGGGGGTGAACTTCTCCAGGCCCAGCACCCGTGCGCCGCGGCGGGCCAGGTGATATGCCGCGGCGCTGCCCATGCCGCCGAGGCCGATCACGATGATGTCGTAGGAATCGGTCATGACAATTACCTCCTGATGAGCTGCATCTCGGGGTCGACCACCGGTTCGGTACGCACCCGGGCGGTGTAGGTGTGGCTCAGGTAATCGACCTCTACGGCGTCGCCCGGCTGTACCGTGCTGGGCAGCCAGGCGTAGGCCAGGGCGCGGCCGAGGGTGGCGGAATAACCTGCGCTGGTGATATATCCGGCGATATTGCCGTCCACCGAGACCGGTTCCCTACCCAGGACGACGGCATGCGGATCGTCGAGCACGACGGTCCGCAGGGTCCGTGCGGGCGGTGCGGCCGATTCCAGGGCCGCCCTGCCGACGAAGGACGGCTTGCTCATCCGGACCGCGAAACCCAGCCCCGCGGCGTCGGGGGTGTGTTCGGTGGTCATATCGGTGCCCCAGGACCGGTAGCCCTTCTCCAGTCGCAGGCTGTTGAAGGCGATCCGCCCGGCCGCGATCACCCGATGCTCGCGGCCCGCGGCCCACAGCAGATCCCACAGGGCCGCACCGTATTCCGCGCTCGCATAGATCTCCCAGCCCAGCTCGCCGACATAAGAGACGCGCAGCATGGTGACCGGAATGCTGCCGAGATAGGTGCGCAACGCCTTGAAGTATCCGAATGCCTTGTGCGACAGGTCATCCAGGCACAGCGGCCGCACCATCTCGCGGGCCGCCGGGCCCCAGACGCCGACACAGCAGGTGCCGCCGGTGATATCGCGCAGGGTGACCGAGTGTGCCGTTGTGAACTCACGCAGGCGGCGGGTGAACCAGTCGAGGTCCAGCGGGCCGTTGGCGCCCACCTGGAAATCGTCCTCGCCCAGCCGCGCGACGGTGAGATCGCTGCGGACACCGCCGTTCTCGTCCAGTAGCAGCGTGTAGCTCACCGACCCCGGCTTGCGGCCGACGTCGTTGGTCGTCATCTCCTGCAGGAACGCCGCCGCTCCGGGGCCCGACACCTGGTAGCGGGTGAGCGGGGTCATGTCGTACATCGCCACGTGGGAGCGCGTCCACCGCGCCTCCGCGATCGAGATCGGCGAGTAGAACGCGGCCGACCACGGCTCACGCGACGGAAAGTCCACACCCTGTGCGGACAATTCTGCGACCAATCCCGCATTGGCCTCGAACCAGGCCGGGCGCTCCCAGCAGCCGCCCTCGAAAAAATGCGCGCCGAGTTCACGATGCCGCACATGGAACGGACCGGTACGCACCTCGCGCGGCTCGGTACGGTATTGATGCGGGTGGATGATGTCGTACACCTCGACGAAGGCCTGAATACTGGTGCGGCGCACGAACTCTGGACTCAGTGCGGCCTCCTCGAACCGATACAGGTCACATTCGTGCAGATCGATATCCGGTGTGCCGCGCACGATCCACCGCGCCATCGCCCGCGCGACGCCCGCCGAGTGAGTGACCCACACCGCTTCGGACACCCACAACCCGGACAGCTCACGATGCTCGCCCAGAATCGGAAATCCGTCGGGGGTGAAGGAGAAGATGCCGTCGAACCCCTCCTCTACCTTGGTCTCCCCCAGCGCGGGCAGCAGCCGAACGCTTTCGGCCCACGCCTGTTCGAATTCGGCCCCGGTGAACGGCAACATCGAGGACATCGGCTCGTCGGCGGTGTCGTGCAACAGATTCGACATCGTCACCGGCCGCGGCTCGTGTCCGTAGTAGCCGATGCCGATCCGATCGCCGTAGGTGCGGTAGTACAGGTCGCGGTCCTGATGGCGCAGCATCGGCAGCCGCTCGCCGCCGGTCAGCCCGGGCACCGCGCCCGAGGTCGCGAACTGGTGGGCCATCGGCACCAGCGGCACGGTGAGTCCGGCCCGGCGCCCCAGTTCGGCGCCCCAGAATCCGGCGGCGCACACCACGATATCGGCGGCGAACTCCTGCCCGTCCGCGGTACGCACGCCCGTCACCCGGCCGCCGCGGTGGAGTATCTCGCTGACCTCACAGTTGCCCAGGAACCGCGCGCCGCTGTCGGTAGCGCGCCGGGCCTGCGCCTCGACCGCACGGACAGCCGAGGCCAAACCGTCTGCGGGCGTGTGGAATCCGCCGAGTATCAGGTCCGGGTCCAGCAGCGGAAACAGCACCGTGCACTGCCCCGGATCCAGCAGTTCACCCGCAATCCCCCACGACCGCGCCCAGCCGAGACGGCGATGCAGATCGGTCCAGCGCTGCGGAGTGCTCGCCACCTCGAGCCCGCCGACCGCATCGAAGGCGTCCAGCGCGGTGAACTTCTCGACCGTGTAGCGGGCCAGCTCGGACATGGTCTTGGACCCATTGGTCTGGAAGACCAGCCCCGGGGCATGCGAGGTGGATCCGCCGGTCCGAAACAGTGGGCCACGATCGAGGACCGTGATATCGGTCCAGCCGAGCCGGGTGAGCTCCTCGGCCAGCGACGTACCGACGATCCCCGCACCGATGATGACGACTCCGGGCTGCATCCGAGCCTCCAAGATGTTGCGTACTGCGCACCATGTGCCGTAATACGCAACAATGGTCCACCCGAGCCGGGAACCTGTCAACAGGGACACCGCGATCCGTATCTCCCTTGTTTCCAGGATGTTTCACACTCGGCGCCGGTCCCGGCAATGGTTGACGAAAAGCACCGAAGCCCGCACACTGTTGCGTATAGCGAGACTGTTCCGTAATCCGCAACTCTTCGCAGCTCCGGGAGTCCCCATGCCCGCCCTGTCTTCACCCACCCCACCGGCTCCGCAGGGTTGCCAGCCCCACGTCCCCCCGGTAGCCCTCCTCGCCGACCTGCCGGTCGGCGCGGTACTCACCGTGAATCCGCCAGGCCTGCCGCCGATTTCGATATTCCACACCGAGCAGGGCCTGTTCGCCGTCGACGACACGTGCACCCACCAGGACGCCTCACTCGCCGACGGCTGGGCCGAGGACTGCACCGTCGAATGCCCCCTGCACGAGTCGTGCTTCGACCTACGCACCGGTGCGGTCTCCGGGCCACCGGCAAAAAGAGCGCTGCGGACACATCTGGTGGAGGTCCGCGACGGCCACATCCATCTGTTCCCGAACACCGAATCATGATCGTGCCGAACATATCCGAGGCCTCATCGCCGGGCCCGGGCCGCCACACGGCCGGCGGCCCGCGGTCCGCGGTGGTCGTCGGAGCCTCGCTGGCCGGCCTGTCCGCGGTGCGGGCGTTGCGAGCGCGGGGTTTCGACGGGCCGATCACGGTCGTCGGAGACGAGCCACATCTACCCTATGAGCGCCCGGCACTGTCCAAGGAATTCCTGCATACCGGAGAGCCGACCGGGCTGCTGGACGAGGACGGCGAGCTCGACCGGCTCGGCGCCACCTGGCTGACGGGGCGGCCCGCGGTCGGCCTGACCGCCGCCGCCGGGCCCATCGCCGAGTCTTACGCACCCGTAGGTGCGCACACCGTGCATCTGGACGACGGCAGCAGTGTGGGCGCCGATATCGTGATCGCCGCAACCGGCGCTCGGGCACGGCGTCTGCCGGGCCTGTCCGGCGTGCACTACCTGCGCGGCCTGGACGACGCTCACCGTCTACGCGAAATACTGTCTTGCACAAAGCATTTAATGGTCGTCGGTGGCGGATTCATCGGCGCCGAGGTGGCCGCCACCGCCAGCACGCTCGGCATCGAGGTCACGGTGGCCGAGCTGTCGCCGATTCCGGCCGGCGAGGCGCTCGGCAATACGGTCGCCGCGGCCTGCGCGGCACGGCACGCGCGCCACGGGGTCCGGCTGCTGACCGGCGTCGGGGTGAGCGCGGTGTGCGACGGCATAGTTCAGCTCACCGATGGCGCCCGGCTGTCCGCGGATGCGGTGGTGGCCGGTGTCGGCGCGGTGCCCAACACCGAATGGGCCGGGTGCCCCGCGCTGCACATCGACGACGGCTTCCGCACCGATGCGCGCGGCCTGACCTCGGTTCCGGGGATCTATGCGATCGGCGATTGCGCCCGCGTCCACGATCCGGCACGCGGACGGCAGGTGCGAGCCGAGCATTGGCACAGTGCGATCGCGCAGGCGCACGCCGCGGCGGCGGCGATCACCGGCACCGCACCCCCGGCGGCGACCGCGCCGTATTTCTGGTCGCGTCAGTACGGCGCGCTGCTGCAGTTCGCGGGTGTCCGGGACGGTGACGAGCAGGTGCGCGTCGTCGACGGCGCGCTGGACGGGCCGTCGTTCACGGTGCTCTACGAGCGCGACGGCGTCCCCGTGGCGGTCTGCGCCCTGGACAATCCGCGCCTGTTCACGCGCCATCGCAAACAGTTCGACCGGGCCTGCGCCGCGGCCGCCGAGCCCGTTCGATCCGATCCGTGACAGGTCCGTATGCCCCGAGGGTTCACCGCGTCATCGCCCCGCAGTATGGCTGCAACCCCTCGAAATTGTCGACAATGTTGTCGAAGATCGCGGCCCGCGCAACGGCGTGCCGGACGGAACTCAGGCGGATAGTTCCGCCAGCAGCTTCCAGGTGCGGAGCTGGTCGGCGTGGCCTCCCAAATCGGTTTGGGTGACCAGTAATTCGGTGGCACCGGCGTCGATATAGCGCTGCAGGCCGCGGGTCACGTGGTCCTCGTCGCCGATCAGCGCCAGGTCGGCGGCGTGCGCAACGCCCTCGCGATCCAGGACCGCGCGGTAGGACAGGACGCTGTCGTAGAAGGCCATGGACCGCGCGGCCCCGGCCAGCACCTCCTGGGGACGATCGGTTACCACGGCCGTCACACCCACCACCACCTGCCCCGGACGAACCGGATGCGCCGGGCGAGCCCGCTCGAACCGCGGCACGATATGCGTGGCGAGGGTGCGGGGTCCGGCCAGATTCGGAATGATGCCGTCGGCCAGTTCGCCGGTGACCCGCAGCGCCTGCGGCCCCATCGCGGCCACCAGCAGCGGCACATTCGCACCGCCGCGCACCGTCGTCGGCATGGGCGGGCGGGCCTGCACGCGCTCCCCCGTCAGATCCGCACCGCCGTCCTCGATCAGCGATCGCAGCGCGATGAGATATTCGCGCAGCCGAGTGACCGGCCGGTCCTCATGAATGCCGAAGGCCGCGGATTCCAGTGTGGCCGAGCCCAAACCGAGGCCGAGACGGAAGCGCCCACCGGCGGCCGCCTGCACCGTCTGCGCCTGGGAGGCAACCACCACCGGATGCCGCGGATTGATCGGCACCACCGAGGTGCCGATCCCGATCTCACCGACCGCCTGCGCGACGACACCGGCGAGCACCAGCGAATCCAGGTCGAAGCGCTGCCCGAACCAGACCGACCGCAGCCCCGCCGACCGAGCCAGCTCTGCCAGTTCGATCACGCCCGCCACGTCGTTGACGGCATCGGCCTGCGGCCATAACGAAACTCCCATAGGGACACGACTATCCATACAGCGAACCAACACCCGGCCGAGCGCCCGAATTCCGGGCACAGCTCCGAGCGACGTGGTCGGTCACAGGATGACACGCGCACCTAACAGGCACAGATGCGGGCTGCGCCTATTCTGGTTCCGGGAGCAAGTACCGACCCGTCGCCGTGTGCTGAGTAGGTCAGTGCGCCACAGTGATTGAGGAGAGTATCAGTGCGGACCGATGGAGATACGTGGGATATCGTCAGCAGCGTGGGGCTTACCGCGCTGGGTGTCGCGGCGTTCCGGGCGCTGGAGTCAGCGAAGCCCGACGGGCTTATTCGCGACGACTGCGCGCGGCTGTTCGTCGAGGCCGCCGGCGAATCGCGGTTTGTGGATCTGCTGGACGCGCCGCCGCAGGACAATGGAATGCCCACCGGCGCCATGATAGGACTGCGCACCAAGTTCTTCGACGACTTCTTCACCGCGGCCTGGTCCGCGGGGATCCGGCAGGCGGTGATCGTCGCCGCCGGGCTGGACGCGCGCAGCTACCGGCTCGACTGGCCCGTCGGCACCAAGGTTTTCGAGATCGATCAGCCCAAGGTGCTGGAGTTCAAACAGCAGGTCCTCGCCGCGCAAAACATCGCGCCCCGCGCCGTATTGCACGCCGTCGCGGTGGATCTGCGCGAGGACTGGCCCGCGGCCCTGTCCGCGGCCGGATTCGACGCCGACCGCCCCACCGCATGGTCGGCGGAGGGGCTGCTGCCCTATCTGCCGGGTGAGGCTCAGGACGCGTTGTTCGAGCGGATCGACACGCTGTCCGCGCCCGGCAGCCGCCTCTCGGTGGAGGGTTTCAGCCGCCGCCCCGATCCAGCCCGCATGTCGGATATGGAAGCGCGGATGTTCAAGGACAACAAGCACCAGAACCCCTTCGGCGACCTCGACGTCACCGAACTGTTCTACGACGACGAGCGATCCGATCCGACCCAATGGCTGACCGACCGCGGCTGGGAGGTCGGCGCGGCGAGCCTCGACGACCTCGCCAAGCGGTACGGACTCCCGGGATACGACGTCCCCGAGGAAATGGCCGAAATGCGAGACCTGTCGGTGTACCTCAGCGCTTCCAAGTAGCCCCGTGGTGACGCGCACTCTCACCTGGTCGGGTGGAGTGCGCGCCACCGCGTCGCACCGCACGGCTCACGAGGTGGCGGCCCGCACGAATCCGTTCGCGCGGTCGAGCAGGTTGCGGGCCGCCGCGGCGTCCACACCGACCAGCTGCATGACGATGGCGGTCTTCGGATGTCCGTCGGCGGTGTCCAGCAGGGCGGCGGCCGCGGCGGCGTCGACACCGGTCGCCGCCACGACGATGCGTCGGGCGCGATCCACGAGTTTGGCGTTGGACGGATTCACGTCCACCATCAGGTTTCCGTAGACCTTGCCGGAGCGGACCATGGCGGCGGTCGAAAGCATATTGCACACCATCTTCTGCGCCGTCCCTGCCTTCAGGCGGGTGGATCCGGTGAGCACCTCTGGGCCCGTGTCGATTTCGATCCCCACGTCGACATGCTCACTCAGCGTCGCCCCGAGGTTACAGGACAGACCGACCGAGCCGGCACGCACCGATCGGGCGTACTGTGCCGCACCGATCGCATAGGGCGTGCGGCCGCTGGCGGCCAGCGCGACGACGATATCGGCGGTGCCGAGCCCGATCTCTGCCAGATCCGCGGCGGCGCGCGCCGGATCGTCCTCGGCGCCCTCGACCGACCGCGTCAAGGCCGGGGCACCGCCGGCGATCAGGCCGATCACCTCCCCCGGATCGGTGCCGAAGGTCGGCGGGCATTCCACCGCGTCCAGGACACCGAGACGCCCGCTGGTCCCGGCCCCGGCGTAGATCAGCCGTCCGCCCCGCCCGCGCGCGGCGACGATCAGCTCCACCGCGAGTGCGATCGCCGGAATCGCCTGCGCCACCGCCGATGCCACCCCAGCGTCCTCGGAGTTCATCACTCGCAGCAACTCCGGCACCGGCATGGAATCCAGCGCGACCGTGCGCGGATTCGCGGATTCGGTTCTCAACGCCGCAATCTCGTCCACGTCGCCTCCTCAGCTCCGGTGCCGCCGGTCGGCGACGGCGTCATAGGTACGGTGCAGGGCCCGGGTCGCGGACGGAGTTCGCTGCAGCACACCGATATACAACGCGTCCACAATCAACAGCTGACTCATCCGGCTGGCCAGGGCCGCGGATCGGAAGCCGTCCTCGCGCCCGGCCACCAGGATCGTGCGCGCCGCGCAACGGGCCAGCGGCGATTGCGAACCGGCCGTCACCGCCACCGTCAGTGCCCGGTGCCCGGCACGGCGCACCGCCTCGACCACCGCGGTGGTACGGCCCGAATGCGAGAAGGCCAGTGCCACATCGCCCGGCTCGAGCAGGCTCACCTGCACCAGCGCCTCATCCTCGGAGGTACATGTGCCGCACCACATTCCGATCCTGGTCAACTTCTGCGCCATATCCGTGGCGACCAGCCCCGAGGCGCCGATGCCGATCAGGATCACTCGCCGCGCCGCCACCAGCGCCGCGGAAACCTCGGCCAACGCCTGCGGATCGGCCAGTTCGGCGGTGGCGGCCATCGCCTCGGTTTCGAAGGCGGCGAGTTTATGCACCACCTTCGACGGCTCGTCGGCCACACCGATATCGGTGGCGAATACCGGTGACCGGTCCGCCGCGCCGATCGCCGCCAGTGCCAGCCGCAACTGCGGATACCCCTCGTAGCCCAGCGTTTTCGCCAGTCGGACCACCGCAGAGGTACTGGTGGCCGCCCGCGCCGCCAGCTGCATCACACCCAGCTGCGCCACCCCGGCCGGATCGTCCCGGATTGCCTCGGCAATCCGGATGCCGGTCGGCGTCAGCCGCGGCATCGCCGCCAGCAAACGGGTGCGCACATCATCATCGAGCATCACTCAACCCCGAATACACACTGTGGCCCACTAACTATCGCCCGGGCTAGGTGTGGCCTACCGGGGAATTGCCACCGCGCACGCCGACCCCGTGGTACTCGAGCAACCCGACTCTCACGCGGACCCCATGTCTCCGCAACAGCTGTGCGCGACACGCACTCGACGTCAGACATCGGACAGCACCTCCAAGCGTCGGGGCGCGACGGACGGAACAGGGGGCAGCATCAAGCCTGCCGCGCCCGGGGTGATCGAGCCGAGGATCACCGGCCGTGCGGCGCCGGTGCAGGCGGGATGGTTGCCGGGCAGGCCGTGAGCGGTGAGGAAACCCAGTACCGCGAAGGCGGTGGCCTCCTTGGCCTCCGATGGCAGGCCGAGCTCGTCGGAGGTGAGCAGCGTGGTCGGCGCGAGCCGTTGCGCCAGCATCGACATCAGCGCCGGGTTGCGGGTGCCGCCGCCCGAGACGATGATCTCCGCGGGCGCGAAGGGGGTCAGCGCGTCGGCGATCGTTTGTGCGGTCAGCGCGGTCACGGTGGCGACGATATCGGCGGGCCGCAGCGTCCGGCCGCGCAACACGCGCTCGAGGTAGCCGCGGTGAAACAGCTCCTTGCCCGTGGTCTTGGGCGGCGCCGCCCGAAAATACGGCTCGGCGAGCAGGACCCGCAGCAGCTCCGGGTCGACGGCCCCGCGCGCGGCACGTTCGCCGTCCCGGTCCAGATGCTCCCGGCCGCCCGTGCACAGCTCGACCGCCGCGTCGATCAGCGCGTTGCCGGGCCCGGTGTCGAAGGCGACGGCCGGCTCGCCGACCACCGTGACGTTCGCGATGCCGCCGATATTCAGTGCGGCACACCGTCCGTCGCGCCCGCCGAGCCACCACGTGTCGAACAGGGCGACCAGCGGCGCGCCCTGCCCCCCGGCGGCGACATCGCGGGGGCGAAAGTCGCTCACGACCGTCAGTCCGGTCCGCTCCGCGATCCAGGACGGCTGCCCGAGTTGCAGTGTGCCGCGGACCGTTCCGTCATCGACCCAGTGGTAGACGGTCTGGCCGTGCGAGGCGACGAGATCCGCCTCGCCGTCGAAGAATTCGCGTATGGCCGCGTCGGCCGCCGCCGCGAAGGCCTGCCCGATGGCGGTATCGAGAGCGCAGACCGCCGCCATATCGGTGGCCCCCGGAGGTAGCGTGGCCAGCAGGTCGCGGCGCAGCTCCGGCGGGTAGGGACGACTCAGGCGTCCCGCAATCCGAACTCGAATCACGGTATCCCGCAGCGTGATCTCCGCGGCGACCGCATCGATCGCATCGTGCGAGGTGCCCGACATCAACCCGACGACCCGCATCACGCCACCGTATCGGCCGTCGGCACCGGCACCGGCACCGGCGCGGGATGGAACCGGCTCGTGATGCCGCCGACCAGCAGCGTCACCGCGACGCCGATCGGCACCAGCCACTGCGCGGCGATGCCTAGCTCGGATGTCTTGCCCGCCACCGTGACCGAGATCCTCACCCCGCGCACGACGAATGTCATGACCGCTACCGTGGCCAGGAATGCCACCACGGCATCGAATTGGTTGGCGCGCGGGATCAGGCGGCCCAGCAGGAATGCCCCGAGCAGCGCGCCGTAGGTGTAGCCGGCGATGGCCAGCGCCGTCAGATACACGTTCCCGGTCGTGGCGCTGAATCCCATGGCGAATACCGCCATCAGGACCGCCCAGACCACCGTCATCACTCGCGCGAGCCTGAGCATCGCCGCATCGGAGACGCCGGTGCGGGTGAAGCTGCGGACGATATCGGCGACCGTGGAATTCGACATCGAATTCAGCGCCGAGGACAACGAACCCATTGCCGCGCCGAGGATTCCGGCGACCAGCAGCCCGGAGATCACCACCGGAAGGCCGTGCAGGATGAAGCTCGGATACAGGCTGTCGGAGCTGGCCAGGCCCAGCTGTTTCGGTGACTCGCCGCCGTTGTACGACCACAGCAGCGCACCCACCAGCGAGAATGCCGCAAACTGCACCGCGACGAAGATGCCCGATCCGATCATCGCCCTTTGGCTGTCGCGCAACGACTTCGTGGCCAGAATGCGCTGCACGATCAGCTGATCGGAGCCGTGCGAGGCCATCGCGAAGATTGCCCCGCCGATGATCGCCGTCGGCAGTGCGAAGGAGCTGGTGAGAATGTGGGCCAGACCGAAATCGGTGTCGAAGACGCGGAACTTACCGGCGTGCAGCGCATTCGACCAGCCCGCGGCGCCGACATGACCCCACAGCACCCCGATCGCGATGAGAGCACCGGTCAGATACAGTCCCATCTGCAGCGCATCGGTCCAGATGACCGCCTTGATGCCGCCCAGATAGGTGTAGATCACCGTCAGCAGCGTCAGCACGGCGACGATGACGTCGTAGCCGAGGTGTAGTCCGAACTCGTTGAGCAACAGTTTGATCGGGATCGCGGAGGCGAACAGCCTTACGCCCTCCGCCAGCAACCGGGTAATCACGAAGGTTATCGCCGCGATCCCCTGCAGGTAGCGGCCGAAGCGCAGCCCGAGATACTGGTAGGCGCTGACGAATCCGCCCCGCTTGTACAGCGGGATCAGCAGACTCGCCACGACGGTGCGGCCGATGATGTACCCCAGCGCCAGCTCGACATTCCCGAAACCCTGATCGGTATAGGCGCCGCCGGGCACCGAAATGACCGTCAGCACACTGGTTTCGGTCGCCACTACCGAGAAACACACCGTCCACCAGGGCATCTGCCCCTCGCCGACGAAATAGTCGCTGCTGGACCGCTGCCTTCCCGACAGCCGCAAACCGATCCAGGCCACGGTGATCAGGTATACGACGATGACGGCGACATTGAGTGCGTTCATCGCAACTCCCGGGGTAACGCATTGCAAATAAGTGTCAGCAGCATGCCACACTCTGTCAATCCTTGTCGCGGTTTTCGTTCACGTGCTGCGGCATCCGGATGGCCGCATGCCGCGTTCGATTGACGACATGGCAACGGTGACTTGCCTTCCAGCTCAGGCGAGCCGGGTGACCAGCGGCTCGACGGCGGTGGTCGTATCGGTGGCTAGGAGGGCGGCGCCGTCGAGTGGGGTGCCGAGCGCGGGACGGCGGCCCACCGCGTGGGCGATGGCGTGGTCGAGCGGGGCGAGTAGCGGTATTCCGAGGTTCGCCAGGCCGCCGGTGATCGCGAAGGGAGCCGGAGGGCGTAGCCCCGAGGACGCGACCGCCGCTAGGACGGTGCGGGCCAGCGCGTTGGCGGCGGCGGCCATGATCTGCGCGGCGACCTCGTCCGCGGCGGCCGTCGCGGCGACTACCGGCGCGAAGCTCGCCGCGATCAGGGCCGGGTTCTCCTGGCTGCCGAGCAATGTGGGCAGGTCGCTGAGGGCGACGTCGTAATGCCCGGCAGCCTGCGCCGCCAATGCGGTGCCCGGGCCGCGGCCGTCGTGGGCGCGCAATGCCGACCGCAGGCCCTCGAGCCCGATCCACCCGCCGCTGCCCTCGTCGCCGAGCAGCGGCCCCCAGCCGTCGACCCGGGTGAAGCGTCCCGCGGCGTCGACCGCGGTCGCCACGGCTCCCGTCCCCGCCGCCAGCACCACTCCCGGCATCGCGCCGAGCGCACCGAGATGTGCGGTGACCGCATCGGACGTCACCGCAACCGCCTGCGCCCCGGGCATATCCACCAGCCGGCGCGCGAGCTCCCGCGCCGCGCTCGGCGCCGCCACGGCTCCCGCTGCCCCGACCGACAGCACGAAACCCGCTGCGAGGTCTGCGATCTGCACGGCAACCGCCCGAATGGCCCGCTCCGCCTCCTCGATTCCCCCTGCATTCGCCAGCCCCGCCGCCCCCACGCCCTGCGCCCCCGCCCGCTCCCGCCCGCCGATGCGCAGCGACCCCCGACACCCTGTCTTCCCCAGATCTACGGCAAGTACCCGGATATCCATGTGCTCCATCATGCTCGGCGCCACCGACCGTGCCCCACCCGCGGGATCCGGCTCATGATGCCGGCTCCGGCCGGCTAAACAGGGAGGTTTACTCCGCGACGCCCAGGCGATGCAACAGCCACTCCCGCAGCGGCCCCGTATATTCCTCGCGCTGCAGGGCGAAATCGACTGCGGCGCGCAGGTATCCGCCCGGATTGCCGATATCGTGCCGGATTCCCCGGTGCACCACGACGTGGACGGGGTGCCCCTGGGCGATCAGCAGGGAGATGGCGTCGGTGAGCTGGAATTCGCCTCCGGCACCGGGCTCGATGCGGCGCAGGGCGTCGAAGATCGCGCGGTCGAGCAGGTAGCGCCCGGCGGCGGCCAGGGTCGAGGGCGCCTGGTCGATGGCGGGCTTTTCCACCATGCCGTTGACCCGCAGCACATCCGGGCCGGCCCCGGGTACGGCCGGTTCGACATCGAATACGCCGTAGGCGCCGACCTCCTCGCGCGGGACCTCGATCGCGCACAGCACGCTGCCGCCGAAACGGCGGCGCACCGCGGCCATCGCCTCCAGCACGCTGCACTCCTCGGCGGGGCCGAGCTCGGCGCCGCCGAACGGCGCGGACGCGGGCATGCGAACCAGATCGTCGGGCAGCAGCACCGCGATCGCGGATTCGTCCGGACCCAGAACCGACTCCGCCTGCAGCACAGCATGTCCCAGACCTAGCGGCCGCGACTGCAGCACCGTCTCGACGTCCAGCAATTTGGGTGCGCGGCGCACCCGCTCGAGCAGATCGAATTTGCCGCGCCGGGCCAGCGTGGCCTCCAGCTCCGGATCTTCCGCGAAATGTGCCGCGAGACCCTGCTTTCCGGGTGAGGTGACGATGACCATCCGATCGGCCCCGGCGTGCGCGGCCTCCTGCGCCACCAGCTCGATCCCGGGGGTGTCCACCACCGGTAGCAGCTCCTTGGGCACGGTCTTGGTGGCGGGCAGGAATCGAGTTCCCAGCCCCGCGGCCGGCACTACGGCCGTGCGGAACTGGCGGGGGCAGGTCTGGGCGTCGTCATCCATGTGCCGATCTCCTTCACGAGGTGCCCGATGCTGATCGTGATCTTCGCCGTCGACACTAAAAAGCGAACCTGTGCCGAACATGGGAGTCGCCTCCTGGTACGGAGGGAACCTCCGATGTCACTAGTGACCCGCACCACACCACATGAGCCGAGCCGAACAGACCGTCGGCATACCAATCTGAGGATCGGTCAGGCGGGATCGGTCAGGCGGGATCGCTGAGCGCGGCGATCACGCTGTCGAGATGCTTGCGCATGAAATGCTCCGCCTCGGCCGGATTGCCCGCGATCACCGCGTCGATGATCATCAGGTGCTCGGCGAGCGAGACCTGCGGGCGGCCGGGCCGCAGCGACAGCTGGAATTGATGCCGCACGATCTGGGCGTTGAGCCGCCCGATGAGATCCGTCGCGGTCGCCTGCCCGGCGATCTCGCCCAGCACCGCGTGCAGCTCGTGGTTGAGCGCGGAATACTTCATCGGCTCGCCGTCGCGCACCGCGGCCGAGAGCGATTCGGAATACTCCTTAAGCCGCTCGACATCCGCGTCCATGGCCCGCTCGGCCGCCTTGGCCGCGATCAGCCCCTCGAGCGCCCTGCGGCATTCGAGGATCTCCACCGCCTGCTCTAGCGAGACCTTGCGCACCCGCGCGCCGCGATTATGGATCCGCTCGATCAAACCCTCGGCCACCAGTTCGTCGATGGCGGCGCGGACGCTGCCACGGGTAACCTCGAACTGCTCGACGAGTTCGGACTCCACGAGGCGCTGCCCCGGCGCGACATCGCCCTGCGCGATAGCGCGGCGAAGCCGTTCCACCGCAACGGCCTTACCCTGCGTTCCACGTTCGAGCCCACTGCTCTGCGACACTGCTACCGTCCTGGCGTTAGGCGTGACATCCAATTGTCAAAGATTATGCCAACAATTCGCCGGACCCTCATCGCCGCAGCGTGCGGACCACTGCGTCGGCGGTCGAGGGCCCCATCCGGTCGGGTCAGGATGGATGCAGGTGGGTGCGCTGACCCTCGTGATCGAGGATTGTCAGCACTTCTGCCGGGCCGCCCGCGGCGCCGAAGGCGTGCGGGACCATGCAGGAGAATTCGGCGGCCTGCCCGGTCTCGACGTGAATTCGCCTGTCTCCCAGCCAGAGTTCAACGGTACCGGACAGCACGGTGAACCAGTCTCGGCCGGGATGAACCCGCTGTTCGCCGGACGGCGGCTTGGTGAACAGCATCTTCGCCACCGTGACGCCCTGCGGGCCGGAGTCGCGGGTGAGCAGCCAGGTGGTGACGCCGCGCGCGCTGTCGGTGGCGGGGCGGATCACCACATCCTCGTCATTCACCGTTTCGACGAGCTGATCGAGCGTGGTGCCCAGCGCGCGGGCAATGGGGGCGAGCTGGTCCAGCGCGATGCGGCGGTGGCCGGTCTCGATGCGGCTGAGCGTGGACGGACTCAGATAACAGCGGGTAGCCAGATCGTCCAGGGACCAGCCGCGCGCCATCCGCAGGCCCCGGATCCGCTTGCGAACCACGCCGTCGAGGTCTCCATCTTGCGTCATACGCAATATTATATGCCTCTAGAGCAAACTGCGGTAGCGTCGAGGCCATGAGCCACGACGACCACCACACCCCGCATCACGGCCATCAGCATGGTCACGGCAGTCACGACCACGGCAGTCACGACTTCGACGGTCACGACCACGGCAACGAGGCCGCCCTGGCCGACATGCTCGACCTGGACGCCGAGGTCCTGCACGAATACCTCGCCGAGGTGACCGACCTGATCCACCAGCACGCCGGGAACGGACCGGTGCGCCGGATCCTGGACATGGGCGCCGGCACCGGCAACGGCGCACTGGTCCTGACCCGGCGCTTCCCCGAGGCCGAGGCGACCGCCGTCGACGCGTCCGCATTTATGCTGGCACATCTGCAGGACAAGGCCCGCGCGGGCGGCGTGGCCGATCGCATCCATACCCTGCAGGCCGATCTCGACTCCGGCTGGCCCGATCTGGGCGCCGTAGACCTGGCGTGGGCCTCGAATTCGCTGCACCACATGGCCGATCCGGTCCGCGTGCTGAACGATCTGTTCGGCACGATCCGGCCCGGCGGGCTGCTGGCGCTGGCAGAACTGAATTCGATGCCGCGCTTCCTGTCCGGCGAATCCGGCGAACTCGAGGAGCGCTGCCACACCGCCCTGGCCGCCGAAACCGCCGAGCACGTCCCGCATCTCGGCGCGGACTGGGCGCCTATGCTGACCAAGGCGGGCTTCGACATCGAGGCCGAACGCCACTTCGACATCAGCCTGACTCCCCCGCTCCCGCCCGCGGTCGGACGCTACGCCCACGCCACCCTCGAGCGCATGCGCTCGGGCGTGGCCGAACGCCTGTCCCCCGCCGACCTGACCGCGCTGGACACCCTGCTTGCCGAGGGTCCCGACGGCATCGCCGCACTCCCCGGCCTCACCGTCCGCGCCGAACGCTCAATCTGGATCGCCCGCCGACCCTGAACCTCGGGCCCGATGCCGGCCGGGAGAGGTATCCGAGTCCTGCATCGCAGCGCGGAGCGGTGACCGATTCCTGCGACATACATCCCGGACTCCTCGAATGCCTGCGCATGAACGGCCTTCACCACTGTGACCGGCACCATACCGGTATGTCTGCCGTACCTGCCCGTGAAGACGGCTCACAGGCGCCCACCATCCCGGCAGCGGGCGTCATCGTCCTGCTGCTGGTCTTCGAATTCGTCAACGGCATCATGCAGGGTGAGATCACCCCGCTGCTGCCGAATATCCGCACCGAGCTCGGCACCAGCGCGGCCGATCTGAACTGGATCGTGTCGGTCGAATTGCTGGCCGCGGCGATCAGCGTCCCGGTCTTCGGGCGGCTCGGGGATCTGTACGGTCACCGCCGCATGCTGCGGATCGCGATCGCCTTCGTCGCGGCGGGGTCGGTGCTGATCGCCCTGGCCCCGAACCTGCCGCTGCTGCTGGCCGGGCGAGTGCTGCAGGGCGCCGAACCGGCGATCGTGGCGCTGATCATCGCGCTGTGCTGGGATCTGCTGCCCGCCGGGCGCGCCCGCAGCGTCGTCGCGTGGGCCTCGGGCACGCTGCCGGCGGGCATTCTGATGGGCGCGATCCTGGTGGGCGCGCTGGCCAAACCCCTGCACTCGGTGCACTGGGTGCTGGCGGTGCCCGCCGTGCTGGCGGTGCTGTGCGTGCCGCTGTCGTTCGCGCCGGTGCTGCCCGAGTCCCGCCCGACCGCGACCGGGGGCGTCGACTGGCCCGGCGCGGCGGGGCTAGCCCTGGCGATGGTGCTGCTGCTGTTCGGGATCTCCCAAGGCGAGCACCATAGCTGGGCCTCGGGCACCGTCCTGGGTCCGCTGGTCGCGGCCGTGGTGGTGCTCGCCGGGTGGACGATGCTGGAGCGGCGGGTGCCCCATCCGCTGGTCGACCTGAGCGAGGTACTCAGCCGCAGCATGCTGCCGATTCTGTTGTGCTCGTTCATTTATGGCGTGTTCTATTTCGGCAATCAGGCCGCCGGCGCCACATTCCTGTCCGCGAACCGGCACGAGACCGGATACGGTTTCGGGCTCGAGGCGATCGGCATTGCGGCGCTGAGCATTCCGCTGGTGCTGGCCGCCGTGGTCGGCACGCTGGTCACCAAGCGGTTCGCGGCGCGGGTGGGTGGCTACCGGATCGCCACGGCCATCGGGTTCGTTCTGGTGGGCCTGGGCTATCTGGTGATCATCGGATTCCATGGCGCGCCATGGATCTTCGTGCTCTTCTATCTGATCGCCGGATTCGGCGGCGGCGTCGCCCTGGCGGGCACGCCCGTCATGGTGGCCGAGGCCACGCAGGCGCATCGCATCGGCGTCGCGATGGGCCTATACGTCAACTTCCGGACCATCGGCGGCGCACTGGGTTCCGCGGTGGCGGCCTCGGTGCTGAGCAGCTTCCTGCTGCCCGGCCGCTTCGGCTCCGGCCACACCGCACAGCCGAGCGAACACGCCTTCACCGTGCTGTGGTCGATCATCGCCGCCCTCTGCTTCGCCGGCGCGGGCATCGCCCTGTGTACCCGGCGCACGGAGTGACCGCCCGGCTCAGTTCCGCACACCTGGCTCGGAAAAGGCCCCGCTGAACCGGACGACAACGGCAAGTAGCACGGCCAGCGCGGGCAGGACCCACAGCGCGTTGCCGAGTCCCACGACGTCGGCCAGGTGGCCGATCGCCGGTGGCCCGGAGACGAATCCGCACCAGCCCAGGGCCGCCACGGCGGCGATCGAGGGACCGGCATTGGACTCGGTGGCCCTGCGGCCCGCGGCACTGAACGCGCTCGGCACGACCAATCCCAGACCGATTCCCATGCAGACGAATCCGGCCAGCGCCGCAATCGGTTCCCGGATGATCAACGCCCCGCCCATCCCGCACGCGAATACCAGTGCGAGCACGGGAAGCAGGACCGTCGGCGCGAATCGGCGCTGTAATCCCGTGCCGCTGAATCGCATCGACACCATCGCCAGGGCGAACGCGGCGTAGCCGAAACCGGCGGTCGCCGCGGTGGTTCCGAGCTCGTTACGCAGATAGGCCGCAGACCAGTCGGCCGCCGCGCCCTCGCACAGCATCGAGGCGAACGCGACACCGCCGAGCACCAGCACGACCGCCGAGAGCCGCGGACCACGCCGCGGCGCGGAGACCCTGTCCCCCGACGCGCCGCTGTCTCCGATCAAATTCCTCGAAAGCGCCTCCACCGCAACGGCCGCCACGATGCCCAGCACCGTCAGCTGCACGGTGAGTCCGATGCCGGCGGCCACGGCGCCGGCCCCGACCAGTGCGCCCGCGAAGCCCCCGAGGCTCCACATCCCGTGCAGCCGCGACATGATCGGGCGACCGCGCGCCTGCTCCACAGTGACCGCCTGCGTATTCATCGACACATCCACCGCGCCCTGCATCAGTCCCCAGAAGAACAGGGCCGCGAACAGCGCGACCGCGGAATCGGCCATCCCGACACCGATTCCGGCGAGCGCATATCCGGCGATCGAGATCCGGATCATGCTCCTGCTGCCCAGCCTCGGCAGCAACCACCCCGACAGCACCATCGCCGTTACCGATCCGATCGGCAGCCCGAGCAGCGCGGACCCCAGAGTCCCGTCGCTCAACCGCAGCGTGGCCTCGACGTTCGGAATGTGCGCCGTCCATGATGCGAACAGCACCGCCTGCGCGAAAAAGGTGACCGCGACCGCAACCGTTGCTCGCGCATTGGCCGCAGTGTCACAGGGCAATTCGGACACAATGAACCTCGATACCCTCCGCGCACAGGGCCGCCACGACACCCTCCGGGGCGGACAGGCGACCGCCATGGCCGAATCGTACGCAAGTGGACGCCGGGGTAGGTCGTGGTCCGCCTGGCGGCCGTCGGCCACGGTCGATGCCGCCAACACGGCGGTCGATATCGTCAACAAAATCGCCAACCATCGCCGCCTGATCGCGCACTTCAAGCCGGAACACCCGCACCACCCCTATGGCGCGCGCGGATTTCGCTCACGATGATCGTGACCAATGGCAAGCTGGCTTCGGTCGCGCAGAATTCGGGTGGCTAGTTCACACCACGACAGGAGGCTAGGTGACGACGTCGTTGCCAGTAAAGCTGAAGCACGCCAAAGATATTCATCCTGGCATCGACGTGCCGCCGATACACCAGGCGTTACGGCCCGAGCGCTCGCTGTGGTCGCCCGACGAGTTACACGACCTCACCGGCCTGGTGACGGCCGAATTAGCACCACGGCTGCGGGATATCGTCCGGTTCGACACCGAACAGCGGTGGTGGACCCGGCTGGCCCTGACCATCGGCGTCGAGGTGTGGCTGCTGTCCTGGACACCCGGTCAGGGCACCGAACCGCACGATCACGGCGGCGCGTCCGGCGCCTTCACGATCACCCTCGGTGAGCTCGGCGAGCAGTACCGCCACATCGGCGGGCCCGTCCGCACCGCGGACTGGCGCAGCGGCGATACCGTCGCCTTCGGCCCCGGCCGCGCCCACCAGCTGCGCAACACCAGCGCGAACCCGGCCGCCTCGGTCCATGCCTACTCCCCACCGCTACGCCCGGTCCGCGAGTACCGCACCCTCACCGACTTCACGAGCATCGACCAGTAAAGAGGTACGGCCATCAGCGCAGACGATTTGGTTACCCGTGCCCGGGCGCAGCTGGAGCGGGTCGATCCCGGGCAGGCGGCGGCCCTGCTGGATGGCGGCGGCGGCGTGGTGGTCGACATCCGGCCGCATGCGAATCGGCTCGCCGAGGGTGAGATCCCCGGCGCGGTCATCGTGGAACGGATCGTGCTGGAGTGGCGGCTGGATCCGGCGGGCGATCATCGGCTGCCCGGGCTGACCACCGAGACGCCCGTGGTGATCGTCTGCAACGAGGGGTATGCCTCGAGCCTCGCCGCCGCCGACGCCCGCGGGCTGGGCCTGCGCCGTGCCACCGATCTGATCGGCGGGTTCCGGGCATGGAAGGCCGAGGGGCTGCCGGTGGTTCCGGGTGGATCGTCGGCAATTCCGTAGACGAGGCTATCCGCGCGCCGCGGCGAGGAATGCGCGGATCAGATCCGGCGACTTCACGCCGCGTTCGCTCTCCACTCCGCTGGACACGTCCACCCCCCACGCACCGGTCACGGCGATCGCGTCCCCGACATTGCCGGGATGCAGCCCACCTGCCAGCAGCCAGCGGCCCTCGGGGGTGACGAAGTCGGGCGATGCCCAATTCCACGGCTTGCCCGAGCCCGGCTCGGGGGCATCCAGAAGCAGCAGATCCTCGCCGAATTCCCCGGTGGGCGACAGCGTTTCAGGGGCTGCGGCGGTGGCGCGGATGAGGGTGCGCCCGGGGCCGCGCAGCGCCTCGTAGTATTCCGGCCCCTCATCGCCGTGCAGTTGGACGGCGCGGATGCCGCTGCGCTCGGTCAGCTCCCGGACCTGCTCCACCGGCTGACCCCGGAACACGCCCACCGTCAGCACGTGATCGGGCACGCGCTCGGCGAGCCGGCGCGCGGTCTGCGCGTCCACGGTCCGCGGACTGGGGGCGAAAACGAATCCGACCGCGTCGGCCCCGGCCGCCACCGCGGTATCCACATCCAGTTCGGTCCGCAACCCGCAGATCTTCACGAAGAGCTCGGTCATCCCCTGAGTCAACCAAAACGCCGACCCGCGGCCCCGACCCGGGGCATCCGCATTCTTTACGGCACCGACGGTTAATTGCGGCACATCCGGGTAACCACGGTTCGGCGAATTATTAGTTATCATGACGACACTAGATGCAATCGGCATCGCAGACGGGAGACGCCCACCGAGGATCCACCGAGCTACCCTGCAGCACCGATAAATTCACGACACATAACTCGCAGCAGCGTCGCTGAGGAGGAATACCGTGAGGGAGCTTGCGAGCGAACCGAAGACACAGCGCGCCTTGCGCACGACGGAGCCGAGCGGCAGCGAGGTGGAGTCGTGAGCAGTATCGTTTCCCGTGTCGGCGGCGGCCAGGCGATAATTACGCTGGTCGAGGCGAATACGTTCTGCCTGTCCGACCAGCTCGGCGATATCCACCCCGGGACCGCGCAGGGCCTGTTCTACCGCGATAGGCGGGCGATCTCGCGCTGGGAGCTGCGCGTGGAGGGCCAGCACGCCGAGCAGCTCACGGTGCTGACCCCCGATGCGCTCGAGGCCCGGTTCGTGCTGCGGGTGCCGCCGCGGCCGGGCGTGGCCGACAGCACCCTGCTGCTGGTGCGCGATCGCGTGATCGGCGAGGGGCTCACCGAAACGGTGACCATACACAACCTCGGCAACGAGGACACCGCGCTGCGCCTGACCCTGCACGCCGAGGCCGATTTCGCCGATCTGTTCGCGGTGCGGGAGGGGCGCGGCCACCACGGCGCCGCCGAGGTCACCGCGGCCGGTGCGGAACTGCGCTTCACCGACCACTCCGACGCCGGGCGCGGCGTAATCGTCAGCGCCACAGCCGATCCCATCGTGCTGCCCGGCGCACTGAGCTGGCGGATCGTGGTGCCCGCGCACGGTCAATGGGACGCCCGGGTGGTCGTGCAGCCGGTCGCCGGACATCGGCGGGTGCGGGCCTCCGGCGCGGAGCGGGACGATCCCCGCGGCCGGATGGCCGCCTGGCGGGCCTCGGCCACCGGACTGACCTGCACCAACCCGCTGCTGCGTCATATTCTGCGGCAGACCGAGAGCGATCTGGGTGCGCTGCGTATCGACGAGGGCGACGAACAGACCGCCTACGTCGCGGCCGGGGCGCCCTGGTTCATGCGGCTGTTCGGCCGCGACAGCTTGCTCGCCTCGTGGATGGCGCTGCCGCTGGACTCCGGGCTGGGCGTGAGCACCCTGCGGCGGCTCGCGACACTGCAGGGCACCACGGTGAATCCGATCACCGAGGAGGAACCCGGCCGCATCATGCACGAAATGCGCCGGGGCCGGTCGGGTTTCGAGCGCGGCGGCGTTTATTACGGCGCGGTCGATGCCACCCCGCTGTTCGTCATGCTGCTGGCCGAGTGCCGTCGCTGGGGCGCGCCGGAGTCGGCGATCACCGAACTGCTCCCCGCCGCCGATGCCGCACTGGACTGGATCGACCACTTCGGCGACTGCGACGATGACGGATTCGTGGAATATCGCCGCAAGACCGACCGCGGCCTGTCCAATCAGGGCTGGAAGGACAGCGCCGACGCGATCGCCGACAGCGCCGGCCGCGCGGCACAGGCGCCGATCGCGCCGTGCGAGGTGCAGGGTTACGTCTACGCCGCGCGGCTCGCGCGCGCCGAGATGGCTCGCGCGGCCGATGACCTGTGCACCGCCGAGCGGCTCACCACGCAGGCGGCCGAGCTGAAAGAGCGCTTCGACCAGGCGTTCTGGGCGCCCGAGCACGGCTGGTACGCACTCGCGCTCGACCACCGCAAGCGCCGCGTCGATGCGTTGACGAGCAACCTCGGGCACTGCCTGTGGACGGGCATCGTGCCCGACGAGCGCGCCGCGCAGGTCATCGCACGGCTGGCCGATTCGGATATGAACACCGGATTCGGGCTGCGCACGCTGTCGTCGCGGATGGGCGCCTACAACCCGATGAGCTATCACAACGGCGCGGTCTGGCCGCACGACACCGCCCTCGCGGTGGCCGGGCTGATGCGCTACCGGCATCTGCCCGGCGCCTGCGAGCTGGCCGAACGACTCGCCGAGGGGCTGATCGATGCGGCGCTGCATTTCCACGGTCGGCTGCCGGAGCTGTTCTGCGGCTTTGCCAGGGACCAGTTCCGGGCGCCGATCCCCTACCCGACCTCGTGTTCGCCGCAGGCCTGGGCCAGTGCCACCCCGCTGCTGCTGGTGCGATCCCTGCTCGGGCTGACACCCGACGTGCCCAATCGGACTCTCGACCTCGCGCCGCGGTTGCCGCGGCGATGGGGGCAGCTGCAACTGACCGACCTGCGGCTGGGCCCGATCACGATCGGAATCGAGGCGGAGGGCGACACCATGCGGGTACAGGGACTGCCCGATGGCTGGACGTTGAACGGGGAACGCACCGAGGCCGCTGCACGGGTACCCGAGCCGGCGGGCGCCTGAGCGCCCGGCGAAATGCCCTCGCTATCAGTACTGCTGAGGTAGCCCCGGGGCGGATACCGGATACCGGTCAGGCGGCACGCTCCTGCGAGCCGGTGTCGGGGTAACCGGCCACGACGCGCAGTTCCTCGCGCTGGGCATTGTGCTCGGGGCACAGGTACCGGTGCCCGCGCCGGATGAAGGCCGGGTCCAGGCGCTGGACGAAGGTCAGATGATCGCGGCGCCAGCAATCGCCGCAGACGGGCTCGTTCATTTCGGACCTCCTCGTTCCCCCTCGCTCGGCTGGCAGATCAGGAGTTCCCGATCCGCTCCCGGCTCAATCACCGGTATAGCCGTACTCATCCCCAATGGCGGCCGAACCGTTATCGGGTCCGGCCGCCATGGCATACGGACCTCAGCGGCGCAGCGAGGTTTCGTGCTCCATATGCGACAGCTTGGCGGGATTGCGCACGGAGTAGAGGCCGGTGATGAGGCCGTCGTCGATGCGCAGCGTCATCACGGTGTCGACTTCGCCGTCGGCCCGCAGGATCAGCGCCGGGTGACCGTTGATCTGGGCCGGCTCGAGCGCCATCGCGGTGATCCTGACCTGGTTCATGGTCAGCAGGCGAGCCACCCTGACGGCCCCCGAAATGGGCCGCAGCGCCGCCTGTTTGACCCCGCCGCCGTCGCCGAGGAACACCACATCCGGCGCGAGGATATCGAGCAATCCCTGCATATCGCCGGTGGTAACCGCCCGCTGGAACGCCTCGAGCGCGCCCCGGGTCTCGGACACGGAAACCACCCCTCGCGGGCGGCGCGCCGCAACGTGCGCCCGTGCGCGGTGCGCGATTTGACGGACCGCGGCCGGGCTCTTGTCGACGGCCTCGGCGATCTCCTCGTAGGCCAGGTCGAACACCTCGCGCAGCACGAATACCGCCCGCTCGGTCGGCGCGAGCGTCTCGAGCACCAGCAGCATCGCCGTCGAGACACTGTCGGCGAGCTCGATATCCTCGGCCACGTCGGGCGCGGTGAGCAGCGGCTCGGGCAGCCAGGGGCCGACGTACGACTCCTTGCGCCGGCCGAGCGTCCGCAGCCGGTCCAGCGCTTGGCGGGTGGCGATCCGGACGAGATAGGCGCGCTGATCCTGCACGATGGCGAGATCGACTCGCACCCAGCGCATCCAGGTCTCCTGCAGGACGTCCTCGGCGTCGGCGGCCGAGCCGAGCATTTCGTAGGCGACGGTGAACAGCAGGTTGCGATGGGTGACGAAGGTCTGGGTCGCGGGGTCCGGGCGGCGATCCTGCGTCCCGGCCTCCGGAAGTGCGCCGGCCATGGGCGGCTCCTGTCTGTCGATCTCGTCTGTGTTGCCCACCAGACGCCAGTCCCTCACGTTGTGTGACAGCCACGGTCTGTGACCGGCCTCACCCGTCCGGCCACGCTACGACACCCGATGATCATGTCGGCAGGGCCTGGCAGAATGCCTTGTGTGGCAGGACACATCACGATCGAGGACGTGCGGGCGGCGGCGCGGCGGCTGGCCGGGGTCGCGCATCGGACACCGGTTCTCACCTCCCGGGTACTCAACGAGCGGGTCGGCGCCGAGGTATTCCTCAAATGTGAGACCTTCCAGCGCATCGGCGCGTTCAAGTTTCGCGGTGCGTACAACGCGATCTCGCAGTTGAGCGCCGAGCAGCTCGCGCGCGGAGTGGTGGCATGGTCCTCGGGCAACCACGCCCAGGCGGTGGCGCTGTCCGCGCGGTTACTGGGCACCTCGGCGGTGATCGTGATGCCGCAGGACACTCCCGCATCGAAGATGGCCGCCACCAAAGAATATGGCGCCGAGATCGTCACCTACGACCGCTACACACAGGACCGGGTCGCGATCGGCGAGGCCCTGGCCGCCGAGCACGGCCTGAGCATCATCCCGCCGTACGACCATCCCCAGGTGATGGCCGGGCAGGGCACCGCGGCGCTCGAGCTGATCGAGGAGACCGGACCGCTGAGCGCACTACTGGCCCCCGTCGGCGGCGGCGGGCTGATGGCCGGTTGCGCGACGACGGCGGCGGCGCTGTCTCCCGGCATCCGCATCATCGGCGTCGAACCCACCGACGGCGACGACACTAAACGCTCGCTCGAGACCGGTCATCGAGTCCGGATCCCGGTCCCCCGCACCATCGCGGACGCCCAGGCCGCGGAGACCCCCGGCGAACTCACCTTCGCCGTCAATCGTGAACTGGTCGACGAGATTTGCCTGGTCACCGACGACCAGCTGGTGACGGCCATGTCCTTCCTGTTCGACACGATGAAGATCGTCGCCGAACCGACCGGCGCCGCCGGCATCGCCGCCCTGCTGTCGAGTCAGGTCCAGCTCCCCGGCGCCCGCATCGGCGTCATCGTCTCCGGCGGCAACATCAGCGCGGCGCGATTCGCCGAGCTGGTAGCCACCGCGAGTAGCCCGTAATCCGCGTAACATAACAGCACTGCCAGCGGGCTTCTGGAGCGCCGCTGACCGGAGCGATGGCAGGAAACTGCACGAAAGGCTATGGACTGCAATGGATGGCTTGATCGAGAACTTTGTCAACAGCTTCGCCAGCGGCCTGGGATGGGGTCTCGGCAACGGCGTCAGCGGCGCGATCCTCGGCGCGTTGGGTCTCTAACCGCTACCGCCGCCTCGGTTCCGGCCGAGCATGCCGCATTCACAAAGCCCTAGTCTGGGGATTGCCTGTTAACCCGGCAACTCGAATTGGGTTTTTCAGCGCTCGAACCCTGACCTCGCCCCGGTCGCCTTCTATTGTGCGCACGCCGCCTTCATGGACCAACGAGTGGATAATCGGCGTATTTTACGAACTCCGACCGCTCGGGTACGCGACTGCCGAACTCGGACAATCGGGCGTAATGGCAAATCATGGGAGCGGAAGCGGGCTCCCCGGACGTTTCCACAGGGAGCCCGCTGCGACTCAAGCGTTGGCGTTCTGGTAGGCCTCGACAACATCTTTCGACAGTCGGCCACGGCTCGACACCTTGTGGCCCGCACCCTGTGCCCAGTCGCGGATCTTGATGATCTCAGCCTTTGTCAGGCCCGAAGAGGTGGTCGCGGCACCAGCGCCCCGCCCGCCCCCGCGCCGTCCACCGACCTTGCGCGCAGCCTTGGCGTAGGGCTCGAGGTGGGCGTACAGCTTGCTTTGATTCTTTGCGCCCAGTTCGATTTCATATTCGATGCCGTCGATCGCGAAGGTAACCGTAGGATTGGGGACGAGGTTGGTATCAATTCGCTCGCCGCTGATGTCGTCAAAGGTCTCCACGACCATCTTCTTTGCCATTCGCACACAATAACACCACCGATGCCGGATGCACTAATGCAAGGACTCGGACACCCGCTACTCGCCCGAAATTGTCCATAGCGGACAGGAAAGCAACAGTCGAATTCCGGACGGGGCGCCCCTCGGGGTGACCGAGATGCGCGGTTCCCTGGGGATTGTTCAGTGCTGAAGTTTGCGGGGCTGTTGTGAGAGCAGAGTGTCGAGGTCGAGCCGGTACCACGTGTCGCCGACGACGGCATGCAGGTCCGGGCCGCGGCCGATGAGACGGGTGTCGCTCGGTGGTTCGCTGCCGTCGGGCATTGTCAACGGAACTGCGCGGTGATATCGAATTCGACTGCGCCGAGCCGTCCGGCGCCGATCCGCCATCGTGCACCGGTCCACCCGCCAACCAGGGCCGCGCCGTGGCCGGGCGCGACAAGAAGGTGTTTTGCACCAGCAATCTGGTTGTTCCAGGACGACACCCGGCCATCCCCGACGCGCACGATCGGGAAATCGGTGTAATAGCAGGCCCATGCCGTCTCCCCGATGACATTGAGCGCATAGCAGTCGCTGATCGGTCCGAGACCACCCATCGGTGGGTAGCGCCACTCGGGGCGCAGGTGGTTGTCGAGTGCGACGAGTCCGGCCGCGCCGATCGGCGCCGACGCGCCGTTGCCACCCCAGCCATTGTTGCCGTAGACGCCTTCATCGAAATAGCCGGCCCAGATTCGGCCGCTCGGGGTGACCGCGATGTGCTCGATGCCGTTGCCACCGCCCACTCCGCCGTCTGTGTAGTCACAGACAACACGGCGGCGTCGGTTGTCCGCGAGTCCGGGAAGGTCGCACCACCCGGGCCAACGATCTGCGCGTGCATCGCCGCCTGGCCCACCGGCGTGGACCACAACACAATCAGTTCCCCCGCGGGACCGATATCCACCGCGACCGGGACCGCCGCATCGATGGGCGGCACCAACCGGCCGTGCTCCCACATCGCGGCCGGCGGTAGCTGAGGATGACCGCCGCGGCCTGCGCGAGATCGGCGTGCGCGGTCCACGACACGGGTCGCCCGGCCGCCGAACCATCGAGCGATTGCGGCCTGCCCATCGCGGGGTTCAGCCGCAAGCCCGGCCCGGACCGGGGAGTTCTCACAGATTTCGACATCGATGGTTAACAACGTTCCATCCGGGTAACCAAGAGTTGGCGAATCGCTAGATGAAAAGTAGCGGAGATCGTATCGGCGGCGGAGTTCCTTTCGCCGCATTTCTCTGTGCCCGTTCGCCGCACCGCACCAACAGTTCCAAATCGTTCGCACCAGGAATATGTTCTGTCTCTCGTAAATGACTCGCAGCAACGCAGCTGAGGAGGAAATACCGTGAGCAGCATCGCTACCCATGCCGATTCGATGGTTCGTGAACTGCCGGTTCCCGGTGGTCCACTGCATATCGTCATGGTCACGCCGCCATATTTTGATGTCCCACCGGCCGGTTACGGCGGTGTGGAGGCCGTGGTCGCGGAACTGGCCGACGCATTGGTCGATCGCGGGCACCGCGTCACTCTGCTGGGCGCGGGAAAGAATGGCACCAGGGCTCGATTCATACCTATTTGGGATTCCACGATTCCCGAACTTCTCGGCCAGGCCGCCCCCGAGATCCGCAATGCATTGAAGGTGCGCCACGCGATCGAGCAGATCGCGGCGACCGACCATATCGACGTTATTCACGACCACACATTTGCCGGACCGCTCAATGCCCCCTTCTATAGCGAGCTGGGCATTCCGACGGTAGTCACCGTGCACGGCCCGGTCGACGGCGATTCCGGCGAGTACTACCGCGCCCTCGAGGACACCGCCCACCTCGTCGCGATCAGCGACCGCCAGCGCAGCCTGGCCCCGGACCTGAACTGGGTGGGCCGGGTCTACAACGCGGTACGCCCCAGCGAATGGCCGTTCCGCGACGAGAAAAAGGATTACGCGCTGTTCCTGGGACGCTACGCCGAGTACAAGGGACCGCATCGGGCACTGCAGGCCACCCACGCGGCGGGACTGCGCCTGGTACTGGCCGCGAAATGCAATGAGCCCGCGGAGAAGGCCTTCTTCGATGCGCACGTCCGCCCGCTGCTGACCGCCGACGACAGCGTCTTCGGTGAGGCCGACGCCATGGCCAAACGGCTACTCCTGGCCTCCGCGCGCTGCCTGCTGTTCCCCATTCACTGGGAGGAACCGTTCGGCATGGTGATGATCGAGGCAATGGCCTGCGGCACACCGGTGGTCGCGCTGCGCGGCGGCGCGGTCGACGAGGTGATCGAGGACGGAGTCACCGGCATCATCTGCGACGATCCGGCCGAACTGCCCGCTGCGCTCGAGGCGGTGCGTGAACTGAATCCCGCCGCTTGCCGCCGCCGGGTGGAGGAGCGCTTCTCGGTGGACCGGCTCGGCGCGGGCTACGAGGCAACCTACCGCAAAACCCTTGCACCCCAACATATCCCGGTCACCCGCAGCGGCGGCTCGGTGAGCCCGATGATCGCGCGCCGCGCCGCGGCCACGGTCAGCAACGCATAGCGAGGCAATGTTTCCCCAGCGGCTCGGCGACAACTCGATCGCAGGAGCGTTTTCCGGGAGCTGTGGTGACAGTCCTTGAAGGCGTCTTTTGACGCAGGGGACGTCGTACAGATTTCTGGCGACCTTAGTGGGACGTGCTGCGTTCCTGATACGAGTTCGACCCCTGCCTGGTAGCGTTGCGCTGCAGGTCAGGGGCCGATTTGAGCTCCCCCATCTGGACTCGAACCAGAAACCTGCCGATTAACAGTCGGCTGCTCTGCCAATTGAGCTATAGGGGATTGCTCCGGCTCGTCCTATTGGGCGGGCCGAGGAGAAACTCTAGCGTATTGCCCAGCGTCGCCCCAAATCGCCCCTCTACCTGGGGAAACATCCGGGCTCGCCGCATCGGCGCGGAACGTGCCGACAACATGTTGGACGGCGTGCGCGACGGCGGTCACGGGGCAGGAAGGTCAATTACTCTCGGGTGAACCTCGGTTGCAGGAGATCCGCGACGCGGGTGGGGCGGCCCAGCAGTGCGACCTCGCGGAACTGGTAGAGGATCGCGCCGGTGGGCGCGTGCACGGTCCAGTTGGGGGCCAGGCGCAGCTGGAGCATTTCGGCGCCCTCGGCGGTAGTGATCCAGTGCGGTACGTCGTCCTCGATCAGGCGGGTCAGGGGGATGCGGTGTACCGAATGCACCTCGTCCGGGTTGGGGTGCAGGGGCGCCGGGGCGGTGAACGCGACGAACGGGCTGATCACGAATCCGGAGTCGGTGACGAAATCGTCCAGGCGGCCGACGACGTCGGATTCGTCGAGCGCGAGGCCGATCTCCTCGTGCAGTTCGCGCAGCGCCGCCTGCACCGGGCGCTCCCCCGGTTCGATCTTGCCGCCCGGAAACGCCCATTGCCCGCCGTTCATGCCCCGATAGGCGCGCTTGATCATCAGCACGTGCGGCCCGTCCGGGTCGTCGATCACGCAGATCACCACCGCCGCGGCGCGCCCGCCCACCGCGGCGATACTGTCGAAATCGGCCAGCCTTCGCCGGATTGATTCGGCCACAGCCATTTCCGGGATCATGATCCGAGTATGCGCCGACCACTCAGCGGGATTCGGCGGGGGCGGCATCGCGATCATGCACCACTCTCACCGCGGAAACCGCTACAGCCGAATCCATATCGTCGGTGCGTGATCGGCGAGAGCCCTGTTAGTCTGCGATAGATGTGGAATCGAGAGGGCGGTAAACCCTGCGGCAGTGGGTATTTCAGCCGGAAGGTGGCGCTGCGGTGAAGCCCGGTGAGCAGTGGGACGAGATTCGGCGGGTCGTCGCGCGGACGCAGCGGTCCACGGGGCATTTCGCGATCGGGTCGGTGGATGCGGACGGGATGCCCAACGTCACGCCGGTGGGGACGCTGTTTCTGCGCGGCGATCACACCGGATACTACTTCGACCAGTACACCAGCGCGCTGGCGCGCAACCTCGACGCCGACCCGCGGGTGTGCCTGATGGCCGTCGACAGCGGGTCACTGTTCTGGTTCCGCTCCCTGCTGGCCGGGCGATTCACCGCACCGCCGGGAGTTCGGTTGTACGGCACCGTATCCGCTCGGCGGGCCGCGACCGCCGACGAGCTTGCGCGGGTCCGGCAAAGAGTTCGGCCGATGCGCCTGTTGAAGGGCGGCAGGCTGCTCTGGTCGGACTTCACCCACGTCCGCGACATCACCTTCACCGAGGTCCGGCCGGTGCGGTATCCGGTAATGATGTCGCACCTGTGGCAGAAGCAGGCTCCGGCGTGATGTCATCGATGGATGGACGAGATCATCTTTCGCCGCGCTGCGGCCGCTGACCTGCCGGTCATCGTGACCATGCTGGCCGACGATCCGCTAGGCCGGGGACGCGAGTCGGTATCGGATCTGACACCATACGAGTCCGCATTCCGGGATATCGACGGGGACGACAAGGAGTTGCTACTGGTCGCCGAGCAGGCGGGGCGGGTGGTCGGCACGGCCCAGGTGACCTTCCTGGCCGGATTGTCCCGCCGCGGCGCGATGCGCGGGCAGATCGAGGCCGTGCGGGTCGCGAGCGGGGTGCGCGGCGGCGGCCTGGGCACTCGGCTGATCGAGGAATGCATCCGGCGCGCTCACGAACGCGGTTGTGTCCTGGTGCAATTAACCTCGGATGCGACCCGCACCGACGCCCACCGCTTCTACGAGCGGCTCGGGTTCGAACCGACCCACACCGGATTCAAGATGCCCCTGCCCGGCGACACCAGCCAGCACCCGTAGGGCCTCGAGTCGTCGGTACGCACACGGTCGTGTCGGTTCACACCCTTTCCAACAGCACAACAGCAGGTGCGTACCGGCGATATCGAGTGCGTACGTTCATGATCGCGAGAGGCACGGTTCGCCCGGCCTCGCTCCACATTCTGACGACTCGACAGCCCGATTTCCGACGAATCCATCGACAGGATGTAGCGGGAGGCCGGTTCTCCCACCGGAGACAGGACAGCCCCTCAGGCGGTGGGGATCCGGTGTTCGGTGATCGGGGTGCTCACGTCGATGCCGTTGAGGTTCAGGTAGAGGTGCCGTTCGGTGATGGACAGAGTGATGGTGTTGCGGCGGTCCACGGCCGCGACGGCGGCGTCGATAGCGGGGCGGTCGATGGCGTAGACGGGGATCTCCGCGGCGCGGTGGATGCGCTTGCCGGTGAGCGGCGCCAGCACCTTGGCGGGGTCGCGGTGGGTGTAGATCGCGACGCGCCCGGCCCGCTTGGCGGCGCGGTGCAGCCGGTCCGCATCGGGGGCGCCGACCTCGATCCAGGCGGTGAGGCGGCCGGTGAGGTCACGCACCAGCACCGCGGGCTCGTCGGTGGACGACACGCCACCGTCGCTGAAGGCGATGCCCTCCTCATACTCCAGGCAGTAGGCCAGCAGGCGCGTCACCATGAACTCGGCCGTCTCGGAGGGGTGGCGGGCCACCCGCAACTCCAGATCCTGGTAGACCCCGCGATCCACATCGGCCAACTGGACGGCGAAGGTGTGCAGGGTTGCGCTGAGGGCCACGGGTGCAGAAGTCTAGCGCCCGCGGCCGGCGCGAGGCCGAGGCCGTCGGCGAACTGGAGTCCCCTCGGCGCAACCGGCGCGGTCGTCGTGGTGTTCGATCGCTCTCCAGTCACGATCTCCGCCCCGCAACAGAGCTACTCGACAGCTGGGATCCGACGCCCGGGGACAGTTCGGTTGCCGTTGCGGTCGGTCGCGATCGCCATCCCCGCGGCATGGCTGCCGGGACCACTCAACGGCCGGGGTTCACCGTCGGCGTAACGAGCTCGGATGTGGTCGCTCGCGCGGTGGTCGGGGCCGGGGCGGTGGTCGGCGCCGGGGTGGTGGTCGGCGCCGGGGTGGTGGTCGGCGCCGGGGCGGTCGTGGGCGTCGGCGTCTTTATCGGTGCCGGGGCGGTGGCCGGTGCCGGGGCGGTGGCCGGTGCCGGGGCGGTGGCCGGTGCCGGGGCGGTGGCGGATGCCGATGTGGTTGTCGCGCTGGGAGTTCGGGGCGGCGACTGGGTGGTGACCGGGAGCGGGATCGCCGGGGTTCCGGCGACCGCCCTCGCCAGGGTGGGCTTGGTGACCGCCTGCGTGGTGGGTGTCCCCGGCGTGGCGGCGGTCGGGCTCGCCACCGCGGCTCCGGCGACCGCCTGCGCCACGGCGGGTTTGGTAGCCGGGGTGGTGGTGCCCGGCGTGGCGGCGCCCGCCGGGCTGGTTGCGGTCGGCGTTGCCGTCGTGGGTGGAGTCGCGGTGGTGGTCGGAGTCGCCGTCGGGGTCGCGGTGGTGGTCGTGGTCGGAGCCGCCGTAGTCGTCGAGGTCGGAGCCGCCGTTGTCGTCGGGGTCGCGGTCGACGTCACGGTCGCCGTCGTCGGGGTGGACGCGTCCTGGGCGTCGGTGGCCTTGGTGGTGGCCACATCCTTGTTCACCGCGACGACGTCCTGCGCCTGCACCGCGGAGGTGGGGTCGACCTTCTGGCCCGATTGGGCTTGCTGGGCCAGGTGTGTGAGCCAGGCGGCGGCGTATTGCGCCGAGGTCAGCGGCTTGCCGTCCGCGGCGTTCGAGTCACGCCAGTAGTCGAAGTGGTGACCGGTTCCGTTGGGCCCCAGGGTGAGCTGGTACGGATCGCTCAGGATGACCGGGATCGTGTTCTGATTGGTCACGATGTCGCCGACGATCTCGTTGAACACCTTCTGCGGCAGATAGGCCAGCGGCTCCATCTGATTGCTCGAAATCGTCTGCACGGTAGCCGGATCCGTCGTCTGCTGCCCCGGCTTGTACTCCGGATCGGATACCTTGATCAGAACCTGGAGCAGGGTTTCGTTGCTCGCCATCCAGTTCGGCTGCGATTGAATGTACTGGAAAGCGTTGTAGCCGATCTTGGCCAGCGTGGTGGCCACGTCCTGCCCGGTGGCCGGGGTGAGCCCATTGTTCTGCAGCCCATCGACATTGATCTGCCTGCCCACGTTCGCGGCCAGCTGCAGCAGCGAAATATTCTGGGGCGCGGCGCATGTCAGGTCGCCCTCGGAGCAGAAGGAGGCGATGCGGCCGTTCAGCGCGCCGAAACCGCCGCTGTTGTCCGGCAATGCGCCCTGTCCTGAGATCGGCGTCGTCCCGGTCTGATACTTCTGATCGAAGTTATCGGGGTTGCCGAAGGGATTCTGCGCGCCCGGGAACGGCCCCTCGCCCGCCGAGCGACCATTGTCGGCGAGGATGACGACGCCGGTGACATTCTTCGGGTCCACGATCCCGTAGGTACCGGTCTGCGGGGCGGTCTGATTGCCGATCTGCATGGCGACACGGCGCACCACATCGGCGCCCTCGCTGTAGCCGACGATCGCGAATTTCGTTGCGGGGCAGGCCAGGCGGATCTGCTCCATCACACTCTCGGTGTTGGCGACACCGGTGTTGACCGCATCCTCATAGGTGCTCATATTCGCCGGGTAGGCGATATACACCGCGGCGTAGTTGCCGGGAATGACCGCGCTCTTCGGCGCGTTCACGACCGGATCCTCCCAGGTGCTGTGGTAATCGTCCGACAGCGCGGCGGGCAATGGCTTACCATCGGCCCCGAGCAGCAGTTTCGTCGTGCTCGCCGACGGGCTGTCGTTGCGGCCGGCGACCGAGATGGTCACCATGTCGTGGCAGTCGGTCACCGATGCCGTGAGCCGGGTGGCGTCCGTTCGCGGGGCCGCTGCAGGCATCACCGCGACCGCGATAGCCGCCGCCGCGCCCAGCGCCGCGGGCGCCGCAATAGCAGCGAAGATGCGAAAATTAAAGGCCATACCCGATCCCTGGGTCGAAGTGACGAGTGGCGGAACCGGCCCCCCGAGGACCATGTGCCACACGGAAAGTCGTCATCGACGCCCCCGGCGTTACAGGGCTGGACACAAACGTGTGCCGCGCCACTGCTGCCGCACCGATCGCCGGACGGCGGTGACGACGAGCATGATTGGATAACTATTGTCGTCCACCGGACCGCCGCGCCGCCCGTGCTCACCCACTCCGCAGGCTCCGCCTGCTTACCGTTTACCGTCCTGAGAGGATCACCTGTGCCCCGTATCGCCACCGCCGACCGCGTCGAGCGCGACGCCCTGCTGGAGTTCCTACGCCCGCGGCACCGCGGTGTCCTACTCACCGCCTGGTCCGGTGGTGGCCCGCAGCTGTCGCCCGTGACCTGCGGACTTACCGCGGACGGCTGCCTCGTGGTGTCGACGTACCCCACCCGGGCCAAGGCCACCAACGCCCGCCGGGAACCGCAGGTGTCGATCTGCGTGCTCTCCGACGACTGGAACGGACCCTACGTACAGGTCGACGGCCGGGCCGAGGTGCTGGACATGCCGGAGGCCCTGGACGGACTCGTCGAATATTTTCGCTGCATCTCCGGCGAGCACCCGGACTGGAACGAATACCGCGCGGCCATGGCAAGCCAGAACAAATCGCTGATCCGCATCCACATCGAGCGGTGGGGACCCGTCGCCACCGGCGGATTCCCGCCGCAGCCTGCCGATTCCTGATCGCGCGCACGACGCCGCGAGCGCGGTATTCGCGATCCTGTCGGACCCTTCTGGCATGGTGGTGCGCGAGCCGAACCCCCGAGGGCGCCCTTGCCGGATGCCTACCGGCTAGGGTGGCCGGGCAAGGAGGCGGGTGACCCGGATGGGTGCCGGATCGACAGCCCGGCCGACTGTCGGGCAGGATGTACGGCGCGGACAGGTGACTGGAGGGAGCTCGAGGATATGCTGCGGTTGATCATCGGCATTGCTGCCGGCTATGTACTCGGGGCGAAGGCCGGGCGGGCCCGCTTCGAGCAGATCAGTAAGACCACCCGCGCCATCACCGGGAGCCCGGTTACCCGCAAGCTCGTCCTGGTCGGCCGGCAGAAGCTGTCGGACAGGCTCAGCACGCAGCCCAAGCTGGAACCGATGGAACCGCTCGACGAGCGCACCACGATCCTGGTCCCCCAGGATCAGCTCCGCCGCTGAGAGCGCAGCGAACCCCTCCGCCGCTGAGCGCAGCGAACGCCGTTGCACTGAGCGCCTATAACGCGCCCATCGCCTGAGCCTGCAGGCTTTTGCGGTATTGCTCCAGCGCGACGACATCGCCGAACAACGCCATATACGCCTCGGCCTGCTCGGTCGAGGAGATGCGCTGCAGCTTCGATTTCAGCTCGGCAACCTGCCGCCCCACCCACGCCTCCTGGGTGCGGGCGATGACCGCGGTGATGAAGCGCTGGATGCCGTCGGCCGACTTGACCGGCAGCGGCTCGTTGGCCAACTCGCTGACCAACGCGCGCAGCGTGAGATCGTCGGTGTGGTCCGCTACCCGCGCCACCCATTCGGCCCCGCCCAGGCCCGTGCCGGTCCCGCCCGCCTCGGCGATGGCGGCGCGCACCGCCGCATAGGCGGGATGCGAGAACGCCTCCCCCTCCAGCGCATCGAACATCGGACCGGCCATGGCCGGATACTGCAGGCCCGCCGCCAACGACTGCCGCTGCGGCAGCAGCACCGGATCGTGCGGGGCGGGACGGGCCGCGACATGCTCGGAAACTGTTGCCGCGGAGGCAGATTCCCGCTTACCCTGGGGACCCCCGGTGCGGTTGCGCTTGGCCTCGTCCCCCACCCGGCGCACCACCAGCTGAATATCGTCCCAGCCCACCCAGCCCGCCAGCTTGGTGGCATAGGCCTTGCGCAGCGCGAAGTCCTTGATCTGCGCCACCACCGGCACACCGCGGCGCAGCGCCTCGACCTGCCCCTCGGGGGTCTCCAGGTTGTGGTCGGCGAGCAGGCCGCGGATCACGAACTCGTACAATGGAATTCGGCGCGCCACCAGATCGCGCACCGCGCCGTCGCCGGAATGCTGGCGCAGTTCACACGGGTCCTGCCCGTCGGGGGCGACGGCGATGAAGGTCTGCCCGGCCAGCTTCTGGTCACCGGAGAACGCCTTGAGCGCGGCCGCCTGGCCCGCCGCGTCGCCGTCGAAGGTGTAGATGATCTCGCCGCGCCAGAAGTTGTCGTCAAGCAGTAGCCTGCGCAGCATGCTCAGGTGCTCGTCGCCGAAGGCGGTGCCGCACGAGGCGACGGCGGTGCTCACGCCCGCCAGGTGCATGGCCATCACGTCGGTGTACCCCTCGACGACCACGGCCTGGTGGCTCTTGGCGATCTCCCGCTTGGCCATATCCAGCCCGAACAGCACCTGAGACTTCTTGTACAGCACCGTTTCCGGTGTATTGAGGTACTTGGCGGTCATCTGATCGTCGTCGTACAGGCGCCGCGCGCCGAACCCGATGACCTCCGAGCTCAGGTTGCGGATCGGCCACAGCAGCCGCCGGTGGAACCGGTCGATGTGCCCGTGCCGGCCCGGCTTGGACAGGCCCGCCTCCTCGAGCTCCTTGGCCTCGAATCCCTTGCGCTGCAGATGTTTTGTCAGGGTATCCCAGCCGCCGGGCGCGTAACCGCAGCCGAAGGTGTGGGCGGCCTGGTCGTCGAAGTTGCGGTCGGTGAGGTATTTGCGCGCGGCGGCCGCGTCCGGCGTGGCCAGTTGCGCCATATAGAACTCGTGCGCGGCGGCGTTGGCGGCGACGAGTCGGGCGCGGGTGCCGCGGTCGCGCTGCACCGAGGTGCCGCCGCCCTCGTAGTTGATCTGATAGCCGATCCGATCGGCCATCTGCTCGACGGCCTCCACGAATCCGACATGCTCGAGCTTCTGCAGGAACGCGAAGACGTCGCCGCCCTCGCCGCAGCCGAAGCAGTGGAACAGGCCGTGATTGGGCCGCACATGGAACGAGGGGCTCTTCTCGTCATGGAACGGGCACAGCCCCTTGACCGAATCCGCCCCGGCCCGCTTGAGCGCGACGTACTCCCCCACGACGTCCTCGATGCGCACGCGTTCACGTATTGCCGCGATATCGCGATCGGAGAGTCTGCCAGCCACGGGCCGAGTCTAGCCGGGCCGCCGGACACGAGTGTCATCGCAGCACGGACACCCGGCAGGCCCGTAATGCTGCAACGACACTGGTCATCCCGGCGCGCTTCTGGCCGCGATAGCGGCGGCCACTCGCTCCAGCCGGCTCTCGGTATACGAGGCGATCTGGTCGACGATGACCCGGATGCGGGCGGCATCGTCCAGCGCGTCCTCCCACCAGGGCAGCAGCAACGCATCCAGGCCCGCGGGCGCGGTCGCAAGCAGGTGGTCGGCGACCGCACGGATGCGCTCGCGCTGCGCGGCCTGGCGCTTATTGTGTTCGGCGTCGGACATCACATAGCGCAGCGCCACCGTCTTGAGCATCGCGACCTCGGCGGCGACGATGGGCGGCACCTCCAGGTCCGCGGCGTACCGCGAGAGCCGCCCACCGCCCCATGCCTCCCGGGTGGCCGCCACGGCGGCGGTGGCGAAACGCCCGACCAGATCGCTGGTGAGCTGCTTCAACGCTACCGAGGCGCGCAGCGTGCCGTCGTAACCGACCGCGGCGGCGATCACCGGCAGCTCCGAGAGGCGCTCGGCGGCGGCGATCAGATCGTCGCCGGACATGCTGCGGTGCCGGGCGTGTCCGAGTTCGGCCAGGGCGCGCTGTTCGGCCGGGTCCGCCAGCGCGCGCAGGTCGATGCGGCCGGCGATCACCCCGTCCTCGACGTCGTGCACCGAATACGCGACGTCGTCGGACCAGTCCATTACCTGCGATTCCAGGCACTGCCGCCGTGGCGGCGCGTCCTTGCGGACCCAGTCCAGCCGCTCCCGGTCCTGGGAGTAGGCGCCGAATTTGCGATCGGAATCCGTTCTGCCCCAGGGATATTTGATCGTCGCATCCAGGGCCGCACGAGTCAGGTTGAGCCCGAAGCTTTCCGTCGAGCCGGACCCGAATACCTTCGGCTCCAACCGGGTCAGGATGCGCAGGTTCTGTGCGTTGCCCTCGAAACCACCGTAGCCGTCGGCGAATTCGTCCAGGGCGCGTTCGCCGTTGTGACCGTACGGTGGATGGCCGATATCGTGGGCCAGTCCCGCAAGGTCCACCACGTCCGGGTCGCAGCCCAGGCCCTCGGCGATGCTGCGGCCGATCTGGGCGACCTCCAGCGAATGGGTGAGCCGGGTACGCGGGGTGTCACCGTCGCGCGGGCCCATCACCTGGGTCTTGTCGGCCAGGCGGCGCAGCGCGGCGCAATGCAGCACGCGGGCCCGATCGCGGGCGAAGTCGCTGCGGCGCTCGGGAATCGGGGACCAGCGCAGGCCCGCGGTCTTGTCAGGCTCGGCCACCATGCGCTCATGGTCGGCGGCGGCGTACGCCTCACCGCCGGTCATCACATCACCTCGACAATCATTGCTCCGCCGTGTACTTGAAGTCGGCGGGGAAATGCGTCAGCTTGTACCACAGGAATGCCGCCGTCTCGCGGGCGATGCCGTGCACCTGCGACTCGCGGGTGTAGACGGCCGGGCCGGTGCGGGTCGGCGCGGTCCACGCCCGCAGTCCCGCATCGCGCGCCATCGTCCTGGTTCGCATCGAATGCCACGGGTCGCTGACCAGCACCACCGAGGACATATCGCGGGCGCGCATGGCGGTGGCGACGGCGTCGATGCTTTCCAGGGTGTCCGAACCGGTCTCCACCGCCAGCACCCGGTCCGCGGGCACCCCCTGATCGGTCAGGTAGTTCTTACCGGCCGCCGCCTCGGTGTACTCGTCTCCGGGGCGTTTGCCGCCCACCGTGATCACCACCGGCGCAATCCCCTTGTCGAACAGTCGATAGGCCTGGCCGAGCCGGGCTTCGAACACCGAGGAGGGAGTGCCGTCGTATTGCGCGGCACCGAGTACGACGATCGCGTCGGCATGCGTATCGTCGTCGATCCGCGCCACCTGCCAGACCCGCGCGGCGGTGCCCAGGACCAGCACCAGCGCCATCAGCACACTGCCCGCGACCACCCTGCGCGCCCAGCGACCGGAGGATGACCTACGCCGGCGCGCGGCGGCGCCGCGGGATGCGGGACGAGTGGGGGCCCGAGACATTCCCCGAGTCTGCCAGGGTTCGATCACGTCGAGGTTGCGGCGCGAGGGAGCACCTCACCCCAGCCACCGCAGTCGGACACCCGATTACCAGCCGCGCTCGCGCCATTCGCCCAGCTGCGGCCGCTCGGCGCCGAGGGTGGTGTCGTCGCCGTGGCCCGGATAAACCACCGTGTCGTCGGGATAGCGGTCGAACAGTTTGCCGGCGACGTCGCCGAACAGGGAGGCGAAATCCTCCGGCGTAGTGGTGCGGCCCACACCGCCGGGGAACAGCGAATCGCCCGTGAACAGATGGGCGTGCCCGGCGCCGTCGGTGAGTGCGAGCGCCACCGACCCCGGGGTGTGGCCGCGCAGATGGATCGCCTCGAGGGTGAGCTCACCGACCCGGACCGTGTCGCCGTCGGCGAGCAACCGATCGGGTGCGACCGGCAGCGGCCCGGCGTCGAGCTCATGCGCGGCGGTGGGGGCCGCGGTCTCGGCGGCCACCTTTTCCAGGGCCAACCAGTGGTCGGGGTGCTGGTGTGTGGTGATGATCAGCCCGAGCCGGCCGCTCACCTCCTGGCTGACCAGCTCGAGCAGGCGTTCGGGTTCGTTCGCCGCATCGATCAGCAGCGTCGAGCCGGTGGCGGTGTCCTGCACCAGGTAGCTGTTGTTGTTCATCTGGCCGACCGATATCTTCACGATGCGCGCACCCGGCACCTCGCGCTGCTGCGGATTCGACCCCGGCGAGACATGGCCGGTATATGCGTCCAGCGTAATCACACCACGATCGTAACCACCGTCACCGATGAGGCTGCCACTGCGGCGGCGGGCTCGCCACGACGAGCCGACCGTTCCGCTGTTCCGGCAGAGTGTAATTCGCGCGAGGGTACAGCGCGGGCCCGGCGGGCCGGGCCGATGCGACTCCTGCGTGGCCCTGCGGAGCCCAGGCCCGAGGCTGCTGCGGCACCTCGGATGTGTTGTGCCGCAACCACAGTCGATCAATCCATTGCCGCACACCCGGCACCATCAGCAGCGGCAGCGCCAGCACGGTCCCGATGACCCGTAGCCAGGACACGGCGTAACCCGCCGTCTCGACAACGATATTCAGTACGAGAATCAACACACACGGCACCGCGAGCAGCACGCACAGCACGCCCGGCACCCAGGCGCGAATGCCCAACTCCGACACCGCCGCCGCTCCGAATACCACGACTCCCGCGAGTGCGGCCACAGCCACCCAGAATCGGAGCAGCCGGTCGATTCGGTCGCGCGACATCCGCGCAGAGGTCACCACATCTCCTCGCCGTACCTGCCGCCTCACACCGATCCCACCGCACGGCACTAACATTCGCCGCACACCATACTGTGCTCCCGGCCCCGGGTACAGGTCCTGGCGAATTTCCGCCGCCCGGCGGATCAATCAGCCGACAGCGGCCCGATCGACCACACTGCTTGCGCACTCAGGGGCGCAGGACGATCTTGCCGTGGGCGTGGCCGGCTTCCAGCTCGGTGAAGGCGGCGCGAACCTCGGCGAGGGGGTAGGTGGCGGCGATAGGGACCTCGAGGGCACCGGTCGCGGCGAGGTCGGCCAGTTCGGCGAGGACGTCGATGGTGTCGGCGTTGCCGTTGCCCTCGGCCTTGACGCCGTACTTCTCGACGGCCGCGAAGTCGATGATGGTGTCGATGCGGTCGGGCTTCACACCCAGTTCGAGCGCCATGTCGACATAGCCCTCGCCGTGAGTGTCGATGAAGGCGCCTAGGCCGTCGGGGGCCGCGTCGCGGATTCGGTCGGCCACGCCGTCGCCGTAGGCCACGGGAACCGCACCCACCGATCGCAGCCACTCGTGGTTGCCGGGGCCCGCGATGCCGATCACCGTGACGTCGCGGGCGCGAAGCAGTTGCACCACCAAAGATCCCACGCCGCCGGCCGCACCGGACACCGCGATGGTGTCACCCGCCTCCGGGGTCACCGACCGCGCCGCCGCATACGCGGTCGTGCCCGCGACGAACAGGGATCCGGCCACGTCCCAGGACAGTCCCGCGGGCTTGGGCGCGACCTGCTCGACCGGTACGAGGACATGCGTCGCCTGGCTCGAGCGGTCGTTGCTGAATCCGAGCACCTCATCGCCCACGGCGATCCCGCTGACGCCCGGGCCGAGTCCGGCCACCCGCCCGGCGAAATCGCTGCCCTGCCCGGACGGGAATGTCGCCGGCCAGCGATCGTGCAGCCAGCCGCTGCGAATCTTGGACTCGCCCGGGTTGATCCCGGCCGCGACGACGCGGACCACGACCTGCCCCGGGCCCGCCACCGGGTCCGGGACCTCGGCCACGTTCAGCACGTCGATCTCGCCGTAGCGATCGAACTTCACCGCTTGTGCCATGGTGCACCTCCTTGGTCAGGCCCCGATCAGCCGCTGAGCCAGATAGCCCTCGACCTGATCCAGCGCAACGCGCTCCTGCGCCATCGAATCCCGCTCGCGCACCGTCACCGCCTGATCCTCCAGGGTGTCGAAGTCGACGGTGACACAGAACGGGGTGCCGATCTCGTCCTGGCGACGGTAACGGCGGCCGATGGCGCCGGCGTCGTCGAAGTCGATGTTCCAGTTCCTACGCAGCTGCGCGGCAAGGTCTTTCGCCTTCGGCGACAGATCCGCGTTGCGCGACAAGGGAAGTACGGCCGCCTTCACCGGGGCCAGGCGGCGGTCCAGGCGCAGCACCGTCCGCTTCTCCATGACGCCCTTGGCATTCGGCGCCTCGTCCTCGGTGTAGGCATCGATGAGGAACGCCATCAGCGAACGGGTCAGTCCGGCCGCGGGCTCGATCACGTACGGGATGTAGCGCTCGCCCGAGTTCTGGTCGAAGAAGCTCAGGTCGGTACCCGAATGTTCCGAGTGGGTCTTCAGATCGAAGTCGGTGCGGTTGGCCAGGCCCTCGAGCTCACCCCATTCGCTGCCCTGGAAGTGGAAGCGGTACTCGATATCGACCGTGCGGGTCGAGTAGTGCGAGAGCTTCTCCTTCGGATGCTCGAACAGGCGCAGGTTCTCCGGGTCGATGCCCAGATCGGTGTACCAGGCCAGGCGCGTGTCGATCCAGTACTGATGCCACTGCTCGTCCTCGCCGGGCTTGACGAAGAACTCCATCTCCATCTGCTCGAACTCGCGGGTGCGGAAGATGAAGTTACCGGGGGTGATCTCGTTGCGGAAGCTCTTGCCGATCTGCGCGATGCCGAACGGCGGCTTCTTGCGCGCGGTGGTCTCCACGTTCTTGTAGTTCACGAAGATGCCCTGCGCGGTCTCGGGCCGCAGATAGTGCATGCCCTCCTCGGACTCGACCGGGCCCAGGTAGGTCTTGAGCATCATGTTGAAGTCGCGCGGCTCGGTCCACTTGCCGACGGTGCCGCAATCGGGGCACGAGAGCTGTTCCATCGTGACGGTGTCCGGGTCGGCGATCTTATGCTTCTCGGCGTACGCCTCCTGCAGATGATCCTGCCGGTGCCGCTTATGGCAGTTCAGGCACTCCACCAGCGGATCGTTGAAGACGTTGACGTGGCCCGAGGCCACCCACACCTGCCGCGGCAGGATGATCGCGGAGTCCAGGCCGACGACATCGTCGCGGCTGGTGACCATGGCCCGCCACCACTGCCTCTTGATGTTCTCCTTGAGCTCCACGCCCAGCGGGCCGTAGTCCCACGCCGACTTGGTGCCTCCGTAGATCTCGCCGCTGGGGTAGACCAGGCCCCGGCGCTTGGCGAGATTGGCGACGGTGTCGACCTTCGACTTGGGTGCCACGGCTGGAGCTCTCCCTCTGCAAATGGTTGAACGGCGATTCCTCCCAGGGTATAGGGCGCGCAGGGCCGCGGTCCAAGCAGTATCGGCAGTGCCGGTGGCGGGGCCCCTGGGACTCCGATCGCGGTCTCGGCACGTCTCTCTCGGCGAGTCTCCGCAAATCGGTCATACGACCATCCCGGATGCGCTAAAGAGGTTAGCGGTCACGCACGACGCAATACGACGACGATGAGGGTTTACGGGGGTGTGTGCGGATGAACGATATTCCGCCCGAACTATCAGATTCCGACTGGGCACGCGACGCCGAGCGCCGCATGCGACGCGCCGAGCGCAGGGCAGCGTTCCGGCGGGCGCTGCGCAGGCAGCCGCGGCCGCCTCGCAGCGCACCATCGGGCATGCGCCGGAAATCGGCGGGCTTGCACGTCAATTCCCAGGGCGTCGGGATCCTGATCACGGTGCTGATAGTGGTGGTCGGCTACCTGGTGCTGCACACCATATCCACCCGGCACCAGGCCTCGGGCAGCACGGGCCCGGGCACGTCCACCATGAACGAGATCGCCAAGGTCGACCTGAAACATCCCTACGACAACACTCCGGCCGCGGGCTGGCTCGAGGGCGCGGCCGGCATCGTGCCGCCGCCCGCGGTCGCGGTCGGCAGGTACCCCGCCGCCGAGGTCGCCGATGTGATGAATCGGGTGAAACAGCTGATCATCAGCGCGCGGCTGGACGGGCGCGTGCTCGCGACCCACGATCCCGCGCCGGTCCTGGCACAGCTGGCCGCCGAACAGGTCGCCCGGCTCCAGCCGAATCTGGCCCCCGGCGACGAAAAGGATTCCTGGTGGATCTCATCCAAGATCGCCAACCCCTTCCAGCTGCTGCCGGTGGTGCCGCGGGTCACCGGATCGATGGCCCCCTCAGTCGACGATAAGGGTGAGCTGGCGATCAACACGAACTATCTGTTCGCCTACGCCTTCGATGCCGCCGACCCGAGCCGGCTGACCGGCCCGCTGGATATCGTGGCCGTCGATCGCCTGGAGGTCGAGTACGACTGGATCGACGACCCGCAGTACGACGCCGCATCGCAGGGCATGTGGTTCGGCAAGATTCAGTCCTTCACCTTCTCTGCCAATTGCGATCTGGTCAGGCACGGCCTGCTCGCACCCGACTACAGCGACCGGGCCACCGTCGCCGGCCCGCAGCCGCGGACCGATGCCCAATACTTCGACCCGACGATCCCGATTCCCCCCTCGAACTGCTGACCCGCGACCTCCGGCGTTCGCGACACGCACGACATGCCGACCGGCACAGGTTGACATGCGCAACTATGCATATTAATAATGGCATCGGTTTCCGATAAGGAGTTGGTTCCCGATGACCACCGACAGTGGCGCCCCCACCCGCGATCCCGGCACCCCCGCACGCCGCAGCCGCGTCGCGGTGGAGCCGCCCACCCCCATCCCGCACGATCCGTATCCGTATCGCGCGCCTGTCGCACCCACCGTGCCCTCGCGGCCGGTGCTGGACAATGCGGGCGAGCTGCTGCGCGCGCTGGCCGCGCCGGTGCGGATCGCCATCGTGCTGCAGCTGCGGGAGTCCCCGCGCTGCGTGCACGAGCTGGTCGATACGCTGGGGGTGACGCAGCCGCTGGTCAGCCAGCATCTGCGCATTCTCAAGTCGGCGGGGGTGGTGCGTGGCGAGCGCACCGGCCGCGAGGTCATCTACGAGCTGGTCGACGACCATCTCGCCCGCATCGTCGTCGATGCGGTCGCACATGCCGAGGAAGGGTGATCCGTGCCAGACCATATGGGCACAGCGCAGAAGTCCGTGGGCATCCGAAGTACCCGCCAGCGCAGCGCCATCGCCGCGCTACTGGACGATATCGAGGAGTTCCGCTCCGCGCAGGAGCTGCATGACGAGCTGCGCCGCCGGGGCGAGGGCATCGGCCTGACCACCGTCTACCGCACGCTACAGTCGCTGGCCGATGTGGGCGCGGTGGACGTGCTGCGCACCGACACCGGCGAATCGGTGTACCGGCAGTGCTCCAAGGGCCACCACCATCACCTGGTGTGCCGCCACTGCGGCCGGACCGTGGAGGTCGAGGGCCCGACCGTCGAGGCCTGGGCCGAAACCGTTGCGGGACAGCACGGTTTCACCGATATCAGCCACACCATGGAGGTCTTCGGCACGTGCGGGGAATGCTGCGCGTCCGAGAGGTAAGAATGGAATGTGTGATCCTGGAACGGATCAGGGCACCAAACCCTGGCGCGCCCGGCCCGCACCCGAGAGCACCAGCAGCAGCATCGTCGCCAGCGCCTCATCCTCCAGGCCCGCGGCCGGAAAGGTATAGCGCAGAATCACATCGGCCAGCTTGTCGCGGCCGATCAGCGTCAGCGAACCGAACTGCAGCGCGTTGTTGCGATCGGCGACGCGCTTATGCAGCTGCGGCTTGAGCGGGCGATCCCAGGCCAGCACCGCGGTCAGGGTGAGGACATCCAGGCCGGGGGCCAGATTCACCGCGCGCAGCGAGCACAGCGCACCCTCGTATTCGAAGCCCAGCGCGGACTCCTCGACGCGGACATCGACATTGCCGTAGTGGGCCAGGCAGGCGCCGGCGCGGGCCTCGAGGTCCGCGGTCACATCATCGCTCACTTCACGCCTCCGAAACGGCGATCGCGCTTGGCGTACTCCAGGCACGCCTCCCAGAGATTGCGCCGGTCGAAGTCCGGAAAAAGGGTGTTCTGGTACACGAATTCGGCGTAGGCCGACTGCCAGATCAGGAAGTTGGAGCTGCGTAGCTCACCCGAGGGGCGCAGGAACAGATCCACGTCCGGCATATCGGGCTCGTCGAGGTATTTCGCGAAATTCGCCTCGCTGATCCGCTCCGGATCCAGCTCCCCCGCCGCCGCCCGGCGCGCGATTTCTCTTACCGCGTCGATAATCTCGGCGCGGCCGCCGTAGTTGACACACATCGTCAGGGTCATCACCGTATTGTCCTTGGTGAGCTCCTGCGCGATCTCCAATTCCTTGATCACGCTGCGCCACAACCGCGGTCGGCGTCCCGCCCAGCGCACCCGCACCCCCATCTCGTGCATCTCGTCGCGACGGCGGCGGATCACGTCCCGGTTGAAGCCCATCAGGAAGCGCACCTCATCCGGACTCCGCTTCCAGTTCTCGGTCGAAAAGGCATATGCGGAAAGCCATTTCACGCCGATATCGATACAGCCCTCGACGGTGTCCATCAGCACCGCCTCGCCGCGCTCATGCCCGGCGGTGCGCGGCAGCCCCCGCTCCTGCGCCCAGCGGCCGTTGCCGTCCATCACCAGCGCCACGTGCCGGGGCACGAATTCGGCCGGGATCTCCGGCGGGCGGGCGCCCGACGGATGCGGCGACGGCGGGCGGATGGTGCGGCCGGCTGTGGGAGCGGATGGGGTGCGGTTACCGATCACGCCACCCATCCTGCCCGATGCCCGCGCCCGGGTGGCCGCGCGGCACCGGAATCCCGCGTTGCGTAGCGATCAGCCCCAAGCGCAGCGCTGGATCAAGGCCCAGCGCAGGGCTGGATCAAGGCCCAGCGCAGGGCTGGATCAACTGCGGCGCAGGGCGTCGATCTCCCGCACCAGCAGCATCGCCCCGCGTTCGCGCGCCGGTTCCCGCACGAGTTCGAGTTCCCGCAGAGCCGTACGCCGGTCTCCGGCCGCCAGCCGCGCCCGCGCCAGCTCCAGCACCACCGGGGCCCGGTCGGCGAGCGATTCGCTGCGCTCGAGGTGCCGTGCGGCCTGCTCGTATCCGGCGATCCGCTCCACCGCGGGACCGGTGGCCGCCAGCGCCGCCAGCGCCAGCCCCATCGAGCGTTCGGTGCCCCACCGCCGGGCCAGCTCGACCTCGTCCACCGCGAGGCGCCGCGCACGCTCGCCCTGCCCCGCGCGCACTAACTCGGTGGCCGCCAGACTCCGCCACGGCAGCAGACCGGGGTTGTCCATCCCCCAGACGACCGTCCGGCGCCCGCTCTCCAGGAAATAGGCCGCCGCCTCCCGCGAGCGTCCCTGGGCCGAGGCCAGGCGTCCGCGCATAGTGTTGACCGCCAGCCATTCCCAGGAATCGGTGCCGGTATCCGCGACGACCGTCGCCAGCCAGCGCGCGGCCTGATCCAGTTGCCCGGTACCCACCAGCGCGTGGGCGAACTGCGCGGTAAGCGCGGGCGGGCGACGGGTGCGCTGCGTCAGGGGTACCGCCGTGACCGGTGCGCATTCGGCCAGTGCCGCCCGGAAGTCGCCGCGCCGAAGGAGAATCTGCGTGCGGATGGTCAGCCGATAGACGTCCACGGCGCCGAAGTACCGCTCATCGGGATGCTCACCGAGCTGCCAGGCCAGGGTCAGATCGTCGGCCCACAGCGCCAGCAGGGCAAGGAGTCCGGTCGACTCGCGCGGCAGCGGCTCGGCCTCGTCCGCACCCCCGTACAGCTGATGCGGGAATTCCTCGAGCGCCTGCGCGGCCGTGCACTGTAGTCGAAGTGCCTTGTCCCACAGGATGATCGCCGACGAGACCGGATCCGCGGCAGCGCCCGACCCGGCGTCGGCGGGGGCGGCCGTCACCGCCTGCCGGACCAGGCGCGGACGCGAATCGGGGTACAGCGCCGCGCCGACCCAGCGCGCCGCGCGAATGAGGCGCGCGGCCTCCGCATCCCGGGACACCACCTCGGCCAGCACCTCGTCCACCAGTTCCACGGCCCGCTCGGCCTCGCGCTGGCCCGTCAGTGTCCACACCAGCGGAATGAGCGCGGTCGGCGCCACCGCGCGAGCCCGCTGGCCTGCCAGCGCCTCGCTCAAATGTTCCCGTGCCGCAGCGGGATTGGTGAACTGTTCGAGCCGGCCCATCCGCACCAGCACCTCGTCCCGGATATCCGGTCCGGCGATCCGGGCGGCCGCACGCAGCTGCTCGATCGCCCCACCGATATCCCCGGACCGGACACACTCCTGCGCCGCATCGCGGAACACCACGGTCCATTCGGACCATTGCGCGCCGTCGAGATCGCCCAGTACGGCGGCGACCTCGACCGCACTGTATCCCGCCAACCGGGCCTGCCGGGCCGCGACGACCCGGATTCGGCCGACCTCTGTCGGTGCAGTAAACCTCGCAATCGTGTTGTGCACCAAGCAATGGCGTAATTCAGGCGGCTCTGATCTGTCCAAAATTCCAGCCACGACCAGCAATTCACAGCGCTGCCGGGTTACAGTCTCCGATTCACCCAGTGCAGCAGCGAGAATCGGCAGCGATGCCGCCTCAGTTGGCAATACAGCCAGCGTAGCCAATGTCGTCCCGAATTCCACCGGAAGGCGCTGCAGCAGTCCGCGAAGCGCCCGCGAATAGCTGCCCTCGGGCAGCTGGTAGGGCAGCGCACCGAGGTTGGCGAGCGCCGCCAGATCTGCACACAGCGCGATCACCAGCCGCGGGATACCCGCTGCGGCCGCATGGATTTCGGCCACCAGCCGATCCTCGACGGGACGGCCCAGCTGGTGGGCGGCCACCGCGGCCACGCTCGTACGGTCCAGGGCGCCGATCCGGATCACCGCATCGGCGGCCCGCTCCAGCGCGGCCGGTCGCTCGATCGGGCCACCGTCCCAGGGACGGTCCGCAATCGCCAGCACGAGCAGGGCCCGCACACCCGTCAGCAGCGGCGCGAGCCGGGCCAGCACACCCAGCGATCGCTCGTCGGCCTCGGCCGAATCATCGATCAGCACCAGCAGCGGCCGCTGCGCACCGGCCCGGCGCAGGGATTCGAGCAGTTGCTGGGCCAGCACATGGTCGTCGGCGACGGCGCCGCCCTCGCGGTCCGAGCCGTCCACCAGGGCGTGCAATTCGTCGATCAGGCCGAGGGTCCGGCGCCGGTCCGGGCGGGTGGCCACGATGCGCTCCGTCCGGCACCCCCGAGCCCGGCGGCCCGCGGCGCGCAGCAGGGCCGATCGTCCATGACCTGGCAGACCCGCGATCACTACCAGCGCTCCCGCTCCCTCGCGCAGCTGCGCCAGGAAACCGTCGAGCACGGCGAGTTCGGCATCGCGCCCCGGGAGCGGCCGCGGCGCTGGCGGCGTGGCCCGCGGGCGGTCCGGTACCGGTTCTGGCAGCGAAACCCCTTGTACCGCAGGAAGTTCCCCGGTAAGAATGCGCTGGTGCGCGGCCCGCAACCCGGGTCCCGGCTCCATGCCCAGCGCCTCGACGAACCGCCGCCGAGTGCGGGCATACAGCTCGAGTGCCTCCGCGCGCCGGCCCCGCACCTGCAGCGCGCGCATCAGCATCGCGGGCGGATTCTCGCGCAGCGGATGTTCCGCGATCAGCATCCGCAGCTCGTCGACCACCTGATCGTGCCCGGGCTGCTCGACCGACAGCCGCAGGCTGTCCTCCAGCACCGCGAGGCGGCGCTCGGTCAGCGCCACCCGCTGATGTTCGGCATACGGTCCGGGAATTCCGGCCAGTGCCTCGCCCTCGAACATGCCCAGGGCCCGGGCGTATTCGTCCCGGGCGCCGGAGGTGTCGCCACGATCGCGCGCCCGCTCGGCCGCGGCCACGGCCCGGTCGAAGGCGACCAGATCCAGCTGATCGTCCTCGATCCGGAGCTGATATCCGCCGTGCCCGGACAGCAGCACCGCCGCGGGCGCCCGGGGCCGGCGCCCGGGCTCCAGCGCGCGTCGCAGCGCGGACACATGCGTCTGCACCACGCCCACGCCGCTGGCCGGCACCGGACCGTCGTACATCGCCTCGAGCAGGCTCTGCGCGGACACCCACTGACGGCGGCGCAGCGCGAGCACGGCCAGCACCGCCCGCCGTTGCGGCGGGCCCAGATCCAGGACCCGGCCGAGACGGCGCGCCTCGACGCCGTGCAGCAGGACGAACTCCAGCCGGGGGGCGCCGTCGTGTTGGTCCATGAGTCCTGCCGTTCGGTTCGTGTCCATGGATTGCGTGGGTTTTCACCGAGATTTCAGTCGTATTCGCACTGTTACTGCCCAACCGCCATCCCCGTCTGATCGGCTCCTCGCGGTGCAACCGACCGACATGCGCCCGAGCGGCACTCGTGTCGACGGCGGAGTCCTGCTGATGCGAACGCTCACCGTCCGCACTGACGCGGTCACGATTCTGCTCGGACGACCGGTGCTCGACCCCGCGAACCACGCCCGATACCGCTGCCAGGTCCACCTCGTATGCCCCGGCAAGCCGCGGACCAGCGCCACCGTGATCGGGACAACACCGGGCACGACGCTGACCTCGGCGCTGCAGCTGGTCGAGCGCACGATCGGCGTGCCTGCCGGGGAATTCCTCGGAGAGGCGGCCGTCGGCCATCCGCGGGCCGCGGCCGACGACCGGCACCGCGGCGCCCGCATCCGGCACGCACCGCGGGCGGTCCCCGCGGTCCGGCCGGCCGTCGCGAGCGCCGTTCCGATCATGTCGATCGCGGCGGTCCGGCCGGACACGAATTCCGGTACGGCACCGATGGCACGATCTCGTTCCACACCTGCTCGGTGAGGGGATCGGTGGCCTGATCGCAGATCTCGCCCGCGACCTGGCGCGGATCCAGCTGCCATATCAGCGCGGCCGACTGCGCGATCCCGAACAGTCGCGCGTGCTGACCGGTGATATCGAAGCGCAGCCACGTCTGCTGCGGGATCACGTTGTCGATCGCGCCTCCCAGCCGGGTCATTGTGGCGGGATTCGTGATATCCCAGGAGACCACTTCGCCGTCGTCGCCGCTCGACACCAGATAGTGTCCGGACGGATCGACGGCGATCTCGCGCACCGCGCCGCTGGTTGCGAGCACCTCCCCGATCTGCCGTCCGGCGGCCGGATCGGAGATATCCCAGGTCCGCAGGTTCCGGTCGGAGCCACCGCTGAACACGCGGCGGCCGTCGCGATCGAACGCCAGCGCCGTGACCGGATATCCGGTATCGAGAGCCGACTCCCGGACCGGATGGTCCCAGTCCGAGACGTTCCACAGGTCGATGCGATTACCCGCGCCCAGGGCCAGTTGCCTCCCGTCCGGGCTGAATGCGACGGTCGAGATGGGTCCGCCGACGGGCAGGCGCTGTCCCAGCGGCCGCGGCCCGGCCGGATCGGACAGATCCCACAGCTGTAGTCCGTCCACCCCCGAACCGGTCAGCAGGCGCCCCCGGGGGCCGAAAGCCAGCGTCGTCCCGATGCCCGGATCGATCTGTCCCGGCAGCGCGCGCGGCCGGGCCGGATCGCTGGTGTTCCACAGCCGCACCGGGCCACCCGCGTCGTTCTGGGCGGCCACCAGGGTGCCGGCCGGGTTCAGCACGGCCCGCACGCCCGCCGGATACTGATCGCTCGCCTCGATCCGGCCCACGGACGAAATCTTTTGCTGGTCGGACACATTCCACAGATCGATCGTTCCGCTGCGCTGGCCGACGGCCAGCAGCCGGCCCGCACGATCGAGATCGACCGAGAGCAGCGGCGAGGTCTCGGTGATCGGCGCGGCCCCCGGCGGCGGCGACCACACTCGGACGCGACCGTCATCGCCCGCGGTGATCACCCGGCTGTCGGGCCCGACCTCCAGCACGGACGCCGATCCGGCGGTACCTCGCTGCGGCAGGCCGCCGAGCCTGGGCAGGCCGGGATTGCTGCAATCCCAGCCCTGTAGCGTGCCATCGGCCTCGCCCACGACGAGCCAGGGATAGTGGGGATAGAAGGCCAGGGTGCGCACCGGCGAACCGGCGGTGTGCGCGGTGCCGAGGCGTCGCGGATCGGCGGGGTCACGCGCGTCCCACAGCTGCACGGTGCCATCGGCATATCCGGTGGCGAGCTGCCCGTCACTCCCGAACGCCACCGCCCGCGTAGCGGCCGGCGTCACACCGGGCAGCGGCGATCCCGGCAGCGGCCCGGCCGCCGTCAGCGGCAGCAGCCGGATGCCGGTGTCTCCGCCCGCGGCCACCAAACCGCCCGATCGATCCAGCTGTAGTAGGCGAATAGGGCCTTCCTGCAACGGAATCGGCGCCCCCAGCTGCTGCGGATGGCCGGGGTCGGTGATATCGATGGCCGACAGCACGCCGTTGTCATCGCCCGCCAGGACCGTGTGACCGTCTCCGGTGACCGCGACCGAACGCACCGGTGCCCCCGTGGCGAAGTCGCCGAGTGCGCGCGGAGCGGCCGGATTTCGCAGATCCCACAATCGCACCGTCCCATCCTGTCCCCCGTCGGCCAGGACCGCGCCGTCCGGGGCGAGCGCCACCGCATTGACCGGTCCCGAGCGGTCCGCGGGTATGTCGGCAATCGTGTCGATCGCACGACCGACGTTGCGCCACACATGAATTCCACTGTCGCTCCCACAGGCGACGAGCAGGCCGTCCGGGCCCGACGCCAGCGCCGTCAGCGGGCCCACATGCCGGTCGGCCGAGGCCAGCGACCGCGAGAGCACCTGCGTCGCGATCAGCCGGGACTGCAGCTGCACGTCGCCGGGGTTCATCTGATAGGCGGCCAGCGTCAGCTGCGCCGACAGCCCCTGGTCCACGTCCCGGAGCCGCTCGGCCTCGAAGGTCACGCGGGAGATCTGCTGCGCAAGCTCCTGCTGCCGTACCGTGGCGCGGTCGAAGACCAGCACCACCGACAGGATCATCGCGATCACCACCGGCACCGCGGCCAGCGCCCACAACCGATGGCGAACAGTCCTGCGGCGCAGGCGCCGGCGCCGCGATTCGGCGAGGAATTCCAGGGTCGGGCGGTTCAGCGAACCGGTGCGCTCGCCGAGTTCGACGGCATTGTCCAGGCGCGCGCCCGAATACAGCAGTGCGGCCGGTCGGCCCTGCTCGGACCAGGCGCGCACGTCATATTCGAGCCGATCGCGGGCGGGGGCGAACTCGGCCTCCTCGCTCACCCACTGCGCCATCCGCGGCCAGGCGGTGAACAGGCTTTCGTGCAGCAACTCGACACCGTCGAGGTATTCCAGCACCAGCCGTGCGGAGGACAGCTGGTGCAGGACCCTGCGGGCCCGAGGGGGATCGGCGGATTCGGCGATCAGGCGCTCGCGCGGCAGCCGCACGCGAACCGCCGCGTGCGCCCCGAACCTGGTCAGCGACAACAGCATTCGCCGTGCCATCGCGTGGTCCCGCGCGTCCAGCCGCGACCACACCCGTTCGGCCGTGGCACAGACCGCGCCGGAGACCTCACCGGATTTGCGATACGCGACCGGGGTCAGGATGCGCCCGCGCCGGTTGACCCAGGTCTCGCGCAGCACATGCGAAAGTAGCGGCAGCAGGGCCGCCCGCCCATCCGTCGATGCGGCCGAATGTACGTCGCGCACAACGATATCCACCAGGTCATCCTCGACACGAAGCCCGGCGACCGCGGCGGGCCGCACGATCGCGTCGCGCAATTCGCTATCGGTCATCGCCTGCAGTAGTAACGAACGGTTCTTCACCGCGGCGGCGATCGATGCAAAGACCAGCGCCTCACCGAGATAGCCGGTATTGAGCGCGATCACGACTACCACGCGGGGCACCCTGCGGGGCAGTGCGGGGCGGTCCGGATCGAGCGCTCCGGTGCAGGACTGCCCGGCCGCGTCCACGTCGAGCGCCGGAGCAGGATCCGTCTCCGATGCATCTTCTTCCGGACCTCCCCGCGGCACCACCGAATCCATCACCTCGGGCAGTTCCCGTCCGCCGCGAGCCAGCTCGGTCAGCCGGTCGACGAAGCGGCGGCGCTCCGCGCCGTCCCGGCATCCGGTCAGCAGCTCCTCGAACTGGTCCACCAGCAGCAGCACCGGCTCGTAGTCGGCGGCGATGGCATCCGCTGCGGCATCCAGCGCAGCTTCCGGCGCGCCCCCCGGGGTCAGGGATATCGGCCGACGGCCGTGCGGATGCGCGGCCAGACCGGCGGCCAGCAACGAGGATTTTCCGGCCCCCGACGCGCCGAGCAGCACGACCAGCCCGCAGTCGCTCCGGTCGGCGGCCTCGATCAGGGCGGTCAGCTCCTTACATGCCTCGTCGCGGCCGAAGTACAGTTCCGCGTCCTGCATCCGGAACGCCGCCAGACCGGGATAGGGCTCGATATCGGTGCGCGCGGCGGCATGCAGGGTATCGGCACGCGCGGACTTCCAGGCGGCATGCCACCGAGCCAGCTCGAGCAGCTGCGGGTCGGCGTCGGGGCAGGTGCGGCCCGTGCGGATCAGGACCTCGAGCACCGGCAGCACGGATTCGAAGGTGGCCGGCACCCGGTTGCCCCGCCGCCAGTCGCTGATCCGCTGCGCGGTGACCGGCGAATTACCCGGCCGGACCCGGGCGTTGGCCGCGCGCACGACCGACTTGACCGGCGGCGCGCCGGCCAGGACGAACAGTGCATGCAGGCGCCGTCCGAATTCGTTCCTCGCATCGTCCATAGGCTGTCCGCGGAGGCGGATTCCCTTCCGTCGATTCGATCCGCGACGCCCCGATTCGGCCCGTTACCAGTGTGCCGAAATTTTGCTTGCAGCGCCTCGGCAGCGCCGGAGCCTCTATGCATGAGCTCATCGGCATCTCAGCCGACCGCAGTCGAAACCTCCCGGAAGCGCCCGAAGGATGTAGGTCAAGCGTTCAGTTGGTGTTGGATACATGTTCTTCGGGCGATGGGCCAGAGTCAACATCCAGGCAAGTGACATTCAACAAAACTGCAGCAAAATTGGGGTGTTTTAGCCAACCGCACCGGACTATCGTTACCATTCGGTGACAGAATCGTCATTGACATACAGGGATCCTTAGCGGTCAGCAAGCGGCACGTCCGGTTTTTCACCGGCTCCCAATCCGGCCCGTTACGTCCTCGTTGAGCCGACGTTGACCGCGAGCAAGCACACTCGCGGAAAGTTTGCCGAACATCAGCGGATTCGAAGGAGGACGACATCATGGCTCAGCTACCGGCGACGACGACGGCCGTCGCGGTACGCGCCCTGGCCGCGGACGAGCACGGCAGGGGCATGGTGGTGGTATCGGAGGATTGGCCGGCGCATTCGTCATCGACACCACCGAATGAACCTGTGATGCCGGCTCGGCACAATCACATTCGAATCGGACAGGCAAGCGAACGACGGGACAAGAGCGGCCGCGCATTCCGCTGCGGATTACCTGACGACCGCCTCCCACCTGCATGAACCCCGATGGGCTCAACAGCGGTAATTGACACCGTGGATCGAATTAACGAACCATCCGTAGGACCTTGAACCGATCTACCGATGGCCGATCCGAGTGATAGCGGGAGTAGTTGATGCAGATCGATGTCTTCGCCGATTTTTCCTGCCCGTGGAGTTATCTGGGAATACTCCGCCTCGACGAGGCACTACGGGAAGTACCGGACAGAGATAGTTACGTCGTCAGATATCGTCCGCTGCAAATGGATCCCGATCTTCCCCCGATACCCCAGCCATTCCTGCGGTATTACGGCGAACGGGGCGCACTGGAGGGCACCGGCCGGCACGCCGTCCTGGACGTGCTGCGGGCGACGCCGGGCGTGCGGTTGCGGCTCCAGCGCGCCGTGGTGGCCAATACGATGCGCGCGCACCGGCTGGTGTGGATCGCCGGACGCGACGGCGGGCCCCAGGTCCAGCGCCAGATTGTCATGGGACTCATGCACGCATGCTTCACCGAGAGCGCCAATATCGCCGATCTCGACACGCTCACGACGCTGGCACACCGGGCCGGGCTGGACCGTTGCGACACCCGCATGGCACTGATCCGCGGCGACTCCTCGGTGCCGGTGCAGCGGGCGATCGCCATGGCCCGGGCCCGTCGGATCACCGAGCCGCCGACCTTCGTCGCCGACGGCCGGTTCATGCTGCGCGGCCCGCAGGAGCCCGACGCCTTGCGTCGCCTGCTGACGGTGTCCCGGACCGCGGCCGCCTGATCGGGAGAGTTTCCAGGGCGGTACTGTTAGTCTGAGGCAGTTGTCGGCTTCGGGCGATTGGTAGGGAGTGTCCGGCCGGCGCCGTCGAAGCCTCCTGTCCTGCAACGGTTGTGAGGAAGTAGGTGTGAGGTTGCCACCCGCCTCGGCCGTGTTCGAGTCCCCCCTGGAGTCACAACCTTGACCACACCATCCCCCGGGATCTGCCCCGTTGCCCATGGATCGCCCATGGCGTCCGGCGATCCCCGGATCCTGTTGGACACACCGGAATTCGCGGCCGATCCGCACGGAACCTATCGTTCCATGCGCCGCCAGCACGGTTCGCTGGTACCGATCGAGCTGTCGCCGGGCGTGCCCGCGACGCTCGTCATCGGCTATCGCACGGCCCTGCGAATCCTCAACGACCCCGAGCACTTTCCCGCCGATCCGCGCAAGTGGCAGGACTCCGTGCCGGCGGACTGCCCGGTGCGGCCGATGATGCAGTGGTATCCCAACGCGCTGCGCAACGCGGGCACGGTCCACGCGCGCTACCGGCAGGCGTACGTCACCAGCATCGACGGGATCGACCTGCATGCGATGCATGCCACGGTCGAGCGCATCGCCATCCCGCTGATCAACACCTTCTGCGAGGCCGGCACCGCGGATCTGCAGGCCCAGTATGCCTTTCCGCTGGTCTTCGAGGTGCTCAACCAGATGGTCGGCTGCTCGCCCGAACTGGGCGAGCGCGTGGCGACCGGCATGGCCGCGCTGTTCGACACCGTGAACGCGGCGTGGGGCATGCAGCATCTGAGCGAGGCGCTGCTGGAGCTGATCGCGTTGCGCCGCGCCGAACCCGGCAACGACGTCACCTCGCGGCTGGCCCATCATCCCGCGGATCTGAGCGACGAGGAGATGCTGTACAACCTGATCAGCTTCTACGGCGCGGCCATCGAACCGCAGACGAATCTGATCACCAACACCCTGCTGCTGATGCTCACCGACGACCGGTTCGCCGGCGGCTTCCTGGGCGGTGCCATGTCCACCCGCGACGCCCTGGACGAGGTGCTGTTCAACGATCCGCCGATGGCCAACTTCTCCATCACCTTTCCGCGCCAGCCGGTCCTGATCGACAACACCTGGCTGCCCGCGCATCAGCCGGTGGTGATCAGCCTGGCGGGCTGCAACAACGACCCCACCATCGCGGGCGGCGACCGCCACGGTAACCGCTCGCACCTGGCGTGGGGCGGCGGGCCGCATGCCTGCCCGGCCCGCTCGGTGGCGTATCTGGTGGTGCAGGATGCCATCGATCAGCTGCTCGATGCGCTACCGGATCTGCGACTGTCCGTGCCGAAGGACCAATTGACGTGGCGGCCAGGGCCTTTCCACCGGGCGATGACCGGTTTGCCGGTAATGTTCCCCAAGTCTCCCGCGTTGAATGTGTTGTAAGGAGTCCTGATGGGGAACGAACGAATCGTCTTGGATACCAGCGGCATCGATATCCAGGGTGAATCCGCGCGCATCCGCGCCCGCGGCCCGGTGGCCTTGGTCGAGTTGCCCGGCGGCGTTCCGGCCTGGTCCGCGACCGATGCGACCGCGCTGCGCAGCCTGCTGGCCGACCCCCGGGTGTCCAAGGATCCGCGCCAGCACTGGGCGGCGTTCGTCAACGGCGAGATCACCGAGGCGTGGCCGCTGCTGCCGTGGGTGGTGGCGGAGAACATGTTCACCGCCTACGGCGCCGATCACCGCCGGTTGCGCCGCCTCGTGGCCCCGACCTTCACCAACCGGCGCACCCAGGCGCTGCGCCCGCGCATCGAGGAGCTTGTCGCGGGCCTGCTCGATACCCTGGCCGCCACGCCGCGCGGGGAATCGGTGGATCTGCGCGCCGGGTACGCCTATCCGGTGCCGATCCGGGTGATCAGCGAATTGATCGGCGTACCAGAGCATCTGGATGCCGGTATCCACCGCTGCGTCGACGGGTTCTTCGACGGCTCCCTCACCGCCGAGCAGGCGATGGCCAACTACGTCGAAATGTTCGGGCTCGTAGGGCAACTCGTGGCATACCGCCGTGAGAACCCCTCCGATGACCTCACGACCGCGCTGATCGGCGCACTCGACGAGGACGGCTCGCGGCTGAGCGAGGACGAACTCGTCGCGACCCTGATGCTGGTGGTCAACGCTGGCCACGAGACGACGGTCAACCTGCTCGATCAGGCAATCTACTTGCTGCTGACACACCCTGCGCTGCGCGCGGACGTACTCTCCGAGCGGATCTCGTGGGCCGATGTGATCGAGGAAACGCTGCGCTACGAGGCCCCGGTAGCCCATCTGCCGCTGCGATACGCGGTGGAGGACATCGAGGTCGACGGCATCATCATCCCCAAGGGCGAGGCGATCCTGGCCTCGTATGCCGGGGCGAACCGCGACCCGGAGGTGCACGGCGACACGGCAGCCGAATTCGATCCGCTGCGCACCACCAAGGATCAGCATCTGGCCTTCGGCCACGGCGCCCACCACTGCGTCGGCGCACCGCTGGCCCGGCTCGAGGCAACGATCGCGCTGCCCGCGCTGTTCGCCCGGTTCCCGGATCTGCAATTCGCTACGGACCCAGCCGCATTGGCAAAGCTGGGTAGCTTCATCTCCAACGGGCACACGGAACTGCCGGTATATCTGCAAGCACCGCGCTGAAAGTCCCGTCATCCCGGCATGCGCCGCGCTAGAAGCGCCGTCATCCCGGCATGCTCTTGGCCGGGATCCACTGTCTGCCGGTGCATTCCCGCCAAGTGCACGCGGGAATGACGAGAGGAATGACGGAGTTCCTGCGAACGGAGTGTGAGATCGGTTACGGTGAGCGTCGGTTCGTCCCCACCTGATTTGGGAGGGCAACGATGCTCAACCGGCGTAACCTACTCCGCAGCGGAGCCCTCGCGGGCGCGGCTCTGGCCGTGCCGAGCCTGGCCGGCTGCGGATCGCAGTCGGACGCATTGACTTTCTTCTTCCAGGCCGCACCCGACGAGGCGACCGTGCGGATGCAGATCATCAAGGAGTTCTCGAGGCTACACCCGGATATCAAGATCCAGGTCCAGATGGCTGGCCCGGATCCCGAGCAGCAGATCCTCACCTATGCCGCGGGCGGCAAGTGCCCGGACGTGGTGATGCAGTGGGAATCCTATTCGCGTTTCGCCGAACTGGGCGTCCTGGAGAATCTCAACACCTTCCTGGACAAGGATCCCGCGTACGCGGCCATGCTGCGCCAGGACGGTGAGCCCGCGCTTTACGACCTGTTCCGCTACCGGGGCGGGCAGTACGTGCTGCCGGAGCAGTGGGCCGGAATCTTCCTGTACTACAACAAGAAGCTGTTCCAGGAGGCGGGCGTCGCGCCGCCGCCCGCGCGCTGGCAGGACGCGTGGACCTTCGACAAATTCCTGGCCGCGACACAGGCGCTGACCAAGCGCGACGGCTCCGGTAAGACCACCCAGTGGGGTTTCGTCGACGCCTGGCCGGTGCCGCGGTATTCGGCGGCGATCTTCGGGATGAACAACGGCGGGCAGTGGTTCATCCCCCAGAACGATCCGCAGCGGGCGGGTATCGACGGCGATCAATTCATCGAGGGCTTCCAGTTCTACGCCGATCTGTCGGTGCGCCACGGCGTCGCGCCGCGGTCCAGCGATTCGGAGGCGCTGCCCTCGATCGAGCTGTTCTCCCAGGGCAAGGCCGCGATGGTGCTCACCGGGCACTGGCAGTACAGCGCGATGCTCGCCACCCCGGACCTGGATTTCGACATCACCGTGCTCCCGGCCGGGCCGCACGGCCACGGCGCGAAATCCGATATCGGCACCACCGGCCTGGGAATCTCCGCGGCCAGCCCGCGCAAGGATATGGCCTGGGAGTTCGTGAAATTCGCCACCGGCCCGGTGGGACAGCGGGCCGTGGCCGACGCCGGACTGTTCGTACCGGTGCTCAAATCGGTGCTGGACTCCCCCGGTTTCGCGAAGTCACACAGCAGGATTCGCAATCTCGAGGTGCTGACCGGCGGGCCGTCGAATTCGAACGGCATTCCGGTGACCCCGAATTGGACGCGAGTCGACTACGCCTTCCATGTGGCCAGCGATCACATCCTGCGCGGCGCGGCCCCCGCGACGTACTTCAAGGGCCAGGTGACCAGCCACATCAATGATTTGCTCAGGGGGACGCAGTGACTGCCATCGCGGAGCGGACGGTGCCGCGCCCACCGTCGGGCCTGACCCGCAAGAGGTCCGCCGCCGGGCGCCGATTCATCGTGCCGAATCTGGTTGCGGTGCTGATCTTCATGCTGATCCCGCTGGCCTTCTCGCTGTATCTGAGCTTCGAGCAGTGGGATCTGCTGCATGCCCCGAGGTTCGTCGGGGTGTCGAACTATAAGCGGCTGTTCACCGGCGACCGGATGTTCTATATCGCGCTGGCGAATACGGTGATCTTCACCGTCGCCACGCTGGTGCCGACGATCGTGATCAGCCTCGCCGTGGCCGCCGCGCTGAACGCGAAGGTCAAGGGAATCGGCTTCTTTCGCAGCGTGATGTTCCTGCCGCTGGTGTCCTCGATCGCCGCCATGGCGGTGGTGTGGCACTACATTTTGGATACCGATACCGGTGTGCTGAACGCCGTGCTGGGGTGGTTCGGCATCTCCGCGGTGCCGTGGCTGACCGATCCGCACTGGGCGCTGGTCTCGTTGTGCATGGTCAGCGTCTGGAAGAGTGTGCCGTTCGCCGCGGTGGTGCTGCTGGCCGCGATGCAGGGGGTGCCCGAGGAACTGCTCGAGGCGGCGCGGATCGACGGGGCGGGCGGCTTCCGGCGATTCACCTCGATCACGGTGCCGCTGATCCGGCCCGCGCTCGGATTCGTGCTGGTGATCTCGATCATCAACTCGTTCCAGGCATTCGATCAGGCGTATGTGCTGACCGGCGGGCCACCGGGCGGTGCGGGCGGACCGGAATCGGGCACCTACATCTTCGGCATCATGTTGTTCCAGAACGCCTTCCAATTCGACGATCTCGGGTATGCGTCGGCGCTGGCGTGGGTGCTGTTCGCGATTCTGCTGCTGCTGACGTATCTGCAGCTGCGGATGGGACGTAGGGGGGAACGGTGACAACATCGACGCGGGTGCCCGCGGCGGCGCAGCGAAACGTGTTGCGGCGCACCGTGCGTGGGCTGCTGATCTACGTGGTGCTGGTCGTGATGGCCTGGTGTGCATTGTTTCCGCTGCTGTGGGCGCTGTCCGGCTCGCTGAAAAAGCAGGGGCAGCTGACCAATGCGCCGATTCCGGCGCATCCGCAGTGGTCCAACTACCATCTCGTGTTCGAATACGTGCCGTTCGGCAGGATGTTCCTGAACACCGTCCTCTACGCCGGTTGCGTCACCGCGGGACAGGTCTTCTTCTGCTCGCTGGCCGGATATGCGTTCGCGCGCTTGCCGTTCAAGGGCCGCGACACCCTCTTCCTGGCCTATCTCGCGACCCTGATGGTGCCGCTGACGGTCACCGTGATCCCGCAGTTCATCCTCATGCGCACCTTCGGCTGGGTGGATACCCCCTGGGCGATGATCGTGCCCGGACTCTTCGGCAGCGCCTTCGGCACCTTCCTGATGCGGCAGTTCTTCCTCAGTCTCCCCGCCGAATTGGAGGAGGCCGCGATCCTCGACGGCTGCACCGTCTGGCAGACCTACTGGCGGGTGCTGCTGCCGCACGCCCGGCCCGCGGTGATGGTGCTCGCGGTGCTGACCTGGGTGACGGTCTGGAACGACTTCCTGTGGCCGCTGGTCATGATCCAGCACACCAGTATCTCCACCCTCAACCTGGGCCTGGTGTGGATGCAGGGCCAGTTCACCTCGCACTGGCCGGTCCTGATGGCCGCCTCGACCATGATGCTGCTGCCCATGATCGTCATCTACGCCTTCGCACAGAAGGCCTTCGTCCGCGGCATCGCCACCACCGGTCTAGCGGGCAAGTAATCAGACCGCGTGGGAGTGGTCGGCGAGAGTGCCGTGGGGGCGGGTGCGCTCGATGAGGGGCAGGGTGCGGAGCTGGCGCTCGAGGTGCCACTGCAGGTGGGCGGCGGTGAGACCGCTGGACTGGCGGCGGATGCCCTCGGGGACGGCGTCGATGCCGGACCAGTCGCCGCGGCACAGGGCGCTCATCAGCTCGAGCACACCCAGCGCGGGGGTGGCCGCCCCAGGCGGGCGGCAATGCACGCAGACTGCGCCGCCGGCGGCCACGTGGAAGGCGCGATGCGGGCCCGGGGTGGCACAGCGGGCGCATTCGTCCAGGGCCGGGGCCCAGCCCGCAAAACCCATGGCGCGCAACAGGAATGCGTCCAGGATCAACTCCTGCGGGCGCTGCCCGGCGGCGATGGCGCGCAGCGCACCCGCGGTCAGGGTGTGCAGCCGCGGGGCGGGGGCGCGCTCCTCACCGGCGAGGCGCTCGGCGGTCTCGAGCACCGCGCACGCGGCGGTATAGCGGCCGTAGTCGGCGACGATATCGGAGGCGAACGCCTCCACGGTGTGCACCTGGGTGACGGTGTCGAGGTTGCGCCCGGGATACAACTGCACATCGACATAGGCGAACGGCTCGAGCCGCGCCCCGAATCGGGACCGGGTACGCCGCACCCCCTTCGCCACCGCCCGCACCAGCCCGTGCTGACGCGTCAGCAGCGTGACGATCCGATCGGCCTCCCCCAGCTTATGCTGGCGAACGACAATCGCATGGTCCCGGTACAGCTGCACGCACACATCCTCCCACGCCGCCCCGACGCATACACCCCGCCACGCTGACCTGCCGATCGCCGCCCGCCCGTCCCCGTCATTCCGGCATGCTTGTGGCCGGAATCCATATGCACAGGCGTAACTGGATCCCGGCCACAAGCATGCCGGGATGACGAGAGTTTTGTGCAGCTCAGGCCGGGCGATGGACGCTCTCGCCGTAGACCTGGGCTATGCGGGGGGCGTGGATGGTGCGCAGGAGCAGCGTGGTCCAGCCGGTGTGGCCGCGGTCGATCTGGAAGTTGTCCGCCTCGATCAGCATGCGTTCGGGGCCCTGCAGTTCCATCGACACCCCCGGATGGCCGAGCGGGACATCGACCAGGGCCTCGCGGTTACCCCAGACGACCAGCCGCCGCCTGCTCATCGCGATCGTGCCCAGGGCGATGTCGTCCCAGCTCGAGGAGGCGTAATGCAGGGGGGTCCGATAACTGCGCCGTGCCACCGATCCCTCCACAGGACCGAACACCACGATCCCCTCCCATTCCATATCCGAACGCAGTTGGGGCGGCAGCTCTTTCGAGCTGAACGGCCGGGACATCCACTTCACCCGCTCGATCGTAGGGCCGCGGGGACCGCCCGGCTCGACCCATTTGCGACATTCCGGCGTAAACGTCGATCGACCGGATCACGATTCGACTACGGAGCCCCGGCACGACCCGATGTGGACGCTTGACCAGCTAGGCGCTACCGTCGGTACCGGGAAAAGAGACGGAGACCACCGATGACGACGGCGCCCGCACGTGACCTCGGACTGGCCGAGCTGGCCGCCGCCATGGCCATCGGCACGACGACCTCGGTGACGGCCGTCACGTCCGCACTCGACCGGATCGAGGCGAGCCAGCCCACGCTCAACGCCTTTCGCGTGATCCGCCGCGAGAGCGCCCTCGCCGAGGCCGCCGACGCCGATCGGCGGATCGCCGCGGGCGAGCGCCGGCCGCTGCTCGGCGTGCCGATCGCGATCAAGGACGACACCGATATCGCCGGATCGCCAACGGCTTTCGGCTGCGGCGGCGAATTCCCCTCCGCGAGCGCCGATGCCGAGTCGGTGCGCCGCCTGCGCGCGGCGGGCGCGGTCATCCTCGGCAAGACCAACACCTGCGAGCTCGGGCAGTGGCCGTTCACCGACGCGATCGCGTTCGGCTACGCCCGCAACCCCTGGCACGCCGACCGCACCCCGGGCGGCTCCTCGGGTGGTTCGGCCGCGGCGGTCGCGGCCGGAATGGTCCCGGCAGCACTGGGTTCCGACGGCGCGGGATCGGTGCGCATCCCGGCGTCCTGGACGAATCTGGTCGGCATCAAACCGCAGCGCGGCCGCATCTCCACCTGGCCGCTGGCCGAGTCGTTCAACGGCCTGACCGTGAACGGCCCCCTGGCGCGCACGGTCTCCGATGCGGCGCTGCTGCTGGATATCGCGTCGGGTCCGCATCCCGGAGATCTGCACACCCCACCCGCGCTGCGAGTATCCGAGGCGGTCGGCCGCGATCCGGGACGGCTGAGAATCGCGCTGTCGCTGCGGATTCCGTTCACCGCCACCCGCACCGGACTGGACCGGGAGATCGCCGCCCAGGTGCACGCCACCGCGAACGCACTGCGCCGGCTCGGGCATGCGGTAACCGTCGCGGATCTGCATTACGGCCTGCTGATCGGCGCCACGTTCCTGCCGCGCTCGCTCACCGGGGTACGCGCCGAACTCGCCAATCGGCCGGGCGCCCGGGTCGATTCGCGCACCCGCGCCAATGCCAGGGCCGGCCTGCTGCTGCGCGGTCCCGCCCTGGCCGCCGCCCGCGCCGCGGAACCGCTGCTGCACAGGCGAATCGGCCGCTTCTTCGACGACTACGACCTGGTGCTGGCCCCCACCACCGCCACCCCGCCCCCACCGCTGCACGCCATGGACGGCCTGAGCTCGGCCGCCACCGACGCCCTGATCACCGCCTGCTGCCCCTACACCTGGCCCTGGAATGTGCTGGGCTGGCCCAGTATCAACGTCCCCGCCGGCTTCACCGCGACCGGCCTGCCGGTCGGCGCCCAGCTGATGGGCCCGGCCAACACCGAACCCCTGCTGGTTTCGGTCGCCGCCCAGCTGGAATCGGAGCTCCGCTGGGATCGCTACCGCCCTTCCCCCTGGTGGGAACATCGGTGACGCACACCGATAACGGGAGATGAACAACCGTGGCAGATCGCCAATTATGGGAAACAAAGCCCTGCCGCACAGCCGCATTCGCTATAGGCTCGATTGGCCCCCGGACCCTCTCACTCGATAACAAGGCATGACAGACTTCACCCCGCTCCAGCTCGATGTCCTCGACGTACTGGCCGATAGCCCCGACGCCCGCACCCCCGAGGAACTTGCCCACCTCCTGGATTACCCCACCGGCGCGGTCGCCGACGCCCTGGACTCACTCAGACGCAGTCGCTGGATCGAACGTGTCACCGCCTGGCAACTGGCCTCCGGCGCGGAGTATGCCCTGCGATCCCGCCTGACGCTGACCGACCACCAGATCGACATCATGAGCGACCTGGAGAACGCCCCCGGCGCCCGCACCATCGAGGAACTGGCCTACGACTCCGGCGACGAGGCGGACCTGATCGCCGAAACCATCGACTGGCTGGCCCGCAACGCCTACGTCCAACCGGTTTCGGCCTACCGCCGCACCCCCGACGTCGCCACCTCCCCCCGCCCGGCCCCTCCCCGTGATCAGCGCCCCGCCACCAGCCCACCACCGCCCATGTGGCTAGGTTCAACTGCCGCCCTGGAGTCCGAGCCCCAGGCCCGCCGCCGAGTCCCCACCTGGGTCATCCGGTCGCACTGAATACCGATTCGAGCTGCGGGGAAATCCGTCATTCCGCAGGGGAAATCCGTCATTCCGGCGCGCTTTTGGCCGGAATCCACAGGTGTGCAGCAGATCCCGGCCAAGAACACGCCGGGATGACGAGACATCGCCCGGGAACGCACGGCATCGCATAGCCGGCGTCGGAATCGGCCGCCGACACCGTACGACTCAGAAGCCCAGCTTGCCAAGCTGTTTGGGGTCGCGCTGCCAATCCTTGGCGACCTTGACGTGCAGGTGGAGGTAGATGCGGGTGCCCAGGATGTGCTCGATCTGCTTGCGGGCGTTGGTGCCGACCTCCTTGAGGCGCGCGCCGCCCTTGCCGATGATGATCGCCTTCTGGCTGGGGCGTTCGACATAGAGCAGGGCATGCACGTCGAGCATGCCCGGGGCCGAGCGCTTGTTCGGCGCTTCGTCGTCCTCGTCGAATTCCTCGCGGGGCTCGATCTCCTCGATCACCACGGCCAGCGAGTGCGGGAGCTCATCGCGCACGCCCTCGAGCGCGGCCTCGCGAATCAGCTCGGCCATGAGGGTTTCCTCTGGCTCGTCGGTCAGCTCGCCGTCCGGGTACAGGGCCGGTCCCTCGGGCATTTTCGAGGCGATGACGTCGATGAGAACCTCGATCTGCTCGCCCTTGACCGCCGAGACCGGCACCACGTCGGCATCCGGGCCCAGCAGCTCCGAGATGGCCATCAACTGGTGGGCGATCTGATCGCGGCTCACCTTGTCGATCTTGGTGACCACGCCCAGCAGCGTGGTCTTGGGCGCCATCTGCCGGATCTGGGTCAGGATCCACTTGTCTCCCGGGCCGATCTTCTCGTCGGCCGGGATGCAGACCGCGATCACGTCGACCTCGGAATAGGTATCGCGCACAAGGTCGTTGAGCCGCTGCCCCAGCAGCGTGCGGGGCCGGTGCAGGCCGGGGGTGTCGACCAGGATCAGCTGCGCATGCTCGCGATGCACGATGCCGCGGATGGTGTGCCGGGTGGTCTGCGGGCGCGAGGAGGTGATCGCGATCTTCTGCCCCACCATGGCATTGGTGAGCGTCGACTTGCCTGTATTCGGCCGCCCGACGAAACAGACGAAGCCCGACCGGAATTCGCTCGCACGCTCGCTCATCGCACAGCCTCCACGGTGTCGTACACCGCGCCACCGCGATCGGCGAAGATGAGTCGCGCCGCATCCGAGATCTCGCGCACCGCCGCGATTCCCGCGTCGTGGAACGAGGCCCCGACGAGCACCGCCGCCTCGAATCCCTCGGCGCCGCTGGAGAGCGCCGCGGCCACCGCGGCCTGTAATGCGGTCAACGACAAGGCCTTCAGCTCCACCGGGCCCGCGGCGTACGTGCGGCCGTCGGTGTCGCGGACCGCGGCGCCGCTGCCGCCGCCGGTGCGTCCCAGCGCGCCGCGCGCGAGCACCAGCAGCTTATTGTCCTCGGCGTCCAGACCCGCGGCCTCGGTCTCACTCATCGCTGTCTCCATCCTCGTGTCCGGGTTCATGATTCTGTTGCTTATCCGGCGCCCGCCGCACCACCACCGTATGCACCCGCATCCGCCCGCGGGCATCCGCGCCGCCCTCGCCGCGCAGCTGCAGCCCGTGAATGACGCCCTTCGAGCCGGGCAGCGGCACGCGCCCCAGCGCGTGCGCGAGCAACCCGCCGACGGTGTCGACATCCTCCTCGTCGATCTCCATATCGAACAGCTCGCCCAGATCCTCGATCGAAAGCCGCGCCGACACACGATATTTCCCGCTGCCAAGCTCCTCGATGGGAGCGATCTCGTCGGTGTCGTACTCGTCGGCGATCTCCCCGACGATCTCCTCGAGCACGTCCTCGATGGTGACCAGCCCGGCGATGCCGCCGTATTCGTCGACCAGCAGCGCCATATGGTTGCGGCGGCGCTGCATCTCGTCCAGCAGCGCATCCAGCGGTTTGGAGTCCGGCATGAACACCACCGGGCGCATCACCTCGCGCACCCGCACCTTGCGGCTGCGATCCGCATACGGCACAAGGTCTTTCAGGTACACCACGCCGAGAACGTCGTCGACGTTCTCCCCGATCACCGGCATGCGCGAGTGCCCGGACCGCACGGCCAGCGACATCGCCTGCGCCGCAGTCTTATCCTCCTCGATCCACACCATCTCGGTGCGCGGCACCATCACCGCCCGCGCGGCGGTGTCGCCGAGTTCGAAGACCGACTGGATCATCCGTCGCTCCTCGGAGTCCACCACGCCGCTCTGCTGCGCCATATCCACGACCTCCCGCAGCTCCACCTCGGAGGCGAAGGGGCCGTTGCGAAATCCACGGCCCGGGGTGATGGCATTACCCAGCGCGATCAGCAGCCGCCCGACCGGCCCCAGCAGCACGCCGATCGCCTGCAGCGGCAGGGCCGCGCCGAGCGCGATCGAATACGCATGCTGGCGGCCCAGGGTGCGCGGCCCGACGCCGATCACGATGTAATCGACCAGCACCATGACCACGGCGGTGACGACCAGCGCCCAGCCGTCCCCGAGCGCATCGCCCAGCGCCGCCGCGAGCAGCACCGTCGCGGTGATCTCGCAGACCAGGCGCAGCAGCACCATCAGATTCACGTAGCGGGGGCGGTCGGTGACGATGCGCGACAGGCGCCGCGCCCCGGTGCGGTCCGCGCGGACCATATCCTCCACGCGCGCGGGCGAGATGGTGACCAGCGCCGCGTCCAACGCCGCAAACATGCCGCCGGCCGGGACCAAGACGATGGCCAGCGGCAGCAGTATGAGTGGATTCACGCCGTCCAGCTCATGTCGGGCCCAGCGGATCACCGGAATCGGTGAAACCGGTCTTGCCCAGCAGTCGCATGTCGCGCTCGGCGAGCGCGGCGCGGCGCTGGGCCTCGCGCACGCTCTCATACCACTCGGCGAGCAGGGTGTTCTGCAGGCCGAACATCTCCTTCTCCTCCTCCGGCTCGGCATGGTCGTAGCCGAGCAGGTGCAGTACGCCGTGCACGGTCAGCAGCGCCAGCTCGTGATCGAGGGAATGTCCGGCCTTGGTGGCCTGGGCCGCGGCGAATTCGGGGCACAGCACGATATCGCCGAGCATGGACGGACCGGGCTCGCCGCCGTCGGGGCGGCCGCCGGGCTCGAGCTCGTCCATCGGGAAGGACATCACATCGGTGGGGCCGGGCAGGTCCATCCAGCGCATATGCAGGTCGGCCATGGTGTCGAGATCGACAAGCACCATCGACAGCTCGGCCGCGGAATGCACATCCATGCGGCCGATCGCGAAGCGCGCGACGCTGACCAAGTCTTCCTCGGGAACGTCCATACCCGATTCGTTGGCGATCTCGATACTCACGCGCTCAGCTTAGGCCACCGCCGCCGCCCCTCCGCGCACTGTGCCGCCGCAGTTCAACCAGGTCGGCGCGGCCGCACGGGGCTCGCCTCCCGGCGTGCGCCGCCGCGCAATCCGCGGCCGCGACCCGCCCCCGGGTCGTGAGGGGATGCCCCCGGACGCACCGACGCGCTTGCCCGAAGGGGAGTAGTAGCCAAACCGCATGGCCGCCTGTTACATTCGCGCCGATGAAAACCACTCGGACGGCCCGTCAAGCGGCGATCGCAGTGATTTCGGCGCTCCTGATCTCGGCCCCGGCGACGGGCTGGGCAACCCCTCCGGTCGCCCCCGCGCAGGACGCCGGCCCGGCCTCCCTGGCCGCGGCGATCGGCCGCGATCTGGGCCTGTCGCCGCAGGAATATCTGCGGCGCGCCGAGCTGGCGCAACGGCTGGCAGCCTTTGCCGCGGTGCAGCGGCAGCGATCTCCCGGGTCGGTGCGCGGCATCTGGCTCGATCACGCGGGCCGGGCCGTCGTCGTGGCGGGCAACGACGCCGCCCGGGCGGCGGCACGCCAGGCCGGATTTGTCCTCGCGCCCGCCCCCGTCGGCGGTGCGCACGCTTCGGATGCCGCCGCGCCTGTGTCCGCCGCTGATACGCCAGGTTCCGACGCCACCGGTCCGGCATCGCGGCTCCCGCGCACCCCTGCCGCCGCGCCGGCGGGTGCCGTGGCCGGCGGCGATCGCTATATGAGCATCACGCAGCCGTCGACCCATCAGGGCTCCATATGTTCCTGGGCGTTCGCCGCGATCGACCGGGCTGGCAATCCGGCGGCCCTGACCGCCGGGCATTGCAACGCCGCCGCACTCGCCGACGAGCCGATAGCCGCGGATCAGCGCGCCTACCAACTGCTCCCCGGCAACAAACCCGGCGCCGTGCTCGGGACCTTCGAGAAGTCGGTGGTCGACGGGATTCGCGATTATTCGATCGTCCGAATTGCGGCCCCGCAACGAGATACGGCCGCCGGCAACCTCGTTCGCGGCCCGGTCGGCGCGGCCCCGGTGCGGATCACCGGCGCCGGGATTCCGGTCGCGGGCGCACCGGTCTGTAAGTCCGGCTCTACCACGGGATTCACCTGCGGCGTCATCACCGCCGTGGATCAGCCCGATCCGCAGCGCCCGCCGATCCGGTTCAAGCACACCGCACTCACCCTGCCCGGCGACAGCGGCGGCGCCCTCGTCTCCGGAACGCTCGCGATGGGCATCGTCAGCGACGGCGGAATCTACAGTGACCCTTCGGTATTCCCGACCGACCGTCCGGGGGTGCTGCCGCCCCCGCCACCGGGCCTGCCCAGCGCGGGCGCGCTGCTGGAACAGTTCGGCCCGCGTGGATTCGAGCAGGTGAGCCCGCCGATCGATAATCTGCTGCCGTACGTGCCGCAGGTCACGATGATCGCGCAGTCGGTCGCGGATGTGCTCGCCGAGAATCCGGGCCTGCGGATCCGCACCAGCTGAACGGACTGCGGCCCGGTCGTCGGCATCGACCTCGTCGCCGACGACCTGCCGCGTGCATCCCGAACTCAGCGCCGCGAACGCTCCGCGGCGCGGCGCTGGGCCCGATTCCCCGGATAGTGCGGGGACGCGAGCGCCGGACGGTCGGCCTCGTACCGGTCGTAGGCATCGACGATCTCGGCGACCAGCCGGTGCCGCACCACATCACTGGAGGTGAGGTACGCGAAGTGGATGTCGTCGACATCGCCGAGGATGTCACTGACCACCCGCAGCCCGGAACGGGTGCCGCCGGGCAGGTCGACCTGGGTGACATCGCCGGTCACGACGATCTTGGAACCGAAGCCCAGGCGGGTGAGGAACATCTTCATCTGCTCGGGCGTGGTGTTCTGTGCCTCGTCCAGAATAATGAACGAGTCGTTAAGGGAACGGCCACGCATATATGCGAGCGGGGCGACCTCGATGGCGCCCGAAGCCATCAGCTTCGGGATGCTCTCCGGATCCATCATGTCGTGCAGCGCGTCGTAGAGCGGGCGCAGATACGGGTCGATCTTCTCGTTCAGCGTGCCCGGCAGGAAGCCGAGCCGCTCCCCCGCCTCGACCGCGGGCCGGGTCAGAATGATCCGGCTGACCTGTTTGGTCTGCAGTGCCTGCACCGCCTTGGCCACGGCCAGATACGTCTTGCCGGTACCGGCGGGGCCGATGCCGAATACGACGGTGTGCTCGTCGATCGCATCGACGTAGCGCTTCTGGTTCAGCGTCTTGGGGCGGATGGTCTTGCCGCGCCGGGACAGAATGTCCAGGCTCAGCACCTCGGCCGGGGAATCCGAGGACCCCTCGGTGAGCATGGCGTAAGTGTGCCGCACGGCCTCGGGGGTGACGACCCTGTTTCTGCCGGTCAGCGCCACCAATTGCTCGATCACACGCTCGGCCAGCGCCACATCGGCGGCCTGACCGGTGAGCGTGACCGCGTTGCCGCGGACATGAATGTCGGCATCGAGAAGACGTTCGAGTTCACGCAGGTTCTCGTCGGCCGAACCGAGGAAACCGAAAACGGATTCTGGAGCGAGTTCGATGCTGGAGCGCGCGGTCCGCGCTGCGGCCCCTGTACCGTTGCCGCCGGCCCCGATGCCAGCGGTGGGAGTTGTCGGGTCGCCGATGTCGCCTGGTGTTCTCAAAAGTGACTATGGCCTGCTTTCCGGTCTCGAGCTGCACTGGCTGTTCCACAGCCTGTGATGAAAGTTTACAGCTGAGGACCGACACCGCCCAGTGAATAGACCGCAACCGGCTGGTCACGGGGCTGTGGACGAATGGCGCCTTGTCATACCGGCATCAGATTCGGGTAACGGCTCGTGAACTCCCGGTGTAGCCAGGACGGGTCGTTGATGCATTGCCACTGGTCGGGGTCCTGCGCCGTCGCCTGCGCGAAGGCAACCCCGGCGATCGCGCCCGCGGCACCGAAGCTGGCGTAGGTGGCCCCGGCACTGTTGCACCATCGGTCGATCTGGAATTGGGCATAGTCGCGATCCATGCCGTATTCGCTGCCGTGCGCCAGCATCGCCACCTCACGAAAGCCCGCCCGCCAGGTGTGGAACGGGGTCTGGTTGAACCGGGTGACCCCCGCGATGACCGGGATGAAGTCAACATGATCCAGCGCGGCTAAGACATCGCGGGTGCCCTCACGCATATCCCGGATCGCGGCGGTGCGCATCAGCTTGAGGCCGCCATAGCCGGCCACCAGGCCGTTGATGGCGTTGACGGCCTGCAGCACGGCCATCGATACGCCGTCGGGCAGCGGGGGCATCGCATCGAGGTCGAAGTCGAGATTGATCTCGAAATCGCCGTCGGCGAGCCAATACTGTTCGGTATCAACGAGTTCGGCGGTCATCTTCAGCGCCCGCCGCATCGGCGCCACCCCGTGCAACCGCTTCACTCGACGGCCGAAGACCCGCTCGAGTCGTGTGTGCAGCTCTCCGGCCAGCGGCTCGTCATAGGAGAGCAGGACGATGTCGATTCCGGTCACTCTCAATCCCCATCCGGGCCACGCCTGATCATGTGGCCGCAATCGTCACCCTAACGGCCGGACCGGCCGAATGTCACAGGGAGTCGGATCACATCGACGACTGTGAGGCTCGGCCGATCCGGCCATGCGCGGTCTACGGACGGCTTCGCCGACAGCGCCCATCAGGTGGTGGGGGCCGCCCACCCCGCGGCGAAGTCGCGGAATACCCGGACCGCGTCGGAGGGGACGGCGTTCGCCGACCAGATCAGGCCGACGGCTCGGGCCGCGCCCGAATCGGTCAGCGGCACCAGGACCGGACCGGGCTGCGCGCCCTGCAGCTGGCCGGGTTGGGCCGCGACGCGCGGGCCGCAGGGGGAGGCGTCGTCGAGCGGCAGCACCGCCACGCCCAGTCCGGCGGCGACCAGCCCGCCGACGGTCACCAGATCGCTGGACTCCATGACGATCCTGGGCCGGAAATCGGCTGCGGCACAGAGGTCTTCGAGGATGGCGCGCATGCCGTGGCCGGTGTGCATGGCGATGAAATCGGCATCGGCGGCCTCGTCCAGCCGCACCTGACGACGGCTCGCCAGCCGATGCTCGACAGGCACCGCCAGGGCCAAACGCTGGCGCAGCAACTCCCGCCAGCCCAGGCCGTGGGCCGCCGGCTTGGGCGAGACGATGCCCAGGTCGGCGACGTCGTCCAGCACCCGGGCGGTGACCACCTCGGCGGCATCCTGACTCAGGCTGAAGGTGATAGCGCCGGACCCCCGCCGGAATCCGGCGATCAACTCCGGGACCAGACGGGCCCCGAACGAGTGCAGGAACGTCAGTCGCACCACACCGCGGGCGGGGTTGACAAGATCGGCCAGCTCACGCACCCCGGCATCGAGTTCGGCCTGGGCGCGGCGGGCGTGCTCGTAATAGACACGGCCGAATTCATTGAGCGACAGGCGTTTTCCGTGCCGGTCGAAGAGTTTCACGCCGAGTCCGAGTTCCAGGCGGGCGAGCATGCGCGACAGTGTGGGCTGGGATATCCGCAACCGCGACGCCGCCGCGCCGACATGCTCGAGTTCGGCCAGCGTGAGAAACCAGTGCAAATCATCACTCGGCACGGACAGCCTCCCCCTTTCCACCTTTACTAATGCGATAATGGCATCAACTATCACACTCTAATGCATTTCCTTTCCAAGCGAGAGGTTCCCATGCTGGACATATGACCTACCAGCGCGGCGCATCGGCCCACGATTCGGCGGCGGACCCCGCGCAGGAATACGACACGGTCGCCGCGCCCCACGGTCGCGGCGGCGGGTCCGATTCGAGCAGTCGTGAGACCGGTAGAACCGAGGCGCCCGCACGGCACGCGCGGCGGGTCACGATTGCGCTGTTCGCGGCGGGGCTGACCACCTTCGCGTCGATGTACAGCATGCAGGCGCTGCTGCCGAGCCTGTCGGCGGCGTTCTCCGCGACGCCGGCGCATGCGGCGCTGGCGGTATCGCTGACGACCGGACTGTTGGCGCTGGCGATCATTCCGGCGGGCGTGCTGTCGAGCCGGTTCGGTCGGACCCGGGTGATGATCGCCTCGGCGGTCACCGCCAGCGTGATCGGGATGCTACTGCCGTTCAGCCCGTCGCTCGAGGTGCTGCTGGCCGGGCGGGCGGTGCAGGGCATCGCGCTGGCGGGGGTGCCCGCGGTGGCGATGGCCTATCTGGCCGAGGAGATCGGCGCGGGCGGGCTGGGCGCGGCGATGGGCGTATACATCTCCGGCACGACGCTGGGTGGGCTTGCGGGACGGCTGATTCCGGCGTTCGCGCTCGAGGCCGCGTCCTGGCGGTGGGCGGCGGCCGCGGTCGCCGTCACGGCGGCGCTGTGCGCGATCTGGTTCGCGCGGGGGCTGCCCGCCTCGCGGCGTTTCACCCCGCAACCGCTCGAATTCCGCGCACTGGCAGTGGATTTCGCCGGTCATCTGCGCAATACTCGGCTACTGGCCCTGTTCGGCCTGGCGTTCGTGCTGATGGGCGGCTTCGTCTCGATCTACAACTTCCTCGGCTACCGGCTCATCGGCGCACCGTTCCGATTGTCCGACGCCACGGCCGGTTTGGTGTTCCTGCTCTACCTGGCCGGGACCGTGAGTTCGACCGCGGCGGGCCGCCTGGCCGACCGTACCGGCCGCACCCGGGTGCTCACCGTCTCGGTGCTCACCATGGCCGCGGGCCTCGCAATCACCCTCCCGAACAACCTGCCGACGCTATTGATCGGCGTACTGCTGTGCACCGCGGGATTTTTCGGCGCCCACTCGGTGGCCAGTTCGTGGGTCGGCAGCGCCGCCACCGGCAACCGCGCCGGGGCTTCGTCGCTGTACATGTTCGCCTACTACCTGGGCAGCTCGATCGTCGGCGGGGCAGCGGGATTCGCGTACGGGCGGCACGGATGGGCGGGACTCACCGTCTACGTGGGCGTGCTGCTGGCCATAGCCGTCGCACTGACCGCAAGCCTCGTCCTGAACTCCCGCCGGGAAGTAACGTCGACATCAATACATACGACTGTGTATCCAATCCTGGCCCGGCGCAGTGAATTGTCTATGTGAATACGCGGTGAAGTATCCGGCGCCGCCGTTCCCGGGCGCCGCCGCCCACCGCGGATCCGCAGTTGTCGCCACGTCGGTGTCGATGCCGTTCACCGGGGCACCGGTGGTGTCGCCGGTGCCACACTCACCCCAAGCCCCAGCACGACCGCCACAGCGACCACCGCGATGCGCCGGAACAGGTGATATCTCCCGAATTCCATACCGTGGCAACACCCTTCGCGAATCTCCGCGGAGGCCACCCCACAGGGTTTCGTGACGGGGCCCTCCGACCCAGAAATTCCATCCGGTCGGTTGCATTGTCCCACGCCGGGCCTCGCCGGTGGTGGTCAGTGCGGGATATCGGCGCTGAGGGAAGTTGTGGAGCCGATGGCGATGGCGCAGAGGTCGCCGGAGAGGGATGAGCCGACGGATTGGCGCAGGAGGACCTGTACGGTGCCCTTCGGGGTGGGCAGGGCCACCGAGCAGTTGGGTGGGGGTGAGGGGATGTCGAAGTCGATGGCGTTGCGGCCTGCCACCGTGACGTTGCTGAAGTGCTCGTAGGATCTGTTGGCGCGGAACTCATCTACCGTGTGCACGGTCGAGAACACATTGAGAATGTATGCGGCGCTGCGCCATGCGCATCCCTGCCAGTAGGCGTGGTTCGGAATCTCCCCGGGCATGGTGTCTTTCGTGCTCGGCTGGACACCCGCGGCGATCAGCGCACCGTCCGGCAGGGTGCACGGATCCCACAGCTGCTCCTTGGTGAGAGCCACCTGGCTGTCCTGATTGGCCTGCGACTGCTGCGACCCCGGCGGAGCACACCCGGCCACCGCCAGCAGGACACCCACACCGGCCGTTATTGCCAACGCACGCACGCCATCCCCTTCGCGTAGAACCGGCTCCCAACTTACAACCGAGTTCCCACAACGACCACCCCCTGATTCGACGGCTCATCGGATAGTGCCGCCTCCCCTCGGCAAACGGGTTTCACGCCCGGGCAATGGCGCATGCTGAGTATCGTGCTGCGAGGCGGCTTCGGTCCGGAGTGCCGGGCCATATACCGCCACCAGTCTCCGAATGTATTCACAGACAGCCACATTCACCTATGACGTGACGCTGCCGCAGCTCGCCGGTGGCGTCACGGCGGTTCGTGAGCGATTCGACTCGGGCATGCATGCATCGCTGTCCGGCGCGTTCGCCAACCAGACCGGCACGGTCCACGACGGCGAACTCCCGTACGACTGCGCCGAATCCAGCCGCGTCACCCGGATCGGAGCGCATGTCGTCGCGGGCGTGCTGATCACCAACTACTACAACGGCGGCGCCCATCCGGACAATCAGGTAGGCACCATCGTCATCGATACCGACACCGCACAGCCGATTCTGTTGTCCGCGGCGCTGCGCGACCCGGCCCGCGCCTGGGGTACCCTCGCCGCCCTCGCCCCGAGCCTGGTTCCCGCCGGAGAACCGCGACTCGACGCGCCCCCGCCGACCAGCGATTCGTTCGCCGGCTGGATACCCTCGCCCAGGGGGTTGACCGTCTATTTCGAGGCAGCCCACGTCGTGGGCGACTATCACCCGGTGCTGATCCCATGGACGCGTATCGCAGACCTGTTCACCCCGGCCGAGCTCGCCATCCTGTCGAGCTGAGCTCCCGGTCACGGCCGTCTTCGAGCCCGCGACCGGCACAACGGGGGTAGCCGATCACAACCGTCGGATCGGCCGGACGCATTGACATCGGCGAGCCGTAGTCGTCAGGATGAACAAGGCACAACTGTTCGCTGAACGGTTGCTGCAACGATCCGGTTGTCGGCGGGCCTCACCCGAAAGCCGAGGTAGCTCGACAGCGCTCGACGATTCGACGAACGCGGTGCTACCCGGCGTTCGATAGAGCTGTTCGAACGTGACCTACCGACACGGAGGTTGGAATGTCTGGTCACAATCAGGGCCGTACGCCCGGTCAGATGGCCAAGAAGGCCAAAAAGGGCATGCAGGATCAGGGCCAGCGCGCGGAGCGCGACATGGACCGCATGGCCGGCGATGCCAAGCATGATGCGGACCGCATGGGCGCCGGAATGAAGCGTGAAGCGCAGCAGGCAGGGTCCGATATGAAGGACGCGGCCAAGGAGATGAAGAAGAAGCTGCAGCACCACTAGCGGTTACCGGCGGCCCGCGGACTCCGTCATCGGGTCCGCGGGTCGCCGGGTCTCCGGACGGTCAGCTGCAGCTCTGACCGGCGGACGCCTGATTCACTACGTTCACGGCCGTCGGGCCGAAGACGCCGCCGGTTACGCGCATCCAGAGGTGGTGGCCGGGGTCCGGATACCAGTGGCGGCCTGGCCGGGCTGCAGTGGCTGCTGGCTGCTAGCTGCCGACGGAGCGGAAGAACTCGCGGATGTCGGTGACGAGTTCGGCCGGGGCCTGCAGGGCGGCGAAGTGGCCGCCCACCGGGTATTCGGTCCAGCGGACGACGGTGTCGGCCCGCTCGGCGAGGCCCCGGACGGCGCGATCGCCGCGGAAGTTCGCGACGGCGGTCGGCACGCCGGACGGTGCGGGCCTGCTACCCCACGTCGAGCCGGACTCCCGGTAGAGCCGGGCGGCCGACCCTGCGGTGCCGGTCAGCCAGTAGGTCGTGACGTTGGTCAGGATGATGTCGCGGTCGATGGGCGCGTGGCCGGAGGTCGTCGGGTCCCAGTCGACGAACCACTCGAGGTTCCAGGCCAGCTGGCCGGTCGGGGAGTCGTTCAGCGCGTAGGCGATGGTCTGTGGCCGGGTGCTCATCTCGGTGGCGTAGCCGCAGTGCCCGTACCACCACATCTGGTTCGCGATCGCCTTGGCGCGGTCCGCCTCCGACAGGTCCGCGAGCTCGTGGCCGGAGCCCGCTGCCGTCGCGGCGCTGGCGAGCGCGTTGACGTGCACGCCGACAACGTTTTCCGGTGCAACCCGCCCCAAGGCGGGCGAGACGGCGCTGCCGTAGTCACCGCCCTGCGCGCCGTAGCGCTCGTAGCCGAGCCGGCGCATCAGCTCCGCCCAGGCCCGCGCGATCCGGGGCACGTCCCAGCCGGTGTCCCGGGTCGGGCCGGAGAACCCGAAGCCCGGCACCGAGGGTGCCACGATGTGGAAGGCGTCGGCTGGATCCCCGCCGTGCGCTCGCGGGTCGGTCAGCGGCCCGAGGATGTCGAGGAAGTCGGCCGGTGTGCTGGGCCAGCCGTGCGTGAGGATCAGCGGTGTCGCGTCCGGCTCGGGCGAGCGCACATGCAGGAAATGCACGTGCTGTCCGTCGATGGTCGTGGTGAACTGCGGGACCTTGTTCAGTTCGGCCTCGCGCTCGCGCCAGCTGTAACCGGTGCGCCAGTATTCGACCAGGTCGATCAGGTAGTCCTTGTCGACCCCGTAGGACCAGCCGACACCGGGCAGGGCGTCGGGCCACCGGGTACGGCCGAGCCGATCGTTCAGCTCGTCGAGGTCGGCCTGCGGGATGTCGATGTGGAAGGGGACGATCGTGGTCTCGGTCATGAGAACAGCCTCCGCCCCATGTAGGACAGCTTCGGTCCTACATATGCGAGAGGATCTATTCATGTCCGACACCACGCCCGCCCGCCTGCTGCGCCTGCTGTCGTTGCTGCAGATGCATCGAGACTGGACCGGCTCCGAGCTGGCGCACCGGCTCGACGTCACCACCCGCACCGTCCGACGCGATGTGGATCGGTTGCGGGAGTTGGGCTATCCGGTGCACGCGGCGATGGGACCGATCGGCGGATACCGTCTCGGCGCGGGCTCGGCACTGCCGCCGTTGCTGCTCGATGACGACGAGGCGGTGGCGGTGACACTCGGCCTGCAGACCAACGCGACCGCCGGCGTCGCCGGGATCGAGGAGGCATCGCTGCGCGCGCTGACCAAGGTGGAGCAGGTCCTTCCGGCCCGGCTGCGCCACCGGATCGATGCCCTGCGCGGCGCGGTGGTCGCGATGCCGCCCCGATACGACCCCGGCCCCGCCGTCGACGCCGGCTCGCTCACCGCCCTCTCCGCCGCCATCCGCGCCGCGGCAACCCTGCGTTTCGACTATCGCAGCCACCCGGGCGAGGAAACCCGCCGCAGCGTCGAGCCGCACCGCATCGTGCATTGGGGCGGAAAGTGGTACCTCGTCGGCTGGGATACCGACCGCACCGACTGGCGCACCTTCCGGGTAGACCGAATGTCGCCGCGCACACCCAACGGCCCACGCTTCACCCACCGCCCGTCCCCAGACGGCGACGTCGCCGCCTACCTACGCCGCACCATGGGCTTCACGATGTGGCCCCACCGCTGCCTTGTCCGAGTCCACGCCCCGGCCGAGGACCTCGCCGGTCGCGTCGAAGGCATAGTCACCCCCATCGACGAGCACACCTGCCGCCTCGAAATGGGCACGGACTCCTACGCTTTGGTCGCGCTGGTGATCGGAATGCTGAACGTCGAATTCGAGGTCGAATCCCCACCGGAGCTGGCAACCCACCTGCACACCCTCGCGGGCCGGTTCCTCCGCGCCACCCCCACCGCCGCGGCGCAAGAAGACAGCTGATCACCCCTTATCGGAGTTGACCGCCCCCTGCGAAGCCCTACAGACAATGCTCGAGAACCGACAAAAGTTGCTCGAGAGAGTGTTGGATTCGCGGTGGACTCCGGGTGCCGCGAGACGGGAGTGTCGTCGAAGTGGGGTCTGAGCAACCCTTTTCGGCGCTGAGCACTCGCTACAAGCCACTGCAGATGCTGTTCAGTGCCGAGAAGCATTTCTCGGTGTCCGCATAGCCGCCACCCAGCCCTTGACCTCAACATTGGTTCAGCTCCTACCGTGGGGCGCATGGAAATACGTCCCGCCCTTCACGATCCGGCACACCAGCGCGTGGCCGACACCGAGGCGAACGCCCTGGCCGCGCAACTGCAGCATGGCCTCGACGCCGCCGATGCGGATGCCTATGACAGCTGGTTCGCCGCAGACATCATGTGGGGCAGCCCCAAAGGCGCCACCCTCGTCGGCTACGACCAGCTCAACGCCATCCATCATCGGCTCATGCAGGCCGGCGTCGCACCCGCGTCCCGCTTCGAGGTGGTCGCCGCCCAATCGCCCGCACCCAACGTCGTCATCGCCCATATTCGCCGACAGGCCCTGGACCCCGGTGGCTTCTCCGAGATGGCGATGTACGTCCTGGTCGAACAGGACGGCGAATGGTGGCTGGCCGCCGCGCAGAACACGCCCATCACAACCTGATTCGCGCGAGCACGCCGGATCATCTTCCACGCCATGCCGGGTGAGCCGTGCACCGATCAGACGTCGTCAGGCAGTAGCCGGAAGGCGGGATATCGAGTCAGCGGGCGCAGCGCGCGAAAATCGCGCCGATCCAAGGTCAGTACCGCGTCGGTGTCATACTCTGCGGCCAAGGCAACACATACCGCATCAACGATATCCAGGTTGAGTCCGCCGTAGTGCTGACGGATCGAGACCGCCGTCCGGATCTGAGCCGCGTCCGCGTTTGCGACCTCGACACGGGTCGTCGCAATCCGATCAGCCAGTAGGAGCAGCGAACTGTCCGCCGCTTCTCTACCCCGCCGCGACGTCGCGACTTGATGAACCTCAGTGAGAGACATGGCACTCACGACGAGGGTGCTTGCCACGTTGGCAGCGCGACGCACCGCCAGGTGTTCGGGATCGGCACGGTTGAGCAGAGCGAGAACTCCGGACGTATCCGCGATAACGATCATGCAGACCGGTTCACGATGGCGCGGATGTCATCCTTTGTGATCGGCCCACCCAGATCGACACTCTCGTCATCCGCAAAGAGCGGCGTATCCCAGGTGCGGTTGCGCAGCAGGTAGAGACGAAGCGCATCGCGGGTGATGTCATGTTTCGAACGCCCCTCCGCTGAGGCCTGTCTATCCAGAGCAGACTCTTCGTTTTCGGGCAGTCGCATGCTCCACGCCATGCGATCATGATATCACGCTAGATACCACACAGAGGTCGACCGCCGAACCCGCCCGACCTCACGGCGACGGAACAGTGAACGAGCCCCCACGTATCGGAGTCGGGGTAACCCGCGGCCAGGTGATGCTCATCGTCTGAGGGTGGTACGCGTCCAGCGGCTTTCCGTTGGCCGTGACATCGGTGAAGGTGACCGGGGCGAATCCGGGCACGTTGTACGGGATGGCCTCGACGACCGACAGCGCCGCGGTGGGCGTCACCTCGCTGCGGTAGGTCGCTCCGTAGTGCCAGTTCCTGGTGGTGTCGGCCAGGGTCAGGCGGTAGGTGGCCGCGCCGTCCCAGGTGATCGTGGCCGCGATATCGTCGCCGACCGCGGCCGGCGGGGTTTCCCAGCGCAGGCCGGGCGCACCGGCGTCGACTGTCGGCTCATCGGCCTGATTGTCGAAGGAGGGGGTTTCGAAGAACGCGCCGTAATGGGGCTCGCCGTCCTGGCAGATCGCGGTGGTTCCGGTCTGGATGAGCTGGCGGTCCTTCGGCCCGTGCATGCCGACCATCCCGATCCAGGTGGCGACGTGCGGAACGTACAGGGTCCCCTCCACGGCACCCGGAATGTCCGCCAGGCCGGGGATCTTCTGGATGGACGAACCGGTCATCAGCGTATTGACCGCGCCGCCGGCCAGCCCGAGCTCGTCCGCGACCGGGCAGGTCACCGCCGTCTGCTTCCAATGGCCGGTCATGACGGTGAATGAGGGGCCGACGGCGGCGTAGCCGCTGTACACGTCGGCGCCCGGGCTCACCTGCGGCGAGGCCGGGGCGGGCTGGGCCGACGCGGTACCCCCGATCGAGGCGGCGACGGCGGCAAGGCACAGGGCGGCAATCCGTTTCACCGCGGCGAGCTTACCGACCTCACTTCACGCAGGGAACCCCGCCGGCGTCCATGCTCGACAGATCCGTCGGCGCCGGGGAGTTGTCGCCGATCGCCGTGGCCGAGACCGGCGGCGGGGGCGGCGGGGTGGTCGTGGTCTCCGAGTCCCCACCACCCATTGCCGTGACCATATCGGCGATCGGACCGCTGCTCGCGGCCTCGGTACCGACCGTCAGCTGAACAGAGTTCGAATCCAGCTCCGAGGACGCGGTAGCGGTCAGGCCGAGCTGACTCGCCAGCGCCTTCGCCGGGGCGTCCGCACCGGAGCCGTACAGCACGGTGCTGGAACTGCGTGCCGAGCCGGTGCTCGCCTCGCCCTGGGTGAATCCACGGTTGGCGAACGCCTTTTCCAGGTCGCCGCCCAGGCCGTTATGGCCCGAGGCGTTCACCACGTTCATCACCACGCCCTGCGCCGACGGGATATTGGTGCTGGTGGTGGTCGGGGCGGCGGAGGTGGTGGTCGCGCCGGGCTTGGGCGGCGGGTTCAGCAGGTTGTGCACGATGCTGTGGATCTCGTCCAGGTCGACGAGGTTGATGTCCTCGCCGTTGCTGGGGTCGGTGCCGAAGTCCTTGACCGGCAGCGTGAACAGCGACATGCCGCCGGACATCAACTGCGACGCCTGCGCGGCGAACTTGCCCAGATCCATGCCGCTGTCCACGGCCATATTCTGCTGGGCGACGCTGAGCAGGCTCATCAGCTTGCTCGGGCTGGACATCGTGCCGCTGCTCTGCAACTGGTGCGCCAGCGCGACGATGAACGCCTGCTGGCGGCGGGTGCGGTCCAGATCGGTGAAGTTCAGCGACTCGTTCGGGTCGCGGCGCTGGCGCACGAAGGCCATCGCCTGCGCGCCGTTGATCTGCTGAACGCCCTTCTGGAAGTTCGCGCCGGAGAAGCTGTCCTGAGTCCGCTCGTTCAGGCAGACCGTGATCGGCTGCACCGCCTGGGCGATCTCGAAGAACGCCGCCAGGGTGACCTCGACGAAATGGTCGATCGGCACGCCGCCGAGGAATTTGCTGACCGTATTGACCTCGGCCTTGCGGCCGGCGTCGCGGGACTTGCCGTCCAGGGCCACCGAATCCTTGATCTTGCTCTCGTACTTGTCGTGCACGGCCCCGTAGGCGCGGCCGTAGGCCTCTTTGATCTTGCCCTTACAGATATCGCCACCGCAGGCGGCCGGGTCGAGGGTGGCGAAGTCGTCGCGCGGGATGGAGATCGCCGTGGCCTTCGAGCCGTCGCCGGGGATGTGGATCATGATCAGCACATTGGAGTTCATGCCGCCGTTGCTGTCGTCGCCGGCGTGCAGGGCCTCGTACATGGCCTGGGGCAGCGCATTGCCGTGCTCGTCCAGGCGGCTGTCCAGGCCCATGACGAGGATGTTCTGGTCCTGGCCCGCAGACTTGGGGCCGTCGCTGATGGCGTCGGAGGTGGTGACCTTGCTGATCTCGTGGTTGTAGGTGCGCCAGGCCGTGCCCGTGCCGACCAGCACGATCGCGGAGACGACCGCGATCAGCGAGCGCCCGGCGATCAGGCCCTTCGTCGAACGCTGCGGGCGCCGTGGGGGCCGGCTGCGCGCATGGCGACGCGGCTGTGTGCCGTGCGGCAGCCGCTCTGTTTTCGGATCGACGGACCCTCGCGTCCGCCGCTCCCCTCCGTGACTCATACGTTATGAATATAGCCAGCGCGGGCTGCGGAGGCGAACGCGCTGATCATGCATACCCATCGTGACCGGGGAGGGGGTGATCGGAGAGGTTGAATGTCACATCAGAAGCGATCGTTCCGGCCTACTCCGCCACGGCGGGTACAGGGGGCCGACCAGCTCACTTCACGCAGGGTATCCCGGTGCCCGACATGCTCGACAGGTCCGTCGGGGCCGGAGAATTCTGGCCGGCGGCGGTGGCCGAGACCGGCGGCGGGGGCGGAGTCGTGGTCGTGGTCTCCGAGTCCCCACCACCCAGTGCCGTGACCATATCGGCGATCGGACCGCTGCTCGCGGCCTCGGTACCGACCGTCAGCTGAACAGAGTTCGAATCCAGCTCCGAGGACGCGGTAGCGGTCAGGCCGAGCTGACTCGCCAGCGCCTTCGCCGCGGCGTCCGCACCGGAGCCGTACAGCACGGTGCTGGAACTGCGGCGCGAGCTGGCGGTGCTCGCATTACCCTGAGTGAATCCACGGTTGGCGAACGCCTTTTCCAGATCACCGCCCAGGCCGTTATGGCCCGAACCGTTCACCACGTTCATCACCACGCCCTGCGCCGACGGGATATTGGTGCTGGTGGTCGTCGGGGCCGCGGAGGTGGTGCTCGCGCCGGGCTTGGGCGGATTCAGTAGGTCGTGCACGTAGCTGTGGATCTTGTCCAGGTCGACCCGGTTGACGTCCTCGCCGTCAGCAGTAGTGGTGAAATCCTCGACAGGCAAGGTGAACAGCGTCAGCCCATCGCTCATCAGCGTGGATGCCTGCGCGGCGAACTTGCCCAGATCCAGGCCGCTGTCCACGGCCATGTCCTGCTGGGCGACGGTGACCAGGGACAGCAGCTTGCTCGGGCTGGACATCGTGCCGCTGCTCTGCAGCCCGTGCATCAGCGAGACGATAAATGCCTGCTGCCGGCGCGTGCGGTCCAGATCTGTGAAATTCAGCGACTCGTTCGGATCGCGGCGCTGACGCACGAAAGCCATCGCCTGCGCGCCGTTGATCTGCTGCGGTCCCTTCACGAAGTTGGCGCCGGAGAACTCGTCGGAGGTCTTCTCGTTCAGGCAGACCGTGATCGGCTGCACCGCGTCGGCGAGCTTGAAGAACGCCGCGAGGGTGATCTCGACGAAATGGTCCACCGGCACGCCGCCGAGGAACTTGCTGACCGTATTGGCCTCGGCCTTGCGGCCGGCGTCGCGGGCCTTGGCGTCCAGGGCCAACGGATCCTCGATCGTGCTGACGTACTTATCCTTCGCCGCGGCATAGGCGCGGCCGTAGGCCTCCTTGATCTTGCCCTTACAGGTATCGCCGCCACAGGATTTCGGATCGAGGGTCACGTAGTCATCGCGCGGAATGGAAATCGCCGTGGCCTTCGAACCGTCGCCGGGGATGTGGATCAAGATCAGTACGTTCGAGTTCATCCCTTGAGCGACACTGGGATCGCCGGCATGCAGGGCGTCGTACATGGCCTGGGGCAGCGGATTGCCGTGCTCGTCCAGGCGACTGTCCAGGCCCATGAGGAGGATGTTCTGTTCCGGGCCCGTGGACTTGGGGCCATCGCTGATCGCATCGGAGGTGGTGATGCTGCCGATCACGTGGTGATAGGTACGCCAGGCCACACCGGTGCCGAGCAGCACTATCGCGGAGAAGACCGCGATCAGCGCGCGCCCCGCCACCCTGCCCTTGGACGAGCGCCGCGGTCGCCGCGCGGGCTGATGACGCGGCCGCGTGCCGTGCGGCAGCCGCTCGGTTTTCGGATCGGCCGACCTGCGCGTCCGCCGCTGCGCCCGCAGTTCCCCTCCATGCCCCATACACTCCGAATATAGGCGGGGCGGGCACCGGGAGCGAGGAGATTGGCGGAGCGGCCTACCAGCGCGAGGTCAGGGCGCCGAGCGCGCCGAGCGCGACGGCGGCCGCGGTGGAGGTGCGCAACACCGCCGGACCGAGCAGGACCGTTTCGGCGCCCGCCTGCGACAGCGCCGCCAGCTCCGCGTCGTCCAGGCCGCCCTCGGGGCCGACGATCAGCACGACCTGTTGCGCCTGCGCGAACGGGAGCGAGACGAATCGGCCCGCGCCGGATTCGTGCAGGGCCACGACGATTCCGTTGTCCGCCTTGACCTTCCGGATCAGCTCGAGCACATCCGCGGTGCGATGCAGCTCGGCGACCTCCGGAATGAAGGCGCGGCGAGACTGGCGGGCGGCCGCGCGGGCAGCGGCGCGCCATTTGTCGACGCCCTTGCGCGCCTTACCTTCCCAGTTGGCCACGCAGCGCGCGGCCTGCCACGGGACGATGGCGTCGGCCCCGGACTCGGTCATCAGCTCCACGGCGAGCTCCGAGCGGTCCGATTTCGGTAGCGCCTGCACCACCGTGACCCGCGGCGAGACCTGTTGCGCGGCAACCCTTTCCAGGACCTTCAGCTCGAGCCGATCCTTCTGCGCCGCAACGACCTCCGACGGGGCGAGCAGACCGGCCCCGTCGGACAGCGTGATCGGCTCGCCCACCCGGACGCGGCGCACGGTCGCGGCATGGCGGCCCTCCGGCCCGTCCAGGACCGCGATGCCGCCCGGCTCGGGGATCTGCTCGAGGTAGAAAACCGTGGGAGCCAAGGGTCGTCAGCGGCCGCTGAACGAGGCCCGCAGCCGCGCGAACAGGCCGCTGTTGTGCTCGGACTGCGCCGAGAGCACCTCGGTGCGCTCGCCGTTGCGGGTGGCCTTGTACTTGCGCAGCATGTCGGACTGCTTGGAGTCCAGCTTGGTGGGCACCACGATGTCCAGATGCGCGATCATGTCGCCGCGTGCGCTCGAGCGCAGCTTGGGCATGCCGTGGGCGCGCAGCACCGACACCTCACCGGGCTGGGTGCCCGCGGGGATGGTCAGCTCGGTGGGGCCGTCCAGGATGGTGTCCACGACCACGGTGGTGCCCAGCGCGGCATCGACCATGGGCACCCGGATCGTGCAGTGCAGATCGTCGCCGTCGCGGACGAACATGTCGTGCGGCTGCTCGACGATCTCCACGTACAGATCGCCGGCGGGGCCGCCGCCGGGGCCGACCTCGCCCTGCGCGGCGAGGCGCACCCGCATGCCGTTGCCGACGCCCGCGGGCACCGGTGCGGCGATCTCCCGGCGCGAACGCACCCGGCCGTCGCCGCCGCACTTGCGGCAGGGATCGGGAATGGTCTCCCCCGCGCCGCGGCAGGTCGGGCACGGGCGCGAGGTCATCACCTGGCCGAGGAACGAGCGCTGCACGGTCTGCACCTCGCCCGCGCCGCCGCAGGTTTCGCAGCGCACCGGCTTGGAGTTGTTGTTGGTGCCCGCGCCCTGACACAGGTCGCACAGCACGGCGGTGTCGACGGTGAGGTGCTTGGTGACCCCGACCGCGCATTCGGCCAGCGAAAGCCGCGTGCGCAGCAGCGAATCCGCGCCCGGCTGCACCCGCCCGCGCGGTCGGCGCGGGCCCGAGGCGTTCATGCCGCCGAAGAACGCCTCGAAGACATCGCCCAGGCCGCCGAATCCGGCGCCGGAGAAGCCGCCGGGACCGCCGCCGGACTCCAGCGGGTCGCCGCCCACATCGACGATGCGGCGCTTCTCGGGGTCGCTGAGTACCTCGTAGGCCGCGGACACGTCGCGGAACTTCTCCTGCGCGTCAGCGTCGGGGTTGACGTCGGGGTGCAGCTCGCGCGCCAGCTTGCGGTAGGCGCGTTTGAGTTCCTGGTCGGTCGCGTCCCGGCCGACACCGAGTATTGCGTAGTAGTCCCGTGCCACTTGTGTCTCTAGTCCTGTTCCGAATCCGTTTACTTGACCATCGGTTGCGCGCTCATCGATCGGCGAGAACCTCGCCGATGTATCTGGCAACCGCAGCAACCGAGGCAATAGTCCCCGGGTAGTCCATGCGGGTCGGGCCCAGCACGCCCATACCCCCGAGTACGGTGCCCGGCCTACCGTACCCGGTCGACACGACGGAGGTTCCGCGCATCTGCTCGAGCCGGGTCTCCTCGCCGATCTGTACCGACACTGTGCCGGGGTGCTGCGCGGCGGCAAGCAGCTTGAGCACGATCACCTGCTCCTCCAGCGCCTCGAGCACCGCGCGCAGCGAGCCGGGGAATCCGAAGTCGCCGGCGTTGCGGGTCAGGTTCGCGGTGCCGCCGAGCACCAGCCGCTCCTCGGAATGTTCGACGAGGGTTTCCACCAGCACCGTCGACACCCGGACCAGCACGTCGCGCAGTTTGGCCGGGGAATGTTCGGGCAGCTCGGCGACCGCGGCGGAGGCGGCCGAGAGGCGCTTGCCGTCCATGGCATTGCCGAGCATCGCGCGCAGCGCGGCCAGATCCTCGTCGCCGATCACGCCGCCCAGATCGACCAGGCGCTGGTCGACGCGGCCGCTGTCGGTGATGACCACGAGCAGCAGCCGGGCCGGATTGAGCGCGACGACCTCGATGTGACGGACCGTGGACGCCGATACGGTGGGGTACTGCACCATCGCGACCTGGCGGGTCAGCTGGGCCAGCAGGCGCACGCCGCGGCGCAGCACATCATCCAGGTCGACCCCGCCGTCGAGGAAGTCCATGATCGCGCGGCGCTCGGCCGTGGACAGCGGTTTGACCTCGGAGATATTGTCGACGAACTCGCGGTAGCCCTTATCGGTGGGTATGCGGCCGGAGCTGGTGTGCGGCTGGGCGATATAGCCCTCGGCCTCGAGCACCGCCATATCGTTGCGCACGGTGGCACTGGACACACCCAGGTTGTGCCGCTCGACCAGCGATTTCGAGCCGATCGGCTCATTGGTCGCGATAAAGTCCGCAACGATTGCGCGCAGGACCTCGAGCCGCCGCTGTTCGGTACTCGGCATGCCCCACCTCCTGTTCGATTCGCGCGGATTACCGGGTCATTCACAGCCAGTTTAGGTCGCCGCGGGCGAATCGCTGGCACACGCGCCCCACCAGCGGGCATTGTGCCGCGGAGAACATGACGGACGGCCGTCCGCCACCGGCGAACGATCCCGATCCGGGGAGGCCGCTGACTATGGCAGGCAGTAGCCGATGAGCGCGCCGATACCGGCCCCGATGAGCCCGCCGGGGATGGCCCCCACGACGAGGAACCAGATACCGATCAGAATGCCTACGCCCAGGCCGATGAGCGCGCCGACGCCCGCGTTGTACTGGTGGCGGGCGAGATCCGCGGCCGCGTCGACGTACTGGGCGCGGGCCTGATCACGGACCTGCGGGGGCTGCGGCCGGGCACCGAGCGGGGTCAGGGTGAGCGTGCGACTGGACGGATCGATCTGCGGGATCAGCGCGGTCTTGCCGGAGCGGTCGACGATGCGAACCGCCATCGGCAGCGTCGCGAGGACGGCCCCTGCCGGATCGGTGACCGTGACCATCTTCGTATCCGGTGAGAGTGTGAATTTTCCCTCATCGATGGTGGTGTGTACGGCGCCGGCGTCCGGGTCGAGCGTCATCGCATAGTGCAGCCCCTGCTCGATGCCGTCCGCCGTGGCCGGAGGTACGGCCGGTTGTGCGTGCACTATTCCCGCGGTGAGGCCCAGGGAACCGACGATCAGGCAGGCGATAGCCGCCGCCTTGCTGCTCTTCATAGCCGGCCTTTCTCCGATGGTCGGTACCGTCGGCGCCGACCGCAGATCGGCGCCGGTGACACATGCTTCGGCCGTAGCTACTTTGATTATCTAACGTATCTGCCCAGTTGATAGGGGATTTTCACGGAATAGTGACCCGATCGGGGCAACATCGGGCGACACCGATCGGGCGATCCGGCGGCAGCACACCTGCGGTTGCTGACCGCATTCCGGACATCATCGGCGAGACTTCCCGATTCATAAGAACCAGCCGGGAATCACCGTTCTGGAAAATCCGGATTGGATTCTCTAAATCTGTTGTGCGACAAGATTTTTGGTCGCCGGATCCCCGTGTACTGTGATCGTTACCTCTTTCCGAGGGGCGGTGGACAAGGTCCAGACACTGCGCCCAGGGAGGAGGTGGTAGGTATGGCGAAACATCGCCGGAGGAAGAGCGATGCCCCGGTCGATTACGGCATCTGCTTTGGGGTAGCTGCCGTGATCGCCGGGGCGCTCATCCTGGTCCGCTGGATTTTGCGGGCTAGGTAAACCTTCACCTACGTGGTGGGGCGTCGTTGACGCGGCGTCCCACCCTCCAGCACCACTTTCGTGATGGGCTTCACTCTACCGTGCGAATCCCGGCGGCGTCGACGTTCACACATCGGACGCGCAACATTCCCGCAGACCTACGCGGGCGAAACCTGCTGCGCGGAACGTCTGCCCGCAGCTGGAGATCAGCCGCCTAGGACGCCATCCCTGCCGGCCGACGCATCCAGGCCGAGCATCGCCAGCAGCGATGCGCAGTCGTCGGCGTCGGTCGAGCGGCTCGCGACGGCCCGAGCGGCCAACGCACATCTGCGCGCGGTTTCGGCCCGCTCTGCGGCTCGGGACTCGGCGAATTCGCTCTGCTCGTGGACAAGGGTGACGTGCTGTGTCTGGGGCATACAACTCCTCGATTACGCCGAACATTACCCCGGGTGGTGCAGGAACGGAACCGAGCGGGTTGTCCCGGCCAGCGATTACCGGTCGAAATGCACGAGTCGGCCGTGCTCAGGCGAGTAACATCCGCACGACCGCATCGGCCAGCAGGCGGCCCCGGGCGGTGAGGATCAGGCGATCGTCGTGGAGTTCGGCGAGTCCGTCCGCGACGACCTGGTCCGCGGCCCGGCGGCCGGAGGTATCGAGATCCGCGAGGGGCAGGCCCGAGCGCAGGCGAACGGTCAACATGACGCGCTCGGTGTGGCGCTCGTCGGCCGTCAGCTCCTCCCATCCGGCGGCGGGCAGGTCGCCGGCGGCGACGCGGTCGGCGTAGCGGGCGGGGTGCTTGACGTTCCACCAGCGCACGCCGCCGAGGTGGCTGTGCGCGCCCGGGCCGGCGCCGAGCCAGTCACCGCCGTCCCAATAGCCGAGGTTATGCCGGCAGCGGGCGGAATCGTTTGCGGCCCAATTGGATACCTCATACCAGGACAGTCCCGCGACGGCGAGACGGGCGTCGATGCGCTCGTAGCGGGCGGCCAGCACGTCCTCGTCGGGGGCGGGCAGCTCGCCGCGGCGGACGCGGCGGGCCAGCGCGGTGCCGTCCTCGACGATCAGCGAATAGGCCGATACGTGGTCCACGCCCGCGGCGAGCACCGCGTCGAGACTGGCGTCCAGGTCGGCGTCGGTCTCCCCCGGGGTTCCGTAGATGAGATCCAGGTTGACGTGCTCGAATCCTGCGGCTCGGGCCTCGCGGGCGGCGGCCGCGGCGCGGCCGGGGGTATGCGTGCGGTCCAGCACCCTGAGCACGTGTTCGGCGGCGGACTGCATGCCCAGCGAGATACGGGTGAATCCGGCCGCGCGCAGGCGCTCGAAGAACTGCGGGGAGGTGGATTCGGGATTGGATTCGGTGCTCACCTCGGCATCGGCGGCCAGGGCGAAGTTCGCCCGGATCGCGTCCATGACCTGCGCCAGCCCGTCACCGCCGAGCAGCGACGGGGTGCCACCGCCCACGAAGATCGTCGACACCTCCGGCTGTTTACTCGGCAGCTGACCGAAAAGTTTTGCCGCCATGGATAATTCACCGCTCAGCGCGGTCATCCAGGACTGCGGCGAGGCCGAACTACCCAGCTCGCCGGCGGTGTAGGTGTTGAAATCGCAGTATCCGCACCGGGTCGCGCAGAACGGCACATGGATATAGATGCCGAACGGTCCACCCCCGAAGTCGCGCAACGACGGCACGCCGGTACTCGGTGCGGGTGCGGCGAGATGTACGGATGTCACCTGTTCAGTCTGACCGCCGCCAGTCGGCGGTCCGCAGCCGGGCGGCACCACCCATCCGCGTAGGCTATGACGGATCTCACATATCAGGTCGGCTGTCCAGGGGATTTCCCGCGATTGTGCGGAAAATATCGGCCCCCGGTCGGAAAGACCCAGCTGACATGGCACAATATCCGTATGACTACTGGACTTGGAGTTCGACTCGTGGCGCGTCGCCATGTCGACTTCAAGCGTGTCTGCAGTGCGAGCTGTCTTCCGGATTGCCTCCGGTAGCTCGGCCCTGTCTTCCGGCGTCGCCCTCTGCGCGCCCCTTCTTCATCCCGGCCGCTGAAACACCGAAGGCGTGAGCAGCCCCTCCCGCCTGTCCTCAGGCCTGATCACCACCCGCAGGAGCGACCCCATGACGTCGAGTACCGACGCCGGTCACACATCCGAATCCGAACGCATCGCGCTCGAGCAAGAGGTCGCGCGCGAGCGTGCCCAGCACGCGCGCGAGCGCCGGGCGCGTCCGCGCGCGGAGGTCACCGGTCCCCGCGAGCGCACCACCAAGCCCGTGCGCCGCAAGTCCGAGGGCCAGTGGGCCCTGGGCTACCGCGAGCCGCTGAACCCGAACGAGCAGAGCAAGAAGGACGACAACCCGCTCAACGTCCGCGCCCGCATCGAGAACATCTACGCCAAGGGCGGCTTCGACTCGATCGACAAGGCCGATCTGCGCGGACGTTTCCGCTGGTGGGGCCTGTACACCCAGCGCGAGCAGGGCTACGACGGCACCTGGACCGGCGATGAGAACATCGACATCCTCGAGGCCAAGTACTTCATGATGCGGGTGCGCTGCGACGCCGGTGCGCTCAACCTCGCCCAGCTGCGCACCATCGGCGGCATCTCCACCGAGTTCGGCCGCGATACCGCCGACCTGTCCGACCGCGAGAACGTCCAGTTTCACTGGATCGAGATCGAGAACGTGCCGGAGATCTGGCGGCGCCTGGAGGATGTGGGCCTCAAGACCACCGAGGCGTGCGGCGACTGCCCGCGCGTCGTGCTCGGCTCCCCGCTGGCCGGTGAGTCGCTGAGCGAGGTGCTCGATCCGACCCCGGCGATCGACGAGATCGTGGCCCGCTACATCGGCAAGAAGGAATACTCCAACCTGCCGCGCAAGTTCAAGACCGCGATCTCCGGCCAGCAGGACGTGGTGCACGAGATCAACGACGTGGCATTCATCGGGGTTGAGCATCCCGAGCACGGGCCGGGCCTGGATCTCTGGGTCGGCGGCGGGCTGTCCATCAATCCGATGCTGGCCCAGCGCCTGGGCGTCTGGGTGCCACTGGAGGAGGTGCCCGATGTCTGGGAGGCGATCGTCTCCCTGTATCGCGACTACGGCTACCGTCGGCTGCGCACCAAGGCGCGCATCAAGTTCCTGCTCAAGGACTGGGGCGTTGAAAAATTCAGGGAAGTTCTCGAAACGGAATACCTGAAGCGCAAGCTGATCGATGGCCCCGCACCGGAGCAGCCGAAGAAGGTCATCGACCACGTCGGCGTGCAGCGCCTGCGCAACGGGCTCAATGCGGTCGGGTTCTCCCCCATCGCCGGGCGCGTATCCGGCACTACGCTGACCAAGGTCGCCGACGCGGCGGAGCGGGCCGGGTCGGACCGGGTCAGGTTCACCCCGTACCAGAAGCTGATCGTGCTGGACGTGCCCGATGAGAAGGTCGAGCAGCTGCAGACGGAGCTCGAACCGCTGGGCCTGCAGTCGAATCCGTCGATCTGGCGTCGAAACCTGGTGGCCTGCAGCGGAATCGAGTTCTGCAAGCTGTCCTTCGTGGAGACCCGCAAGCGCTCCCAAGCGCTCGCGCCGGAGCTCGAGCAGCGCCTGGCCGATATCAACGCGCAGCTGGACGTGCCGATCACCATCAACATCAACGGCTGCCCGAACTCCTGCGCCCGCGCCCAGATCGCCGACATCGGCTTCAAGGGGCAACTGGTCGACGACGGCGCCGGGAATCAAGTCGAGGGTTTCCAGGTTCATCTCGGTGGCAGCCTCGGGTTCGACAGCGCCTTCGGGCGCAAGCTGCGTCAGCACAAGGTGACCAGCGACGAGCTCGGCGACTTCATCGACCGTGTGGTGCGCAATTTCGTCAAGGGCCGCGACGAGGGCGAGCGATTCGCCCAGTGGGCTGTGCGCACCGACGAAGATGACCTTCGGTAAGGGGAAGTTCAGCTATGACAACCACTTTGGAAAAGCTGTCCGAGGACGAGCTGCGCAGGATCGCGGAAGACGGTGCCGCGCAGCTGGGTTCGGACGCCACCGCTGCCCAGCTACTGCAGTGGACCGAGGAGACCTTCGGCGCGAATTACATCGTCGCCTCCAATATGCAGGACGCGGTGCTGGTCGAGCTCGCCGCCAAGGTGCATCCCGGCGTGGATGTGCTGTTCCTGGACACCGGCTACCACTTCGCCGAGACGATCGGAACCCGCGATGCGGTGGAGACCGTGTACGGGGTGAACATCGTCAATGCTCTGCCGGAAAACACTGTCGCCGAACAGGATCGGCTGCTCGGTAAGGACCTGTTCGCACGCGAGCCCAACGAGTGCTGCCGCCTGCGCAAGGTGGCGCCCCTGAAAAGGTCACTCGGCGGCTACAACGCCTGGGTCACCGGCATCCGCCGCGTGGAGGCGCCCACCCGCGCCAACGCCCCCCTGATCTCCTTCGACGAGGGCTTCGGCCTGGTGAAGATCAACCCGATCGCCGCCTGGTCCGACGAGGAGATGGAGCAGTACATCGAGACCAACGGCATCCTCGTCAATCCCCTTGTGGAAGAGGGATATCCGTCCATCGGTTGCGCTCCGTGCACGCGGAAGCCAGAACCGGGAGCCGATTCGCGAAGCGGCCGCTGGGCCGGCCTCGCCAAGACCGAATGCGGGTTGCATCAATCATGACTCCTACCGCGACCGACGCCCAGCTCAGTGAGCTGGAACAGGCCTTCGGCACACCGGATTTCGACACCCTAGCCGCGCTCGAGAGCGAAGCCGTCCACATCTTCCGCGAGGTGGCGGGCGAGTTCGAGCGGCCGGTGATCCTGTTCTCCGGCGGCAAGGACTCCACCGTCCTGCTGCATCTGGCACTCAAGGCCTTCTGGCCCGCGCCGCTGCCGTTCGCGCTGCTGCACGTGGACACCGGGCACAACCTGCCCGAGGTGCTGGCCTTCCGCGACCATGTCGTGGCGAAGTACGGCCTGCGGCTGCATGTCGCCAGCGTCGAGGATTACCTGGCCGACGGGCGCCTGGCCGAGCGGCCCGACGGCATCCGCAATCCGCTGCAGACCGTGCCGCTGCTGGACGCCATCAACGAGCATCGCTTCGATGCGGTGTTCGGCGGGGCGCGACGCGACGAGGAACGCTCGCGCGCCAAGGAGCGCATCTTCTCCCTGCGCGATGCGTTCGGGCGCTGGGACCCCAAGCGGCAGCGGCCCGAACTGTGGAACCTGTACAACGGCCGGCACGCGCCGGGCGAGCATGTGCGGGTGTTCCCGCTGAGCAACTGGACCGAGCTGGACATCTGGCGGTACATCGCCCGCGAGAACGTCGAACTGGCCACCATCTACTACGCCCACGAGCGCCCGGTGTACCAGCGCGACGGTATGTGGATGACCCCCGGAATCTGGGGCGGCCCGCGCGCGGACGAACAGCTGCTGACCAAGTCCGTGCGCTACCGCACGGTCGGTGACGGATCCACCACCGGCGCAATCATTTCCGATGCCGCCGATAACCAGGCGATCCTCGCCGAGGTGGCCGCGTCGAGGCTCACCGAGCGAGGCGCGACAAGGGGCGACGACCGCGTCTCCGAGGCCGCGATGGAAGACCGCAAGCGAGAGGGTTATTTCTGATGTCCGACCTTTTACGACTGGCCACCGCCGGCAGTGTCGACGACGGCAAGTCCACACTGGTCGGACGCCTGCTATATGACACGAAATCCGTGCTGGCGGACCAGATCGACGCCGTCACGCGGGCCTCGGTCGACCGCGGCCTGTCCACCCCGGATCTGTCGCTGCTCGTGGACGGCCTGCGCGCCGAACGCGAGCAGGGCATCACGATCGACGTGGCCTACCGCTATTTTGCCACGCCCACACGGTCTTTCGTGCTCGCCGATACTCCCGGGCACGTGCAGTACACCCGCAACACGGTGTCCGGTGCGTCGACCGCGCAGCTGGTGATCCTCTTGGTGGACGCGCGTAAGGGCGTGATCGAGCAGACCCGCCGCCACGCCGCGGTGATGGCGCTGCTGGGTGTGCCCCGGCTCGTACTGGCGGTGAACAAGATCGACCTGGTCGACGACGCGGCGGGCGTGTTCAAGACCATCACCGCCGAATTCCGGGGACTGACAACGAAACTCGGTTGGGATGCGGCGGATGTACAGGCGATCCCGGTATCCGCGCTGAACGGCGACAATGTCGCCTCCCGCTCGCAGCACACCCCGTACTACGACGGGCCCTGCCTGATCGAGCATCTGGAATCGGTGCCGGTGGATGCCGACGCGCACGGCCGGCACGAGGTCGGGCTGCGGTTCCCGGTGCAGTACGTGATCCGGCCCCGCACCGCCGACTACCCCGACTACCGCGGCTACGCCGGCCAGGTCGCGGCCGGTGTGGTGCGCAAGGGCGACGAGATCGTGGTGCTGCCGTCCGGAACCCGCACCACCGTCGAGCGGATCGACACCCCGGACGGTGAGCTGGATTCGGCGCAGCCGGGCCGCAGCGTCACCCTGATCCTGGCCGACGATGTGGACGTCTCGCGGGGCGATGTGATCGCGGCCGCGGCCGACGCCCCCGTGCCGGTCGAGGAGTTCGACGCCACGGTCTGCTGGCTCGGCGACAAGCCGCTGCGCCCGGGCGCGCGGCTGCTGCTCAAGCACGGCACCCGCACCACCCAGGCGATCGTCGGCACGCTGCTCGAGCGCTTCGACGAGCAGCATCTGGGCGCCGACACCGAGGCGGAATCGTTGTCGCTCAACGATATCGGCCGCATCTCGGTGCGCGTGGCAGAGCCGATCCCGGCCGACGATTACCGGGTGAACCGGCACACCGGCAGCTTCCTGCTCATCGACCCCGCCGGGGGTAACACCCTGGCCGCCGGCCTGGTCGGCGACGTGCTCACCGCGGTCGAGGTCGGCACCGAGGCCGGGGTCTAGACGATGAGCTCGCCGCGGCCGATCGCCGACGGGTCTCTCGGCCTGGATGTGGACGCGGTGAGCAGGTTTACATGGGGCTGTAACTCTGAGGCAACCGATAGTGCCGGGGCGGCTCTTAGCGTCGAATCCATGGCGTTATCCAGCGCGGATCGTTCCGGCGGCGGGCATCCGGCACTGATCGCGGTCGCACACGGCAGCCGCGATCCCCGGTCCGCGGCCACGATGTTCGCGGTGGTGCAGGAGCTGGCCGCCGCACATCCGGAACTGAAGGTGCGGCTGGCATTTCTCGATCTGAGCACACCGTCGGTGGAGCAGGTCGTCGATTCGGTTGCCGCACAGGGATATACCGAGGCGATCGTGGTTCCGCTACTGCTGGGCAGCGCCTTCCACGCCCGTGTCGACCTGCCCGGACTGCTCGCGGCCGCGCAAGCACGTCACCCGCGCCTGCGGCTGACCCAGGCCGATGTGCTGGGCCCCGATCCGCGCCTGGTCAGCGCCCTGCGCGAGCGGGTGGTGGCCACCGGCGCCGACCCGCACGACGCCACGCTGGGCATCGCCGTCGCCGCGGTCGGATCGTCCTCGCGCCACGCCAACCGCCGCACCGAGCGCATCGGCCACCTCCTGGCCGCCGGCACCGCCTGGCGCACCGAGTTCTGCTTCGCCACCACCGAACCTGGTGTGACACACGCCATTTCGCGCCTACACGAGCGGGGCTGCGATCGCGTCGTCGTCGCCCCCTGGTTCCTGGCGCCCGGCCTGCTCACCGACCGCCTGGTCGTCGCGGCCCCGGACCTGCCCCACGCCGCCCCGATCGGGGCCCACCCCCTCGCCGCCGAGGTGATCGCCGCCCGCTACACGACCGCCCGGCACAATCTCGGCAGCCCCCACGCCGCCGTCGCCTGATGCCGACAACGTTCAATTGGTTTCGGCAGAGGCATATACGAGGTAAATTATTCGAGCGGAGCGAGACACTCGTGAGCTGGGAAAACACGGAACTCGGGTCGAGCCGATGGGACCACAATCGTCCGGCACAGCCTCGGTCGTGTATCCTGCTGTCGACCGACTTCTCTGACTGATTTAGTTGCGGGATAATAGGTTTGCGATCGCACGACGATCAATTTTCCCGCATCTCCATAGCACATATTTTCGCTGCCGTAGGGCGTTTACGAACTATAGTGTCCAGAGCTGCCACCCACTGTCTCTCGTGTTGCAAACCCTCCCAACTATGTCGAAAATGCTTGCAGTCGGCCGTCGGCCGGGTTGAGATAGAGGTGCAAGTTTCGATGCATGCAGTTCGCAAATCACTTGAGGTCGGCGGTTTTCGCGTTCGGGAAGTAGTTTCCACGGTACAGGCCGAGACAGTCGAGCAGGTACGTGCGGCGTTGGCGGAGGCAACACTGCTCGGCACCCCTGTCTATCCGGTGAGCACAGGGCGCAATTGGGGTATGGGCTCACGTATGCCTGCCGAAGACGGCTGCACGGTTCTAGATCTGGGGTCGATGCGCACGATCCGAACGCTCGATGTCGAGTCCGGCTACGCCGTCGTGGAACCGGGGGTTACCCAGCGCGAACTCGCAACCGCCCTCGACGGCAGCAGGTGGATGCTCAATGTGACCTCATCCTGCGCCGATACCAGCGTGATCGGCAATGCCGTGGACCGCGGCGACGGCACGATCCGCCCGCGCACACAGGACATTCTGGGCGTCGAGGCGGTACTCGCGGACGGCACGGTCGTGACCACCGGCGGGCTCGATGCGCATGGCCGATACGGCGGACGGCCCGCCGGACCCGATCTCACGCAGGCGTTCATCCAGTCCAACCTCGGCATCGTGACCGCGATGGCCGTCTCGCTGATCCCGCGGCCGGAGTCGATTCATCTGGTGCGGGCCACCTTCCAGCGCGAAACGGTGGGCAAGGTCCTCGACGAGCTGGTCGCGGCGAGCCGGCGCGGGCTGCCGACGGCGGGAATGCTACGGATGCGTGAGCTGTTCCTGATCCCGGCCGACGGCGACTATCTGCTGCCGGGCGGCGCGGATCCGGATACCTTCGCAGTGATGGTTCCGTTGCTGGGCACCGAGGCCGCGGTCGCCGAATCCACCCGGATCCTGACCGCGATGTTCGATCGGCTCGACGGGCTGACATCAGCGCGCATACTCGACACCGCCACGATTTCCCCGGACGATCCGCTGCTTCCAAGAGCCCATATGGCACAGGGCATTCCGGACTGTGGCCCGATCCGCACCGGCCTGCGCTCGGAATCGTGCGAGGTCGACGACGGCGATACCGGCTGGCTGACCTTCCTGCCCCTGGTCGGACTCGGCGACGGCAATCCGGCGCGGGCCCTGGAGCTGATGCAGCGCACGGTCGACGACCACCCGACCGCACTGGCCGCGGAATTCAATCTGGTGTCACCGCATTGGGCCCATATGGTGGTGCAGATCGCGTTCGAGCGCACCGAAGAGGCAACCGCGCGGGCCCACGCCCTGCTCGACACCGCGCGAGAACGGTTCCTGCAGGCCGGATTCGCACCGTATCGATCCAACATCGACCACGCCGCCGACGAGATCGCCGCCCGCGGCGCGACCGCGGAACTGCGGATACTCAACATGGTCAAGGCGCTGCTGGATACGCACAACCTGATCGCTCCCGGCCGCTTCCTCCACGCCGGTGCGCACCGATGACCGAGACCGATTGCGATGTTGTGATTCTCGGCGCGGGCGTCGGGGGTACCTTCCTCGCAACGCTACTGGCCCGCGCCGGGCTGTCGGTGCTGGTGCTCGGCAGGCAGCCGGATTTCCCTGCCAAGGGCGCGGAATTCCTCAAACCACGCGGCCTGCAGGTGCTGGACCGGCATGGGATACTTCCCGATGTTGAACAACGAGGTGCACTGCGCCGCACCAGCATCGAGTACTACCACGACGGATCACTGCTGCAGGTACTCGATTTCGAATCCGGCGGCCCCCCCGGTCACTATTTGATCGTTCCCTACCGGGAGATCCTGGCCGCCATCTGTGCGGCGGGGAACGGTCGCGTCGAATATCGATTCGGTACATCGGTCGCCGCGATGGATTCAGGCGATCATGAGGTGGAGCGAATAAGGCTTGACGACGGCGGGACGGTCCGCGCCCGGATCGTCGTCGGTGCGGACGGCGGCAGCTCGGCCGCACACACCTATATCGGCGCTCCGGTCGCCCGGTACGACTTCGACCACGTCATGCGCGCGACACTGATTCCCTTGACCGACGGCGTGTGCGAGAGTAACCGGCTCTACTTCGGCTCCACGGGCTGGTTCGCCTACCTGTATCCGCTGACCGGCACGCAGGCACGGGTTTTCGTGGCTGCTCCGACGGCACAGGATCCCGGTGATCGCATCGCACCCGAGCTGCTGTCAGGATTCGTCTCCCGCAGCGACGATGCCCTCGCGCTCATCGGCGAGGCCGTATTCGAGCGAGCCCCAGTTTCGGCCTGCCTGGCCACGCGGTATCACCGTGACAATGTCGTCGTCCTGGGCAGCGCGGCGTTCAACGTGCACCCGATGACCGGGCTGGGCATGAGTTACACCCTCGAGGATGCCGAAATCCTTGCCGACGTCATTACCGCGGCACTGCAGCGTGGGGAGTCGCTGCCGAATCTGCTTGCGGCCCGCTATGTTCCGCGCCGATCCGCACATCGGGATCTACTCGCCTACGGCAACCGCCTCGCGAGCAGCTATCGGTCTCCGCAGGAGTACCGGCACGCGTTCGACCCTTCCCGGCACGGCGCCGACAAACTGTTCCGCAGTGCGACCGCGCCGCCGCCAGGCGTCGGGGTGTCCTGGGTTCAGGACCGGTCAGTTTCCGAACCAGCGCTCTAGGATCACGGCGACGCCGCCCTCGGCGACGGTGGCCGTGACCTCGTCGGCCGCGGCGCGTGCCGGGTCCACCGCATTGCCCATGGCTACGGAATGCGCGGCCCAAGCGAGCATTTCGCAGTCGTTGTAGCCGTCACCGATGGCCAGGGTGGCCGCGTGCGGGATGTCCAGCTGTGCCCGCAGCTGTTCCAACGCCCAGCCCTTGGTGACGCCGTCGCGACAGGCCACCAGCCAGGGTTCGACCTCGCCGTGCACCCAGCCCGCGCCCGGCAGCTGCCGATCCCCCATCATCGCCACCATATCGGCGAGCGAACCGCCCGGCCACCAGCCGTTGAGCCGCGTGGTGGGCTCGAGGCTCAGGTCGTCGTCCGCCACGAAGCGGAATTCGCCGAGGCGAAAACTGCCGGGGTAATAGCCGGTGGCCCAGGTACCGACGCCGACCTTCTCCACCGAGAGCACCATATCCGGGAAGACCTCGCGCAGGACGCCGACCGACGGCTCGGGGTCGAAGGTCTGCACCGACACCGGCTCCCAGGTTGAGATGTCCGCGTGCACTGCACCGTTCGAGCAGATCGTATGCCCCTGATCCAGGCCGAGCTCCTCCACCACGAGCCGGGTCGCCAGCAGTGTGCGCCCCGTGGTGACCACGACATGGGCTCCGGCCGCGGCAGCGGCCCGCACCGCCTCGCGCACCCGCGGGGCAATCGGCTCACCGGTCTGCAGAATCGTGCCGTCGACGTCGAGCGCTATCAGTTGGGGCCTGTCCGCTGTGTCCACCAGACCATTCTGACCGATCGTGCATATGCACGTGCACGGCCATCGGTCACCGATCAGCGACCATCGGGCTCGGGCAGCGGAAGGTACGGGATGATCGCATGCGCCAGGTTGCTGATGGTCAGCGATTGCAGCCACACCCGGCCCGGACCGGTCAGCGCCGCCAGGAACAGGCCGTCGCCGCCGAACAGGATGTTGCGGATGCCGCGCAGGATCGTGATGTCGAATCCCACTGTGGCATCGAACATTCCGACATGTCCGGGATGCACGCGCAGCGTCTCCCCCGGAGCCAGGTCGTACTGGATCACCTCACCGGACAGCTCGGCCCACATCTGACCGTCGCCGCTGACGCGCTGCAGCGTGAAACCCGCGCCGCCGAAGATCCCCGCGCCGAGGCGCCGCTGAAAGCTCAGCGACACCCGCACATTGCCGGTGGCACACAGGAATCCGTGCCGATGCAGCAGATAGTCGCCGCCACGCTCGATGGGGACCGGCACGATCTGGCCCGGCAACTTCGCCGCGAACGCCACGGTGCCCGGATGCCGCGCGGCGGTGTACTCGGTCATGAACAGGCCCGCACCCGACAGGGCCCGCTTCACCGCCCCGAACACCCCACCCGCCGCCACCCGCGTGGAGGTGTGCAACCGGATCGACTCGGTCATCCACGACAGCTGCCCCGATTCGGCAACCACACTCTCGCCAGGATCGAGGGTTATCTCGAGAACGGGCATCACGGTTCCGATGATCCTGGGATCCATCACTCCAGTGTGCGCCGTTCAGGCGATCAGTGGTGGCCGCCACCGTGGGAGCCGCCACCGGCAGCGCCTGCGGAGGAGGAACCGTGGGATGCGCTGCCCGCGGCGGAGGTGCCGCCCGCCCCGGTGGTGCCGCCGGAGTTCGCGGTCGTGCCTCCGGAGTTCGCACTCGAGGCACCGGATCCCGGGGACCCGGACGAGGTTCCGCCGCCGGGATTCGCGCCGGTCGATGCCGTGCCACCGGAGGTGGTGCCCGCGGGGGTGCCGGAGGTGGCGGTGTTGCCGGAGTCGGTGCCGGTTGTCGCGCCACCGGTGGCGCCGGTCCCCGGACCGGACGATGAGTTTGTCACTGGGCCTGTGGAATCCGTCGTCCCAGCGAGGGATGCGCCGGGGGCCGCCGGCGCATTGCCCGGGGCGACAGCGGCCGGCGGAGTATTCGGCGCAGGCGCAGGCGGGGGCGACAGCGGATCGGCCGGGGGCGACAGCGGATCGGCCGGCGGCGCGGGCGGGAGTTGCAACGGATCGGCGTTCGACGCTCCGGGCGTGAGCACCGAATGTATGCCCGAGGCTGAAACCGACCGTGCCGCAGCGTTGCCGGTGCCCGGGAGGTCGGGGGGCAGACTGATGGTGGGAAGGTGGAGGGTGGGTGCGGTGCCGATCTGCGCGGCGGGCGGGGTCCAGAACGGCAGCGGGTTGGTGAACTGCGCCGGATCGGCGTAGCTGGGGGGCGCCAGGCGGGAGGCCGGGCCGCAATGGGTGCCGGAGGGATCGACACTGCTCACTCGGCCCGCTATCGCCGCGGCCGGGATCGGTGACACCTGTTGTGCTGCCGGACTATACGAGATGCCCTCCGCGTATGCGGACAATTGTGTGCCGACGGGCGCGGATACGGTCGCCGGTTCGGCATCCGCGCCCGGCAGCACTCTCAGGTCGGCGTTGTTGTCGACGGGACCGGCCAGGGTGGGGGCGAATTCCAGTGCGGGACCGTCGGAGCCGATCGGCCCGCTGCCCAGCATGGTGGCCGCGGACATGGCCATCGCGGAAACCACTGCGGCACTGGATATGACGGCGGCACCCCGCGCGTAGCGGCCCAGGTTGGAGCCGGCATCGGCCATCCGGGCCGAGGCCAGGGCCGCGCCGACGGCGACGGTGTGCGCCGGATCGGGCGACATCACCACCGGGCGGTCCAGTTCGGCCAGGACCTGCGCCACCTCGATCGGTCGCGCCGCGCCCCCGATCAGCAGCACCCGATCGATATCCCGCATCGACAGGCCCGCGGCATGGACGCAACGCCGCACCAGCCGAAGGGAATTGCGCACGTTCCAGGTACGTAATCGGGTGGTGTCGGTGGCCGGCACCACCTTCGACACCGGCGAGGGCGCCCCCGGGGACAGGGCCCGCGCGTATCTGGCCAGTATCGCGCCCAGCGGCCGCCCGCCGTACTCGTGCGAGCGCACCGCCTTGCCGAGCACACCGCGCTCGTCCCGATCCGCCTCGGTGCGCACGACCGCGATGTCGAGGCTCGCGCCGCCCAGGTCGTATACGAGCGTGAGGCCGTTGCCGGAGACGCCGTATTCGGCGTCGAGCCAGTCCACGGCCGCCACCGGTTCCGGCATCAGCAGCGCCTCGGCGCCACCCGCCCAGTCCAGGGCGTGCCGAAGCTCGATGATCTTCCGTCCGGGATAGCAAGCGGGATAGGTGATTACGGGCTCGACCCCGGGTTCGGCGGCGGTGATGAGGCTGGAGCCCACCGCGGCAACGAGATCTGCAGAGGTCCAGTTGCGCCCGCCCAGCACGACCGGCTCCACCGGACGGGTGAGATCGGCGAAATCGGTTACCACGGGCGCGAATCGGGGCAGCCCACCGACTCGCGCACCACCCGCGCTGTCGAAGGTGACGGCGGTGCGGCGCACCCGCACAACCGGATGCTCCCGGTCACCGGTAGTCGCCGCCCACACGGAGTTCACTGTGCCGATGCTCATGCCGAAGCCAGCAGTCATTGCCATCCTGTCAACGCACCGAGACCACGGCCCCAGGGACGAAACATGTTGGTCGCGGTCGTTTACCAAACAGCGATCACAGGTTAGCTGGTCGGTATCGTTCACGGATACCTAATGGGCGGAAAAGGTTTCATACCCACCGGTCTACATTGCATAACCGCTGATAGGCCAGTGACCAAGACAAAAATGAGCGACACGAACCATGCAAAGCGCCCAATTAGCCACCAAAACTAGCTACCTCACAGTAAATAGCGTTAGATACCGACCGGTGCGCTGCAGGCCGACCGAACCGGCTATCGCACATCCACATTCACCCGAATATCACCGGATGTCTGGATGATTGCCACGCAGAGATAATCGGCCGAATACGGCACAATGCCCACCCGAGACGGACCGCTAGGTTTGTGAAACCATCCACCTTGCACCGGTATCCGTCCCAATCCCTGCCCCACCACGGCAGCACGTCACGTCCAACACATCTCGTGGCATCTCCAAGGCGCCCCCGGAGGGCGATACTGAGCATCGCGGCGTGATGTCGCCCGTCATCCCGGCATGCTTTTGGCCGGGATCCACCGTGCACCTGAGGATTCCGGCCAAGAACATGCCGGAATGACGGGGAGCGCTCGGTGGCGACATAGCGGCACGGGTCTGAGTGGTCAGGCGCGCGCGAGCAGACGGCGCTTCCACCAGGGGCGCGCGACCGCGCCGCCGCGGATGGCCGCGGGGCGGCGGGCGGCGACCAGGGAATCGAAATCGGCAGCGCTGGATACCGGTTCGGCGAGGCGGCCGGCGTTGAAGTCCTCGGCGAGGTGCCGCACGGTCTCCTGCGCGCAGGATTTATTGGTGCCGATGAAGCCGGTCGGGCCGCGCTTGATCCAGCCGGTCACATAGGTTCCCGGAACGACCGCACCGCCGGGAGCGGACAGCACGCGGCCCTCGGTATTCGGAATCACCCCGGCGGCGTCGTCGAACGGCACGCCGGGCAGGGCCATGCCACGGTAGCCGACGGAGGCGAGAACCAGTCCGGCGTCCAGGGTTTCCGACGCGCCGGTCGGGACCGCGCGCACGACGGCGTCCTGCCCGGTGACCAGCTCGTTGTGCGCCAGCTCGATGCCCGCGATCCGGTCGGTGCCCAGCAGCGCGGTCGGCGAGGACTGGTAGCGCAGCACGATCCGCTTGCGCGCACCCACCGGCCGCGCGGCGATCGTCCGGAGCAGCCTCAGCTTATGCTCGACCTTTTGCGACATACCGGGAACCGGTTCGGGCACATCGCCCTCCACGGTGATGTCCACATCCGCGCCGAGTAGACCAACGAATTCCGGCACGGTGAACGCGGATTCGGCCGGTCCGCGCCGCGCCACGATCACCACCTCCTCGATCTTGCTGTGCCGCAAGGCCTCCAAGGCCGTGTCGGAAACCTCGGTGCCGGACAGCGATTCGGGGTCGGTCGTGAGGATCCGGGCCACGTCGAGGGCGACATTGCCGTTGCCGACGATCACCGCCCGCCGCTGCGAGAGGTCGAATTCGCGCCCGTCCCGGCCGGGGTGACCGTTGTACCAGGCGACGAAGTCGGTCGCCGAGACGCTGCCCGGCAGTCCCTCGCCGGGAATGCCGAGCTTGCGGTCCGTCGAGGCGCCGACCGCGTAGATCACCGCATGATGATGCGCGAGCAGATCCTCGTGCGAAATATGTTCGCCCACCGTGAGACTCAGGTATGAACCGAATCCCGGCTGCGCGGAGATCTCGTCGAACAGCCGGCTCACCTGCCTGGTCTTGGTGTGGTCCGGGGCGACCCCGAACCGGGCCAGGCCGTAGGGCGCGGGCAGCCGGTCCAGCACCGTCACCGCGACGTCGGGCTGGGTGAGCAGCTCGTCGGCGGCATACATCGCCGAGGGACCGGAGCCGACGATCGCCACCCGCAGCGGGCCACCCTCCACGCGGGCCGCCGGTACCGGCCGAGCCAGCAGCGGGCGCGGGCGCACCTGACGGTAGAAGTCGGCGTTGATCTCGATGAACGGCTGCTGTTCGGCGGCAAGGTGTTTCATGGAGACGATCGCATCGACCGGACAGGCCGTGGCGCACGCCCCGCAGTCCACGCAGGCCTGCGGATCCACATACAACATCTCCGCGCTCAGGAAATCGGGCTCGTCCGGCGTGGGATGAATGCAGTTGACCGGGCATGCGTAGACGCAAGAGGCGTCGCTGCAACAGGATTGGGTGACGACGTATGGCATCAGCCGGCCTTGACCGAGCGCAGCGGTTCCGACCGGTAGCGGCTGGTCGGGCCGTCGATGCGCAGCAGCTTCCAGACACCCTTGGCGATCGGATTCATCAACCCGATCTCCTTGGCCAGCGCGCGCACATCGACGAAGTAGTCGCTGAAGACCTGCCGGGCGTCCTTCGAGGCGAAGAACAGCTCGTGGCGGACCTGCTCGGGAATGTCGAATTCGGCGAAGAACGACTTGGGCGGCTTGACGATCGAGCGCCCCAGCAACCACATGACGATCGGCATCGCCACCGAGAGCACCAGCCTGCTCGCCGGATTCGACTCGGGCACATGATGCTCGAGGAATTCGTGGGCGAAGGAGATGTGGCGCGCCTCCTCCGCGACGTGGATCGCCATGACCCCGCGCATGATCGGGTGCACCTCTTCGCCCGAGCGCAGGATGGCCTTCTGGATGTGGTCGATCGGCTCCTCGCCGGCGAGCACGGCCATGAAGAACAGATTGGGGAACATCACCGCCACCGGCACGCCCAGCAGGCGCAGCTGGCGCACGAACGGGCCCATGCCCGGCACATCGGCGCCGATGCGGTTGACCATCTCCTGGAACATCAGCGTGTGGTTGAGTTCCTCGGACATCTCATGGGTGCAGTACCGGAACTCCGGATCCCCGTTGGGCAGCGAGAAGGTGTGGTTCACCATGCCGCTGATCAGGACCGACTCGAACTGCAAGCCCACCTTGGCGACGTTGGCCTGGCGGTACCTGCCGATCTCGATCTGGCGCTGCACGGACTGCGCCCGGTACCACGGGTGACGGCCCAGCGTGTCGGCCGAGGCAGGCAGAATCCAGCGCTCCGGACCGGCATCGGGATCGAAGTCGGGGTTGTCCCAGTCGATATCCTTGTACGGATCGAAACTGCGGTTCACCGAGCCTTCCGACAGCAGCATCAGCTTGGCGGCGTACTCCTGCGCGTCCCGGACGACAGGATCGACCAGGTCGGCACTGGGCTTGGCGGCAACTGACGTCATCGGTCTCAGCCTCTCCATTCGCGGGTAACTGTTTCCAATAGTTACACCAACTGGGAGTTACGTCAACCGCGCCGCCTCATCGCGCCATGGGCACCCCGCTGACCACGACAGTTCCCGCCGACACCGCGGCGTCCGGCACCACCAGGCCGAGCAGCACCCCGGCCGCGGCGATGGCCACCGCCGCGGCCGCTCGCACCAGCCGTCGCCGCTGCAGCCAGGCCACGCCCGGCCGACGACTCTGCGCGGCCGCCCGCGCCGCGGCCGCGCGCCGGGCCATGATCGCCGCGCCCTCGGCGATCGTGCGCTCAGGATCCGGCGCGACGATCACCGGACGGGCCAGCGCCTCGGCCAGGACCGCGGCGACCTCGCGCGGGCGGGCCGCGCCCCCGACGACCAGAACACGATCGACATCGGCCATGGTGACGTCGGCGATGCCCAGGCATCGGTAGACCAGTTCGAGCGAGCGCCGCACATGCGCGGTGCGCAGGTCGGTGATCGCGGCGTCGGAGTCGGCCAGCGACCGCGCGGCAGCGTCGGCGCCGCCCCCGGCACCACCGGACCGATCGTCGGCGGACACCCCGACCGCGCCACCGCGGACAACGGTGCGGTGCGTCTGCTTGGTCATCAATGCGCCGAACGCGCGGCCGCCGTAATCAGCCGAGCGCAACGGCTCCCCGACCACCGGATTGACCGGGGCGCCCGCACCGACCCGCACCAGCGTCACCCCCAGCGCCGAGCCGCCCAGGTCGTAGACCAGCGTCAGGCCGGGAGTGAGCGGGCCGTGCGTGGCATCGAGCCAGGCCAGTGCCGCGATCGGCTCGGCGACCAGCGTGGCGTGCGGCAGACCGACCGCATCCAGCGACTCGCGCAGCTCGGCCAGGCATTCGGCCGGATAGCCGACCGGATGACTCACGGCCACACCGACATCCGGCATCGGTTCCGCGCCGAACGCCTCCGCGAGCACGCTCTGCGCCACCGTCGCCACCAGATCCGCGGCCGAGAGCGCCCGATGCCCGACCCGCGCGGACGGGGCCGAACGCTGGGTCAGATCGCCGAATTCGGCAAGGGCGCGACCGTGTTTGGGGATGCGGCCGACCCGTGCGGTGCCGGTGCTGTCGAACGTCAGGGTGGTGCGCCAGGTGGTGGGCGCACCCGGTCTCCCCTGCCCGAGCGGTCTGTCCGGTCCGCGGCCCCGGGGCCCCCGCGCGCCGCCTTCATCCGCGACGGCACACACCGTATTGACCGTTCCGATACTGACTCCGAGCCCAACCGTCATCACACCACCTCGATCGACGAGCCGCGTTTATGCAATCGTGATCCGACCCGCTGTTCAGGCAACCATCCGCGCCGGGCCGTGCCAACCACCGGACATGCGGTTGTCCGCGCCTGACATGGGATCGGTATCCGACCCGATCCCGGCCACAAGCGCCGGAATGACGCCGGGGCTCACTCTGCGGCGATCGCGCTCACCATCTGCATCGCCTGGTCCTCCCACTGCGCGTACCGGTCCGGGAAGGCCGAGGCCTGTGTGCGCTGCGCCGCCTCCCACAGCGGCAGGGCCGCGTAATCGGGCACCCGGTCCAGCAGCGCGTCCAGGAACGCTCCGGCCGCATAGACCGGATTGGTGAGTTGCTCGGAGTCTCCCCAGCCGGCCGACGGACGCTGCTGAAACAGGCCGAGCGAGTCGTAATCCACGGCCTCGGTGAGGTTTTCCAGGGATGACTCCTGCATCGCGGTGGCCAGCGCGATCACCGCCGCATACAGCGGCAGCCCGCGCCCGCGCACCACATCGACGATCGTGCGCGCGTTCTCCCACTGTTCCGGGCCGGGCAGAAAATACCGCTGCGGTCCGACCATCGGGGGCGGAATCAGCTGCCCGGCAATCGATGCGGCCTGCACGGGTGGTGGTGGTGTCTCCGCATCCGGCGCCGGCGAGCCCGCGGGAGGGGGCGAATTCACTTCCGGCGACGGCGATCCCACGGGTATCAGCGCCGAATCAGCGGGCAACGGGCTCGATTCCACGGCCGGTGGGGTCGATTCACCGGGCAGCGGGGCGGACAGCCCCGGCACCTCGGCCACCGGATCCTCATACGTACGAGCGAGTTTCGGATCGTTCACGAGCACGTCCGGCCCGTGTTCGGATTGGCCTGCAAACAATGCCAGCGCGCCGCAGGCCAGTACGGCGGCCAGCGATATTCTAGGAAGGGTCATGGGATCCGTGAATTCTGTGTAGCCGTCGCTCCCCCACCACGTAAGCCTGCGCCACGGCGGTATACAGGGACTGCCGGAAAGTCAATTCCCGGCGAATAAGCCGATCGCGTGCGCGATCTCCACGAGCTCACGTTCCTGATCACAGCGGAATTACTCATTTCGCATGAGGTGTATAGGACCACATTTCAGCGATCTGAAACACCATTTACCCCGGCGTGTCGAAAAGATATGACGAATAGCTCAAACTGCAGGCAGCTCCGGGATTCGGGTTGCCCGGGCGTACACGGTTTCCCCGTCCGCCAGCTGCAGGGCCTCGGAATCGCCGCGGGTGATCTGGGCGGTGAACAGGTCGCCGGTGGCGGCATTGCGCAATTCCAGCCGCACCTCGAATCCCAGCACCACCACCCGTTCCACGGTGGCGCGGGTGACACCCGCCGATTGCGCGGTCCCCTCGTGCGAGGCCAGAGCCATCTCCGGATCCCGGCCGATACGAATATCGTGCGGCCGCACCAGATGCCCGTTCAATTTCGCCACCGCACCCAGAAATGACATCACGAATTCGTTCGCCGGGCGGTCGTATACATCCTCGGGGCTGCCGATCTGCTCGATGCGCCCGGCGTTCATGACCGCGATGCGGTCCGCCACGTCCAGGGCCTCCTCCTGGTCGTGCGTGACCAGGACGGTGGTCACGTGCACCTCCTCGTGCAGGCGGCGCAGCCAGGTCCGCAGATCGTGCCGCACCTTCGCGTCCAGGGCGCCGAACGGCTCGTCCAGCAGCAACACCTGCGGATCGACCGCCAGTGCCCGGGCCAGGGCCATGCGCTGGCGCTGGCCGCCGGACAGCTGTGCGGGATAACGGTGCTGGAAACCATCCAGGCCGACGATCCCGAGCAGTTCGTCCACCCGCTTGGCGATTTCGCCCTTGGGCCGCTTGCGGATCTTCAATCCGAAGGCGACATTATCGCGCACGGTCATATGTTTGAACGCCGCATAATGCTGGAATACGAAGCCGATATCGCGTTTCTGAGGCGACACCCGGGTGACATCGCGCCCGGAGATGGTGACCACCCCGGAGTCCAGCGACTCCAGTCCGGCGATCGAGCGCAGCAGCGTGGACTTGCCGGATCCCGACGGGCCCAGCAGGGCCGTCAGCTCGCCCGCGGGAATGTCGATGCTGACATCGTCGAGGGCGGCGAAGGTGCCGTAATTCTTGTTCGCATTGGTGACGGTGATCATTTGGCAGTGCCCCGCTTGCGTTCTAGGAGGGTCATCAGAATAAGAACGACGAGCGCGATCCCCATCAGCAGGGTCGCCGCACAGTAGGCGCCGAACGTGTTGTTGTCGTTGGTGTAGCGGCCGCTCACCAGCAGCGTCAGCGTCTGCGAGATGCCGGGCAGCCCCGAGGACACCATGATCACCGCACCGTATTCGCCGAGCCCACGGGCGACGGTGAGCACGATGCCATAGGTCAGCCCCCAGCGGATTGCAGGCACGGTGATCCGCCAGAAGGTCTGCCAGCCGGTGGCGCCCAGCGTGGCGGCCGCCTGCTCCTGATCGTCGCCGATCTCGTGCAGGACCGGCACGACCTCGCTCACCACGAACGGCAGCGTGACGAAGATGGTCGCGAGCACCATGCCCGGCAGGCCGAAGATCACCTTGAAGCCGAGGCTTTGGACACCACCGAACCAGCCACCCGCGCCCCACAGCATGATCAGCGCCACACCCACGATGACCGGCGACACGGCGAACGGCAGATCCACGATGCCCTGAATCAGGGACCGGCCCCGGAAGTTTCCGCGCGCCAGCGCGATCGCGGTGACCACGCCGAACACCACATTCACCGGCACCACGATCGCGATGATGACGATCGTCAGGTCGAACGCCGAGATCGCCGCCGGGGTGGTGATGGAAGCGAAGAACGCGCCGAGGCCCTGCTGAAAACTACGCCAGAAGATGATGATCAGCGGCGTCACCAGCAGGACGAGCAGATACGCCAGCGCGATCACGCGCATCGAGATCCGGGTCGGTGCGGACAGTTTCATCGGCTCATCTGCTCCTTGCGTGCGGCGCGCCCGGCGAACAATCGCAGTACCAGCAGTGTCAGGAAGGAGATCACCAGCAGTATCACCGATACCGCGGCCGCATTGGCCGGACGGTCCACCTCGATCTGCTGCTGGATGTACTGCGAGGCCACCTGCGTGTGCCGGGGAATATCGCCGCCGATCAGGACCACCGAGCCGTATTCGCCGATCGCGCGGGCAAAGGCCAGCCCGCCGCCGGACAGGATCGCCGGTGCGAGTGTGGGCAGCACGATCCGGCGGAACGTGGTCCAGTTGTCGGCACCGAGTGAGGCGGCGGCCTGCTCCACCTCCCGGTCGGCCTCGATCAGCACCGGCTGCACCGAACGGACCACGAACGGCAACGTCACGAATGCGAGCGCCACCACCAGGCCGGGCTGGGTGGCGTTGAGGTGTATACCGATCGGGCTGTCCGGGCCGTACAGCGCCAGCAGCACGATGCTGGCCACGATCGTCGGTAGCGCGAACGGCAGGTCGATCAGCGCGTTCACGATGCTCTTGCCCGGGAAATCGTCCCGGACCAGGACCCAGGCGACCAGCGTGCCCATCACCACATTGATCAGTGCCACTACCACCGACACGACGACGGTCACCCGCAGCGAGGCCAGGGCCGCCGGGGCGGTGACGGCGTTCCAGAAGCCGGACCAGCCGTCGCCGAAGGCATGGAACGTCAAGGCGGCCAAGGGCAGCAGCACGATCACGCTGAGCCACAGCACCGCGATCGCGAGGCCGAGCGGGCCGACCGATCCGGTTATCCGCAGCCAGGAGCGGCCTTTCGGTCGTTGCCCGGCCGTGCCGGAGGCCGCGCGGGCGGGCGCCCCCGCGGGCACGGCATCATTACTGGTCTCGGTCACGATTGTCGAGTATCCCGTGTGTGGTACGCCGCAGCCCTATTTGGTGGCCTTGTCGTAGAGCACCGCGACGCTGCCCGTGTCCGGCGTGAACAGGTCCTTGTCGACCTTGGCCCAGCCGCCCAGATCGTCGACGGTCCACAGCTTCTGCGGCTGCGGGAAATCCTTGCTGTAATCGGCGGCCACCTGCGGGTCGACCGGGCGGTAGCCGGCCTCGGCGAAGGCCTTCTGGCCGGCGGGCGTGTACAGGAAGTCCTTGAACGCCACGGCCTTGTCCACGTTCTTGGCGTTCTTCAGCACCGCGAACGGGTTTTCGATCTTGAAGGTGGTCGGCGGCAGGAAGTGCTCGATCGGGTCGCCGCTGCGCTCGGCGTTGATGGCCTCGTTCTCGTAGCTGATCAGCACGTCACCGGTGCCCTGCAGGAAGGTGTCGGTGGCCTCGCGGCCCGACTTCGGCTGCACCTTGATGTGATCCTTGGAGATCAGCTGGCCCAGATAGTCCAGGCCGGCCTGCGGGTTCTTGCCGCCGTCGCTCGCGGCCGCGTACGGAGCGAGCAGGTTCCACTTGGCCGAGCCCGAGCTGAACGGGTTCGGGGTGACCACCTGCACGCCCGGCTTCAGCAGATCGTTCCAGTCGTGGATGCCCTTCGGGTTCCCCTTGCGCACGGCGATCACGACGACTGAGCCGAACGGAATTCCCTTGTTGGCGTCCGCATTCCATTTCGAATCGATCAGGCCGGCGTTGACCAGCCGGGTGATGTCGGGCTCGACGGAAAAGTTCACCACATCAGCCTGGGCGCCGGCCTGAACCTTGCGGGACTGATCGCCGGACGGGCCGTAGGACTGCTGGATCTGCACGCCCTTGCCCGCATCGGTCTTGTTGAATTCCGGAACCACCTTATCGAAGGCGGGCTGGGCCACGGAATATGCGAACAGGGTCAGCGAACTGCTGCTCTTCCCGCTGCCGCCACCCGCGGTATCGCTGGCTCCGCCGCCGCAGGCGGACAGGGTCACAGCCGCCAGTGCGGTGAGCGCGACGGCGACCGAGCGGCGGCGCGAGAATGGCCAGGAGCTGCGAGACATCGGGGTGGACCCTTTCCTGCTGCCCCGCCGGCGTGGTTTAACGGGTGGCGGCGGGGTGAATATCGGTTATCGGGGTAGACCTGCCGTGAACAACGATGTAGGGCAGTGGCGCGTCTGCGGCGAAAGAGCCGCCGGGGCTCGGGCACATCTGCGAAGGGAGCGCGCGCCAGTCTACTGGGATGACGCGCAGACGTGTCCGGGTGTTATCCGCGACAGTAGACGTCTGCGATGACGAGGCAACCGACTGCGATCAACGCCAATTCATGGCGGACCTGCGGTACAACACTCGACGACACAGGCAGACTGTAACAGAGCGCGATGAACCGCACGAAATACTCGAACCCGACGGGGGACAACATGGCGCGAGCAGGATAAGCACGCCAAGATCAGCGAGGAGATCCGGGAGGCCGCGCGCGGCTACGGGGAGAGCTTCGACGCCTCGGAGGACCCCCTGATCCGCACGGTGCGCAACCTCGGCCGCGACGTCGGGTCCGCGGTGAGCACCGTGGGCCAGGAGGTCGGTGAGACGGTGTCGAAGATCGGGAAAAAGCTGGGATTGTGAGCGGGTTGAGGCCCTAGTCCTCGTCGGTTATCGGGGGGCTCTCGAGCAGGTCGAGCACCCACTCCTCGGAGGCGGTTTCCTCGCCGTCCTCCTCCTCGATCCGTATCCGGTTGTTCAGGCGCACGCCCAGCCCGAGCAGCTGGGCCGCGCGCACCATCTCGATCGCCTCCTCAGGGGAGACGTAATGGGTGGCGATCAGTCGGGGCGCCTCGTCGAGATCATCGGTGTCGAGCAGCTGCGTAATCTCAGCGAAATCCTCATCGGTTGGCATGGGCAGGAGCGTACCCCGGGCAACCGACAGCCTGCAGGGCGTTAATACAAGCTGCGTGCGGGCAGCCCACCGCTTCGCCGACCGGTTAGGCTGGTGCTGTGCACAGCATTGCCGGATGGTGGGACGGTTTCGAGCTTTGGGTCGCTGGCCTGCCGTTTCTCCCGCAGTTCGCGGTGGTGCTGGTCGGTATGGTGCCGATCAGTCTCGCTATCGCGTACCTGCTCGATCGTGCCCTGCGGGGAGCGTTGCGGATACTCGGCCGGGACCGAGCGGACGAGCCGGAAACGACGGAAACCATCACGAGCGATCTCGCGGACGGTGCGCGCCCGCTCTCCGGCGCCGCGCCCGGCCGACAGAAGGAAACGGTGTAATGCCTCGTTCACGTGTGCAGTTGGCCCTGGTTGCGCTGCTGGTGCTGGTGATTGTGGGCTGGCTGCTCACACGCTGATCCGCCCGCGATGGTGGACGCGCCGCGATGACGGGCCGATGATGTCTGTATGCCGTCCTACGACGAACCGCTGAGCGACGAACCCGACGACGTCGCCTCCGACGACATCACCCCCCATGGCGTCATTCCCGACGATGTGCTGCCCGAGACCGCGCTGTACGATCCCGATCACCTCGACCCGGCCGACCCGGCCGTGCGACGTGACGCGCTCGGCGACGTGGCCGACGACCAGCTGAACGCGGACTACCTCCCGAGCCAGACCGGCCCCACGCACAAGTCGGCCTATCCGCCCATCGACGACTATGCCTTCCTGTCCGATTGCGAATCCAGCTGCCTGATCGCCCGCAACGGGTCGGTGGAATGGATGTGCCTGCCGCGGCCGGACTCCCCCAGCGTGTTCGGTGCGATGCTGGACCGCAGCGCCGGGCATTTCCGGGTCGGCCCGTACGGGGTGAACGTGCCGGCGGCCCGCCGCTATCTGCCCGGCGGCATGATCGTGGAAACCACATGGCAAACCGATACCGGCTGGCTGATCGTGCGCGATGCGCTGGTGCTCGGCCCGTGGCATAACAACGACAAGCGCAGCCGCACCCACCGGCGCACCCCGATGGATTGGGATGCCGAGCATATGCTGCTGCGCACGGTGAAGTGCGTGAACGGCGTGATCGAGCTGGAGGTGAGCTGCGAACCGGCCTTCGACTATCACCGCTCCCCCGCCCGCTGGGAGTACACCGGCCAGGTCTACGAGCAGGCCACCGCCACCTGCGAGGGCGAATCCGATTGCACGAGTATCACTCTCACCACCGACCTGCGTCTGGGCCTGGAGGGCAGGGAGGCGCGCGCCCGCACCCGGATGAAGGAGGGTGACTCGGTATTCGTGGCGCTGTCCTGGTCGGAGCTGCCCGCGCCGCGCACGTTCGCCGAGGCCGCGGAGAAGATGTGGGCGACCTCGGAATGCTGGCGGCAGTGGATCACCCTGGGCAAATTCCCGGACCACCCGTGGCGCGGCTATCTGCAGCGCAGCGCACTGACCCTCAAGGGACTCACCTACGCCCCAACCGGCGCGCTGCTCGCCGCGGCCACCACCTCGCTGCCGGAAACCCCCGGCGGAGAACGTAACTGGGACTACCGGTACGCCTGGGTGCGGGACTCCACGTTCGCACTGTGGGGCCTGTATACCCTGGGCATGAACCGCGAGGCCGACGATTTCTTCGCCTTCCTGCACGACGTGGCGACCGACGGCAACGGCGAAATCCTGCCACTGCAGGTGCTTTACGGCATCGGCGGCGAACGCACCATCACCGAATACGAGCTAGGTCACCTGCACGGGTACGACGGCGCCCGCCCGGTCCGCATCGGCAACGGCGCGTACAACCAAGAGCAGCATGATATTTGGGGCACCATCCTGGACTCGGTGTATCTGCACGTGAAGTCGCGTCAGCAGGTGCCGGAAACGTTGTGGCCCATGCTCGAGAAGCAGGTGCAGGGCGCGATCGAACATTGGCGCGAGCCGGACCGCGGCATCTGGGAGATCCGCGGCGAGCCACAGCATTTCACCTCCTCCAAAATAATGTGCTGGGTGGCGCTGGACCGCGGCTCCCGCCTGGCCGAGCTACACGGGGAGACCGACTACGCCAAGAAGTGGTCCGAGCTGGCCGACGAGATCCACGCCGACATCCTCGACAACGGCGTCAACGCGGACGGGGTATTCACCCAGACCTACGGCGGCGACACCCTCGACGCCTCCCTCCTGCTGGTGCCGCTCCTGCGCTTCCTGCCCTCGGACGACCCGCGGGTACACAAGACCGTGCTGGCCATCGCCGACAACCTCACCGAACAGGGCCTGGTGCTGCGCTATCGCACCGACACCACCGACGACGGCCTGTCGGGCGTCGAGGGCACCTTCACCATCTGCTCCTTCTGGCTGGTGTCGGCCCTGGTAGAAATCGGCGAGATCCAACGAGCCCGCCACCTCTGCGAACGTCTCCTGGGCTACGCCAGCCCCCTGGAGCTCTACGCCGAGGAAATAGACCCCCGTACCGGCCGCCACCTGGGCAATTTCCCCCAGGCCTTCACCCACCTGGCCCTCATCAACGCCCTCACCCACGTCATCCGCGCCGAACAGAAAATCACCTCGGGCGAATTCCATCCGGCCCACCGCGCGTAGACCGTGGTGCGCCCCCGACACCCGTGGGGCGCACCAGGGTTCGCAATACCTATCCGTCATCCCGGCGTGTTCTTGGCCGGGATCCACCGGAACCCGCTGAGCGACAGTAGATTCCGGCCAGAAATGTGCCGGAGTGACGATCTGAACGTACCGGGCGATCGGAAGTCAGAGTTCTTCCTGGTCCAGGATGTGGGTTTCACCGACTGTGGTGGGAGTGTTGAGGGTGTCGGTGGCTCCCTTGGTGCAGCCGGCGGTGAATCCGCTCCACGCGCCGGCGGCGCCGCCCATGGCCGCGCCGGTGACGACGCCGATGGGATTCAGGGTCCACAACCCGTTGATCGCGCCGGTCAGCGCGCCCATCAGCGCCGGTTGCACCGCGGCCGGAAGGCCGCGGTCGAAGCATGCCTGGGCGACGTAACCGGCCTGCCGAACTCCCGCGGAGGCGACCTTCGAGCCCTCGGTCAGCCCGCCCTCCACGGCGACCCGCATGCTGCGGCCGGTCGAATCGATCTCGAACTTCAGCGACCGCACCTGGCCGTCGACCTCGAGCTGCGGCGCCAGCTGCTCCGAGACCCGGCCCGCCTGGTCTACCACGTCCACCGCGCCGGAAGTCTGATCCAGTACGAACTTCCCCGCCGACAGGGCCAGCTGCGCTCCCGCATCCTCGATGTTCTTCGCGAGGAAGACCGAGGCCTCGGTAATCGGACTCGCCTGCGCCGCAACGGAAACCACCCCCGCCGAGGAGACGAGCAGTGCGGCGGACACCAACAGCCTGGCAGTCGTCACAGCCCGACAATGCCACTTCCCAGGGGATGCGGCAAAAACCCCAAGCAGTGATACAGCTCACATTGCGGCGTGAAACGTCAGCCGACGTGCCACGGATACGGCCCCACCGGCTACGCCGTCGTAGCGTCCGCGCGCTCGCGCAGGTCGCGGAGGCGGACCAGGGAGGACTCGATCTCCGAGAGGCTGCGGTCGCGGATCGGACCGGACTGTTCGGCGGCGGCCTGCTCCGCGGCACGCAGGGATTCGTCGACCGAGCGCAGGGTTTGGTTGGCGATCTCGGTGAAGTGGTCGCGCAGGGTGCGCTGGACGACGCGCAGGCGTTTGCGCGATTCCATGCTCACCTGGAAGATCACGTCGTCCATCAGCCGCGCGACGGCCACCTTGGCCTCGGCCCGGCGGCGGTCGCGGCGCAGCCTGCGGTCCTCCCACAGCGCGTTGATGCCCAGCAGCGCCGCGGCGGCGACGGAATACACGTTGATCGGCGGAATCTTCATCACGCTCGCCAGCACGACGCCGACCATCAGCAGGCCGCCGTAGGAGCCTCGCATGATATTTAGAATCGGTTGAACCACACCGATTTTCGCGGATGGGAGGGGCTCGAGGTTGGCCACCGGCTCGAGCACCTCGCTGGCATTCTCCAGGCGCAGATCCGGCAGCCGGGCATCCTCGACACCGGGAAACTTGCCCGCCACCTCCTCCGCCAGCTCGACCGAGCGGTAATGCGCGATGAGAAAGTTCTCCTCCACCGATTCGGTGATGCGCGCCTCCAGATCCGCGCCGAAATCGTCCCAGCCGCGGGCCGGATTGCCCTTGACGATCTCGGCATCGGCATCGCGCACCAGGGTGCGCAGCCGGTGCCGCAGATCATGCTCGATATCGGCCATCAGATCCGAACAGCCGTCGGCGAGGGTGATCTGCCAGTTCGCGGTGCGCTGGCGCAATTCGTCGCCCTCGACGCGAGCCGCACGCAGGCGCTCGGTGATCTCGGAGATCCGGCTCGGATCGCGCAGGGTTTCGGCCTCGCTGCGCAGCGCCAGCGCCAAATGATCTGTGATGGTGCGGATATCGCGTACCGCGGCCCCGCGGGCGAGGGTATCCGCGCGGTGCAGCACGTAATCGCGCAGATGGTCGATCAGTTGCGGCACACCGGATTCGATGTCGCGGCGCTGATTGCCCGCCGCCTGCAGATGCTTCTCGGCCGATACCGGCGCGACGGCGAATCCGAGCCCGGCCTCGTCGAGCAGTTCGCGGTTGCGCTGCTGCACGCGCGACCAGAACGGATACCGGTCGATCTTGTTCAGCACGCAGATCACCGTCGGGCACACCTGCTGGATGCGCGCCAGCAGCACGATCTGCTCGGGGGTGTATTCGTTCCCGGCGTCGGTGACGTACAGCACCGCATCGGCGGCGGCGATCAACGACCAGGTCGACGGGGTCTCGGCCGGGGCGCCGGGTGCGTCCATCACCACGAAGCCCTCGGCCAGCAGCGGGCTCGGGTCGGTGAATTCGGCCCGGATCACCCCGTCCGCGGAGAAGGCGGCGTCCGGATTCAGCGGATCGACCGGCAGCCGTTCGGTGCGACCACCGGGGAGTGCGCGGACCAGGGTGGCCGTGGACTGCGGGCCGTATTCGGCGATCACCGGCACGCTGACGGGGCTACCGGTGGCGCTCACCACCGTTCCGACCAGGCCGTTGACCAGCGTGCTCATCCCGTTCTTGGGCTCACCGATCACTACCAGGCGCACCCGCGGATCGGCGACCCGGGATCGGGACATGCCCAGGCGCGCGGTCAGATCGGCGCGGCCGGCGGTGCGGGTGAGCCCGAGCAGTTCGTCGAGCTGCCCGAGCAGCGGCCCCATGGCGTCGGGATGTTTCGCCGCGGCCGACTTCACCGCAGTCACAGCACGACATGCAGGTCGGGGACCGGGTGGACCGGGATATGCGAGGGATCGAGCTCGGTTCCGGGCAGCAGGCCGCTGGACAGCAGGCTCACCGGGACGACACTCAGGCCCGCATGCGAATAATCGTCCCACGGTGCGACATCGTTCGAATGCATCACGTGCGCAATGGGTTTCATCGGCAGGGGGGCGCCGGGCTCGAACGTGGGCGGCAGGAGCGGGGCGTGCGGCGCAAGGTGCGCGCCGGGGAGTTGGCCGTCGTTGCCGGGGACTCGGGGAATCGTCACGTTCGGGGGCGCCTCGTGGCTGGGCATGGACGGCACGTGGCTGGGCACGAACGGTTCACGCGGGGGTTGGGGGGAATCGAAGGACGGGGCGGTGTCGTGACCGGGGTCGCTGTAGGTCGGGCCGGTGTCGTGGCTCGGACCGCTGCTATAGGTCGGGCCGCTGTCGCGGGTTGGGCCGCCGTCATAGGTCGGGCCGGTGTCATGCGTCGGTGCCGAATCATGCGTGGGCGTCGAATCATGCGTGGGCTGGGTCGAGTCGCGACCGGGCAGTGTGGTGGTCGAATCGGCCGCATTGGTGGAGCTGGGATGCGGGACGGTGGTGTCGTCCGTGCCCGTCGAACCGGGATGCGCGTGCGTGGTCGACCCGTCGGTCGTCGGATGCGCGGCCGTCGTCGAATCATTCGTGCCCGTCGAACCGGGGCGCGCATGCGTCGTCGAGTCGTCCGTGGTCGGGTGCGCGCCGGTGGTCGAATCGGTGGAGGTGGACCCGCCCGGGCCGACGTGCACACCCGTCGTGGGCGAGCCGGACTGATCGATGGGCGTCGGCCCGAACGGCGTGCGGCTCGGATCCACCGTGTGCCCCGGAGTTACGGTGCCGGACACCGGAACCGGCGCGATGCTGACATGCGGAATCCCGGGCCTGGTCTCGGGTATCGACGTCGGCGTGGAGTGCTCCCCCGACGACGTACCCGGACCGCCGTTCGGCGCGGCGGGCCGCGGAACTCCGAGGAAAGCCGCGGGACCGACCGCCTCGGTGAGCCCCAGCGGGACACCGGCCACATGGTCCGGCAGCGCAGCGAGCAGGGAATGCGGCGCGGCATCCGGGTGCACCGAGGGCTGCAGCGGAGTCGCGGCGACCGGTTGCGCGATCGCTATCGCCTGCGGCGCAACGGCGGGGGCCGCCGGAGCCGGGACGACGGGCGGGGGCACGGCGGCCACCGGCGTGGGCGAGATCGTGGGCAACGCCGCGACCGATCCCGGCGCGGCGACGGACATCGCGGGGGCAAGGCTCGGCATCGCGGCGCCCGGCGCGCCGACGGCGGGCGCCGGCATCGACGGCCCCGGCGCACTCACGAACGAGGGCACGGAGGTTGCCGCGGCGCCCGGGAGGACGACGCCCGATCCCGGCGCGGCACCGGGCACACCCGGCGCGGTGGATACGGACGGCACGGTGCCGGGCGCGGTCGGGACACCACCGAACGCGGTGGGCACGGCTCCGGGTCCGGCCGGTGCGGCACCCGGCGTGCCGGGCATCGCGGGTGCCGCACCGGGTGCCGCGATGCCCGCAAGGCCGGAGTCACCCATCGCGGGTTGCGCACCGAGCAGACCGGAATTCATTACCGGGACACTCCCGGGGGCGGCCTGCGCTCCCCCGAGCCAGCCGCCGTGGCTTCCGAAATTATCGAGCTCCTGGCCGATGTCACCGACGCCGAGGTGGACCTGTGTGTCGACGGTGAGCCACACCCCGTCCAGTCCGGCATGCGCGTCCAGCTGCGTCGAGATATCGGCGAACGCGCCGAAATCGCTGCCGACACCATCGAATCCGGAGCCTGGACCGGGCAGCCCCGATCCGCCGGCTTCGAGCCCGGGAAGGTGGAACCCGGACAGTCCGGCGCCGGAATCCGCTTGCGGCACCGCAGCATCCGCGCCGAAATGCGCGAAATCAGGGCCGTCACCGAAGGCCGCGGAATTGTCGCCGAGGTCGATCGGCCCGAAACCGGAGGGGCCGCCGAGATCCGCCGCCGGGTGGATCAGGTTCGATAGCGCGGACTCGGGAGAGAACCCCGGCGAACCGTCGGCGGCGATCGGCGCCGCCGCGGGATGCATGCCCGGTAGGCCGAGGCCGGATCCGCCGTCACCGGAGGTCAGGCCGGGGATGTGGAGTCCGGGGATGGAGCCGCCGGTGCCCGGGTTGCTGCCCAGGCCGGGAATCCCGTGGCCCAGGCCCGGAATATTTCCCAGGCCCGGAATTTTGCCGAGGCCGGGGATGCCGTTACCCAGGCCCGGCACATCGCCGGTGGCGGGCGGATGATGGCCGTTGCCGGAACCGTCGTCCGTGTTGGGGATCGCGCCGATACCCGGTGTGCCGTCGGTGCCCGGGATCCCGTTCATTCCGGGAATCTGGTCCAGGCCGGGCACATGGTCGTCGCCGGGCCCCGGATTGATCTGAACATGGAAGTACAGGCCCGGGGGGCCGTCCTGCGGACCCGGGATGCCCGATGCGGGCGGCGCCGGATGCGCGGGGCCGGGCGGCGCCGATTCGGGCGATGGATCTGGATAGGTAATGACCGGGCTCGGCGCATTCGGCTGCGGATCCTTGACCGACCAGCCCGCGATCTGGCTCTCGTCCTCGGACTGGGGCGTCGTCGGCGTGCCGCCGCCCGCGGCGATCAGCGCGCCGCCGGTGACGTATGCCCCTGCCCTGGTGACCCGTGCCACGCCGCTCGCGACGCGGTATGCGGCATCACCCGCGTGATCGCCCACATCCCCGGCGTCTGCGTCGCTGGGCAGGTCACGCGTCATACACACTCCGCTCTCAGGTGTTCGGCAATCGCACCGAACGGGTCTAGCCGTCTCGCTGTATATCCACGAACACTTATCACCTTAATTTCCGGACGACCGGCCTGTCACATCATCCAGGCGCGGCCGAATCGGATCATGGTGTGCCATACCAGCGTGCCAGCGCGAGGTTCGCTACGAAAGCCCCGAGATCAACCGGCAGGTGAATATCCGCCAATGCCGTGTCACTTCCCCTTCGGCTTGTCCGAGGCCGAGTCGCTGGACAGGGCGGCGACAAACGCCTCCTGCGGGACCTCCACCCGGCCGATCGTCTTCATCCGCTTCTTGCCCTCCTTCTGCTTCTCCAGCAGCTTGCGCTTGCGGCTGATGTCACCGCCGTAGCACTTGGCGAGCACGTCCTTGCGGATCGCCCGGATGTTCTCGCGGGCGATGACCTTCGCGCCGATCGCGGCCTGGATCGGCACCTCGAACTGCTGGCGCGGGATGAGCTCGCGCAGCTTGGTCGTCATCTTGTGGCCGTATGCCTGGGCGGCGTCGCGGTGCACGATCGCGGAGAACGCGTCCACGGCCTCGCCCTGCAGCAGGATGTCGACCTTCACCAGATCGGCCTCCTGCTCGCCGGACTCCTCGTAGTCGAGGCTGGCGTAGCCGCGGGTGCGCGATTTGAGCAGGTCGAAGAAGTCGAAGATGATCTCCGCCATCGGCAGCGTATAGCGCATTTCGACGCGGGTCTCCGACAGGTAGTCGATGCCGCCGAGCTCACCGCGGCGTGACTGGCACAGCTCCATGATCGACCCGATGAACTCGCTCGGCGAAATGATCGTGCACTTGACCACGGGCTCGAAGATCTTGCGCAGCTTGCCTTCCGGCCAGTACGAGGGGTTGGTGACGACGTGTTCGGTGCCGTCCTCCATCTCCACCCGGTAGACGACGTTGGGCGCGGTGGAGATCAGGTCCAGGTCGAACTCGCGCTGCAGGCGTTCGCGGGTGATCTCCATATGCAGCAGCCCCAAAAAGCCACAGCGGAAGCCGAAGCCGAGGGCCACCGAGGTTTCCGGGGTGTAGGTGAGCGCGGCGTCGTTGAGTTGCAACTTGTCCAGCGCGTCGCGGAGGTCCGGGTAGTCCGAGCCGTCGACCGGGTACAGGCCCGAATAGACCATCGGGCGCGGTTCGCGGTAGCCGGTGAGCGCCTCGGTGGCGCCGTCGCGGACGGAGGTGACGGTATCGCCGACCTTCGACTGCCGCACATCCTTCACGCCGGTGATGAGATAGCCCACCTCGCCGACGCCCAGCCCCTGCGTGGGCTTGGGCTCCGGGGAGACGATGCCGATCTCCAGCAGTTCGTGCGTGGCGCCGGTGGACATCATCTTGATCTTCTGGCGCGGGGAGAGCTTGCCGTCCACCACGCGGACATAGGTGACCACGCCGCGGTATGTGTCGTACACCGAGTCGAAGATCATCGCGCGGGCCGGGGCGTCGCCCTGGCCCTGCGGCGCCGGGATCTGCTCGATCACCGCATTCAGCAGCTCCGTCACGCCGACACCGGTCTTCCCGGAGACTCGCAGCACGTCCCCGGGCTCGCACCCGACGATATGGGCGATCTCGGCGGCGTACCGGTCCGGATCCGCGGCCGGCAGGTCGATCTTGTTGAGCACCGGGATGACCGTCAGGTCCTTGTCCAGCGCCAGGTAGAGGTTGGCGAGGGTCTGCGCCTCGATACCCTGCGCGGCGTCAACCAGCAGGACCGCGCCCTCGCACGCCTCGAGCGCGCGGGACACCTCATAGGTGAAGTCGACGTGGCCGGGGGTATCGATCAGATGCAGTACATAGTCGGTGCCATCAACCTGCCAGGGCAGCCGCACATTCTGTGCCTTGATGGTGATACCGCGCTCGCGCTCGATATCCATCCGGTCCAGATACTGGGCGCGCATCGCCCGCTCCTCGACCACACCGGTCAGCTGCAGCATCCGATCGGCCAGAGTCGACTTGCCGTGATCGATATGGGCGATGATGCAGAAGTTCCGGATCTTGGCGGGATCGGTGAACGTCGTATCGGCGAAGCTGCTGGCCACTCCACTCCTCTGATGATTGATGAATTGTGCCTCATCGTCCCATGCACTCTCGACACATCCACTGGCCGGTCCCGGCAGCACCTAGGGTCGTCGAGACGCCGACGGTCTAGCGGCCCCGAACCACGATTCCGCAGTCAGTGCCCGACACGCACGGCCGAAACGGTCCACCGCGCCTGTTCCAGGTGCGGCCGCAGCAGATTGCAGTGGGGAGGTTGACCGGTGGTGGACTGCCCGCGGTGTGATGGACGACACTCGGAACGTGACGAACAACTTCACTTACACGGCCCAGCCGGCCCGCGTGGTGTTCGGCGCGGGTACCCGCGCCGCGGTCGCCGATGAGGTGGACCGCCTCGGTGGCACCCGCGTGCTGCTGCTGTCGAGCCGGCCACTGACCGGCGCTGCTGCGGCGGTGCCCGGCGCGCTGCAGTCGCGACTGGTCGCCGAATTCGACGGCGCCACCATGCACACGCCGGTGGAGGTGACCGAGAAGGCGCTGCAGGTGCTGCGCGAGCATCGGGCCGACTGCCTGGTCGCCGTCGGCGGCGGATCCGCCACCGGGCTGGCCAAGGCGCTGGCCGCGCGCACCGATCTGCCCCAGATCATCCTGCCCACCACCTATGCCGGGTCGGAGGTGACGCCCGTGCTCGGCGAGACCTCCGACGGCCGCAAAGCCACCCGCTCGGCGCCGGGCATCCTGCCCGAGACGGTGATCTACGACGTGGATCTCACGCTGGACCTGCCGGTGGACATCAGCGTGTGCAGTGCGATCAACGCACTGGCCCACGCGGTGGAGGCGCTGTATTCACCGCAGGCCAATCCGGTCGTCGATCAGCTGGCCCTGGACGCGATCGCCCGTATCGGCCGCTCCGTGGCGCGGCTGGCAGCCGACCCGCACGACGCCGCGGTGCGCGCGGACCTGCTGCAGGCGGCCTGGCTGGCGGGCACCTGCCTGGGCGCGGTGGGCATGGGGCTGCATCACAAGCTGTGCCATGCGCTCGGCGGGGCGCTGGACCTGCCGCACGCGCAAACCCACACCGTGGTGCTGCCGCACGCGATGGCCTACAACGCACCGGCCGCGCCGGAGACGATGGACCGCATCGCCGCGGCGCTCGGCGTCTCCGACGCACCCGCCGGGGTATTCGATCTGATCGTGCGTTCCGGCGGGCCGACCTCGCTGCGGCAACTCGGCATGTCCGGCAACGACATTGCGCGGATCGCCGAACAGGCCGCCGCGACGCCGTACCCGAATCCCCGCGAGGTCACCGCCCCCGGCGTCGAGCGGCTGCTGCGCGCCGCCTGGGCGGGCGAACGCCCCGACGCCGCGGCCCGCGCCGCGCCTGACCTGTCCTGGCTGACCGATCAGGTCGTCTCGAGCTTCTCCGAGACACCGAATCAACGGCTGCGGCAACTGCTTTCGGACCTCGTCCGGCACGCCCACCACTACGTCGCCGCGAACGACATAACACAGGAGGAATGGCAGTACGCCATCGACTTCCTCACCCGCACCGGGCAGAAGTCCGACACCAAACGCCAGGAGTTCGTGCTGCTGTCGGACACCCTGGGCATCTCGAGCGCCGTCGATGTGCTGACCAACTCCCGCACGCCGGACACCACCGCCTCGGCGGTGCTCGGCCCCTTCTATGTGGCGGGACCGCCCGTGCGCGAACAGGGTTCCGACATCTCCGAAGGGCTGCCGGGCACCCCGCTGTGGGTGGACGTGCTGGTGACGGACGTCGGGGGCACACCGATTGCCGATGCGGTGGTCGATGTGTGGCAGGCCGATGACGATGGCTTCTACGATCTGCAGCTGCCCGACCTGGACGGCCCGGTGCTGCGGGCCCGATTCCACACGGATGAACAAGGGCGGCTGCGGTTCTGGACGATCCTGCCCTCGGCCTACCCCATCCCGGTGGACGGCCCGGTCGGAGAGATGATCTCCGCGACCGGCCGGCACCCCTGGCGGGCACCGCATCTGCACTTCCTCATCGCCAAACCCGGTTTCCGGCAACTGATCACACAGCTGTTCGTCGCCGGTGGGCCGTACCTGTCGCCCTCGGAGACCGCCGCCGGGCGCGGGGACACGGTCTTCGGCGTCAAGGACGACCTGATCGTCGACTTCCCGGCCCAGCAGGGCCCGGCGCCCGACGGGCGGTCTGCGGAAAACGGCTGGCGGCGACTCGATTTCACCTTCCACATCACCGAGAATTGAGGCGCGCAATGTCCGAATCGGTACCAGGCGTAATCAGTGGCGAAGCGCTGCTGTGTTGCCGTCACGCGGCTCGGTCGGTGGTGGTTGCGAGGATTGGCGACTCGAGCAGCCGCCAGGAGATCGCGGCCGCGGTGAGGCCGAGGACCGCAACCAGGACCGGCATAGATGTACAAGCCGACGTGACTGCCGTGGGGCTGTATCAGCCGTCCGACCAGATAGGCGATCGAACAACGGCCGCCCCGAGATTCGACCACCCTCGCCCAGTTCGCCGCACCGTAGTGCGCATCTGCCGCACCAATCAACGCCCGCTCGAGGCGCTCTGACCAGGTCGGCTCGTCGGCGTTTCGATGGCCGTACTGTGGCACCGTGAGGTACTTCAATACGGCCGGGCCGTGCACTCCGACGCGGCACTACATGCTGTCCGCGCAGGAGCGGTTGCCCGATGCCCGGCGTTATATCGACCGTGGCCAGTACCTCACCGTGCACGCGCCCCGCCAGACCGGCAAGACCACCAGTCTCGCGGCGCTGGCCTGGCAACTCACCGCCGAGGGCGAGTATCTGGCGTTGCATTTCAGCTGCGAGCAGGCCGAGCCGTTCGGTGACGACTTCGAGGGCGCCGAGCGGTTGGTCCTGGACCTGCTGCGCGGGGCCGCCACGCAAGCCGGACTGCCACCGGAGTTGTTGCCGCCGGATCCCTGGCCGGAGTCCGCGGTGGGTGACCGCCTTCGGGCAGGGTTGACCGCCTGGGTTGCCAAATGCCCGCGTCCGCTGGTGTTGTTCTTCGATGAGATCGATGCGCTGCGCGGCGAGAGCCTGCGCAGCGTGCTGCGGCAATTGCGCGGCGGCTACACCACCAACCGGGACGGATTCGTTCACTCGGTGGTGCTGTGCGGGCTGCGGGATGTGCGCGACTACAAGGCCGCCTCGGGCGGCGACCCGAACCGGCTCGGCAGCGCCAGCCCGTTCAACATCAAAGTCGAGTCGCTGCGGATCGGTGATTTCACCAGCGCCGAGGTCGCCGAGCTCTATGGTCAGCACACCGCCGATACCGGACAGGAATTCACCGCCGATGCCGTCGAGCGGGTGTTCTGCTATACGCAGGGCCAGCCGTGGCTCGTCAACGCGCTCGCCGCCGAGATCATCGACAACATGCGGATCGAACCACCGATTCCTATCGCTGTCGACCACGTCGACACGGCGAAGGAACGTCTCATCCTGGCCCGCGCCACGCATTTGGACTCACTGATCAGCAAACTGCACGAGCCGCGGGTGAAACGGATCATCGAACCGTTGATCGCCGGTATCCAACCGACGATCGATCCGACCTTCAACGACGATGTTGCCTACGTAGCCGACCTCGGACTGATTGCGCCAGGGAATCCGATTCGGGTTGCCAACCCGATATATAAGGAAGTCATCGTCCGAGTCCTCGGTAGCGGCTTCGAGAAAGTCATCGTCGCCAAGCCTCGCAGCTTCACGCTGCCCGACGGACGCCTGGACTTCCCGCGGCTGCTGACCGAGTTCGCCGCGTTCTGGAAGGAGAACGGCGAGTTCATGACCGGCAACGCGGGCTACCGCGAAGCCGCGCCACAGCTGATCATGATGGCGTTCCTGCATCGCATCGTGAACGGCGGCGGCTATATCGACCGGGAATACGGTGTCGGGCGTGGACGGATCGACCTGCTCATTCGTCAGCCGTACACCGCCGCGGACGGCACCAGATCGTGGCAACGCGAGGCCCTCGAGTTGAAGGTCCGGCGCACCGGCAAACCCGACCCACTGGTGGAGGGGCTCGCACAGCTCGACGCCTACCTCGATCGACTCGAACTCGATACCGGCGTCCTGGTGATCTTCGATACCCGCCCGGACGCGGCACCGATCACCGACCGCACCGCGTTTTCCGACGTGCGAACAGTGTCAGGCCGCACCGTCACGTTGCTGCGCGCCTGATCGATAACGCAGCTCACCCGGCCTCCCGCTACATTCTGTCGATGGATTTGGGCTGTTGAGCCGCCAGAATGCAGAGTGAGGCCGGGCTGCAGCATCCGGAGCCCACCGCGAATCCGACACTCACGGTCACGGTCAGGCGAGGGTGACGGGTAACCGTTCGAGGCGGCGGAAAAATATCTGGCGACGCCAGGTCAGGGAGCCCGGGTCGGCGGCGAGGGCGATGTCGGGATATCGAGCGAGTAAGCGGGCCACAGCGATTCGGGCCTCGGTGCGGGCCAGTTGGGCGCCGAGGCAGGTGTGGATGCCGTGGCCGAAGGGCAGGGATCGGCGGGGGCTGCGGGTGCTGTCGAAGATGTGGGGGCATTCGGTGACCGCGGGGTCGTGGTTGGCGGCCAGCAGGGAGATCAGGATCCATTCGCCGGGCTCTATGCGCTGGCCGCCCAGGGTGATCGGTTCGGTGGTGATGCGCAGCGTCGCCACGAGCTGCGGTGGGTGGAGGCGAAGTGTTTCCTCGATCACCGCTTCCAGGGCTGCCGGGTCGGCGCGAACCCGATCCAGCTCGCCGGGGTTGGTGAGCAGGTTCAGGAAGGTGCTGAGGATCAGGCTGGTGGTGGTCTCGTGCCCGGCGATCAGCACCAACGCGGCGGTGGAGACGGTCTCCCGCAGACTCAGGCCACCGCGGCGGTACCCGGCGGCGAGCGCTCCCAACACATCGTCTCGGGACACAACGGCGCGCAGTGCCAGCTGCGGAAGGATAAGACGGGCGAATGTCATTGCGCCGCTGCGCAGCTCGTCACCGCTGGAACACAGGACATCGCCGATCAATGTCGAGCCCCGGCTGATGGCGTCCGCGTGCTTACTCGGAATACCGAGGATCTCGGCTATGATTCGCACCGGCATCGGCACGGCATAGGTAGTGAGCAGGTCAACAGGCCGGGTGGGATCCATTCGGTCGATCAGATCGTCGGCGACAGTGGTCATGCGGGGTGCACGCTCTCGAACCGCCCGGGGCGTAAACGGTTCGGCGGCAACGCGACGCAGCCGCTCATGATCGGGCTCCTCGATCCCGAGCATATGCGTCATCATGTACGAGTTGGCGCCCTGCTTGATCCGCTCCAGCATGCCCGCCGGACCGGCATCGTGGATATTCGATGCGTTCATGGTCTCCGGCGTCTTGATGATCGACGGCTCGGTGAACACCTCCCGCGCCATCGCATACCCGGTGATCAGCCAGCCCGAAACACCATGCGGTGCAGTGAATCTGTGAATCGGCCCCTGCTCGGCGAGAGTGCGAACATACTCACCGGGCGAGGAGAAATAGTCGTCATCGAACGTCACGTGCTGGACTTCCCACCGAGTCGTCACCCGACCTGTTCTACCACCTCCCGCGATCATGCGTGAGCCGAGGACGTGGCGGGCCACACCTCGCTACCAGAATCATCGTGCCGGTGCTGAGGCCGTCCCCTCCACGGCTTCAGCACTGGGCGTCAACGATCTTCAGGTCCGGTCGCTGAGGGGCGTCGTCGCCAACGGCACGCGATGATCTCCACGAGGCCAGGAGGATCGTGGCAGCATGGGCACGGGCTGCGGTCACCACCGGGTGCAGGTGCATGCGGATACGCCCTCATGTCGACGACGAAAACCGTCGTGGGGGCATGGAATTCGATCATCTGTCCGCTTTCACGTCGAATAAACCCTCCTGGCCGACAGGAATGTCAGCCGTCGAGGGCTTCGGACGCATCAAGCGGCGATACGATCGTCACCGACAGGACCCCGTTCCCCCCAGCTCGGCTGGAACGGGTGCGCTATCGGCTGACTCTAATCCCGGGTTGCACGAGCTGCAACGGCGGCAAGACGGTGTCGCCGTCGTCGCGCCGACGGCGACTGCTCTATCCATCAGCGAGATCCGTGCCTCAGTCGGCGCCCGGCTCCGCCCGCCGGACAGTGATCAACGAGGCGGTCGTGAACTCATCGAGGGCGATGCGGGCGGCGCGAACGTAGACGACGACCCACGATTCATCGAGCCCCCGCACTCGCACGAGGCCAGTGGTGATGCCGTCGTCACCCAATCCCCGGCACAAAGCCCGCGCCGCGCCGATATCGTCCGGATGCAGCGCAGGTTCGGGTTGTCCTGCCAGGGCCTGCCAGGCGACGCCGGGCATCGGAAGCCCTTGCCACTGCAGGAGATGCAAGGTCCTGGGATTGATGATCGCACGGTATTCGCCGGACGCCACAGACGCCTCCAGCACCCGATCGGCAAGGGTTGTCTGCGGTGGCGCGGCGAGGACCTCAGATGCTGGGCCGACGTCGTACGTGATGCCGCGGATGAGCATGCGGGTCCTGCCGCCGGCGTCCGGTTCCCCCACGATCCGGCACGAATAGTGCAGGGCGCGGCGCTCGCCGTCGGGGCGGCGGACCGCCGCCCACTGCGACTGCGTCTCGACCCCGTGCTCGGCACGCACGAGCCTGGCCAACGCCGTGCTCAGATCATCGCGATTGACCGTGAACGGTGCGGAGAACACATTCGCAATCGAATGCCAGCGCATGCCCGGCCACTGCTCCGGCGGAATCCCGAGCAGGGCCAGCACTTCGTCGCTGCGAGTATCGATGCTGCGAGCGATATCGAACACCCAGGCACCCGCAGGATCGCGCTGCGGCAGTGGTTCTCCCGACGGACCCGACCACACGATGACCCCATGCAGCCGGGTCGGTGAAACCAGTATCGGCACAACGACCGTACGACGGCTGCCATCCGCCGACATCCGGTCGACCTGCCGGAAGGTCGCCGCGGCGTCGGTGATCGCGGCATCGACCTCCTGCAGCGTGCGCCGGTTGCTCACCACCCGGTCCAACTCGACGAACCGCTTCACCGCCCGGCCCAGGTAGATCACCGATGGCTTACGCCCCCCGAACGTTTCGAGCATCAGCCACTTCGTAGCCACAGGGCTTCCCCCTTGTCCAGTCACCTACCGAGCGGCGATCATGCCAGTTCCGCAACGGCTTTGATGATCCGATCGTAATGCGGGCCCGCGATGCGGGCCGCGAGGTCCGCCAGCCGGGCATCCGCGCCGATCAGCACGCGTGCACGACCCGACTCAATGCCCGCCAGGATGATCCGCGCTGCCTCGTCGGCGTCGGTTCTGGCAACCCTGTTTTCGAACTGGTCGATCGCCTCGGTTCGATTCACGTCGGGCGCGAACAGCGCCGCGCGTGCGATCGGCGTCCGGATCCCGCCCGGATGCACACAGGTGACGGCCACATTCGTGCCTGCCAGCTCGGCGCGCAAGCTTTCGGTGAACCCCCGGATCGCGAATTTGCTTGCGCTGTATGGGGCGTTCCCCGCGGCGCCGACGAGCCCCACCGCCGACGACATCACCGCGATCCGTGCCAGCCGGTCGGCGGCGAGCAGGTGAGGCAGAAAAGCCTTGACCGCGTGGACAATCCCCAAGTAGTTCACGCGCATCACGGTGTCGAAGTCCGTGATCGACGTGGATGCGACGCTGCCGAAATGCAGGATCCCGGCGCAGGCCACCAGCACATCTACGCGGCCGAAACGATCTATGACACCATCGGCGAATCGCATCGTCGCCTCGGGGTCGCGCACGTCGAGCGCGAACGCCTCGACCGAATCACTTCCGCCACAGAGCTTCTGCGTCTCGCGGGCGCTCGCCGCATCCAAGTCGGCCAGCGCCACCTGTGCGCCGCGGCGGCACAGCTCCAGCGCCAATTCCCGGCCGATTCCCGACCCTGCACCGGTCACGGCCACCACCCGGTCCCGGAAAAAGTCCGGCGGTGTGCCGATCTCCCGCCCGAGACGTCTCCTGACCGAGCCAACCCAACGAGTGCTCACACCGAGCAGCCTACGGGTCCTGTCGCCACGTCGACTCCCGACCTGGAATCGGTTGGGAGACATCCTGGTCGGCGAGATGTCCGCAGCATCGACCACGCTGCGAGGAAATGTCACATGTCGGTCGGCGACTCCGGCACCGGCTCGGTCGCCGCGGTCCAGCGGTGCTCGATGCGGCCGAACCTCCACACCGCGACCGCGGCGATCCAGACCACCACGAACATCCCGGCGATGGTGAAACCGGCCTTGTTGATGTCGAAGTTGTCCATGAAATCCCAGAAGCCGCCAGAGAAATGTAGTTCCTGGGTGAGCACCTGGCACAGTTCGATGGTGCCGATGAGGAAGGCCGCGAGGATCGACACTCCGGTCACGACCAGGTTGTAGTACACCTTGCGGACCGGCTTGGCGAAGGCCCAGCCGTAGGCGACGTTCATGAAGCAGCCGTCGATCGTGTCGAACAGCGTCATGCCACCGGCGAACAGCAGTGGCAGCGCCAGCACCGCGTACCACGGCAGGCCCTGGGTGGCCGCGGCGGCGGTCGCGGCGAGCAGCAGCACCTCGGTGGCGGTGTCGAAGCCGATGCCGAACAGCACCCCGACGAAGAACATCTGCCAGGTCTTGGTGATCGACTTCATCAGCCGGCCGAAGAACCGGTACATCATGCCGCGGGACTGCAGCTGCTTTTCCAGTTCGGCCTCGTCGTACAGGCCGCGCCGCATGGACCGGAACACCTTGACGATGCCCGCGAGCACGACCAGGTTCAGCACCGCGATCAGATAGAGGAACAGTGCCGCGGCCCCGGTCCCGAACGCGCCGCCGATGGTCTCGTAGGTGGAGTTCGGGTCGACCAACGCGCCGTAGACGGCCTTGGTCGCCACCACGATGCCCGCGCCGACCGCGACCAGGATCGATGAATGCCCGAGGGCGAAGAAGAAGCCCGTCGCCAGCGGACGTCTACCCTCGGACATCAGCTTGCGGGTGACGTTGTCGATGGCCGAAATATGGTCGGCGTCGAAAGCGTGCCGGGCCCCCAGGGTCCACGCGGTGAACGCCACGCCCAGCCCGATGCCCAACCCGTTGTATTTGAAGTGGTGAGGCATGATCGCCAGGACGAAGATGCCCCATCCCGCGACGTTCAACGCCAGAATGATCGCCGTCATCCCGGTCAGCCGGAATCGCTCGCCCCGATTCAGGCTGTCGCGCAGCGCGGTCAGTCGCGCCATTGTCGTTGTCACTATTCATCCTCCGATTCAGCAGGAGGATGTCGAGAGTTCTACCGGGCCCACCCGATGCGGCCCACACGAACGCCCTTCATCCGAGGACTGTGCCACGACGGGATTCAGGCGACCGGACTCGTCCCCTGTGCAGGGGATCGACCGTTGCGGGACAGTGCCGGGCTCACACCGGACTTCGCTGAAACCTCATCGGCCGCGGGACAGGCCCGCGGCACAAGCGAAGATACCAGCGGGTCGAGCGCGCGGTCGGCCCGCGTACCTGCGGCGCAGCCAGGGGAAGCAGGACTACTTCGCCCCCGGTCCTCGACCGCCGCTCGTCCCGGTCGACGCGGCATTCGGCAGGCTCGCACGAGATTTTTCGCACGATACGTGCGGGTAACCCCCTACCGTGGTGTACCGCCGTGTAGAAGAGGAGCAGACTACGCGGGAAACGGTAGTCGTCAACGCCCCTGCCCGATCGGGCCAGTGAGTGGAAGGAGCCGGCGGAGTTGTTCAGCCGCATCGCCATCGTGAACCGTGGAGAGGCCGCTGTGCGCCTCATCCATGCCGTCCGAGACCTGGCCGCGGAGACCGGGCTACCCATCGAGACCGTCGCTCTGCATACCGACGTCGACCGGAACGCGACCTTCGTGCGCGAGGCCGATATCGCCTATGACCTCGGTCCCGCATCCGCGCGCCCCTATCTGGATCTGAAGGCCCTGGAGAAGGCCCTGGTCACGACCAAGGCCGACGCCGCCTGGGTCGGTTGGGGTTTCGTCGCGGAAGATCCCGCCTTCGCCGAGCTGTGCGAGCAGATCGGTGTCACCTTCATCGGTCCGAGCGCCGAAGCCATGCGCAAGCTCGGCGACAAGATCGGCGCGAAGCTGATCGCCGAGGAGGTCGGCGTCCCCGTCGCACCGTGGAGCCGCGGCGGTGTCGACACCGTGGAGGCCGCCAAGGAGGCCGCCGCGCAGATCGGCTACCCGCTGATGCTGAAGGCGACCGCCGGCGGCGGCGGACGCGGCATCCGGATGGTCGCGAACGACGCCGACCTTGTCGAGGCCTACGAGCGCACCCGCCAGGAGGCCGCGCGCGCCTTCGGCAGCGGCGTGGTCTTCCTGGAACGGCTGGTCACCGGCGCCCGCCACGTCGAGGTACAGGTGATCGCCGACGGGCAGGGCACCGCGTGGGCGCTGGGCGTGCGCGACTGCTCGGTGCAGCGGCGCAATCAGAAGGTCATCGAGGAGTCTTCCTCGCCGGTGCTGCCCCCGGAGCGGGTGGCCGAGCTCAAGGCGTCGGCGGAACGACTGGCCATCGCGGTCGGATACAGCGGCGCGGCGACCGTGGAATTCCTCTATCACCCCGGCGAGCAACTGCTGGCCTTCCTCGAGGTCAACACCCGCCTGCAGGTCGAGCACCCGATCACCGAGTCCACCACCGGATTCGACCTGGTCCGGGCGCAGCTGCTGGTGGCCTCGGGCGGCAAGCTCGAGGGCGAACCCCCGGCCGAGCGCGGCCATGCCATCGAGGCCCGGCTCAACGCCGAGGATCCCGACCGGGACTTCGCCCCCGCCCCGGGCCGCATCGCGCGGCTGGATCTGCCCGCAGGGCCGGGCATCCGCGTGGACACCGGCGTCAGCGAGGGCGACACGATCCCCGCCGACTTCGACTCGATGATCGCGAAAATCATTGCCTACGGTCGCAATCGCGACGAGGCGCTGGGACGGCTGCGGCGCGCGATGTCCGAGACCCGGGTGGTCATCGAGGGCGGCGCGACGAATAAGAGCTTCGTGCTGGACCTGCTCGATCAGCCCGAGGTGATCGACGCCAGCGCCGACACCGGCTGGATCGACCGCGTCCGCGCCGAGGGTCGCCTGATCTCGCATCGCCACTCCGCGATCGCGCTGGCCGCCGCGGCCATCGAGGCCTACGAGGAGGACGAGCGGGCCGAGCGGCACCGGCTGCTGTCCACCGCCTCGGGCGGCCGTCCCCAGGTCCAGCACGAGAGCGGCCGCCCGCACGATCTCAAACTGCGCGGCGTCGGCTACCGGGTGCGTGTGGCCCGGATCGGCGCGCACCGGTTCCGGATCGGCATCGAGGCCGGTGGCGAGATGCGCGCCGCCGATGTCGATCTCGACCGCTTCGATCGCCACACCGCCCAGGTCGTGGTCAACGGCATCCGGTATCGCGTGATCACCGGCACCCACGGGCCGGTCCACCTGGTCGATGTCGAGGGCGTGGCGCATCGGATCAGCCGCGACGAGGGCGGCGTCGTCCGCTCCCCCGCCCCCGCGCTGGTCGTGGCCACCCCGCTGGAGGTCGGCGCCGAGGTCGCGGCCGGCGCGCCGGTGCTGGTGCTGGAGAGCATGAAGATGGAAACGGTGCTGCGCGCGCCGTTCCGGGCCCGGCTCAAGGAATCCAACGTGTCCGTCGGCTCGCAGGTGGAGACCGGCGCGCCGCTGCTGCGCCTGGAGCCGCTCAGTGACGACGCGGATGAGGCCCAGGCCGAATCCGCCGCCGCGCCTGCCGAACTGGACCTGCCGGGCGAGCCCGCGCCGGTCCGTCCGCAGGAGGGCATGGCCCGCAGCCTGCAGGACCTGCGCAGCCTGCTGCTGGGCTTCGATGTCGACCCGCACGACGACAGCCGTTTGGTCGAGAACTACCTGGCCGTGCGCCGGGCGGCCATCGCGGACAATCGCCGCCCCCTCGCCGAGGAGATCGACCTCGTGCAGGTGTTCGCCGACCTCGCCGAATTGAGCCACAACCGCTCGTGGGACGAGGACGGTGGCCTCGGGCACCGCCATGTGCACAGTGCCCGTGAGTATTTCCACACCTATCTGCAGAGCCTGGACGTCGAGCGGGCCGGGCTGCCGGAGGCGTATCGGGCCAAGCTCGCCACGGCCCTGGGGTACTACGGCGTCACCGAGCTGGACCGCTCCCCCGATCTCGAGGCCGCGGTCTTCCGGATCTTCCTGGCCCAGCAGCGTCCGGCGGACACCGTCACGATCGTCACGACGCTGCTGCGCGAGTGGCTGCGCGAGCCGGTCCCGGACCGGGCGCTGCGCGAACCGGTCGGGCTGGCGCTGGAGCGGCTGGTGACCGCGACGCAGGTGCGTTTCCCGGTGATCGCCGACCTCGCGCGCGGCGTGGTGTACGCCTGGTACGGCCAGCCGCTGCTGCGGCGCAACCGCGCCCGCGTGTACACCAACGTCCGCAAGAACCTGACTCATCTGGATGCGCATCCGGGCACGACGGACCGCGGCGAGCGCATCGCCCAGATGGTGCGCAGCACAGAGCCTTTGGTGCGGCTGCTGGGCCAGCGCCTGGTGCGCGGCTTCGGAGACAACACGGTCATGCTCGAGGTGCTCACCCGCCGCTATTACGGCAACAAGGGGCTGACCGGCGTCCGCACCGAGGACGTCGGCGGCTGCACCTTCGTGGTCGCCGAGCGCCGGGGCCTGACCCTGGTGTCCGCCGCGGTGCGTTTCGACGCCCTGGACACCGCGCTGCGCGGGCTCACCGAGCTGGCGAGCGGCGCCGCGTCGATCGAGGCCGACATCTACCTGAGCTGGGAGGGTCAGCCCGCCGACTTCGACGCGATGGCCGCGGCCCTGCAGGAGGTGCTGAGCACCCAGCAGCTGCCGAATCAGGTGCACCGGATCACCACCACCGTCGCCGGCAGCGGCGGCGCGGTGATGCACCACCACTTCACCTTCCGCCCGACCGCCACCGGGATGACCGAGGAGCGGCTGATCCGGGGCCTGCACCCGTACATCGCGGAACGGATGCAGCTCAAGCGGCTGCGCAAGTTCGACCTCACCCGATTGCCGTCCTCGGACGACGAGGAGGTGTATCTGTTCCGGTGCGTGGCAAAGGAAAACCCGTCGGATGAGCGGTTGATCGCGTTCGCACAGGTGCGAGACCTGACCGCGCTGCGCGAGCACGACGGCCGGCTGCTGGCGCTGCCGACGGCGGAAAATACCATCGCCACCTGCCTGGACTCGCTGCGCCGGGCCCAGTCGCGGCGCGGGTCGGCCAAGCGCTTCAACACCAACCGCATCATCATGTACATCTGGCCGGAGATCGACCTCACCCCGGCCGAATTCGAGGCGATCGTCGAGCGCGTGGAGCCCACGACCGCGGGCGCCGGGCTCGAGGAGATCCTGATCATCGCCCGCCAGCGCGACCGGGAGACCGGCGAGCTGGTCAAGGTCGCCCTGCACATCGGTTTCGACGCCACCGGTGGCACCCGGGTGAGCATCGGCGACCGGACCGACGAGCCGGTCGAGCCGCTGGACGAGTACCGGCAGAAGGTGTTGCGTGCGAGCAGCCGCGGCACCGTGTACCCCTACGAGCTGACCGGTCTGCTCGGTGATTTCACCGAATACGACCTGGACGCCGAGCACGCCCTGGTGCCCGTCGACCGGCCCAAGGGGCGCAACTCCGCGGCGATCGTCGCGGGCGTGGTCACCACCCCGACCGAGCAGTACCCCGAGGGCATCACCCGGGTGGCACTGCTCGGTGATCCGACGAAATCGCTTGGCGCACTGTCGGAACCGGAGTGCCGGCGGGTGATCGCCGCGCTGGATCTGGCCGAGCGGATGCAGGTGCCGCTGGAGTGGTTCTCGCTGTCCTCGGGCGCGCGGATCTCCATGACATCGGGCACCGAGAACATGGACTGGGTCGCGGCGGCGCTCAAGCGGATCGTCGAATTCACCCAGGACGGCGGCGAGATCAATATCGTCGTCACGGGCATCAACGTTGGCGCGCAACCGTATTGGAACGCCGAGGCGACGATGCTCATGCACACCAAGGGCATTCTGGTGATGACGCCGGACTCGGCGCTGGTGCTGACAGGCAAGCAGGCCCTGGACTTCTCCGGCGGCGTGTCGGCCGAGGACAACTTCGGCATCGGCGGCTACGACCGCGTGATGGGCCCCAACGGGCAGGGTCAGTACTGGGCGCCGGATCTGACCGGCGCCCGGGATGTGCTGATGTCGCACTACGACCACACCTACATCGCACCGGGTGAATCCGGGCCGCGGCGCTCGCAGACCGGCGATCCACTCGATCGCGACGTCTCCGATTTCCCGCATGTGATCGAGGACAGCGACTTCGCCACGGTCGGGGAGATCTTCTCCGCGAAGCACAATCCGGATCGCAAGAAGCCCTTCGATATCCGGACCGTGATGCGGGCGCTGGCCGACCAGGACCATCCGGTGCTGGAGCGCTGGGCGGGTATGGCCGACGCCGAAACCGCCGTGGTGCAGGATGTCCGGCTCGGCGGTATCCCGGTGTGCCTGCTGGGCATCGAGTCTCGCGGTGTGACACGGCGCGGCTTCCCGTCCACCGACGGGCCCGACACCTACACCGCGGGCACGCTGTTCCCGCAGTCGTCGAAGAAGGCCGCGCGGGCGATCAACTCGGCCAGCAACAACCGGCCGCTGGTGGTGCTGGCGAACCTGTCGGGCTTCGACGGCTCGCCGGAGTCGATGCGCAAGCTGCAGCTGGAGTACGGCGCCGAAATCGGCCGCGCGATCGTCAACTTCCAGGGTCCCATCGTGTTCTGCGTCATCTCCCGGTACCACGGCGGCGCGTTCGTCGTGTTCTCCAAGGCGCTCAACCCGAATATGACGGTGCTCGCGCTCGAGGGCTCGTTCGCCTCGGTGCTCGGCGGAGCCCCCGCCGCGGCGGTGGTATTCGCCGGCGAGGTCACCGCCCGCACGGCGGCCGATCCGCGGGTGCGGGACCTCGAGCGCCGGGCGGGCAGCGCATCCGGCGCCGACCGTGCCGCGCTGACCGCGGAACTCGACGAGCTGCGGTCCTCGGTCCGCGCGGAGAAGCTCGGCGAGGTCGCCTCGGAGTTCGATGGCGTGCACAACATTCAGCGCGCCGTCAAGGTCGGTTCGGTCGATGCCATCATCCGCGCGACGGAGATGCGGCCGCGCATCATCGAGGCGATCGAGGCCGGGCTGCCCGGCTGATCATGGCGCTGTTCGCCGGGACTACGTGCCCGGCGAACAGCGCCATCGGGCCGATGGTTGTCATCATCTCGAGACAGCGTCCACCGTCATCCCGGCCCGCGGGTGGCGAATCCCGTCCCAGGTATTGCCCTACGGGCGCAGGGCGAGCAGTTGGTCCGTGTGACCGGGCAGCTCGGCGTCGGCCAGGCCGGAGATGATGTCGCGCATCGGCACCGGCCCCTCGACCAGGACGGCGTTGTGGGACAGCAATAGTGCGGGGATGGGCGTGTCGAGTTCGACCGCGCTCAGGGCTGGGCCGTCGAATGCGCACAGCGCCGCGGCGTGACGGTCGATACGGTCCCGCAGGCCCGCGCAACCGCCGGCGCGCTCGGCGATACGGTCCATGGTCCATCGGTCCTGGGAGAGGCGGTTGTCGTAGATCGGCTGCGTCCCCGCGGCAAGCGCCCAGGCCGTGGATAGGGTTGCGGCGCTGACTATCGCGACGTGCGCCAGGATCTGCTCGGCGTCCCATTCACCCTCGGGTGGGGTCCGCAGCGGACCATCGTGCTCGGCCAGCGTGGCCGCGGCGTCCAGGAAGGCATCGTATGCCTTGCGAAGTGCGGTGGTATCCATGATGTTTCCTCAGGCCTTTGCCTGCGACATCTCCCACGGCGCCTGCGGCAGGATGTCGCCGGTCTCGAGCAGCGACTTGAGGTTGGCCAGGACGGCGGGCCAGCCGTTCGAAATCCCCTGCAGCATCTCCCGATTGGGGAGTTTCTCGTGGGTTACCGTGAGCCGCACGATATCCCGGTGCGGCTCGACGAGGAAGGTGACGACCGAGGCCTCGCGGGCCGGTTGCACATCCGGGGTGTCCTCGAACGTGATCACCAGGCGGGTGGGCGGTTCGGCGGCGAGCACGGTACCGACGACGTCCACGGCCCCCGACCCGTCGGCGCGCCGATGCTCCCATGCCGAACCCGGTTGCCAGTCCGAGATATTCGCGTGGCCCCAATAGCGCGCGGTCAGGTCGGCATCGGTCAGCGCCTGCCACACCTGTTCGGCACTGGCGTGAATGTAGGTGACGTAGACATAATCCGGAACGGTGGTGGTTTCGGTGGCGGTCATGGCGGATACCTCTTCCTGGTTCTTGATGGTCTCTGCGTGGCTCTTGATGGCGCTGATCGCGGCGAGGCGGGGCCGGTCGAACCCCGCGATCCAGCGCTGGTCGAGCTCGTGGATCGGGGCCGGATTCAGATAGTGCAGCCGCTCGCGCCCGCGCCGCACGACGGTGACGAGATTGGCCCGCACGAGGATGTCGAGATGTTGCGTGGCCGACTGACGCGCCATCTCCAGGTGTTCGCACAGCTCCCGCAGCGTCTGGCCGTTCTGCTCGCGCAGCCGGTCCAGCAGTAGCCGCCGCGTCGGATCGGCCAGCGCCTTGAAAACCGCATCGATCTCGTATGCCTCGACATCCACCGCACAATCATGCAGGCATTTACCTGCCTATGTCAACACAGCCGGATGTGCGGCGACACAGACCGGCTGTTACGTTCGTTCGAGTGGCTACCGAATTGTCCGACCTGCCCTCGAATACCCCGGTCATCGTGGGGGTGGGCCAGTTCTCCGAACGCATCGACGATGCCGCCTATCGGGCGTTGTCGGCGGCGGATCTGGCTGCCGAGGCCGTGCGGGTCGCGGTGGCCGATACCGGCGCCGATGCCGCCCGGGTGCTCGCGGCCCTCGATACCTTCGCCGCGGTCCGGGCGTTCGACGATGCGCACCCGTTCGCCGTCGCCCCGCTGGGCGCGCCGGACAACGTCGCGCGGGCCGTCGCGGCGCGGGTCGGCGCCACGCCGCGCCACGCCGTACTGGGACCGACCGGCGGGCAAAGCCCGCAGCGCATGCTCACCGAGCTGTGCGGGGATATCGCCGACGGCCGCCGCGGCGCCGCGGTGCTGGTCGGCGCGGAGGCCATCTCGACCGTGCGGAGCAGCACGACCCGGCCCGCCGCCGAACGCCCCGATTTCAGCGAGCGGGTGCCCGGCTCGCTCGACGATCAGGGTTACGGCACCGAAGGCATGACCCCCGCCCAGGCCGTGATTCACCGCATGGCCGAGGCCGCGGTGTTCTATACGGTGTTCGAGAACGCCCGCCGGGCGCGGCTGGGGGCGACACGATCGCAGTACGCGCGGTCGATGGGCGCGCTGTTCGCCTCGTTCAGCGCGATCGCCGCCGGTAATCCGCACGCGGCCGCGCCCGTGGCACACGACGCCGCGGAGTTGATCGCGGTCGGGCAGCGAAACCGCCTGATCACCGACGCCTACCCCCGGCTGCTGGTGGCGCGGGATCAGGTGAACCAGGGCTCCGCGATCGTCGTCGTGTCGCTGGCGACCGCGCGGCGCCTGAGAATTCCCGCCTCCCGCATGGCCTTCCTGCACGGGCATGCGGATCTGACCGAACGCGACATGCTCGTCCGGCCTGATCTGAGCCGCAGCCCGGCGGCCGTCGCCGCGGTCCGGTGCGCGCTGGAGATGGCCGGTATCGGCATGGATGAGCTGTCGATGTTGGACCTCTACAGCTGTTTTCCGATCGCGGTCTTCAACATCTGCGACGGGCTTGGCCTGGATCCGCAGGATCCGCGCGGGCTCACCGTCACCGGCGGCCTGCCGTACTTCGGCGGGCCGGGCAACAACTATTCGGCCCACGCCATTGCCGAAATCGTTGCGCGCGTGCGTAATCGGCCTGGCACTCACGGTATGGTCGTCGCGAACGGCGGCCTGCTCAGCAAGCATTCGGCCGGTATCTACACCGGCACCCCCGTCGCGTGGCGCCGCGGCGATACGACCGCGGTGCAGGCCCGGCTCGACGCCGCACCGGCGGTGCCGGTCGCGTTCCATGCCGATGGCTGGGCGAGCATCGACAGCTACGCCGTGCGTTTCGAGCGGGACGGATCCCGCGTCGGCGTCGTGGTCGGCAGGCTCGACGACGGCCGCCGGTTCCTGGCCAACACCCTCGAGCACGACAACGAGTTGATAGACGCGCTGACCGGCGACGGTGAGCCGATCGGCGAGCGCGTCTTCGCCAGGTCCACCGATCGGGGCAACCGCGTCGCCTACAGCCGCGAGCGGATGGACGAATGCCTCGGCGCGCCGGTGACGACGTTCCGGGACACCTACGACCGGGTGCTGCTCACCCGATCGGAACACGTGCTCGAGGTGATGATCAACCGGCCGGAGGTCGGCAACGCGCTCGACGCGCAGGCCCACCGCGAACTCGACGAGATCTTCACCGCATTCGAGCACGACAGCGAACTGTGGGTCGCCATCCTCGGCGGCGGCGGCGAGGATGCCTTCTGCCTGGGCAGCGACCTGCGCGACGTCCTATCACCGTTGCAGTTGATGTCGTTGCCTCGCAGCGGATTCGGTGGCCTGTCGGCGCGTTCGATGAGCAAGCCCGTGATCGCGGCGGTGAACGGCCGCGCGGACGGCGGCGGGGTGGAACTGGCCCTGGCCTGCCAGCTCGTCGTCGCCGACGAGGCCGCGTCGTTTGCCCTGCCGGACACCGGAATCGGGCAACCGCCCGGTCCGGGGGTGCTGGTGCGCCTGCCCCGGATCGTGGGCCGGGCGCTGGCGCACGACATGATCGTCACCGGCCGCCGGATCGACGCGGCCGAGGCCGTGGCCGCCGGACTGGTTGCCCGCACGGCCCCGACCGGCAAGGCCGTGGCCGCGGCCCGGGATATGGCCGCCGACATCGTCGCCCGCTCGCCCGTGGCCATCCGCACCGCCCTGTCGTATCTGGCGCACACCGAACAGGCCGCCGATCCCGTTGCCGTCATAGCAAATCCGGCCGAATTACTGGATTCCCTTATCGCCCATCACGACCCGGCCGAGGGGTTGGCCGCCCTGCGGGAGCGCCGGGTGCCGCGCTGGCGCAACACCTAAGGCTCATGCGACGCCATCGAGTTTCGGTGGTTGCCACTTTCCTTGCACGGCTTCGGGTTTCGGTGCATAGAGCCGCAGGGTGAGGGAGAACTTGCCGACCGCGGGAATCGGGAGCCAGTTCCCGTGCGGCACAGTCGTGCCCGGGTCGGCGTGCTGCACGGCGATATCGACGCTGCCGTCGGGGTTCGCGGTCACGGGGACCTCGTGCCCGACGGCGTAGATCCCGGCGGGGTTGGGGATCAGGAAGCTGTCGGCGTCGTAGGCGGTGATCGACCAGAACGCATCGACCGGCGGGAGCTGACCGGCGGGGAAATGCAGCCGGAACCGGCGCGGCGCGCCGTTGTCGTCGGCGACGCCGTCGATGGTCGGATACAGCGCGTCCTGCGGCAGGTTGGCGCCGAGCCCGAAGTACGCGGTGTGGGCGCGCAGCGGGTAATCGGTGCCGTACGTGCCGACGTCGGTGGCGCAGATCCAGCCGTCGACGTCGCGGCTCTTGGGATCCTGGTAGTCGGCAATGCGCTGCTCGGCCGCGCGCACCGCGGCGGTCAGGACGGTCGCGGGGGCGGTCGGTGTGCCGCCCGGGGTCACGCCGATCGTGGCGAATCGGCGCATCGCCGGCTGATCGGCGGGCGCGGGCGGATCGACGCTCAGCAGCGCGCACAGCTTGCCGAAGAAGGCCGGGCCGTCCATCGAGGCGACCTGGCTCGACGGCGAGGCCGTGCGCTGGGTGCCATCGAGGGTGACTCCGGGGGTCGAGATCATCGGGTTGGACTGGTAGACGCTCAGCGGGACAAGTTTCAGCCGGGCCTGACATCGCGCGCACCGCGGCGATATCGGCCTGCCCGTTGACCTGAATCCGGCCGAGGATCCAGGCCGTATTCGTCGAGACCGGAAGCTGGGTCATCCCGTCCGGTACGGTGCCCTGCCACCCCGGTCCGGTGATCAGGTAGGTGAACGGCGGGGAGGGCCGGCCGGGGTGGATCTGGGGGCGCACGCTGCCGGGGTCGTGGGCGGTATTGGTCCAGGCGTCCGCGATCTGCATGAGCCAGTAGCGCCCGGCGTCGATCGCGGGCACCTGCAGCACCAGCGGCTCGGCCTCGAGGTCCAGCCACGCCTGCGAGTACCGGGTGTCCCGAGGCCATGATGCCGCGGGGGCATCAATCCATTCGGCATCGGTGTTGGACATGCATCATCGACCGGCCGTAACCTCGCCAGAGCGCGAAGCGATTCACGCGGATCGATTCCAACCGCCACCACCGATACCACTTAGGAGAAGGCGCTTCGTCTCCTCGTGAGCATAGGGGACACCCGCGCCGAGCATGCGATGACCGTGCCCACCGGAAACGCCCCACACTCCGTTGTTCCAGTCGTCACCGAGATGCGCGTGGTGCCCATCGCCGGGCACGACGGCATGCTGCTGAATCTGAGCGGGGCGCACGCGCCGTACTTCACCCGGAACCTGGTGATACTCACCGATTCCGACGGCAACACCGGTGTCGGCGAGGTCCCCGGCGGCGAGGCGATCCGGCGTACCCTCGAGGACTCGCGCCCGCTGGTGGTGGGCCGGCGGATCGGCGACTATCACGCGGTCCTGGCCGATATCCGGCGCACCTTCGGCGACCGGGATTCCGGTGGGCGCGGCGCACAGACCTTCGACCTGCGGATCACCATCCATGCGGTGACCGCGGTCGAATCGGCACTGCTGGATCTGCTCGGGCGGCATCTGGGCGTGCCGGTGGCTGCGCTGCTGGGTGAGGGTCAGCAGCGCAGCCAGGTCCGGGCATTGGGTTATCTGTTCTTCGTGGGCGATCGGAACCGCACCGATCTGGCCTACCGCGGGCCCGGCGACGAGGCCGCCGACGCTGATGATTGGCTGCGTCTGCGGCACGAGGAGGCGCTGACCCCCGAGGCGGTGGTGCGGCTGGCCGAGGCCGCGCACGCACGGTACGGCTTCGCCGATTTCAAACTCAAGGGCGGCGTGCTGGCCGCGGCGGACGAGGCGGCCGCTGTCCGCGCGCTGGCCGAGCGATTCCCGCAGGCCCGAATCACCCTGGACCCCAACGGCGGCTGGCTGCTTGCCGATGCCGTGCGCACCGCGCGCGAACTGCGCGACGTGCTGGCCTATGCGGAGGATCCGGTCGGCGCGGAGGGCACGCTGTCGGGCCGGGAGGTGATGGCCGAATTCAAGCGGGCCACCGGGCTGCCGACCGCGACCAATATGATCGCCACCGACTGGCGTGAGATGGGCCACGCCATCCGTGCCAATGCGGTGGACATTCCGCTCGCCGATCCGCACTTCTGGACGATGGCCGGTTCGGTGCGGGTGGCCCAGCTGTGCGACGCCTGGGGCCTGACCTGGGGTTCGCACTCCAACAACCACTTCGACGTCTCGCTGGCCATGTTCACCCAGGTGGCCGCCGCCGCACCCGGCGACATCACCGCCATCGATACGCACTGGATCTGGCAGGACGGCCAGCGCATCACCACCGAGCCGCTCACCATCAGCGACGGATTGCTCACCGTCCCCGACAAACCCGGCCTGGGTGTCGAGCTGGATCCCGCACGCGTGGACGCCGCACACGAGCTCTACCTGCGCGAGGGCCTGGACGCCCGCGACGACGCCCGCGCCATGCAGTACCTGATCCCCGACTGGAGTTTCGACAGCAAACGTCCCGCCCTGTGCCGCTGACCGGTCGCGCCGCGCAGGTCCGAGCGGGCGCGGCCGAGTGTGCGCTGTCGCACAAGGATGTTCAGCATCGCCGAGGTGGGCTTGGGGCGGTGTATCTCGCGGGATGAGCGGAGCCCGATCCGCGGTTATGCTCCGAATCATGGCCAGCACGTGGAGCTCTCTCGGCAAGCAATTGGGAACCATTGCCCGGGAGCAGGGGCCCAGGATCATGCGGATGCAGGCGCCCAAGCTGGTCGATCGGATGCAGCGCTCAGTCCGGTGGGACCGGGCATTGGGGCGGCGGCCTGTGGTCGCGGTGCGCCCGGCCGCGTCGGTCCCCGTGCCCACCCACGAGCGGGCCCGTCAGGTCGTGTACTGCCCGCAGCTGAACGGCCGCGCGGACCCGGGTGAAATCGTCTGGACCTGGGTGCCTTTCGAGGAGGACCCGAGCGAGGGCAAGGACCGCCCGGTGCTCGTGGTCGGTCGCGACGCCACCACCCTGCTGGGCCTGATGCTGTCCTCCAATCCGCGCCGTGCCCACGACCCTCACTGGGTCGAGATCGGCTCGGGCCCTTGGGACTACGAGGGCCGCCCCAGCTGGGTCCGCCTGGACCGCGTGCTGGACGTCCCCGAGGAGGGCATCCGCCGCGAGGGCGCCATCCTGCCCCGCCCAACCTTCGACCTCGTCGCCCACCGCCTCTGCCGCGAATACCACTGGCAGTGAGGCAGGTTCAGGAGACCAGCGGGCGGGAGCGGCCGAAGAGCAAGCCGTAGACCAGGGCACCCAGGGCGCCGCCGAGTAGGGGGAAGACCACGAAGACCCATACCTGGGCGAAGGCGCCGTCCTGGTATGGCGCCACGGCCAGGGAGCGGGCGGGATTGACCGAGGTGTTGTCGATCGGAATCGAGATCAGGTAGATGACGGCCAGGGTGATGCCGATGGACAGGCCCGCCAGCGGCATATCGGAGATCTGGTCGGTGGAGGCCAGCACCACGAAAACCAGCAGGCCGGTCAGGATTACCTCGACGGTGATGGTCGCGGCCAGGCCGTAGCCGTTGGCGGTCAAGGTGCCCAGCGGGCCGCTGACCTCGATCCGCGACGGGCTGTGCGCGCCCCAGCCATTGGCACCCAGGCCGTCCGCGGCCCGGTGATAGGACGGCAGATTCTTCGCGATCGCATAGATCACCGCGCCGCTGACGAAACCGCCGATCAGTTGCGCCACAACGTAATAGATCGCATGGACCACGGTGATGCGGCCGAGCAGCAGGTGCCCCACCGTCACGGCCGGGTTCACATGGCAGCCCGAGATCGGCCCGAGCGCATACACCAGGAACAGCAGCGTGAAGCCGAAGGCCAACGCCACACCCAGCTCGCCCACCTTATGCCCCGCGATCACCGCGGTGCCGACGCCACCGAGGACCAGCACGAACGTGCCCAGCCCCTCCGCGAACAGCTTGCGGCCCAGCGAGACGGGCTGCTGCTCGGCTACGGATTCGACGACTTCCTGCGCTGTGGGAGACATCTGCCACCTTCCCTTGCCGACGCACTGCGCCGCGGAGCATCCGAGGCCGAAGGCGTTGTACACCTGGGAAATAAGCACAATTGGTCCGATCCCGCCGAGACCAACCGCACCGAGCGGGCCGCGGTCGAGGCGCTCGCCGAGACGCTGACCGGAAGCGACAGACCGCTCGTCGTCGCCGCCGGCCTCTCGGGCCTGGTGCAAGGACGCCCCGCGGTCGAGGACGACCCCTCGCCCGCGGTCGGGCCCGGCGCACCGCGCGGGGGCAGCGAAAATCGCGCGCTCGAGTACGTCGGGAAGGACGTGCGGGTCGTCATCGCCCGCTTCGCGCCGTCGGTGCACGGCATCGGCGACCACGGCTTCATCGCCTCGGTCGCCGCGGCCGCCCGCCGCCACCGCGTCTCGGCCTATATCGGCGACGGCTCCGCCACCTGGGGCACGGTGCACCGCCCCGACGCGGCCCGGCTCATCCGGCTCGGACTCGAGTCGGCGCCGGCCGGATCGCGGCTGCACGCGGTCGCCGAGGAGGCGGTTTCGACGCGCGCCATCGCGGAGGCCATCGGGAGCGCTCTCGACGTTCCGGTGGTGTCGGTCGCACCCGAGAACGCCGCCGAGCACTTCGGATTCGTCGGCAGCTTCTTCGGAATGACCATGTCCGCGTCGAGCGCGCGCACCCGCGAGCTCCTCGCATGGACCCCGACCGGGCCGACGCTGACCGAGGACATCCGGAACGGCGCCTACGCCGGGGCCTGATCGAACAACATAGAGAAAGGGAACAAATCATGTCCGAGGAGACATTCGAACCCGGTGTCACGGCGTTCATGCTGGTGAAGACGACACGTGCGTGGCTCGACATGACGCCCGAGAACCGCATGGCAACCTTCGAGAAGGAAGTCCTTCCGATAGTGCAGGAGAGGGTGAAGGGTGTCCGGTCCCGATTCTTCGACACGGAGTACTACTCCGCGCGCGTGACCGACATCTGGATGTGGGAGGCGGTCGATCATCACGCATTCCAGCTCGTTATCGAGGCATTGCGCGAAACACCTTGGTGGGACCACTATTTCGAGATCGCCGAAATTCTGGTCGGCCTCGAGAACGGTTATGTCAAGAATTACGAGACATTGAGAGACGTCACCACGATCAATGCCTGAAACGACCATATGACGATCGGCGCCACGGTCCTGCTGTGGCGCCGATCGTCAGGGCATATCCGCGGCGCCGAACACCTGCACGACCTGAGACCGCAGCCACTGGTGGGCCGGATCGTTGTCGTGCCGCACGTGCCAGGCCTGCGAGACCTGTACCAGCGGCAGCTCCAGGCCGACGGGAAAGATCCTGGCACCGCCGGTCACGGCGACCTGGCGGGCGTACCGCTCGGGGAACAGTCCGATCAGCTCGGAGGTCAGCACGATGTGCGCGGCACTGGTATAGCTGGGCACGACGGCCGCGACCGTCCGTTCGAGGCCGTGTTCATCCAGCGCGGCATCGAGCGCGCCGCGCGAGCGACCGCGCCGCGACACGGCGACGTGGGGCACCGACACCAGCCGCTCGAGGGTCATCTCCCCGGCCGCGAGGTGATGAGCGCCCGCCATCATCCCCACCAGTCGCTCCCGGTAGAGCGGGCCGCTGCGAACCTCGGGCCCGCCATAATCGATCGACCCGATATCCAGATCGACCCGGCCTTCGCGCAGCGGCCCGAGATCCTCGTCCCCCTCGGCCATGAATCGCAGCCGGACGCCGGGTGCGGAGCTGCGCATGCGCTCGAGCAGCGGACCGGGAAGCACGCTGACGAACACGTCATTGGCGCGCAGCGTGAACGTGCGCTCGAGCGCGGCCAGGTCCAGCCCGCGACCGGCCTCCATCAGCGCGCGCGCCTCCTCGATCAGCTCGTGCAGGCGCGTCTGGATCGCCAGGGCCCGGGGCGTGGGCACCAGCCCCCGGCCGGCCCGGACCAGAATCGGATCGCCCATCGCCCTGCGGATCCGGTCCAGGGTCCGGCTGGTCGCCGGAATGCTCAGGTGCAGCCGTTCGGCGGCGGCGGTGACACTGCCCTCGGCCAGGAGAACGTCGAGAGCGTTCAGCAGGTTCAGATCTACTTGCGTCATATGCAACTCATTATTATGAACATTGCAATAGACATCAAGTGAAGGCGGCGGCGCGCTGGTCACCCCGGGCATGCTGTCGATCCTGGCGCACGTCTTCCCGCCGGCCGAACGCGCCAGAGCCATCGGCAGCACCGGCTCAGGCGAGGCGGGTGATCTCCACGACGACCTCCAGATCGGTGGATCCGTCCCCGGAGAAGATGCCCTTCACCGGCGGCACATCCGCATAGTCGCGGCCGACGCCGACCGACACGTGCTGCTCGCTCAGCGCGATGTTGTTGGTCGGGTCGTAGCCCCACCAGCCGCCCGTCCACGCCTCAATCCAGGCGTGCGACTCCCCCGCAACCGTCTCGCCGATCGCCGCGAGGGGCCGCGGATGCAGATAGCCCGAGACATAACGACTGGGAATTCCCATGCTGCGCAGCAGAATCAACGTCAGGTGGGCATAGTCCTGGCACACGCCCTGCCGTTCGGCGAACGCGTCCACCGCCGAGGTGTGTACCGAGGTGGTGCCCGCGATGTAGTCCATCTCGCGGTGCACCCACTCCGCCGCGCGCACCACGGCCTTGGCCGGCGGCACCCCGCGGGCGAGTTGGCGCGCCACCGCGGTCAGGCGGCGATCACGCGGCACATAGGCGGTCGGGGTGAGCAATTCGTCGAAGCGGTCGGTGACCGCGCCGGCAGACAGTTCCTCCCAGGACAATTCCTCGGCCGGGCCAGCAAACGGCTCGGTCTCCACCACCGAGGATCCGGTGACCTCCAGTTCGGTATGCGGGGCATGCAGATCGAAGGAGGTCACCGCGGTGCCCCAATAGTCGATATAGCGATAGGACCGGGTCGAGGGCACCGTCTCCACCCGGTTCAGGATCACGTTCTGCCGACCGTCGGCGCGCGGGGTCAGCCGCGCCTCGTTGAACGACCGGGTGACCGGCGCGTCATACACATATCCGGTGGTGTGCACCACCCGCATCCGCCAACTCATTGCTCTAAACCTCCGACGGTGTGCGTGGAATGCAGATCCGTCCACGCCACCCAGGGCGCGGCATGGAAATACTGCTGGGCGACGGCCTCGCTGACCTGACGGCAGGTTTGCTGCAGCAGCAACAGCCGCGACTGCAGATCCTCCAAAAGGATTCCCGGAGGCAGGAATTCCAGTTCGCTACGCCCGCGCCCGAGCAGCCGCGCCGCCTCGTGCTGGGCGGCGAAGGGGCTGTTGGGCCGCCGGTCCAGTTCCTGCAGACATACCTCGGCCACCCGCAGCGTATGGAATACCGAGCGCGGGAAATCCCGGTTCAACAGGATGAATTCGGCCACCAGGTTCGCATCCAGCGCGCCGCGGTGGGTGCGCAGATAGGTGTCGTGCGCCCCGGCCGAGCGCAGCACCGTCACCCAGGCGGGCGAGGAGGTGCGATCACCGGCGCGCGAAAGCAGCAGGCGCACGGTCATATCCACGCGCTCGACCGAGCGGCCCAGCAGCAGGAAGCGGTAGCCGTCATCGCGGCTGAGCGTGGAATCGGACAGACCGGCGAACATCGCCGCGCGGCCGGTGATGTAGTGAAAGAATTCGTGCGGTCCCAGTGCACGCGCGTTCTTCTCGGCCGCGACCAGCCCGTTGTAGGTGGCGTTGAGGCATTCCCACATCTCATCGGAGGTCACTTCGCGCGCACCCCGGGCATTTTCGCGAGCCTCGACGATGGAGTCGACGATCGAACCCCCTTGTTCACGAGCGAAGGCCACCACATTGGTCACCGCCCAGACATCGAGTTCACCCTCCGGCGGCTCGATTCCCAGTACCCGCAACAACACTCGCGATGTTCGGTCCGGATCCACGCTGGCGTCCTCGAGCAACTGATGCACCGCGACGTCGAGGATGCGGGCGGTATCGTCGGCGCGTTCGACGTACCTGCCGATCCAGTACAGGGATTCGGCATTGCGAGCCAACATGGCGTTCACCGCCTTCAGGTGTCCCGGCGTGGTCTCCCACCGGGTGTGCGGCATATCCGGCCGCTCTGCTGTTGTTGCTGCTGTTGCTGATTGGCCTGGGCGGCGGTCACAGCGCGGTCCTGCTCACGCTCATTGGTGTCGGGCAGTTCGGAAACCAGTTCGGCGCCGGCCAATTCACGCTTCTCGTCGGAGGTGCGCGGGGCCAGCACCCAGGTGTCCTTGCTCCCGCCGCCCTGACTGGAGTTCACCACCAGCGAGTCTGCCGGCAGCGCGACCCGGGTGAGTCCGCCGGGCAGCACCCAGATGCCGTCGCCGTCGTTGACCGCAAACGGGCGCAGGTCGACGTGGCGGGGCCGCAGACCGCCGTCGACCTTGGTGGGCACCGTCGACAGCTGCACCACCGGCTGGGCGATCCAGCCCCGCGGATCGGCCCTGATGGCGCGGCGGATCGCGTCGAGCTCCCTCTCGCCCGCATCGGGCCCGATGACGATGCCGTATCCACCCGAGCCCTCCACCGGCTTGATCACCAGCTCGCCGACGCGGTCGAGCACCTCCTCGCGCTCGGCGGGCAGCCAGCAGCGCAGCGTGTCTACATTCGGCAGCACCGGCTTCTCGCGCAGGTAGTACTCGATGATCGTGGGCACATAGGTGTAGGTGAGCTTGTCGTCGCCGACGCCGTTGCCGAATGCGTTGGCGATCACCACATTTCCCGCGCGGGCGGCGTTGAGCAGGCCCGCGACGCCCAACACCGAATCGTGGCGGAACTGCATCGGATCCAGGTAGGTGTCGTCCACGCGCCGGTAGACGACATCGACCTGCACCTCACCCACCGTGGTGCGCATGTACACCACGTTGTCGCGGCAGAACAGGTCCCGGCCCTCCACCAACTCCACGCCCATCTGCCGGGCCAGCAGCGAATGCTCGAAATAGGCCGCGTTGTAGACCCCGGGGGTGAGCACCACCACGGTCGGGTCGAGCTCGTTGGGCGCCGCGGCGCAGCGCAGCGCATGCACCAGGTGGCTCGGATAGTCGCTGACCGCGCGCACCCGATGCGAGAAGAACAGGTCCGGGAAGACCCGCGCCATCGTGCTGCGGTTCTCCATGACGTACGAAACACCCGACGGGGAGCGCAGATTGTCCTCGAGCACCCGGAAGTCGCCGCGCTCGTCGCGGATCAGGTCGATTCCGGCCACATGGATGCGCACCCCGTTCGGCGGGACCACCCCGGCGGCCTCACGGTGGAAATGCCGGCACGAGGTGACCAGGCGTTTGGGGATGACCTGGTCGCGCAGAATGTTCTGCTCGCCGTAGATATCGGCCAGGAACAGCTCCAGCGCGCGGACCCGCTGGCGGATGCCGCGCTCGAGCTTGTTCCATTCGGTCGCCGCGATCACCCGCGGCACCAGATCCAGCGGGAACGGCCGCTCCTTGCCCGGGAGCGAGAAGGTGACGCCCTGGTCGGTGAAGGCACGGTCCAGGGCCTCGGCGCGGCGCTCGAGATCGGCGGCCGCGATCGGCGCCAGCGCCTTGAATATGCCCCGGTAGGCCGCGCGCGGGTGGCCGTCCGCATCGAACATCTCGTCGTAGGCGTGCTCGTAGCGACCCGGCCGGTAACCATCGAGCACCCCGGCCGCCCCGGCCGAATTGCCGTCGCGCAGGATCGCGGGCGAATCCCCCGTGCGCGGTGCGGCCGCCGTGGGTCGCGATACGCCGGTGGGGGGCATGAAATGATCGTCCACCACGTGGCGGCCCCGCACGGCCGGACGCTGGTAAATTTCTCGCATCAGCGTGTTACGGGGCATGGGCGCGACCGGGGCGATTTCACCCGTGGGCCACCCGGCTGGTACTCTCGATCGTCGGTGCGGCGCTACCCGGCTTCATGGTTTCGGAGTAGTGCGCCCGAAGAGACTTCTCGGTAGTACAGAGCACACCACACTGACGACAGGAATCAGAGGAACTACGCGTGGCAAATATCAAGTCCCAGATGAAGCGGATCCGCACCAACGAGGCGGCGCGTGTGCGCAACCAGTCGGTGAAGTCCGCGCTGCGGACCTCCATCCGTAAGTTCCGTGAGGCCGCCGCCTCGGGCGAGAAGTCCCAGGCGCAGGAGCTGCTGGCCACCGCGAGCCGCAGCCTCGACAAGGCCGCCTCGAAGGGCGTCATCCACGCCAACCAGGCCGCCAACAAGAAGTCGGCCCTGTCGCTGGCTTTCAACAAGATCGGCTGATCTTTCGCGGTAGTACTACCGCACACGCTTCACATCGCCGCCGTGGCAGAGGGTCTGTGAGAACAGACGACCACGGCGGCTTTCGTTTGTCGGTAGGGCCCGTTGGCCGGAGTCAGCTCACGCCGTGCAGGTCCAGGATGCGGCACAGGGCGTGCTCTAGGGCGTAGTCGGCGTCGGCGGCACCGCCCTTGACGTCGGCGTTGAGGGTGGCTACGACCTGCAGGGCGTCGCCGATGGTGGCGGCCGTCCAGCCGCGGGTCTGGCCCTGTGCCTTTTTCACCTTCCAGGGGGGCATGCCGAGCTGGGAGGCGAGTGCGAACGGGTCGCCGCGCCCGGCCGAGCCGACGCGGGCGATGGTGTGCACCGAATCGGCGAGGGCGTCGGCGAGTAGGACCGCGGGCACCCCGCGGTCGGTGGCCCAGCGCAGCGCCTCCATGGCGGCGGGCCGGTCGCCGGAGACCGCCAGATCGGCCACGTCGAAGCCGGTAACCTCGGCACGGCCCGAGTAGTAGCGGCGCACCGCGGCGATATCGACCTTGCCACCGGCGTCGGCGGCCAGCTGAGAACACGCGGCGGCCAGCTCCCGCAGACTCGACCCGACCGACTCCAGGACGGCCTGCACGACATCGGCCGAAGGCCGTACTCCGGCGGCGCGGAATTCGTTGCGCACGAACTCGATCCGCTCGCCGGCCTTGCTGACCTTGGCGCAGTCGTGAGTAACCGCACCCGCCTTCTGCAGGGCGGGAGCCAGCGCCTTGGCCCTGCCACCGCCCGAATGCAGGAAGATCAGCACCACCCCCTCGGGCGGCTCGGCCGCCGCCGCGGTGATCACCGCGACCGCGTCCTTACCGGCCTCCGCGGCCGACTCCAGCACGATCACCCTGTCCTCGGCGAATAGCGACGGGCTCAGCAACTCGGCCAGCTCGGGGGTACTGGCATCGCCCGCGCGCAGCCGGTCCACCGGCAGCGACGCGGGGTCCGGGGCCACCGCGCGCACACCGGCGACGATCGCGGCGATCGCGCGCTCGATGAGCAACTCTTCCTCACCGAGCACGAGATGGACGGAGGCAGGACGGTCAGTCACGCCCCGCATCCTACGGGGCGCCACCGACATCCCGGTCGTCCTCATCGGACAACCCCTACGGCGCCGGGCCGGCATGTCCGGTCTGCTCGGCCGGCGGGTCCGGCGGACGGGTAACGCGATGGAGTAGCACCAGTACCCCGGCGACCACGACAGCAGTCGCGAACCCGCCGCGCGCACCATCGGGCATCGATACCGAAATCCCCAGTGATGCACCGTGTTCGGAGACGAATAACAGCCACCACAGCAGCGGGCGGGTCAGATACAGCAGCCCGACTCCCAGGGGCATCCAGACGCAGGACCCGATCGCAGCTGCGGTTCCCACCACGGTGATCGGGAAGATCGCCGGTTCGACCAGCACATTCGCCACGATCGCCAGCATCCCGACGTGACCGGTCAGGGCGACGATCAGCGGGGCGGTGAGCAGGAACGCCGCGGTGGCGACGGCGAATGCCTCCGCCGGGCGCCGTCGCCAGCCGTGCTGCTCGAGCCAGTGAGACCAGCGCGGTGACAGCACGATCAGCGCGGCCGTCGCCAGCACCGACAGCGCGAATCCGATATCGAGGGCCAGCGCGGGCGAATAGCCGAGCAGGCCGATCACCGCGGCACACAGCGCGGGCAGCGCCTGTTTTCGGCGACCGATCAACACCGCGAGCAGGGCGATAGCGCCCATGACGGCCGCCCGCAGCACCGTCGGGGACGGCCGCGCGAGAATGACGAACGCGGCCAGCGCCACCGCCCCGAGCACCGCGCCCAGGCGCGGATCCACGGTGAGCCTCCGCATCGAACCCAGCACGAAGATCAAGATGATTGACACGTTGGTTCCGGACACCGCAACGAGGTGGGTGAGATCGGTCTGTCTGAAGTCCTCGCGCACGCGGTCCGGCAGCCGCGACACATCCCCGTCGACCAGCCCGGGAAGTAGCCCGGCCGCATCGGGCGACAGGGCGCCCGCGGCCGCGTCGGCAAAGTGCGCACGCACCGCCCCTGCGGCCCGCTGCCACCAGGGCATGGCCCCGACAACCCTCGGCGGACCCTGCGCATGCAGCACCGCGACCGTCAGATCCCGCCGCCACGGCCGGTCCAGCCGGGCCCGGAATTCCACCGGCTGCCCCGGAAGCAGCCCCGGCCAGCCACCCTGTGCGGCCAGCACGATCACCGCCCCGCCGGCGTGTACCGGCACCGGACCGTGCCGGTACTGCCGCAGGTTCGCCTTCACCATCCACTGCCGCGCTCCGAACGCCTTCGCGGGCAGCATCTTCGGATCGTCGACCGGAACGACAATAGCCGTCAGATAGGTGCCCACCGCCGCGGTCCGCAGCGGATGCGTCGCGGCCCGATACTCCCGCCAGGCCCCGGACGCCCCGAATCCGGCCCCGGCCAGCAGCGCGGCCAGCGCCACCGCGGCCGGGATCCGCCGCGCGGGCGACCGAATAGTCAGCACGCCCACCATGATCGACGCGGTACACAGCACCGCCACCAGCGCCATCCCGGCCCGCCAACCCACCCCGACGGCCACCATCGTTGTGCCCCAGCACATCACCGCCGAGGGCACCAGCCGCGCATCGAGCACCTGCGGCACCGCGATCGGCTCCCGCTCCCCGGCTGCACTCCCGCTACTCATGACCCCACCACCGCCCCGCTCATAGCGTCACCAGATCGCGGAGACGGTTGATGCGGGACGGGCCGATGCCGGGAATTTCGCCGAGCTGGTCGATGCTGGTGAAGCGGCCGTGTTCGGTGCGCCAGGCCAGGATGTTGCGTGCCGTGGCGAGGCCGATGCCGGGCAGCGAATCCAGCTCGGATTCGGTGGCCGTGTTCAGATCGACCTTGGCCGTGGGGCCGGAAGGCGTTGCCGCACCGGGGGTTCTGGCCGATCCGGGGCGCTGATTGCCCGGAATGATCGCGCTGCCGAGCTGCGGCGGGCCGGTGTCGGGACCCAGCGCGCCGACGACGACCTGGTCACCGTCGGCCAGCCGCTGCGCGAGGTTGAGCCGCGCCAGGTCGGCACCCTCCCGGGCCACGGCCGCCGCCACCGCATCGGCGACCCGCGATCCCGCCGGAAGGTGCAGCAGACCCACGTGCTCCACCAGTCCCACGACGCTCACAACGAGCTCCATGGGCGCATCGCTGGTCGGCGCGGGAGCGGTCGGCACCTCCGCGGCAGTGTTCGGCGCGGGCACGCCGCCCGTCGCCTCCGCGGGCTGCGCCGCAGGCAACGGCGGAACCGGCTGTGCAACCGGCCGATCCCGCTGCCACGCGGCCGCCGCCACCAGCACCGCCACCACACCCGCGCCCGCCAGCACCAGTACCCCGCGCCGCCCCGGATGCAGCCGCGTTCCCCGGAACCGCTCGGGCACCAACCGCTCATGCCACAGCGCCACGCTTCCCACCGGCTCGCTCAGCCAATGCGGTGTGGGCGGCGCCTCTGCCGACCCGCCCGACCCCTGGCGCCGCGAGTCCCGATATCCGGGCTCCCGGCTATCCGCGTAGTCACGTTCGGACTCGATCGACACGGAATCCGCGCCCTCGGGACCGTCGCGATCGGTAAGCTCCCGCCCGAACGCAGCAGGCCCGGCCGCACCCGACCCGAGCCGCTGACCGCCGGACCTTTCGCGCCTGGATTGGCGGCCCCATACCGCACTGCCGTCGCTGCGGTCGGGATCTGCCCCAGGCCGTTCCGGCCTATCGAACACCGAGTCGGCGAATCCGGCTCCGCCCCGGGCCCGCCGCCCTGGCGCCGCGAGTTCCGATCCCCCCTGCCCGGGCTCTTCCCGATCGCCGGAATCGGTTGCCCAGGAGTCGATCTCATCGAGGTCCCAGCGACCCCCGCGCACCGGGCGACGCGGTGCGCCCTCGAGGGCACCCAGCCGTTTCCGCACTCGCATCCGCTCGTCATCGCGCGCCATGGGAGCCACCGTAAGAGCCCCGGGTCACACACCGACGGCTGCGACCTGGGCCGATATCCCGCCTGTGGATAACCGATCTGCTGTGGACAACTCGCCCGCGCCACGCCGTCAGCGACGGTCTACTGCGCTGGGCACCGCCCATTCGGTGGCAGGATGGCTCGGCCGCAGGCTAACCGCAGCCGCCGGGGACCACGACGATACCCACCGCTCCGGACCCGAGGTGTACCCCCAGCGTTGGCCCGAATTCGGCGCTGACCACCTCACGAATATTCGGTATCAGCTCGGTGAGCTGTGTCGTGAGGGTGGCCGCGGCCTCCGGTGCGCCCAGGTGTTGCACGGCGACCGCCGCACCGTCGTCGCCGGCCGCATCCACCGCCGCGGCGATAAGTTTCGCATAGGCCTTGGACCGGGTCCGGGCCTTTTCCCGCAGCTCGAGGCGGCCGTCCACGATCTGCAGCAGCGGTTTGGTAACCAGTTCGGTGCCGAAGAACGCGGCGGCGGCGCTCAGGCGCCCGCCGCGGCGCAGCTGCTCGGTGCGGTTGACCATGATGAAGGCCCTGCCTCGCCCGGCGGCGGCCACCGCGGCGTCGTAGACCACGTCCAGCGCCGCGCCCGCGCGGGCGCGGCGGGCCGCGGCCAGCACCGGCAGGCCGGTGCCGAGGCCGGCGCTGAGCGAGTCCACCACCCGGATCCGATCGGCGCGGTCCATATCATTGACCGCCTGGCGGCCCGCCTCCCAGGTCGAGGAGAGCTGACGCGAAATATGCACGGCCACAACACCATCCCCCTGAGACAGCGCCAGCGCTCGCTCATAGACCTCGCGCATCTCACCGGGCGAGGCGGCCGAGGTGGTGACCGTGGCGGAGGCGTAGTCGATGACGCAATCGTCCACGCCCTCACGGATCTCACGGTCGTCGACCAGCACATGCAGCGGCACCGCGAGGATGCCGAGGTCCGCGACCAGGTCGGGGGGCAGGCTCGCGGAGGAATCGGTAACCACCACGACGGGCATCCGGTCAAGCACCTTCCCCACGCGGTTGCATCTCAGGACCGCACCTCCGAGAGCACCTTCACCATCGCCCGTGCGACCGCGGTGTGCGCCTCCCAGCCCCAGTGGATCCCGTCCGGATTCGACTCGCCGGAGAAAATATTGTCACGCACGGCCTCACCCAGATCTACCAGCGGCACACCGGTTTTCGCCGACCATTCGCGCAGCGCCTGCACCGCGGGCTCCCGGCCGCTGTGCACGCGGCCGTACGCCTCGCAATCGTGCACCGACGGCAGGACGCCCACAACGGGCAGTTCCGGCCGCAAGTGCGCCAGCGAGGCGCGCGACTGCTCGAGGTAGTCGATGCTCACCCGCGGCGGCAGCGCCACCGGGCGGCCGAGCTTGGCCAACCTCGGCTGCAGCCAGCTGTAGCCGTCCCGCACCAGTCGCCGCAGCTCCGGCGGCCGCACGTAGCGGATCAACTCCCGCAGCGCGGTGGGCAGGGGCGAGGGCAGCGAATCCATGCCACCGGTCGCGAACACCACCGCGCCCGCGCGCGGCACCGCGGCCCACACCCGCGGGTCGCCGATCAGCGCCCAATACGAGTCGCGGCAGGTCCAGCCGATCCGCGCGACCAGTTCGACATCCCAATCCAACTCCGCCGCAACCAGATTCGGCCAGATGCGGGGATCGTCGGCGGGCAGTCCGCCCTTGGGCCCGTAGTAGGCCAGCGAGTCGGCCAGTACCAGCAGCACCGGGCGCGCCGCAGCATCGTCCGATGCGTCACCATCTCCGGAGTCCGGCAGGCCGGAGACCACCAGCGGCGGGACGGCCGAATGATCCTCGTCTGTAGCGATATTCGCCGAGGTTGGGTCGTCGATCCGGGCATCGGCCGCGGCGTCCGCGGCATCGGATGCCGCGTCGATCTGCGGGCCGGAATCACCGGAGGCCGGTTCGATACTTTCGGACGGCCCCGGCGGGCCGGTATCCCCCTCGGCATCCCCCGGAACCGCCGCCCCGCCGGGTCGGTCCGCGCCCTGCGCACCCGAATCCTGCGTCGGCGCGGCCGGTTCCGGCGCGGAACCGCCGAACAGCAGGTCCGGTAGATGCCGCACCGGCCCGCCGGATGCCTTGCGCAGCAGGTCATCCGTGACGGCGTGTTCGCCGCCGGACGGTTCGTCCCGGTCGTTCGGGGAGGACTTCTCAGAGGACATCAGGTGCTACCTTCGCCGCCGCGTTCCACACATCGAGCCGCCACCCGGGCTGCTCGATGCTCGGACCGTGACTGCTCAGCTGCACCCAGCTGGTGTTCGCCAGTCCACCCAGGACGGGCCAGTTCGCGGCGGGCAACTCGAGCAATGCGGCGGTCAGAGCGGCGATCAACCCGCCGTGCGCGACCAGGATGATGGTACGGCCGGGCCAGTCCGCGCGCGCGGCGAACAGCTCGTGTACCACCGGCAGCGCCCGGGCGCCCACCTCGACCTTGCTCTCGCCGCCGGGCGGGGTGAAGTTCGCATCCAGCCGCCAGCGCCGGCGGGCGCCCGGATACCGCGCATCCACCTCGATGTGGGTCATGCCCTCCCACTCGCCCAGGCGCGTCTCGCGCAGCCGCGAATCGGGCACGATCTCCATCCCGCTGTACTCGGCCAGCGCGGAGGCGGTGTCGTAGGCGCGCCGCAGGTCCGAGGCGATCAGGGCGATCGCATCGTGCCCGTCCATCTCCCGGGCGGCCGCCTTCGCCTGCCGGCGGCCGAGCTCGCTGAGTTCGGTGTCGTACTGGCCCTGCATGCGGTCGGAGGCATTCCATTCGGTCTGACCGTGCCGCAGCAGGATCAACCGACGTACATCGGCGTGCTTACTGGTCACAATCCCTCAATCCCCAGCCTTGTCGACCGGGATCTGCGGGCAATCCTTCCAAAGCCGTTCCAGCCCATAGAAATCGCGCTCGTCGCTGTGCTGGACGTGCACCACCAGCTCGACGTAGTCGAGCAGCACCCAGCGGCCCTCGCGGGTGCCCTCGCGGCGCACCGGCTTGTGGCCGGCCAGTCGCAATCTCTCCTCGATGTTGTCGACGATCGCGTTGACCTGCCGTTCGTTGGGCGCGGATGCGATGACGAAGCAGTCGGTGATCACCAACTGTTCGGACACATCGAGCACGACCACGTCGGAGGCCAACTTCTCGTCGGCCGCCAGCGCAGCCACCTGCGCCATCTGCACCGCCTCGGCGGAGGCTGTCATATTCCTACCTTTCCGTTCCCACCCGGCACGTAGAGGTGCCGTTTCGATATGTATTGCACGACACCGTCCGGTACGAGGTACCACACCGGCCTGCCCTGAGCGGCGCGCCGACGGCATTCGCTCGAGGAGATCGCCAGGGCCGGGATCTCGATGACGGTCACCGCGTCGTCGGGGCCGTTCCGAAGATGCTTCTCGAGGTGTTCGGTATTCAGGTCGTATCCCGGACGGCTCACGCCGACGAACTTCGCCAGCTCGAACAGTTCCGCCCAATCGTGCCACGTGAGGATGCTGGACAGCGCATCCGCACCGGTGATGAAGTACAGCTCCGCATCCGGATGCTGAGTCTGCAGGTCACGCAGCGTATCGACGGTGTAGGTGGTCTTGCCGCGGTCGATATCGACCCGGCTGACCGAGAACCGCGGATTGGAGGCGGTGGCGATCACCGTCATCAGATAGCGGTCCTCAGGGGGACTGACCGCCTTCCCCGACTTCTCCAGGGTTTCCCCGGTCGGCACGAATATGACCTCGTCTAGATCGAATCGATGCGCGACCTCGCTGGCGGCGACCAGATGCCCGTGATGGACAGGATCGAAAGTCCCGCCCATCACACCCACTTTGCGCCGGCCTGTTTCTTGCACGACTGCCGAGCTTACTGGGCGGTCTACCAGCGGGTCATTGGGCATGCTCCTCGTCCAGCATGGTCTCGAGCTGGCGCCGGGTCTGCAGGAGTTCGGCGCGCACCTCGGGCGTTGATTCGGTCTCGTCGAGTTCTTGCAGGTCCGCGAGCAGTGCCCGCATCGTCCGCAGGCCCTGGAGCTGCGCCGGGGCGCCGGATTTGCCCCAGAACTGCAGCCATGCCGCCGCACGCAGGCAGCGGGCGCGGGCGGCGACCCGATCCAGGGCGGCGTAGAGGTCCGCGGCGCGCAGCTGGGCAGCCAGGGCGTCGTCGTCACGTCCGCACAACGACAGTGCCGCCGCGGCGGCATGCACCAGATCCGCAGTCAGCTCGGGCTGCCGGGGATCGGCCCCTATCAGGCGTGCGCCCTCGGTGAATTGCGCCGCGGCGTCGGGGTATCGGTTCACCGCCTTGAGTGATTCTCCGAATTGCCGTCGGATTACCGCAATTTCGGCCGGTGGATACGGAATCTCGGTGCCGGGCACCGGTTGTTCGAGCGACAACGGCTGTTCGAACAGTGCCGCGGCCTCACCATGCCGACCGGCGCGATGGCAGGCACGCGCCGCGACCAGGGTGTGGTGCACCGCATCGGCAACGGACAGCCCCTCCCAGCGCCAGGCGGCCGTCAGGGCCGCATCGGCCAGCGCGGGCTCGCGACCCGATTGTGCCGAGATCGCCGTCACCAGAAGCGAACTCTGTCGAGCCAGCTGCTCGGGCGACAGCACTCCGGCCCCAGCCTCCAAGACACGCCGCAACTGCTGTTCGGCGGCGGCCGGATCGAGAGCCAGCCGGGCCGCCGCCGATTCGGAGAGCCGCTGCGCCGCTGCGGCGGTCAAACTCTCTGCCGACGGATCCGTGCTGCGCCCTACGGCCCGCGGCAGCACCGCGGTGCTCCGGATACCCAGCGGCAGGCGTTCCAGCAGCGGGAGCTGGTTCAGGCGCGACCGGATGGCGGAGCTGATCGCCTCGGTGCCGTTGCGGGTGTCGTAGCGGGCGCACAGGACGTCGATCTCGGCGGTCAGCGCCGCCAGGACCGAACCCGCGGTGCCGGCGCCCACCTGCCGACCCTCGTGACCGAGATCCACCAGCCTGCGCAGTAGTACGCATGCCCCGGTGGCGAATTCGAGGCGCAGGCGGGCGTCCGCGCCCGCGTCTGCGAGCCAGGGGGCGTGTTCGGCGAGGATGTCCAGGCCGCGGGCCTCGTTGCCGGTCAGGGCGCAGAACTCGATGTGCTGGGCGGCGGCGTGGCGCAGCCCGGGATTGTTGCTGACCAGCGGATAGCCGGTCAGATGTGCGCCTCGGGCCGCGCCGAGCCGGCCGGTGCGCACCAGCGGTAGCAGGGCTTGTGCACGCACTCGATGCGGCTCCTGCGCGCACCGTCGCCTGTCGTTCAGCACGGGGGCCCACCGTCGCAGCGCATCTCGGTCCCCGCCCATGACCTTGGACACCATGCCTGCCCCATGACATTCGCACGCCTCGCAATCGGTCATGCTGTCGCGTGGCGCGGCCAGCGCCTGTGCGCGCAGCCGGGTGGCGGTACCGTAATCGCCCAGGTCGCAGGCCAGCATCGAACGTAGCATCAGCACTGGGCGCGGACTGTATTTCATTGCACGGTAATGTTTTTCGAGTTCATCGAGCCGGTGATAGACGGTGACCAGCGGCACCGCCGGATTGTCGATGAGGCCCTCGAGGACAGTGCGGGCACGGGTGAGTGCGTGCCGGATCTCCGCTGTATCCATGCGTGCATGGTCCCTGTGCGGCCATGCGACTCGCTTAAGAAAAGCTGATGGCTGCCCGGCGCCTCACACCGGCAGCAGCCGCCCCACGACCGAGGTCAGCTGCCGCGCCGAACGGCATTCGAACATCTCGATGATCTCCGCGTACTTGTTTGCCGCGGAATCGCCAGTGCCCCAGACCTTTTCCGCCTCCGGATTGAGCCAGTAGGAATGTTTGGCGGTATCGACCAGCCGCCGCAACGTGTCCAGTGCGGGGTCGCGGTAGTTGGTGCGGGCATCGCCGAGGATCAGCAGCGAGGTGCGGCTGGTTACCGCGTCGGGCCACCCGTCGGCGAATCCGTCCAGGGCCGCACCGTAATCGGAGTGGCCCTCGATGCCGACCACCTTCGTCTCGGCGAAGATGCGCCGGGTCACCTGATCGAGCGGTGTCACCTGATCGAACAGCTGGGTGACCTCGTCGGCCCGGTCCACGAATGCGAAAATCCGTACCCGGGAGAATTGTTCGCGCAGCGCATTCACCAGCAGCATGGTGAAACTGGAGAATCCCGCCACCGATCCCGAAATATCGCACAGCAGCACCAGATCCGGACGGCCCGGGCGCGGTTTGCGGGTGACCAGGTCGATCGGTACCCCGCCGGTGGACATCGACCGGCGCAGCGTCTTGCGCAGATCGATCTCGCCGCGGCGGGCGTGGCGGCGGCGCGCGGCCAGCCGGGAGGCCAGCACGCGGGCCAGGCGCTGACTGCTGCGCCGCAGCTCGGCCAGCTCGTTCTCGGAGATGCGCAGAAAATCGGCGTCCTCGGCCTGCCGTTGCACACCGTAGGAGGCGACGCGGTCGCGGCCGATCCGCTCGGCGACCCGGCGCCGGGTCTCGGCCTCGACCGTGGCGCGGAACTCCTTGACGCGCGAGCGTGCCGCGCGCCGGGCGATCTCGGAGCCGAAATCCGAATCGTCCATTCCCGCAGCCAATCCCGCGAGGAGCTTGCTGATCAGCAGCTCCGGTTGCACATTCTTGAGCGTCTGATAAGAGGAGAACGAGGGGCCGGTGGCCGACCGATACTGCCCCATCTCCTCGACCATCTGGGCGGCCAGTTCCTGTAACGCGCGGGTCCGCTCCCCCGTTGGGTCCGCAACGAGCAACTCCGCCAGCATCTTTCGCAGCTCGAGAATGTCGACCTCGCCGTCCGGGCGGCGCGGGATCTCGATGTCGGCGGCGCCGGTGCGCTCCCCCAGCGCGGCCGGGAACCACAGGTCGAACAGTCCGTCGAAGGTGGGACGCTGGGAGGGACGGCGCAGCAGCGCACAGGACAGTCCCTCGCGCAGCATCTCTCGGTCCATCAGGTCCAACACCGTGATCACCTGCCCGGCGTCCACCGTCTCCGAGGGACCGACGGGAATTCCCTTGGCGCGCAACGCCTCAACGAATCCGACCAGATGGCCCGGCACGCCGTGCGGCGCGTTGTCCGGAAGGTCGTCCGGTGGCTGGGACTGCCCTACCGGACGGGCTTTGCCGCCGAACATCAGGCCAGCTTCAGCTCGGCCAGCGCCCGCTGGTGGTCGCTGTGATGTTTGAGTACGACGCCGAGGGTGGTGCGCACGGCGGTGTCGTCGAGGTCCTTCATCCCCAGGGCCAGCAGCGTGCGGCCCCAGTCGATGGACTCCGCCACCGAGGGCAGCTTCTTGAGCTGCATGCCGCGCAGCACGTGCACGATCCGCACCAGCTGCGCCGACACCACGGGGCGCAGCTCGGGCACGCGGCTGGCCAGGATCCGGCGTTCGAGTTCCTCACCCGGGAAGTCGATGTACAGGTAGAGGCAGCGGCGTTTGAGCGCCTCGGACAGCTCGCGGGTGGCATTGGAGGTCAGGATCACGAACGGCATGCGGGTGGCGGTGATGGTACCCAGCTCCGGGACGGTGACCGCGAAATCGCTGAGCACCTCCAGCATCAGGCCCTCGATCTCGACATCGGCCTTGTCGGCCTCGTCGATCAGCAGCACCGTCGGATCGCTGCGCCGGATCGCGGTCAGCAGCGGGCGCGAGAGCAGGAATTCCTCGCTGAACACGTCGGATTTCGTTTCCGCCCAGCCGTTCTCGCTGGATGCCTGAATGCGCAGGATCTGCTTGGCATGGTTCCACTCATACAGTGCCCGCGCCTCGTCGATCCCCTCGTAACACTGCAACCGCACCAGCTCGGCCCCGGCGACCTGCGCGACCGCCCGCGCCAGCTCGGTCTTGCCCACACCCGCGGGCCCCTCGATCAGCAGCGGCTTACCGAGCCGGTCGGCAAGAAACACCGACGTAGCCGTGGCCTTATCGGCCAGATACCCGGTCGTGGCCAGCCTGTCGATCACCTCGTCGACCGAGGTGAAGATCGGTTCGTGCACAGTCTGCACTGGTCCTCCTCCGGAGTGGACCGCCGCCACTCACACTCAGCTCTACCGGCCCGGGAGCCGCGGGCACAAGATTTGTGCACCGTAAAACCCACGATCAACGGTACACATCATCGATGAGACCGCGAACGTCGGCGGGGGTGCGCAAATCCGACCGGTGCAGGATCAGCTCCCTGCCGACCAGCAAGGCGTTGCGGGCGGCCGTCGTGTCCGGCACGGTGTCCAGGTCGGTCAGGTGGGCGTAGCCGATGACACGGCGGATCAGTTCGGTGCCGGCGAAGCCGAGAGAATCGGTCCAGACACGACGGAGAAAGCGGTCCAGATAGGCATCGTCGAAAAAGGTGTCGACACGTTGGGGCCACAGGCGGCGGAACTCGGTCTCGAAGGCCTCCCAGCTGCGGGCGAGTTGTGCGGAATGGTCGCCGATCGTGCGGAGCACCCGGGCCCGGGATTCGGCCGCGACCAGGTTGCCCCAGTACAGGCCGAGGTCGAAGCCGATCGGGCCGACGAAGGAGAATTCGGGATCGAAGACCCGCACGACTTCGGCGCCGTCGCGGGTGCCGACCATGATGCTTCCGGTGTGCAGATCTCCGTGCAGCAGTGCCTGCGCGCTGGACATGAACACGTGACGCAGGTCGGCGATCTCGGTGCGCAGCCTCGGGTCGCTGCGGTAGGCCGCCGCCAGGTCGGCAAGGTCGGGGTGCCAGTGATTGTGCTCGTGCTCCAGGTAAGGCTCGGAGAGAACCACGTCCTCGGTGATCTTGCAGAGTTCCGGATTCACCGATTCCGCCAGCAGTGCCTTGCGATCCGCGGACGGCAAGCCGAAATCGCCAGTGGCGAAGGACAATCGGGCGACGAATATGCCGATGGCGGTGGAGGCGCTGCCGAAGCCGCCGCCGCCGTTGAGCACGGTCCGCAGCACCCGCAGGTCCGACATGTCCTCCATGACCAGGGCGTAGTTGACCGGATCGTATCCGTGGATCGCGGGGATGATCTCCGGTGCGACCGCGGCGACGGCACGGTAGGCGCGCGCCTCGGCGTCGGCGCGCGACGGGCTGAGCGGCCAGGACGGGCCCGCGACACGGACCCACGGCAGCGCTTGTTTGACCGCGAGGCTCCAGCCGGTACCGGCCACTGCCCGTCCCGACGCAACGAAAACGCGGTTGAGGTTGCCGTCGGAGACCTCGTGCACCGCGATATCTCCGGCGCCATCCCAATGCCCATGTTCGCGTAGATAGCCGGGAATGTCGGTGGTTTCCAGAATGGGGTAGCTCATCGTCGTCTTCCTCGAGACAGGGTGAAACTGAAGATCAGCGCGATGATCAGTACCGCGCCCTCCACGACGTCCTGCGTGTAATACGGCAGCCCGGCGATGGTGAGGCCGGAGGAGATGATGCCGATCAGTACGGCCCCCAGCGCGGTCCCCCACACGTTCGGCTTGCCGCGGCCGAGCACCGAGGTGCCGACCAGCGCCACGGCCACGGCCTCGAGCAGTTGCGATGTGCCCGCGGAGACATCGCCCTGGCCGATACGGGCGGCCAGGATCAGCCCGCCGACCGACGCCAGCACCCCGGACAGCACGTACGCCAGCGACCGGTACACACCGACCCGGATGCCCGCCAGCCGTGCGGCCTGCGGGTTGGCGCCGATCGCATACAGCATCCGGCCCCAGCGTGTGCGGGCGAGGAATACCCACGCAACCACGGTCAGCACCAGGAAGATCAGCACCGACACCGGAATTCCGGCGGCGCTGCCGCGATCGATGGACAGGAATCCGGAGGTGAACCTGCCCGGCGCGGTCCGCCCGCCCGGCAGCGTCATGCCCGGCGAAATCGACTGCCCGTCCACCAGAATCAGCTTCAGGCCCTGGATGACGAACATCGTGCCGAGGGTGGCGAGCATGTCCGGCACCCTGAGCACCACGATCAACAGGGCGTTGATCAGCCCGGCGAGCACGCCCGCGGCCAGCACCACCACGATCGCGATCGCGCCGACCTGGTTGTACACCACCATCATCTTCGCCGCCACCGACACCGCGAGCCCGGCGACCGCGCCGACGGACATGTCCATGCCGCCGACGGCCAGCGTCACGGTGACTCCGAGGCCGAGAATCGCCGCCACCGACACGTACCGCAGGATGTCCAGCAGTGTGGCCGAATTGCGGAAGGCCGGTTCACTGGCGCTGAAGTACGCGAACAGTGCCAGCGTTACGACGACGAAGCCGTACTTGACGACCAGGTCGCGCATCCGGCCCCGACCGGCCGGACCCGACGCGGCCGTCGGGGTGGTCACAGGTGCGGGTTTCTCGGTGGTGGTCATCGCGGAACTTTCAGATGGGGAGCGGAAGACTGCACGGACGGCGCTGCCGGCGGCGGTTCTCTTTTCACGTGGTGGTCCAGGCAAGGGCGGCGATCACCTGCTCGCTCGCGAGACCGTAACCATCGGAACGGATTTCGCCATCGACCAGCGCAATCACTCGATCGGCCACCTCGAGGACCTCGTCCACATCGGCGGACAGCAGCAGCACCGCGGTGCCGGCGGCGGCCAACTGCCTTGCCTGCCTTCCGATATCGCGGCGGGCGCCGATGTCGACGCCGCGGAACGGCTCGTCCAGGATCAGCACCCGCGGCGGGTGGGCCAGCCAGCGCCCGACCACCACCTTCTGCTGGTTGCCGCCCGACAGCTCCTCGATCGCGTCGGCCTCGCCGCGGGCGACGATGCCGAGCCGCTCGATGGTGCGCGTGCCGAGTTCACGCTCCTTGTCGCGACGGATCAGACCGAACGGGTTCGACAGCAGCCGCAGGAACGGCAGCGACAGGTTCTGCGCGATCGACCAGTCCGGGATCAGGGCGTCGGCGTGCCGATCCTCAGGGACCATATGTATTCCGCGCGCGATGGCGTCGGCAGGGTGACGCGGCCGATACGGCCTCCCGAACAGCTCCACCGTCCCGGCGACGAACGGATCGGCCCCGAACAACCCGCGCGCCAGTTCCGTCTTGCCCGCGCCGATCAGGCCGACGACGCCGGTCAACTCCCCGGCGCGGATATCCAGATCCTGCGGTCGGCGACCGGGCAGCAGCGGCACGCCGCGTAACGACAGCACCGGCTCGCCAGACTTGCCATCCGCAGTACTCGCCCACCCCGCCGGCTCCGCAAGCTCCGCCGACTTTCCATCCCTCGTGGACACCGCGGATCCGGAATCGGTGGAATCGTCTTCCGGCGCAGCCTGCTTCGCCAGCATGGCCCGCAGCGCGGCATCCCAGTCGAACGGCCGGCGCTGCCGCGCGATCCGGCGCCCGTCCCGGATAACCACCAGATCGTCTGCCAGCGAATCGATTTCGCCGAGGCGGTGCGAAACATACAGTACCGCCAGGCCGTCCGCGCGCATCCGGTCGACCATCGCGAACAGCCGCCGCGCCTCCGCCGCCGAAAGCGCCGCCGTCGGCTCGTCGAGGATCAGCAGCCGCGGCCGGGTCGACAACGCCCGGGCCAGCAGCAGCAACTGCTGGTCGGAGAGGCCGAGTTCGGCGATATCGCGGCGCAGCGTGCGGTCGTCCCAGCCGAGGTCGAGAGTGGCCGCAATCTCGCGGGCGCGGGCCAGCACCTGGCGGCCGTTCAGCCACGGGTTGCCGCGCCCCGCCGCGATCTCCTCGAACACCAGGTTCTCCGCCACCGACAGGCCGGGCACCACGCCGTCGGCGATGTGCTGATGCACGGTATGGATGCCCAGGCGCCGCGCCGCCGCCGGGCTGTGCAGCTCGACGGGCGCGCCATCGACGAGCACCTGCCCGGTGTGCTGCGGATACACCCCGGACAGCACCTTGATCAGGGTGGACTTCCCGGCCCCGTTGGCGCCGAGCAGCGCGGTCACCGCGCCGGCGGCAATGTCCAGGGACACCCCGGTCAGCACCGGCTTCCCGCCGAAGGCCATCCCGACCTCGCGCAGGGCGACGGCGGTCGCCCGGACTTTCGCCGTCATCAGTAGGACACGACCGGGATCCAGGGTGCCGCGCTGACCTGGGTGAGGTTCAACGCCGGCAACGCCTTGCGCAGCTGGTCCATATTCTGGATCTTCTTGGACACCAGCAGATCCCGGGTGATCGCGACGGCCGGGAACTCCACCGTCTGCTTGCCCAGCTGCCCGGCCAGTTGCAGCGCGGCGGTGCGCACGATGGCCGCGCCGACCGCGGAGGGGTCGGTACCGGCGGTCGCCACCCACGGACTGTTGTCGGCGGTGATGATCTGAAGGTCGGCGTTGGAGATGTCGGCGCCGACCACCTTCACCGAGCCCTCCAGATGCTTGTTCTGCACCGCCAGCGTGGCGCCCTTGGCCAACTCGTCATAGGGCGCGAAGATGCCCTTCACCTCCGGATGCTGGGTGAGCGCGGAGTTGACCAGGGGCACATTGTCGGTGGCGGTGGAGTCGGTCACGTTGCCGACCTTGAACGCCTCGGTCCAGCCCTCGGCGGGCTTGGTCTGCTGCCAGACTGCGTCGCGAGCGTCCAGCGCGGCGTAGCCGGCCACGTTCACGTAGCCGACCGGCACGTTCTTGCCGACCGCGGTCTCCAGCGCGCCGAGGGCGGCCTTGGCGATATCCGCATCGTTCTGCTCGGTGGAGATCACCTTCGGGTTGGTGCTGTCGACGTCGTAGGTGACCACGGTGATGCCCTTCGCGATCGCCTGATCGATCAGCGGCTCGATGGTGGCCGGGAAGCCGTGGTCGACGATGATGGCGCTCGCCCCGGAGTTGATGGCCTGCGAGAAGTCGGTCGCCTGCTTGGCGTTGTCGGACTGGGCGTCATAGACGGCCAGGTCGATGCCGAGCGCCTTGGCCTGCGCCTTCGCCCCGCCGCCCCATTGCTCGAAGTAGTCGCCGGCGCCGCTCTGCCGGACCAGCGCGACCTTCACCACACCCTTGTCGAACGGCGCGGGCTTCGGGCCGGTGGCCTGGCCGACCGACGGCGTGCTGCCGCCGGAGCCGCTGGTGGAGCCGGACTGCGAGCAGCCGGTCACGAGCAGGGCGCAGGACAGCACGGCAGCGGCCGCGGTGATACGAGACATGGGTGAGCTCCAGGAAATCGGGCAGACTGTGACGCACCGTGGACCACAGATGGGGATGCCGCGGTGGCGTTCACCGTCGGGTGGCGCAGAGGGGGGCGACCGAAGTCAGCGGCAGCAGGCTGTGGTCGTCCGGGATGGATCCACGCACAGCCGACGCGTCGACAGAGGCGTACCCACAGTGTGATCTTGGACGTCGAACTGGGCAAAGGTCAGAATCATGTGGAATTTAATTTGCCGGGGTATGGCGTTCACACGTGTAGCCTGACCTGCCGTGATCGTCACCCGAGGGTTCCGTGGCAGCGGTATCGGCCGCGACCCGCGGCTGCCGCCCGGTCAGCACGACGCCGGGCGGAGCTGGCCGGTGCTGTCGGCGGAGGTGACCCCGGAGTTCGCGGCGACCGACTGGACACTGCGGATCTGCGGCCTGGTCGCCGCACCGCGCACCTGGACCTGGGACGAGGCACGGGCACTACCGCGCTCGGAGTATCGCGGCGATATCCACTGCGTCACCGGATGGTCCCGCCTGGACACCTGGTTCGCCGGTGCCAGTGTCGACGAATTCCTCACCGCCGCAGTGCCTTTGCCGCAGGCCACACATGTGCTGGCACGCTCGCATACCGGTTACACCACCAACCTGCCCTTGGCTGCGGTGCGCGACGGCAACGCCTGGATAGTCTGGGAGGCCGACGGCTCCCCGCTTCCGCCGGAACACGGCGGGCCCGCACGGCTGCTGGTGCCCGGGCGCTATTTCTGGAAGAGCGCCAAGTGGATCACCGAACTGCGGCTGCTCGACCACGACGAGCGCGGGTTCTGGGAGGACAACGGCTACCACAACGAGGGCGATCCGTGGCGGGAGAAACGCTATGCCGGCGACTGATACGTTCGCCGTCCCGCCCCGGCTGGTGCCCAGCAATCGGGCGAACGCGGTCTTCCGGCCGGCCACCCTGGTCGCCATCCGGCGCGAGACGCCGACGCTGTCCACCTTCCGGTTCGCGGTGCGGGACTGGCCGGGGCATCAGCCCGGCCAGCACGTGCTGGTGCGGCTCACCGCCGCCGACGGCTATACGGCGCAACGCCATTACTCGCTGGCCTCACCGCCCGGCGACCCCGGACACCTGGAGCTCACCGTCGACCACGTCCCGGGCGGCGAGGTCTCCGGCCATCTGCACACCGTCGCGAAGCCTGGTGACCGGGTGGAGATCCGGGGCCCGATCGGCGGGTTCTTCGCCTGGCCCGGCGACCGCCCGGCGCTGCTGCTCGGCGGTGGATCCGGTGTCGTACCGCTGATGGCGATGCTGCGCCACCGCCGCCGGCTCGGCCTGAACGTGCCACTGCGGCTGATCGTTTCGGTACGTACGCGCGAAGACCTCTGCTATGCAGAGGAATTCGGCGACGAGACGACCGTCATCCACTCCCGCATCGAGGGCCGTCTGCACGCCCGGCATCTCGCCGCACACCTGGCCGACCCACCGCCGGACGGCTGGGAGGCCTACATCTGCGGCAGCAACGGTTTCGCCGAATATGCCTCCCGGCTGCTGGTGTCGTGCGGGCAGCCGCGCGACCGCATCCGAATCGAACGGTTTGGATGAATTCCGGTGACGCGCGGCGGATTCGGGTGCCGGATCAGATGACACCCGTCCGTGCGGCAGTCCCACTCTTGCGCTGGTTGGCATTGAAGCGCGCCTTCTTCTGGCGATTCCCGCACGTGTTCATGTCACACCATTTGCGGGTGCGACTCTGACTGGTGTCGAAGAAGGCGGCCTGGCAGGTTGGCGATGCGCACAAGGCCAATTTTCCGTCTCGTTCGCCCGCGATGATGCCGATCGCGTCGGCGGCGATCACGCTCAGGGCATCTTCTACGCGGGAAACCGAGCTCAGTCGCCATTGACGATTGCCCTCGGGCGTCAGGATAGCCGCGGCCCGGCCCTGAATGCTGCAGTCATTGATGACTTGGACGGCAGACGCAGGGAGAGCGTCTTGGATCGCGGCCGCTGTCGCGGCGGCGTGAATTGATTCCCTCAGTTCCCGAGCGAGTTCGAGCTGGGCCGTGGTGCAGGAGTCCACGGCGAGGCCGTTCACCGCCAGCCAGTCGACGAGTCGCTGCGGCGTGGGAATGCGCTCCACAGCGATGCCATGTCGCTCCGACAGAGTCCCCGTGAAGCTGGTCGCTAGCACGCTACCGAGGCGAAAGTCAGGAAACCCAGCACTCATGGAACCACCTTAGCCGGTTGCAGGCTGACATGAAGACGTGTTAGAACCGTCTTAGCCGGTTCCACGACGATCGGGAGGTCTCATGCCCCGTCCAAGCAGTGACGTGCAAGCATTCGAAGCCCACGCAACTGACGCTGATCTCGACGATCTGCGCGCGCGACTAGCCGCGGCGCGGCTACCGGAGGCCGAGACGGTCTATCGCGCCGCGCCCGACCCGCGCCGATGGGACCAGGGCGTCCCCCTCGCCGACCTCGTCGATGTCGTGAACTACTGGCGCACCGGGTACAACTGGCGGTCGTTCGAGGAGCGCCTCAACCGGATCGGCCAGTTCCGCACGACCATCGATGATCTGGGAACGCGCCCGGGGACCGGGACGTCGGCTCAGTCCTTTTCTGCCGTGCCGACCCGCCCGACCCCATCGTCGAGCAGGCGGCCCAGTAGGGCGGAGAGTCGTTTCTGTTCGGCGGGGGTGAGTCGCTGAAGCATCGGGACGACGAGGTCGGCGATCTCGGCGGTGAGTGCGGTCGACTGGGCCTGACCCTGGTCGGAGAGGGTGACGCGGACCGCGCGGCCGTCGTCCTCGCTGCGGGCGCGGCGGACCAGGCCGCGGCGCACGGAGCGGTCGATCAGGCCGCTCACCGAGGATCGCTCCTGGCCGAGGTGGGCGGCGAGTTCGGCGATCTTCGGTTCGTGGTCGCGCAGGATCGACAGGACGCGCAGCTGGGTCAGCGATATCTCGTGCGCGGTCGCCACCTGACTCAGCAGGGCGATCACCGTGAACGAGGCCTGGACCAGGCCGTCCATGAGCTCGAGGGACGCCTTGTCGTGATGTTCGGACATGAGATCCACCCTACCTTGATTTAGGTGGCAATACCATCTACATTAGGTGGCAATACCACCTATTTGACACCTCTGGAGGAAGACGCCATGTACGCAGCAGTCGTCACCGCATTCGGCACGCCGCCCAGCTACCAGGAGTTCCCGGCGCCGGCGCCGGAGCAGCCGGATCAGATACTCGTGGACGTGCTGGCCTCCGGGCTGCACCCACGAGTGCGGTCCCAGGCCGATGGCTCGCACTACACCAGCACCGACGAGCTGCCACTGATCCCCGGGGTCGACGGCGTAGGCCGCACGCCCGATGGCGAACTGCGCTACTTCGTCATGCCCGACACCGCCATGGGCGCGATGGCCGAGCAGACCGTCATCGACCGGCGCCGCAGCATCGTCCTGCCGCCGGACTGCGACCCGATCGCCATCGCCGCGGGGATGAATCCGGCAATGTCGTCGTGGGTCGCACTGCGGCAACGCATTTCGTTCACACCCGGTCAGAGCGTGCTCGTCCTTGGCGCGACCGGCAATGCGGGCAGGCTCGCGGTCCAGGTCGCCAAGCACCTCGGCGCCGGGCGGGTCGTCGCCGCCGGTCGGCACCCCGAACGCCTGGCCGGCCTCCCCTCGATCGGCGCCGACGAGGTCGTCTCACTCGATGGCACGCCCGTCGAGGTCGGCGCCCGGCTCGGAGCGGCGGCCGCCGATGTGGACGTCGTCATCGACTACCTATGGGGCGGCATCGCCGCCGAGGCGATGCGCGCCATCGTCACCCAGCGCACCGATCGCGCACAGCCGCTGTCGTGGATCGAGATCGGCTCGATGGCCGGGCCCACCGCCGAGATCCCCTCCGCCGCACTGCGTGCCGCCCGGCTGCAGATCGTCGGCAGCGGACAGGGCTCGGTACCCACCCGGGACATCCTGACCGAGTTGCCCGCTCTGGCCGCCGAGATCAGTAGGGGCACCTTCGATATCGATGCGCGATCGGTCCCGCTCAGCGATGTCGAGACGGCCTGGAAGGACAGCACCAGCGATCAGCGCATCGTCATCACACCGCGGTGATCGCCCGGCAGATTCGCCTACATCGGGCGGATCTGCCCGTCTCCCCAGACGATCCACTTCGTGGAGGTGAGCTCCGGGAGGCCCATCGGGCCGCGGGCGTGGAGTTTCTGGGTGGAGATGCCGATTTCGGCGCCGAAGCCGAACTGCTCGCCGTCGGTGAAGGCGGTGGAGGCGTTGACCATGACGGCGGCCGCGTCGACTCGGTCGGTGAATTCGCGGGCGGCGTGCAGGTCGGCGGTGACGATGGCCTCGGTATGGCCGGTGCCCCACCGATTGATGTGCTCGACGGCGGCGTCGAGGTCATCGACGACCTTCAGGGCGATATCCAGGGACAGATATTCGTCGGCCCAGTCGGCGTCGGTGGCCGGGACCAGGCCCGGCAGGTCGCCGTGAACGGTCACACCCGCGGCCTCGAGCGCCGCGATCAGCTGCGGCACAGCAACATCCGCGACTGCCCTGTCGATCAGCACCGTCTCGGCGGTATTGCACACGCTCGGCCGCCGGGTCTTGGCGTTGAGCAGGATCGACTGGGCCATATCCAGATCCGCGGCGGAATGCACGTAGACGTGGCAGTTGCCGGTGCCGGTCTCGATCGTGGGCACCTGCGCGTCGCGGACGACCGCGTCGATCAGTCCTGCCCCGCCGCGCGGGATCACCACGTCGACCAGGCCGCGCGCCTGGATCAGATGGGTGACGCTGGAGCGGTCCCCGCTCGGCAGCAGTTGCACGGAGTCTTGCGAAATCCCCTGCGCGGCAAGCGCTTCCCGCATGACCTCGACCAGCGCCGCATTGGAACGCGCGGCCGAGGACGAACCGCGCAGCAGGGCCGCATTTCCGGACTTCAGCGCCAGACCGAACGCGTCGACGGTGACATTCGGCCGCGCCTCGTACACCATGCCGACCACCCCGAGCGGCACCCGCACTTGCCGAATCTCCAGGCCGTTGGGCAGCGTGGAGCCCTGCACCACGACGCCGACCGGATCGGGCAGGCCCGCGACCTGACGCAGCCCCGAGGCAATCACCTCGACGCGGGCCGAGGTCAGCCGCAGCCGGTCCAGCTGTGAGGCGGCGGTGCCGGCGGCCCGCGCGGCCTCGATATCCCCGGCATTGGCGGCCAGGACGCGATCGGTGGCGGCGAGCAGCGCATCGGCGCACGCATGCAGGGCCGCATTCTTCTGGGCGGTGGTGAGTCGGGCGAGCGTCCGCGACGCCACCCGGGCCCGGCGCGCCGCGTCGTGCACCACCGCGCGAACGTCGTCCAAACCGGTGGCAGTGGGAGCATTCATGCCCACCAGCGTACTGACCGGGTGTTTCACCCCACTCTCGGTGGTCTTGTCGCACCGATTCGACCACAGATAAGATGTCTGACATCTGACAGGAGGAATTGCTGTGGAACTGACACCGGTGGCGGCCGGATCGACGGTGGACGCGGTCCTGGACCAGCTCCAGTCGACCGTGCAGAGCGGGGCGTGGGCCGTAGGACAGAAGATTCCGGGCGAGCTCGAGCTCACCAGGCAGCTGCGGGTCAGCCGTCCCGCGGTGCGCGAGGCGATTCGCGCGCTGACCCATATCGGCGTGCTCGAGGTGCGCCGCGGGGACGGCACCTATGTGCGCAGCGCCGCCGACCCCCGGCCGCTGCTGCAGCGGATGCAGCGCTGCGATGTGCGCGACGTCATGGAGGTGCAACTGGCCTACGACGTGCAGGCCGCCAAGCTCGCCGCGCGCAGGCGCACCGACGCCGATATCGCCCTGCTTGCCGAGCTGCTGGATGCGCGCGATTGCGCCGCGGACCCAAGCGAATTCGGCCACGCCGACGCCGAATTCCATCTGGCGATCATCGAGATCACCCGAAATCCGGTGCTCATCGAGGCATCTCGGTTCTTCGCCGCGCAGCTGCGTCAGGCCCTGGGCGCGGTGCGCAGCGATTGCGAAGTGCCCGAGGCGGGTCCGGTCGCGCATCGCGCGGTGGTCGACGCGATCGCGGCGGGCGACAGCGAGGCGGCGGGCCGGGCGGCGGCCGCGGTGGTGGAACCCACGCTGGCCGTGCTGGATTCGCTCGCGGAGTCTCGCAGGGCCGCCGCGGCAGACAACCAGACCGCCTGCGATCCGATCACAGCACAAGGCTCGACCGCGACGCACGGGGCGACTGCGACGCAGGGCAAGAAGGAGGCTCGGTAATGAAGGGGAACCAGCTGCGACTGCTGCTGATCGTGCTGGTCGCGATCAACTTGCGCCCCGCGGTGACGGCGATCGGACCGCTGCTCACCGAGATCCAGCACGATCTGCATCTCTCGGGTGCGGCGGCGGGCGCGCTGACCACGCTGCCGCTGGTCTGCTTCGGCATGTACGGGCTGGTCGCGCCGTTCCTACGCAAGCATCCCGCGCCGGAGGCACTGCTGGTGGCGGCGATGGGACTGCTCACCGCGACGCTGCTGATCCGGGTGATCCCGGTGACCGCGGTGCTGTTCGCCGGATCGCTGCTGGCGGGCGTGGCGATCAGCATCGGCAATATCGCGGTGCCCTCGATCATCAAGCGCGACTACCCCGATCGGGTCACCACGATTACCGCGGTGTATTCGGTCGCGGTGACGGTCGGCGCGGCCGGAGCCTCGGCCCTGGCCGTTCCGATCGAGCACGGCATGCACACCAGCTGGCGAATGCCGTTGGCACTGCTGGCAATTCCGGCGGCGATCGCGGGGATCGCCTGGCTGCCCCGGATGCGGCGCGGCCGCGGGCAGGGCGCACCCGCGGCGGGCGGGCACGGCGAACTGTGGCGGGATCGGCTGGCCTGGCAGGTGACCGCGTTCATGGGACTGCAGTCCGTGCTGGCCTACGCGGTCATCGGATGGCTGCCGACCATCTGCGTCGATCACGGACTGGGGAAGGAGGCCGCCGGCTACGCCGTCTCCCTGGTCAGCCTGACGCAGGCGGTCGGCGCCGTGGCGGTGCCCCTGTTCGGGCGCCGCCTGTCCGATCAGCGGCCGCTGGTCGTCGGGGCCGTGGTCCTGAACATCATCGGTTTCGCCGGAATCGCCTGGGCGCCCATCGGATCGGTGTGGGGATGGGCGGTGTTCCTGGGCCTGGGCCAGGGCATGGCGTTCGCGACCGCGCTGTCCTTCCTGGGCCTGCGCGCCCCCGATGCGCACACCGCGCGCCAATTGTCCGGCATGGCACAGGGTGTCGGCTATGTGATCGCCGCGGCCGCACCGCTGGCCCTTGGCGCGCTGCACGATGCGGTCGGCAACTGGACGCTGCCGTTGGGTGTCATGCTGGGCGTCGCCGTGCTCACCGCGGTTCCCGGCCTGGCCGCGGGCCGCAACCGGACGGTGCTCCCCCATCGCGCGGACCAGGAGCACGCACCGGCCGTCGGCTGACCCACTCGCACAACACCTTTCCGGGCCCACGCGACACCGGAGTCCGCGTGGGCCCGGAAGGCCTTCCGGGCCGGGCCACACGCAGTTCCCGGCGGCAAAGTCCCCTACGCGGTTCGCGCGGCCGCGGTGTGCTGGGCAACCAGGGCGGACAGCTGGGCGGCGACGCGCTCGAGCGGGGCGACCGATTGCGTCGCCAGGGACATGACCACCGCGCCCTCGACCGCGGCGATGATCGTGGTGGCCAGCGAGCGCGCCAGCGCGGGCTCGACGTGTTCGGCCAGGAGGTGTTCGGTGACAATGGCCTCCCACTCGGTGAAGATCTCTCCCGCCGCGTCGGCGGCCTCGGGAGCCTCGTGGCGTCCCAGGGCGGCGGCCACGATCGCACAGCCGGCGGTGAAGTCGCTCCCAATAATCGTCTCGCGCCATAGCCCCGGGAACGCGGCCACGCACGAGGCCAGATCCGCCCCCGCTAGAACGGTGCGTATCAGGGCGCTGTACGCCTGCCCGGCGGTGCGCGTCGCCGCGGCGATCAACTCCGATTTACCGGAGGGGAAGTTCAGATAGACCGATCGCCGGGAGACGCCGCTGTATTCGAGCAGCGACGCGATTCCGGTGCCCGCCACGCCATTTCGCTGCATCAGTTCGACCGCACCGGCTATCAGCCGATCCCGGGCCACCGTCCGATTCCGGGTTCCCATCGCCCACCTCCCTCGTCCAGTCCCGCCATCATACCCTTGCCGCTATACCGATCGGTGTACTACTGTGCCATTACACCGATCGGTCTACCATGCCGGACCGGTCCACAGGAGGGAATACGACGATGGCCAGCCTGCACGATCCCCTGCCGCTGCCCTGCGGCCAGACCCTGCCCAACCGGATCATGAAGTCGGCGTTGAGCGAGGGCCTTGGCACCGCGGACCACGCGCCCGACGAACGCCTGATTCGGCTCTACGACCGCTGGGGCGCCGGCGGTTTCGGGCTCATCGTCACCGGCAACGTGATGATCGATCGCACTCAACTCGGCGAACCGGGTAACGTCGCGGTCACCGACGAGCGCGATCTCGACGCGCTGACCCGCTGGGCGAAGACCGCCAAGCAGGGCGGCACCCCGGTCTGGATGCAGGTGAACCATCCCGGGCGCCAGGCCAATCCGCTCGCCGCCCGGCACCGCCCCGTGGCGCCGTCCGCGATCGCTCCGGGCATCCCCGGCATGCCGACGCCACGCGCGCTGACCGAGCCCGAGATCGCCGATCTCATCAAACGGTTCGCGATCACCGCACGGGTGGCCGAGGCCGCCGGATTCGACGGCGTCCAGATCCATGCGGCGCACGGGTATCTGCTCTCGCAGTTCCTCTCCCCCCTGTCGAACCGGCGCACCGACGACTGGGGCGGGGACCCGGCACGGCGGATGCGCTTCGCGCTCGAGGTCGTGCGGTCGATCCGGAGAGCGGTGCGGCCCGAGTTCGCTGTGAGCATCAAGCTCAACTCCGCCGATTTCCAACGCGGCGGATTCAGCGAGGCCGAATCGCAGGCGGTGATCGACGCGTTGTCCACCGAGGGGCTCGACATGATCGAAATCAGCGGCGGTAGTTACGAATCCCCGGCGATGATGGGCGGCCCGCGCGCCGCGGCGAGCACCCGGGCACGCGAGGCCTACTTCCTCGAGTACGCCGAATCGGTGCGGCGAACGGCGGCCGCGGTTCCGCTCGCCGTCACCGGCGGATTCCGATCCCGGTCGGCGATGGCGGCGGCGGTCGACTCCGCCGCCTGCGACGTGGTCGGCCTGGGCAGGCCGACCACCGTACAACCCACCGCCGCGGGCGATCTGCTGGCCGACCGCACCGATATGCTGCGCCCGCCGGTCATTTCGCTGGGCCTGCACGGCCCGCTCGCCCGCAACGGCGCCCTGAAATCCCTCGATGGCGCACTGGATCTCCAGTGGCACACCGATCAACTGCATCGGCTCGGCGCCGGACTGGATCCCGACCCGGCCCGCTCCCCGTGGCTGACCGCGGTAACAATGCTGCGGCGCAACGGATTCGACGCGCTCCGCCCGCGGCGCGGCGCGACCGGCGGCGGGCGGGACCGCGACGCCCGCAAGTTCGCGATCCTGCTGTGGGCGAACCGGCACGTCATGAACCCGACAGTCCGCGGCCTGGACCGGATCGGCATCCGGACCACCTTCGCCACCGAACTCGAGACGATCGGACGCAAGTCCGGGCTGCCCCGCCGGGTGCCGGTCACCGTGCGGTTCGACGACACCGGTGCCTGGCTCATCTGCCAGCACGGCACATCATCCGGTTGGGGCAGCAATGTCGCGGCGAATCCGCATGTCCGCGTGCGCCAGGGCAGCCGGTGGCGCACCGGGACCGCAGAGCTGCGCCCCGACGATGACCTCGCGGCCCGCGCCCGAAGCTTCGCACCGCTTCGCATACTCGCGCCCCTGACCGCCGCAGGGTTCGCCGCCCTGCAAACCACCCCGGTCTCGGTGCGGATCATCTTCACCGACAACGGATCACTGAGAACGAACCGGGATGACCTCGATCGCTCTACCGCGTAGGCTCCGGCGGGCGTCCCCGCACCGCTTCTGACTTCAGTGAATCCTGGCCGCGCTCGGCTACCCCCTCTCCTGGAGGAGGCATCTGCTGCGGAGCAAAGCAATCGGCCCGCCGTGCGCGCACGGCGGGCCGCGTGTCGATCAGTCCCTAGCCCACTCGTGGCCCCAGTAGCTGTCGGCGGTCATCTCCTCGGCGACGTAGTCCGGGCCGACGAGCATTCCCGCATAACCGAATTCGATGTCCCAGTTGCCGGGGGTGCGGACGTAGAACGAGATCATCTTGTCGTTGGTGTGCCGGCCCAGGGTGGAGGACAGGTGGTAGCCCGCCTTGGTCACCCGGTCCAGGGCCCGACCCACATCGTCGAGCTGGTCCACCTCCACCATGATGTGCACCAGGCCCGGTCCGTCCGGCTGGGATCCGGGAATCAGCGCGAGGCTGTGATGCCGCGGATTGACACCGAAGAAACGGATCCAGATCGGATGGTCCGGCGGACCCACGCGGAACGAGCCGCGCGCGACGAAGTCGAGCACCTCGGCATAGAACCAGCGCGCGGCCTCGAGATCCGGCACGGGCAGCACGACGTGGCCCAGCCCCATTCCACCGGTGACGAATCGGGCGCCATACTTGGTCAGCACCGGGCTGTGGTCCAGCAGCGGGCCGTGGAACACCTCGACCGTGAGCCCGGACGGATCGGCGAAGCTGAGGGCCTCCTCGACGTGGCGGGCGATGGCCTGTTCGAGTGAGAGCGCGGTGACCGCCACCCCCGCCTTCTCCAGGGTCTCGCGCACCAGCGCCAGCGAGGTGGCGTCCGCGACCTGCCAGCCGACGGCCAGCACCTCGTCGCGCTCGCCGGGCACCAGCTCGAGCCGGTAGGTGTGCTCGTCCATCCGCAGATAGATCGAATCCTCGTTGGGCCCTTGGCCTTCGGCGAAACCGATGGTGTCGAAGGCGAAGGTACGCCAGGCGGCGGCGTCGGCGATGCCGATCCGCACGTAGCCGAGGGAGCTGAAGGCAGCCACTGTGATTACTCCTTATCCGATTCCGGGACGCGGCATTGCGCCGCGGTTGTTTACGTCCATCTCGCGCGTGCTGACGCCGACGACGCCCGCGACGACGGCGTCATCGATGCTGTCGCGCAGCATGTTGCAGGTGCGCACGCGCGCACCGCCGTCGGCGATCTCGGGACACGCCGCCACGGCGGCGGCGTTCCACTGCACGCTCGTCTGCTGCATGCTGTACTTCTCCACCAGTACGCACGAGCCACAGGCCCGGCATGAAATCTGTTCCATAGCACCCACTCTCAGGCCTGCGCGGCAGCGCGCTTGGCCAAGTTCTCGGCAACCTCGGCCTCCCACGCGCTGACGGCGCGGGTGGTGTCCACCTCGAATTCGAAGCGGTCGGTCATCTCCGGCGCGACGTCGGCGACGTCGGTGTAGAACTGCTCGTACCAGCGACGCAGCTGATAGACCGGGCCGTCCTCCTCGCACAGTAACGGATTATTGATGCGAGACTTACGCTTCCAGATGGCCGCATCCTGTTCGAAGCCGCGCCCCAGGCCCGCGACGAACTTCTCGGCGATCGAGGCGGCCTGATCCTCCGGAATACCCTGGGGGCGTTTGGCGATGGCGCCGTACTGCAGCACGAACCGATTCTCGGTGATCGGGTAATGGCAGTTGACGAGATAGCCCTCGACGGTCAGGCCCGGGCTCTCGCTGCGCAGGTAGTCGATCATGTAAGAGGGACCATAGTATGAGGCCTCGGAATGCAGGGTGTTCTTGCCGCCCAACGCCTTTGCCGTCGCGCCCAGCATGTCCTCGCGCGAGATGGAGGTCATGTACTGGGTCGCCATATGGCCGGAGAAGACATTCTTGAAGTAGGTCGGAAAGCCGTAGTGCACGTAGAAGAAGTGCGCCATATCCACCACGTTGTCCATGACCTCGCGGCAATTGGCGTCGACGATCATGGTGTTCCACGTCCAGTCGGTCCACTCGTCGCCGAACGCGGCGTCGATGCGGGGAATCGCGACCTCGGCGGTCGGCTTGCCGCCCTCCGGATCGTTCCAGACGAACAGCTGCTTATTCTCCTCCAGCGTCGGCCACGCCCGGGTACGGGCCAGCGGCGGCACCCGGCGCCCGTACGGGATGCCGGTGCAGCGGCCGTTGCCGCCCCAGCGCCAGTCGTGAAACGGGCAGGCGATGGAGTTGCCCTTGACGGTCCCGTCGCCCAGATTGCCGCCCATATGGGGGCAATAGGCGTTGAGCACGTTCAGTTTTCCGTCCTCGCCGGCGAACACCACCAGTTCGGTGCCGAAGGCGGTAACGGTGTGCGGGCCGCCGTCGCGGAAGGTGGCCGCGAGACCGAGGCAGTGCCAGCCGCGGGCGTATCGCGCGGGCGGCCCGGCCGCATCGATGACGCGGATCTCGCCCTCATCGGATCGCTGCGCGATGCTTTCCATATTTCGTTCCTCCCAGATACCAGCTCGATACTGATAGTGCCGCCGCGCGAGCTGTCCGAGGGTCCGTAGTCCCGCTGGGCGGGAGCCGATCCCCGGCACGAGCCCACCGCTACATCTCGAGCCGTTCGTGCGCGTATCGATGCCTCTATGTTTCGGTTAGTCATATAGCTGATAGTTATCACACCAGGTCGCGCCGCATCCGGGTCAATACGTAGACCCGGTCACCAGGAACAAATACGTAGTTCCACCGATTCGCCGCCCGCACCGGAGGGCCACTGTGACTGGTGACACAACAGACAAAACCGCACATGCCTAGTCGAAATACTTCTAGACTGCATATGAGCCAACGGAGGTACATATGACCGTCACCGTGCTGCCGGTCGCCGAACGCGCCATTCCCGCGCGCCGTCCCGCGACCGACCCCAGGGCCACCCAGGCCGCAGTGCGCACCGTCGAGCCCGCCCGCCCGATCCCGGTGTCGATGATCGAGCGAATGACGCTCATTCTCGACGCGTTCGAGGCGGCAACACCGACCTTGACGCTGCTGGAAATCGTTGAACGAACCAGACTTCCGCGCTCGACGGTACATCGAATCCTGGATCAGATGATCCGGCTGCGCTGGCTCGCACATACCTCCGGCGGCTACCGGCTCGGCATGCGCACGCTGGAGCTGGGCGGGCTCACCGCCGACCACAACGAGATCCGCGATGCGGTCAGCCCACTGCTGCACGAACTGGCCCAGCGCACCGGCATGGTGGGGCATCTTGCGGTGCTCGACGGCCGCGAGGTGGTGTACCTGGACAAGGTGGGCGGGCGATTCTCCGCCGCGCTACCGACCCGGCTCGGCGGCCGGATGCCCGCGCATGCAACGGGTTTGGGTAAGGCCATGCTCGCCGCCCTGGATCCGCCCATCGCCGAGGCCGCCTTCCGCACGCGGATGCCGCGGCTGACCCCGCGCACCCTCTGCGAGCCGGACGCCCTGCAGCGCGAACTCGCCCAGATCCGGCTGCGGCAGGGTGTGTCCATCGACCGGGAGGAGGCGGTGTCGGGAATCGCCTGCGTCGCAGCACCATTGCGCGGACGCGGCGCGGCGACCGCGGCGCTCTCGCTCTCGGGTCCGGCCGATGCGATGAGCTTCGACAGGCTGGCCCGCGTCGTGCTCGAGGTCGCCCACGAGGCCGGACGCACCCTGTATCCGCGTCGCTCGCGGTGGCGGTAGTTCCCGGCCGGCATATTCCTGAGCGATATAGTGCAGCGATGACCGCTGGCGCCGCTCTGCCGACCACCTCCTGGGCCGTGCTCGGAATGCTCTCGCACGCCGCCGGGGCGCGCACCGGCGGGTCCGAAGGAGGCAGCCTGCGTAACCACGCAGGGCCCTCGGAAGCGCCCGAATGTAATGAGCTGTCGGGCTACGACCTGAAGAAGTGGGCCGACTGGAGTCTGCAGTTCTTCTACTGGAGCCCCTCGTTCAGCCAGATCTACGCCGAGCTCAAACGCCTGGAGAAGCACGGCTACGTCACCTCCCGCACCGTGCTGTCCGAGGACGGAATCCGCGGCAAACGCATGTATGCGATCACCGCCGAGGGGCGAGAGGCGGTCTCGCACTGGGTCAACCACTCCCCGGTCGAGGCGCCGGTGCTCAAGCACAGCGTGATGCTGCGCGCCTGGCTGGGCAATCTCGCCGATCCGGATCGCCTGCGCTCGATCCTCACCGAGCACATCGACTACGCCGAGGCGATGCGCCGGCGCGCCGAGGCCGACGCGGAGGGTTCGGATACCAACCCCGACTGGGCCTATCCGACCGCAGTGCTGCGCTGGTGCGTGCGCCACTACGAGGCCGAACGCGAATTCGCCAAGGATCTGCTGGCGGATCTGGAGAGGATACCCAAGGATGCTCGAAAACCTCGGGGCCGCACCAAATCCCGGCCCGCGAAGGCTCCCGGACCGGCGAAGTCCTGACATCCATTCGCCGGTGAGCCCCGGGATCCCCCGGCCGATCAGTGCCGCAGGATGCGAGCCAGCCAGGCCGAGGTGTCGACCTTCCCGTCCGGCCCGGGCGTGAGTTCGGCCGGAACCTGCGACGCCACCGCCGCGGTGATCCGGCCGCGATACCGAGCGGGCCGCAGATCCTCCAATTCCCATCCCGCGCCGAAGGATTCCCGGATCATGCCGTCGCCGATCCGCGGGCCGAAGCCGGGCTCGGCATCCGAGAGGGCCAGCACGTACACCCGGCCGCCCGGCGCGCACAGCGCGTGCAGGCCGCGCACGTAGCTCGCCCGGGCCTGCGAATCCTCGCGAAAGACATGGAACAGCGCACTGTCCACGATGGTGTCGAAGGTACCCAGCTCGCCGGCCATATCCGGATCCTGGCCCATCGCGACCATATCGGCGAGCTCGAATCGCGCCGCGGGAACTCCCTTTTCGGCGGCATTCTTGCGGGCGTAGGCCAGGGCGCTGGGCGACAGGTCCACCCCGAGCACGTCGTAGCCGAGACCGGTGAGTGCGATGGTGTGCTCACCGGCCCCGCAGCCGACATCGAGTACCCGCCCGCGGATCCAGCCGTCGCGTTCGAGCGCGACGATCTCCGGCTGCGGCTGCCCGATCACCCAGGGCGCGGTGTCAGTGTCGTAGACGAGATTCCAGGACTCTACGGGCTGTGTCATGCCACCAGTCTGCAACCCGAACCGAGGCTGAGGTCAAGGACATTTCCGGGCGCCCGGCCAAAAGGCGCCGGCATGACGGTGGATGGTGACGTATCAGGGCCGATTCTCCGCCAGCCAGAGTCTTGCCCGGGCTGCCGACGCCCGGCACAGCCAAGCATCCTGCACGACCTCGCGCAGCTCGTCCAGGCCCAGCTCACCGAGCCGGGTCGCGCGCACCAGCACCGACAGATGACCGTCGAAATGCGGGGTGGTGAACCAGGGCGAGCCTGGATCCTGTACCAGCGCGAGCTTGTCGGACTCCGACGGCACCCAGATCACGATCACGTCGGGGTACCGCTCCCCCGTCTCGGGATCGACCGCATCCGGGCGCGGAGTGCGGAAGAAGACGAACAACTTGCGCCCGACCTGGTAGATCGGGTTCTCCCGCAGCCGGCCGTACTCGACCGTGACGTGCGGCATGGCCAGGGCCAACTCGTGCACGTCCTGCACTCGTGCCCGGGCTGTGTCATCGGGCCCGGCAGCGGGCCCTGCGTGGTTACGCTCCGCTGCCTCCTCCGGGCCTGACGCAGCCGGGCCCATGGGTCAGTCCGCGAGCCCGGCGAGCAGGGCCCGGGTGCGGTCCGCGTCCGGGCCGCCGGTGAACAGGGCCGCGACGAATTCGGTCGCACCCGAGGCGATGACCTCGTGGATCCGTGCGGCCACCTGCTCTTCCGAGCCGATGATCGCCATATCCGCCGGGCCTCCCGCGCCCTCGCGGTCCATCATCGCCCGATACGACGGCAGCGTGTCGTACACACTGAATGCCTTAGCCGCCTTCTCGCGAGCGCCATCCACATCCTCGGTGACGCAGACCGGCAGCGAACACACCACGCGCGGGGCAGGGCGCTGCGCCTCGGCGGCGGCGGCGGTGACGATCGGGGCGATATGGTCGCGGATGGTGGCCGGACCGGTCATCCACAGCACGGTGCCGTCGGTCGCACGGCCCGCGAGCTTCAGCATCGCCGGGCCCATCGCGGCCAGCACCACCGGGACCGGCCCCTCGTTGGGCACGGACAGGGCGAGGTTGCCCGTGACCGTCTCGCCGGTGAAGGCGACCGGCTTGTCCTCGAGCAGCGGCGCCAGCACCGACAGGTACTCCCGCATATGCCGGGCGGGCCGGTCGAAGTCGTAGCCGAACATATTCTCGATCACGATCCGATGCGACAGGCCGATGCCGAGTGTGAGCCGCCCGGGACCGACCGCGAGCGCGGCGGTGCGCGCCTGCTGGGCCAGTGCGCCGGGGTGGCGCGGATAAGTGGGCACCACCGCGGTACCGATCTCGATGCCCGGCACCTGGTTGCCCGCCACGGCCAGCGCGGTGAGCGCGTCGACGCCGAAGATGTTCGCCAGCCAGGCCGATTCGAAACCCTCGTCGGCGGCCCGGCGCAGCTCGTCGGTCAGGGCCCGCATGCCGTCCGGTCCGGTCGGTTCGCTCAGCTGAATGCCGATTCGCACGGCGGGCCTCCTCGGGGCATGGATGGCGGGTGGATATGTCACTGAAGACTAGCGCGATCCACCACGGACCGGACCGACGGAGCGAATCGGATGCAATCGACACAGGGAACGACCGCACCGGGCCCGGAACATCGGCCCGCGGCCGGTCACGCGCTAGTGTGACGGGCATGGCGCGGCGTGTCACCGGGAATCTTCCCGCCGAGGTCACCAGCTTCGTCGGCCGCCGCGACGAACTGACCGCAGCGCGGCGGCTGCTGCCGACCACTCGGGTGCTGACGCTGCTCGGACCGGGCGGGGTCGGCAAGACGCGCCTGTCCCGTCAGCTGGGCGCGGCGGTCGGGCGGGCCTTCCGCGACGGGGTCTGGCTGGTCGAACTGGCCGATGTGCGGGATCCGGACCTGGTGACGCTCAGCGTGGCCGAGGCCCTGAATCTGCGCGACGACACCACCGACCCGCTGCCGCGCCTGCTGGAGTTCCTGGCCAGCCGGCGGCTGCTGCTGATCCTGGACAACTGTGAACATCTGATCGACGCGTGCGCCGCGCTGACCGAACGCATCGTGACCGCCACCGACGAGGTGCGGGTGGTGGCCACGAGCCGGGAGGTGCTGGGCATCGCGGGCGAGCAGGTGATGCCGGTACCGCCGCTGCCGGTCGGCGGCACCACGGAACCGGACGATCCGGCCGACGACAGCGATGCGGTGCGGCTGCTGGTCGAGCGCGCGGGCGCGGTCACGCCCGGATTCACCAGCACGCCGGCCAATCGCGCTACCCTGGCGGCGATCTCCCGCCGGCTGGACGGGATGCCGCTCGCGCTCGAGCTGGCGGCATTGCGGTTCCGGGTCTTCACCCCCGCCCAGATCCTGGATCGCCTCGACGACACCATGGGACTGCTGCGCACCGGCCCGCGCACCGCACCCGAGCGGCAGCAGACCATCGAGGGCGCGATCCGGTGGAGCTATCAGCTGTGCACGCCGCCCGAACAGCTGCTGTGGCAGCAACTCTCGGTCTTCGCCGGCGGCCTGGACATCGAGGCCGCAGAGGCCGTGTGCGCGCTGCCCGGCACGGAACAGAACCTGCTCGGCGCGCTGACCGGTCTGGTCGACAAATCGGTCCTTACCCTGCGCCCGGAGGAGGAGAGCGCCAGATATTCCATGCTGGAACCGATTCGGCAGTTCGGCCACGACCGGCTGGTCGAATCCGGCGCCGAGGCGGCGATGCGTGCGCGGCATCGCGACCACTATCGGCGCCTGGCGCTGCGGGGGGAACGCGCCTACGGCAGCAGCGAGGATCTGGAATGGTTCCGCGCCCTGGCCCGCGAACACGCGAATATGCGCTCGTCCCTGCAGTTCTCGCTCACCGACGCGCCAGAGCTGGCGCTCGACGCCGCGACCGCGCTGCGGCCCTACTGGGAGCACTACCGGTTCCTGTCCGAGGGCTATCGCTGGCTCACCGACGCCTTGGCGCGCATTCCCGCGACGGCATCGCCAGCGCGGGCGCGGGGGCTGGCCTCGGCGGCGTCGCTGGCCGCGCTGCTGTCCGATCGCGAGTCCGCGGCCCGCCTCTCCGAGGAAAGCGTGACGCTGGCAACCGATCTGGGCGCGGTCGATGTCCTGGCCGAGGCGCGACTGGATGCGGCGCTGATCGCATTCACCGACGGCGATACCGGCCGAGCGCTGGCGCTGTCCGACCAGGCGATCGCACTGGCCCGCGAGGCGGGCGTCGTCACCACCGAAATGGACTCTCTCTCCTTCGGATTCATGTGTGCGACCCTGCTCGAGGACGATCGCTCGACCAGCATCGCCGAGGCGTTCCGGGCGCTGACCGAACGCCAGGGTGTCCACATGCTCGGCGGCCTGGCCCTGTGGTCGGTCGGCATCGATCACTGGCGGCACGGCAATCAGGATGCTGCCGCGGCCTATATGAGCCGGGCGGTCGAGACGCTGGCCGACTTCGAGCGGTGCGTCTGGCTGGCCTCGGTCTTCGACGGGATGGCGTGGTCGGCCGCGGCGCGTGGGGATTCCGAGCGCGCGGCCCGGCTGATGGGAGCGGCAGAGTCGTTGCAGCGCAGCACCGTACGGCTGGCCGATGCCATCACCTCCGCGATCGGCGAGAAGGTGCGGGTACAGGTCCGCCACACATTGGGCGACAAGGAATTTCGCGAGGCCTACCACAGCGGCTCGGCCCTGCCGCTGGCCGCCGCCATCGACTACGCCCTTGGCCGCACCGCGGCAACGGCGCCGGTCGCCCCGGATCCGGTGCCGCCCAAACGAATCGAGGGCGCCGCCCCCGCGGTGCTCACCCGCCGAGAAACCGATGTCGCGCGCCTGATCGCCGCCGGATACAGCAATAAACGCATCGCCACGGAACTGGTCATCTCGGTCCGCACCGCGGAAACCCACGTCGACCACATCCTGACCAAACTCGACTTCACCTCCCGCACCCAGATCGCCACCTGGGCCCACAACCACAACCTCTGAGCCGATCAGTCGCCGGTCACGCCGTCGATGCGTTCGCGTAACAGGTCGGCGTGGCCGTTGTGGCGGGCGCACCAATGCTATTGCGCGTCGGCGAGCAGGGTGATCGTTCCGGCCGCTCCATCCACCCGCACCCGCTGACCGTCGACGAGGCCGGTGCTGGCGGTCTTGGTGTCCACCACGCAGGGAATGCCGAATTCGCGCGCCACGATCGCCGCATGCGAGGCCGCGCCGCCGATATCGGTGACCACCGCACCGGCGTAAGCGAACATCGCGGTGTGACCGGTGTCGGTGACCGCGGCGACCAGGATGTCGCCGGGCTCGATATCGTCGTCCAGCGACAGCATGCGCTTGACTGTGCCCTCCACGACGCCCGCGCTCACGCCGAGGCCGGTGAGGGTGTCACCGACCGCGAGTGCACCCGACACCGGCTCCGGCTCCCAGGTGCCGATCACCAACTCCGGCATCCGAATACCCTGCAGGCGTACCCGCTCGGCCCGGCGGCGGGCCACCCGCTCCGGCAAATCGGCGGGCGCCCAGAGGATTTCGTCGAGGGTCAGGTACGCGGAATCCTCGACCTCGCGCAGCAGCCCGGCCCCGATCAGCCGGGCGGCCCGCTCCCGGGTGGCCATGCGCAGGCAGTTGGTGAGGCGCACCACCGCATCGCGGGCGCGCTCGCGGTACACCGTCGCGCCGACCGCCATGATCGCGGTGCGGCCCTTTGGTGCGGGTACCGGATCCCGATGCGGGGCAGGAAGTTCCGCGGCGCGGGCGGCGGCGGTCACCAGCAGTGCCGGCCGGTCGCCGAAGGTGGGGTTGAGCAATTCGCATTCGCCCGGGCCGCGGTGACCGACCCGCGCAAGCTCCTCATCCAGCGCGGCGGCGAATTCCGGTGACTTGTCCCGCGCGGCGGCCACATCGCCGGTGCGGGCCACGGCCTGCAGGCCCGCATCGGTGCGGCACAGCGCCGCCAGCCGCTCGACCGCCAGCATCGGCTTGGCCGATTCCAGGCGATCCAGATCGATCCTCACCTCACCCTTATGGGTGGCGGCGGCCGCGCCGACCAGCATGACGCCGATCGACGAGGCCTGCCACGCCTGGTTGAGGCGGTCGCGCCACAGCAGTGCTCTGGCATGCAACTGTTCATCGGTGAGCTCGACGATCTCGCTGCGGGTCAACGCCTCTCGATGCGCGGCGGCATTGATCAGCTCGGCGGTCTCGCGGTATTTCAGGGCGGTCGCGGCGACCCGCCCGGTCGCGGTCAGGGTGCCCAGTCGCCCCGCAAGCCCGGTCGGCATCGGCGGCGGGCCCTGCGGCTGCAGCGGCACGTCCGCCGGGATCGAACCGTAGACGTCCTTGCGGATGGTCTCCTCGTTCCAGCCGGGCATATTCGCCGCGGCCAGCACGCCGATGGAGGCGTTGATGTAGTAGCTGTGCCCCAGCACAGAGGTGACCCGGGACACCCAGTGCTCCAGGGCAATTCCCTCCAGCGCGATCATGTGGCCCATCGCCTCGTTGCCCAGGCGGATCGCACCGGCCTGCAGGTCGATCGTCAGCGGGGTCATCGGGCCCGGCATCGCCTCGGAGGCGTTGGTGGCGGTACACACCGGGATACGAAGATCGACGCGATCGTCGAACTCGCCCTCCCAGTCCTGCGGTGCGGCGCTGACCAGCGGACCGTCATCGGAGACCGGGGATCGGGATGGCACGGTGTGCGCGGGCAGCGGTATGGCCCCGCGGCGGGCGGCGAATCCGTCGCCGTGCGGCGTGCGGCCCGCGAGGCCGCGGGCCATATCGTCGAGCACCTCGCGCGCGTTCCATCCGCATCGGAAGCCCCACTCCTGCTGCGCGGCAGTGATATCCAGGCGTGGCGGAGCCTTTCGCGGTCCCCCGCGCCCGCCCGCGGATCCGAGCGCCCGGCGCGCGTCGGATGCGGAGACCTCTCCCGGAGCGGCCAGGTCGACCACGCCGGAACGGTCTCCGATCGCGGCCAGCACGAGAAAGCGCTCGAGATCGTCGGTGTGTAGCAGCTGCACCCCCTGCGACGCGGGCGTTCCCAACAGGGTCCGCACGACCGCCCGGCTGCCCCGCTCCACGCGGCGGCCGGCCACCAGCGCGGTGCGAACCAGCAGGGCCGCCTCGGAACCCGAGAGGGCGGCGGCCACCGCCGGATCCGCACCCGCCACCACCGGGACGATCACTCGCGCGCCCGCCGCGCGTGCCGCGGTAGCCAGCACGGCTACCGGCCGGTTCGACAGGTGAACGACGCTGTCACAGCCCTCGATCGCATCGGCCACGACCGTCGCATCGGTGCAATCGCCGATACGCACGTGCACCTGCGGCTCGACGTAACGGTGCCGACGGTCGTCCAGGCCCGCGACGTCATGGCCCGCGGCCAGCAACATGCGCGCCACCGCGCGACCGGTGGGCTCGGTGATTCCGGTGATCAGAACCCGCATCGACTATTCCTCCTCGGCGGCCCCACCCAGAAACGTGATGCCGTTCACACACCTTCGCCACCACACGCCCCGGCATCGGCTCGAGTCCCGTTCACCGAGACCCCGGAATTGCCCATCGGGATCGATGCCGGTAGGCAAATCGGTGCCGCCTCCGCCGGGCACGCGGTGCCCAACGGCGGCGCTTGCCAAGGTCGGCTGGCCCGACCGCGTGTGTCGAAGGCTGCGATTTACCTCCGATCGGTGTCGCGGACGTGCAAAAATCCGGATGGTGCACGAGATATGGCGGCTCGATCAGGGGCGGACCCGCTCCATCAGCCCGGAGAATCCGACGGGGGCGCCGGGCGGGGGCGCGCAGGCGACGACCGGGACGGGCGCGCAGGCGGCCGCGGACCTGGGCATCGGCTGGAAGGTGTCGCCGTCGATCGAGCTCGAGTCCGGCGGCACGGCCACGCTCGCGGACGTCGCGGGCCCCGGGGTGATCCGGCACTTCTGGCTTACCACCGACCGTGCCGTGCTGCAGCAGCTCACGCTGCGCGTGTACTGGGACTCCGAGTCCGAACCCGCCATCGAACTGCCGCTGGGCGCGTTCTTCTGCAACGCGTGGGACCAACTGGCGCTGGTGAATTCGGAGATGGTGGTGGTCGCGCCGGCGGGCGGCCTGAACAGCTACTGGCCCATGCCGTTTCGCGCACACGCCCGCATCACCCTGCACAACGGCAGCGATCACGCGATCCCGGTCTACTACCAGCTGACCTACCTGGAACAGGATGTGCCGCGCTCGGCCGGCTATCTGCACGCGCGCTGGCGGCGCAGCAATCCGCTGGGGCATCCCGCCATTCACACCGTCCTGGACGACGTCCCGGGCCCGGGCCGGTATGTGGGCACCTACCTGGCGATCGTGCCGAACGCGCCGGGCTGGTGGGGCGAGGGCGAGATGAAATTCTTCCTCGACGGCGATACCGAATTTCCGACGATCTGCGGCACCGGCACGGAGGACTATTTCGGCGGGGCCTGGAATTTCGATCTAAACGACACCTATCACACTTATTCGACGCCCTATCTGGGCCTGGTGCAGGTGCTACCCGCGGACCAGATCTATCAGCCGCAGCAGCGATTCGGCATGTACCGCTGGCATATTCAGGATCCGATCTGCTTCGACCGCAGCATGCGGGTCACGCTGCAGGCCCTGGGCTGGCGCGACGACGGGAAATACCTCCCGCTCGAAGGCGCCGACATTGCCACCACCTCGTGGTGGTATCAGCATCGGTCGGTCACCGGACGCCGCCACCGTCTCTGACCCGCCCCGGCCGCTCGCGGATATCGGCCGCGGCAGCTGATCGATTCACAGGTGGGCATCCGCGTGGCCGTGCATTACCGTCGAATTCGTGACGACTATGGACACCACCGCGGTGCGGACCGCCCTGCTCGCGGAGAACGACCGGCTCGCCGATCTCTACCTGGCCACCGACCCGGCGACACCGATCCCGGCCTGCCCCGGCTGGTCGCTGGACAACCTGGTGGCCCATGTCGGAGGCGGGCATCGCTGGGCCGCCGCGATGGTGCACAACCGCGCCACCGAAAGACTGGATTTCGCCGAGGTTCCCGGCATTCGCCGCCCGCGCGAGGTCGACGCGGCCGCGGACTGGCTGCGCCAGAGCGCCCGCGTGGTGCTCGAGACGATCGACGCCACCGGCGCCGACGTGCCGGTGTGGACCCCGTTCGGCCCACCGGTTCCCGCCGAATGGTGGGTGCGTCGGCGACTGCACGAGGTGACCGGGCATCGCGCCGACGCACTGCTGGCTCTGGGCCGTCCGGTGGACCTGGCCCCGGCGCTGGCCGCCGACGGAATCTCCGAACTCCTGAGCATTATCGAGTCGGGTTCCGCGCAGCCGGGAACACCGCGGTTCGGGCGACCGCTGGATGGCGAGGCGACCCTGTCGATGCATGCCACCGACGGCGCGGGTGACTGGTCGGCGAGCAGCACCGGCGACATGCTCACGTGGAGTACCGAACCCGCCACGACGTCGGTCACCATCGAGGGCACGGCCATCGACCTGTACCTACTGCTGTTGCGCCGCATCCCCGCCGACCACCCCGCGCTGTCGGTCACCGGCGACGCGAGTGTGCTGACCGCTTGGCTCGAACGCACCAAGTTTTAGTACTCAGCGGCACTCGCCCGCGGCTGGTAGTGCCCACGAGGTCAGCGGACTTCCAGCTCGATACCGACGTTGAGATAGCTGGTCGTGGCGCACCGTTTTGCGTAGCTCGGTGGCCGCGATCATCATCTGCCGGCCCGCGGCGTCGATCTCGACATAATCCATGCACACACGCAGACCGCGGCTGTGTCCCTATTCCGTGGCCGTGGCGTGCGCGGTGTCGTCATCAGTACCGCTGGTGGTGGTGTCCTCACTCATGCGCGCCGTCCTCGGGTGTATCGCTTTCGTTCGGGTCGTTGTCGTCGTCCTCGTGCCAGTCGAAATCGTGTGCGCCGAATCGGTCGGCCAGTACTGTCCGTTCTTCCTGCGGCACCGACGCACGAAGGGCGTCGAATTCGGCGAATGCCTTTTTCGCTTCGGCGAGTTCTTCGTCGGACAGCGGCGGCAATCCCATTTCCTCGGGTGTCGAGTAGGTGCGTCCGTGAAATTTTTCAGCCATGTCATTCCTTCTTTCAGCGTTCTATTACATCTTGTATGAGAGTTCCGGTTTTATCGTCGATATGCTCATCGAGAACATGGAATGTGGTGCCTCTGTCGAAAACCACCTCTTGTTCTTCGGGCTTGCGGGCGTATGCCGAGATATCCTTTCCGGTTTTGGATATGATGCGCTGTTCGACACTCCGGCCCTCGCCGAACGCTTTAGAATCCTTGGATGCCGACGAGAACTGATCTTCGGTGACCGTGGCCCCTTTCTTGTAGCGGGCCAGGTCTGCTTCCTTGAAGTTCACACGGCGTATCACCAATCCCTTATGGTCCGGAAATTTCTTCAGCGCGGATGAGAAATCGTCCGCGATGAGTTCTTGTCGGCGATTCATGTTTCCGGTGCGCAAACCGTAGTTGAGCGCTTCGGCGTCGGGGCCCGTGTATTCACCAAGTGCAAATTTCTCATCTCCGGAGAGATTGACATCAGCAACCTGGGTGGGTGTTCCGGGGCCTTCTGGTTTCGGGGATTCTTCCTTAACGGTGTTATCGACCCGTTGTTCGAGCTTCTGGACGTCCTTTGCTTTTTTCTCTGCATCTTCGGCGCCCGTGACCGCTTTTTTGAAGTCCCGCGCTTTTTTCCAATCGCTGACCATGTCCGCGATCGGGCCCGCGAATCTCTCGACGATGCGGGCGACTCGGGCGGCCTCGATAAGTGCACCGATGCCGAAGGTCACCATGGAGGCAACTATGGTGATCGCGAGACCGACACCGATCTCATCGATTATTTCTATCGCGAGGTCTTCGAGCTGCTTCTCGAGTTTCGACCGCAGGAAACCGAGAGCGATTTTATGGTCATAGCAGTCCGCGGCGAGCCCGCCGCACAGCTCGAACAGTGTTTGAGCGCCCTCCTGCATATTTTTCAGGTCCGCGATCACGGTGTCCGCTTCGGGTGAATGCACCAGTGACACGGAATTGATGACGCGGCCGATCTCGTCGGCTAGCCCACCGACCGCGGGCGCTCTCGACACGACGAGCCAGTCATCACCGGCCGTTTTCAGTTTGTCGGTATCTCCATCGGGAATGATGATTCCGACCTTTTCGGCCAGGTGTATCACGTCGGACAACCCGTTGCCGGGCCCGCCCGCGGAGGGCGGCGGAGCCTGGCACATCGTGACCGCGGGCAGCGGATCGGCAGGCCGCACGGGCGCGGAGCCTTTGTTCGTGCCGGTGGTGGCATTGTAGTCCGCCATCTGATGGTTCCAGCCGACCGTCCGCAGCGCCTTGGCGTAGGTGTCCATCGTGCTCGCCAGGCCCGTGCCCAGCTCGATAGCGAGCGCGGCCGTGGTGTCGTACTTTTGGGCCCAGTCCTTGGCTTCGTCATAGGACCCCGCCATGGATCCGCACATCGCAAGCGCCTTGTAAATGGCCTGGATCTCTGCGAATAAGTCTGTCGCGGAGGTGGAAAGAGCAGTGGCGGCCGTAAAATAGATACTCGGTTGTACGTCAATAGTGGTCATCGAATCTTCCCCGTTGTCATCCCCTTCATGCTCCGAGCGTCTTGTGATTGGCGGCCAGGCCCTCGGTATAGGCGGTGTGTGCGGTCCGGGCGGCGGTGTGCATGGCATTGATGCCGTCTTTGACCTCCCCGGCCGCGCGCATCCATTCTCGATGCGCCGCGGCGTGCCGGTCCGCCGCGGCACCGCTCCATTGCTGGTGCGCGGCGGTGATGCGCTGGTCCACTCCAGAGAGGGAGTCCTCGACGAACCCCCGCAGGCCCGCAACCTTCGCGGTCACCGTATCCAGGTGCTCGAGGTCGACCCGGTAGCTTCTATCGGTACTCACAGAACAGATCCTTATGTAGAAATAGGAAGTTCAGGGCAGGTTCAGTGAGCTGGTGACGCGGGCGGTGTCCGCGGCGCGGCGGTCGTCGATGTCGGTGTAGGACACCGCGACCACGCCGAGCAGATCGGCCATGGCCGCGAGAGCGTCCAGCACCTCGAGGGCCCCCTTTTTGGTCTCTTCCCAGCCTGCGAGGTAGGCGTCCGCGGCGGTGCCCTTCCAAGTAGTCATGAGGGTCTGTATTTCGGTGTCCGCCGAGCGGACCCCGTTCCGCAACGAGATAGCGGTGTCCTGCACGTACTTTCCGGCGTCCGAGACGGTGACGGGCACCACCTCGAACGAGTTGGTTCGGGCATCCGACATGTAATCCCCTTCTCTCACCCGAGGCCGGTCAGTTCGAGCCTATGGCAAGAGTCCCATCGGCTCGGATCCGGCGAGACATCACCACGTGTCGAGCTCGTCCTCACGTAGACGTGCCAAGGCCTTCTCGATCCAGGTTTCGAAGCTGGTGGTCAGGTCCGCAGGGGTGGCGGGGCGGACGGTGAGGTGCTCGCGGGTCTGCAGTTGCACGTAGCGGCCGTCGCGGGGACGGTCGAACCAGGCCAGGGCGTACCACGGGGTGGGGCGGTGGTGGAGGCTTCCGGTGAGCAGGCCCGCCACGCCCGTGCCGGTCAGGTCGGCGGTGAGCTGGCCGAAACGCCGGCGGGGGCCGTCGGTGCGGTGACCTGTCGCCGGGGCGGACTGCAGATCCTTCACGTGGAAGGTTTCGGCGCGCTCGCGGCCGGGCGGGACCGCGGGCACCAGTGCCGCCAGGCGGGCGGGCAGCTGCTCCACGCGGAACAGGCGGCAGCGGATCTGGCTGTCGATCCCGTCCGCGGCGGTCTGGGTGAGGATCACCGCGTGATAGGGCGTGCGGGCGCCGAGGACTCGGTATTCGCGGGGCTTTCCCTTGCCGAGAATCGTGGAGTCGCCGCCGATTTCGATGCGCAGATCCGAGGCGGTGAGGGTGTGCAGCGCCAGCTCGATCAGTTCGAACTCGTCGGCGTCGTAGCGGGCGCGCACGGTGGTGCGGTGCGCGGCCACCTCGTCCAGACTGGCCAGGCGGCTGGTGTAGCGCAGCGGGTGCGGAATCCGGTCGTTCGCCGCGCTGTACCACAGAACCGCGAAATCATCGGGCTCCCAAGCCCACTCGGCTGCCATCTGATTCCCATCGCATCGTTGTCGTACGTGTCGTTCATGCGGCGCGTCCGTCCGCGCCGCGGCTCACCTCGGAGCCGAGGGCTTATCCCTTTGGTGGTCGCCTTATTCGGGCGATGAGGTTTTCGGGCGCCCACCATGGCCTCGGTCTGCTCGGTGCGCCGCCGCCGAATGTCACCGATGACGCCCCGACGGTGATTTCGGGGCTGATACCGGTCACCCTGTTCAGTGCTTTCGCCATCTTCTCGAGTTGCTTCTTCAGTTGACGGCGTAGATCGTGCAGCGCGGCCGCGTAATCGTGACAGTCCCGCGCAAGATCACCGAATCCCGAGGCCATCTCCGAGTCCCGCAGACTCGTCAGATCGTTGATGACCGTGTCGACTTCGGGTGATTGCAGCTGCCGTATCGACTCGATGACGCGGCCGAGTTCGTCCGAGAGCCCGCTCACCGCGGGGGTGTCCCGCAACGCGGCCCAGGCATCGCCGACCGCGCCGAGCTTGTCGGTATCGCCGTCCGGAATGGGGATGCCGACCTTTTCGGCGAGGCGTAACGGGTCGGACAGCCCGTTGCCGGGCCCGCCCGCCGAGGGCGGCAGTGGGGCGAACGCGGCCACCGCGTGCGGTAGGTCGACGGGTCTTTCCGGTGCGGGCCCCTTGACGCCGGTGGTCGCCATGTAGTCGGCCATGCAGTGGTTGTAACCGAGGGTGCGCAGCGCCTCCGAGTAGGAACTCAGTGTGCTTGCCAGCGCGGTGGCCAAGTCGATGGCCTGCGCCGCGCGGGTGTCGTAGGACTTGGACCACGCTACGTCGTCATCGTCGGACCCGGCCATGGAACCGCATGCAGCGAGACCGCCGTACGCATCCTGGACCGCATAGGTCAGCTTGCAGGCCGCGACGAACAACGCGTCCGCGGCGGTGTAGTAGACGCTGGGCCGCACATCGATCGTGGTTACTTGATGTCGACTCGGCTCACCGAGTCTGCGGTCGGTGGCCTCGAGCCCCGTGAGGTAGGCGGTGTGCGCGTACGCGGCGGCCCGCTGCAAGCCGGCGATGTCGTTGACGACCAGGTACGCGGACATCATCCATTCCCATTGCGCCGTAGCATGTTCCGCGGCCGCGGGCCCGCTCCGCTGCCGGTTCGCGGCGGTGAGCCGCGCGTCGAGGTCGGCCAGCGATCTCGCCATGAACTCCTGCAGACCGGCGAGGTGGGCGGCGGTCCGATCCAGCTGCTCGAGATCGACACGGTACCCATCGTGCGCAGCCGTGATGTCCGTCCCTCGTACCGATTCGCTCACTCGCTGGGGATCGGACCGGGGTCGGCGTGGTCGCCGCCGATCACGCCGCCGGGGATCGTCTTTTCTTCGGGCCCGAGCAGGGCCTCGGTGTTCTCCATGTTGCGGAGCCATTCAGGGAGCGCATGGGTCTTGTCGTCCCCCTCGCCCTTCCCTTTGCCCGCACCCATTCCGCCCATGCCGGTCATTCCGGAGGTTCCGGTCGTGGCCTTGCCCGCCGCTGCGGCGGCCGCGGCCTGGCCGGTGGACGGCGTGCCCGGCACGCTGCGGCCTGGACCGCCGGAACCTGTTGTGCCGCCACCAGTTCCGCCGAGACCACCGCCGGCTCCACCGAGGCCGCCACCGAGGCCACCCAGGCCGCCGGCGCCTGGGCTGTAGCCGCTGGGTGTGGTCGAGGTGCTCGACGGGGTGGTGTAGCTGCTGGGGAGGGTCGCGGAGCTGGACGGGGTGTTCGACGCGCCCAGGCCCGACGGGGTGGTGGAGGAGTCAGTGCTCGACGGCTGCGTGTTCTGCTGCGAGCCGGGGCCGCTGGCGCCCGGGCCTTGCGGGCCGTTGCCGCTGGTAGGGGTGATGCCGGTCGGGCCGCCGGGGCCCACTGAGACGCCCGGGCCGACCGGCACGCCCGGGCCGGTGGCACCGGTCGGGGGTACATACAGCGGATCGGTAGGGCTGTTGGGAACGGGCAGCGCCGGAATCGTGCTGTCGGCCGCCACGAACGGGCTCACATAGTCCGTTTTCATACGCTCACGGGCCTGGTTCTCACAGTCGTGACGCACGGCAGCTGAACTCGGACCGTGCCAGATACCCAGATTCCAGCTGCGCGGGTTGAACATGCTGCCGCCGTCCGGGGGCTTGTCCACGCCGTTGCGGGTGTTGTTGATGCCGTCGACCGCCGAGCCGACCCGTTGGGCGAGGGTTTGCAGCGGTTCGGTCAGATTCAGGGCCTCGGTGGCGTATTTGCTGATCGCATTGCGCGAGGAATCCGCGGCAAGGCCCTGCCAGGCCGCAGTGCTCGAATGGTTGATCCGGGCGTTGAAAAGATCCACCGCCTGCTCCCAGCGCTGGGCGATCTCGGTGTAATCGAGGGAGGCGTCGTGGGCGGAGTCGGGGACCAGCGGATTGAAAGCATGGTAGATCCGCCAGTGATCCCAGCTGTCCGGATTCTCGCCGCCATCGGTGATGCGGGGAGGGTCGTTATCGGTCATCGATCCTGCCCCACTCCGACCTGTGCTATCACTCCCGGCTGGACCGTCGTATTACCGATGAGGCTCGGCGGCATATTCGCCATTAGCTGGTTATAGCGGGCGGCGAATTCTTGATCCTGTTGGACATATTGCTGGGCGATTGTCTTGTGTAAAGTCTGGATATCGTCAATTATATCGTAATGCTTTTGGAGAATATCATGGATATTATTATCCGAGTCTTTGCTTGCGTCTATAATGCTGGCTTTACCACGGAAATGCGCAACCAGAGCCGCTGCAGATTTCAAGCCATCTGTAGACTCGCCAAGTCCCCATTTTTCTCGATCGGAAATCCTCGCGGCGATGCGCTGCAGCCCTCTGATCTCCTGCTTAAATGCGGCACAGTCTCGATCGATGTACGCGAACTCCTCGGCGTTCACTACGACATCTTTCGAATCGTAGTTGACGGTCAACTTCCCATCTTTAGCGTCGTGGATCGCGCTGGCCAACGGTCCCGGCGATGGAGTTGTCGCGCCTTCGCTCATGTTCTACCCCTCCCAGCGGTTTCAATCGGTGCGACCGGAGATCCGCCCAACCTAGAGACTTGACGGCAATGCCGGAACGATTTCATTCGCAAGACGTTCACCGATTTCACATGAATCCTGCCCAGCGGTCGCCTTCGCAGATGGGTCGTTAATGACACTCAACTCCAAGCTACCCCCCTTAACTTGCACATCCATCAGACAATGCTCCGCTGTACCCTGCTGACCGGCAGGAATATACACAACTGTCGGCCGACCATCAATTGTCATTTCCTTGACAACGGAGAACTGTTTATTTGCCCGCGCCATCGGCAAAGTGATGTTCGTCATATCAATCGTAACCGAGTATCCATCACCGCCCTTCTGATCCCAGCCGCAACCACGCCACTTGACAGCACCATCTGCGTAGTGGATATCAGGATCGGGATTACCGAAGCTCTCGGCTTGGAGTACTGATTGCGGAATGTCTTTACATACATCGAACCCCGCTGGCACGTCTGGTGCGATCGTAGATGTCGTAGGTGCCTTGGTGGCCCCCTGGGCGGCCTGTCCCCCGCCGGAGTTGCACCCCGCAATCAACAAAATCGTGCTTGCCCCCAGTACACCGCCCTGAATCACCTTCCCCCAGCTGGCCATCTCGTCCTCTCCGCCGACTATATGGCTGCAGGAACGTACTCCGCCCCTGCCAAGCTCTCGTTGACCGTACCGACCACATCCTATGCCTGCAATAGGAAGGTTCCAGCCTGCGACTCGCTTGCTGGACGATGACAACCCCCGCTCCGGCTGAACACGTGAGGTCCGGACACCGAAAGTGTCCGGACCTCATGCGATCTCGTGAGTATGCGACCGCTCAGGCGCGGTCGAACCGGCCCTCCTTCACACCTGCCGTGAAGACATCCCACTCGGCAGGAGAGAAGATCAGGGCCGGGCCAGTGGAGTTCTTGGAGTCACGCACCCCGACCCCGCCGCCGAGGAACGCTGCCTCGACGCAGTCGCGGTCCGGACCGCTATGGCTGCTCTTGAACCAGCGCGCCGTCGATAGCTCGGTGTTCATTGGTACTCCCTAGCTATGTCTCGAACCAGTTGCCTGGTGTCTTCCTCGCTGAGCGCCGCGGCACGAATCGCCTTGCACGCCAGCTTATATTGGTCGATCTCACCCCTCTTGTCCAGGTAGAGAGCGCCCGTATAACCCTCCACATATACCACGGGAGGCTCACTCAGCCGAGCCGTTGGGTGAGATGGAAACTCGAGCAGAGAAAACGACCCCACAAGCAGCGGCAGTGGCATCTCGATCGTCATCGGCACAACCCTGATGGACACCGAGGGCAGGCGCGACACCTCCAGGATGTGGTGGAGCTCCTCATCCATGACTCCAGGGCCGCCGACTCGGTAACGCACAGCCGCCTCACCCAGGAACATAGTCGCGCTGAACTGCTCCGGAGGTTCCATCAGACGTGCCTGACGGTTTGCCGAGATCTGAATGCGACTCTCGACATCTGCCGTGGGTATTCCGGGGTATGCAGCCCAGATGACCGCCCGACGATAGTTGGCCGTCTGCAACAACCCCGGCAACAGCGTCAGATGGAACGTAGTCAGCCTGCACGCCGATTCCTCCAGTCCCAGATACAGATCGAAGTCCGCAGGCACGACATCCCCGTACGCATGCCACCACCCGTTGTTCTTCGTCTCCGCCGCGAGCCCGACCAGCTCCGGCGTCTCATCCTCCGGCGCGCTGTACAGCCTGCACAGCGTCTCCACATAGATGTCCTTCAACTTCGGCCCGGGCTGTCCGGTCTCGATGCGCCACAACGTCTGTGGCGCGATCTGGATCGCCCTGGACGCCGTGGCCTGCGATACGCCCGATCGTTCCCGCAACTGCTTCAACCGCCGCCCCAGCATGCGGCGCGGCACTGTGCTTCCAGAAGCCATCAGCTTGCCTCACTCTCGGTTTCGTAGAAATTTGGAATGGTTTCCCGGCGACTTTTGGATTGTGACGATATTTTTCGGCGATTCGCCACACGGAAGGCTTCTTCCCATCCCACCCGGGCGTAGAAACGAACATACCCCCGGTTGCCGGGATGTACCAGTGATTCGAAAGCCACTGTCGTCGAACCACTTTGGCCTCGGCAACCGGGTATTCCAATATGCCTCGTCCAGTTTGGAGTATTCCAATGTTCGATATTCCAATAACGAACCACCGGGAATTGCCCGTGATGACAACCGGATACGCGCACACCATCATGCAGCTTCATCTGGACTGCCCCGCAACGATGTGCCCGATCAAGTCCCAGGCCAAGCGCCGCCTGATCGAGGCAGGCAAGCTCATCCCTGCCGACGTTCCCCACCTGGGGTTCTGACATGCCTGCCCCCGGCAATCCCGCCCACCACCAATTCCCCGGCGATGCACTGTCGCTCGCGCAGATGCATCACGAACTCACCCGCGACGTGCACGCCGACTGCACCCTGCAGACATGCGAGATGCTCCGCGGGTGCTGGATCGTACTAACCTCCTTGGGCCACCCGCACCCGTTCAATTCACCCGACGAGTGCCCGCAATGCTCCGAACCGACCCCCGACAGCCCCTGAGATCGGGCCCAAAGCTACTCAGATGGTGACCACCTCGTGGCGGCCGGACCGATAGGAGCGGCGGTACTCGCTCGGTGAGACGCCGACCTCGCGGCCGAAATGGGCGCGCAGGTTGGCGGCGCTGCCCATACCGCAGCGCTGCGCGACGATATCGACGCCGAAGTCGGTGGCCTCCAGCAATTCCCGGGCACGAATGAGGCGCTGGGTGAGCAACCATTGCAGCGGGGTGGCACCGAGCTCGGCATAAAAGCGCCGGGCCAGGGTGCGCTCGCCGAACCCGGCCCGCTTGGCGAGATCGCCGACGGTCAGCGGATTTTCGAGCCGTTCCAGGGCCCACTGCAGGGTGGCGGTGAGACCGGAGTCCGCGGCGGCGACCGGCACCGGCGAGGGAACGTACTGTGCCTGGCCGCCGGCGCGATGCGGCGGCACCACCATGTTGCGGGCGGCGGCGTTGGCGACCTGCGCGCCGAGATCCTTGCGGATCAGGTGAATACACAGATCCATACCGGCCATCGTGCCGGCACTGGTCAGGATGCGGCCGTCGTCGATGTACAGCACCAACGGGTCGACGTTCAGGTGTGGAAACCGATCCAGCAGGGCGCCAACGTGTTTCCAGTGCGTGGTCAGGCGACGACCGTCCAGCAATCCGGCCGCGGCGAGCACGAAGGCGCCCGAGCACAGCGCCACCACCCGCGCCCCTGCCTCGTACGCCGCGCGCACCGCCTCCACCAGATCGGCCGGGGGATCCTCGCGCACATTCGGGGTGGCGGGCACGATGACGGTCTCGGCGGCGATCAGATCGTCGTAGTCGTAATCGGTGAGCGTGACGAACGGATCCCGCAACGTCGCATGGCGGGTGCCGCGCGGACCACACAGCCGCAGGTCGTACCAGCCCGCCGCGTCCACACCGGGGGGCGGTTCGAAGAACATCTGATACGGGATGGCCACCTCGAAGATCGGCTGCCCGGGGGCCACGCCGATCGCGATGGTTCCCGCCCGACTCTCGGTCATGTCAGTAATCTAGCGCATATTGACATTTCTGACACTGGCAGTCCAGATCTTGTGGCTGGATAGTTTCACTCATGATAGAAACCGCCACCGCCCGGCCACTACCGTCCGTTCCGGTCACCGAGTCGCCGCACCGATGGCGGATCCTGGCCGTGGCCGCAGTCGCCCAGTATCTGGCCATACTGGATCTCTTCGCGGTGACGGTGGCCTTCCCGACCCTGGAGACCTCGTTCGGCCACGCGAGCGCGAGCACGGTGTCCTGGGTGCTCAACGCCTACACGATCGTGATGGCCGCGCTGCTGGTCCCGGCGGGCCGCCTCGCCGACGACACCGGGCGCAAGCGCGGATTCCTGGTCGGCATGGCGCTGTTCGGGCTGGCCTCGGTCGCCTGCGCGGCCGCGCCCAGCCTGGGCCTGCTGATCGCGGCCCGCATCGTGCAGGCGGCGGCCGCGGCGCTGCTGGTGCCGACCGGCCTGGGACTGGTGCTGCCGTCGTTCGATTCCCGCGAACATCCCACGGTGATGGGAATCTGGACCGCGATCGCCGCGGCCGGTGCCGGCAGCGGGCCGGTGATCGGCGGGCTACTGCTCGAGGCGGGGTGGCGCTGGATCTTCCTGCTGAACGTGCCGTTCACCGTGGCGGCCTTCATATTCGGGCTGCGGGTGCTTCCCGACATCCGGCAGCAGGCCAAGCGGCGGCTCGATCTGTTCGGCGCCGCGCTGATTCTGGGCGCGACCGCCGCGCTGACCACGGTCTTCGTGCAGGCCTCCGCGTGGGGATACACCTCCCCCGCCACCATCGGCATGCTGGTCGCCGCGCTGACGCTGGCGGGCCTGTTCGCCTGGCACGTGCGTCGGCATCCCGATCCGGTGGTGAGCCCGGTCGTGCTGCGGCACAAACTGTTCCGCATCGCGACCGCCGGAGTGTTCTGCTATTACCTGGCCTTCGCGGCGCTGATCCTGGAGGGCACGCTGTTCCTGAGCCAGCGGTGGCACTACTCGCAGCTGAGCGCCAGCCTGGGCATCACGCCGATCCCGATCGCCTGCCTGCTGCTCTCGCCGCTGTCCGGGCGCATCGTGGCCCGCATCGGCGCCCGCGCCTCGGCGACCCTCGGCGGGCTCACCATCGCGGTGGGGGTGGCCTGGTGGATCCTGGCGGCCGGATTCAGCACCTCGTACGCGGTGATGTTCCTGCCCGGGGCGATCCTGGCCGGGGCGAGCACGGCCCTGCTGCAGCCGCCGTTGTTCGGCGCCTCGTCGCTGCTGCCCGCCGACCAGCTGTCGCTGGGGTCTGGGACGCTGATGATGGCGCGACAGACCAGTTCCGCACTGGGCGTGGCGATTCTGACCGCCATCCTGGCCCGCGCCGCGGTCCCCTCGCTGGGTGACTACCGCGCCGGGTGGGTGTACATGGTGCTGGTCGGTCTGCTGGCCGCGGGCGCCGGGCTGGCGTACCGGCCGGGGACACGCACGGCCTGAGCCTGTCGGCCGGGCGTTCCACGCGGCCGCTGCGGCGCATCCGACGACCAGCGGATGCGGCGCGGTGCGGTGTGCGGGGTCGAGCGGCGACGGTTCAGCGCGCGACCAAACCTGGCCAGCCATAGCGGGTGGGCCCGGCCGCCAACCCCGCGCCGCGGATGACGGTGACCGCGGCCTGTTGCGGCGCGGAGACGTGCTGCGCGAGCTCGGGATGCTGCGCGGTCATCTCGCGGCGGACCTCATCCATGTCGAGCCACATGATTTCCTGGACGATCTCCTCCAGCTGCCCGGCATTCTTGAATCCGGGCGAGGAGTAGACCGGCAACCCGTCCCGGAAGGCCAGCAGCGTGGGCAGGCTCTGGACCTGCGCGGTGGCCGACAGTTGCTGTTCGGCATCGGCGTCGACGGTCGCGTGCACGATGTCCGGATGCATCCGCGCCGACTCCTCGTACACCGGCGCAAATTTCGTGCACCAGCCGCACCAGGTGGCCCAGAAATCCACGAGCACGATGCCGCCCGTGGTGATGACGGGTTGAAAGGTCTGCTGCGTCAGCGGTTGTGTCGGCATGCGGCCCTCCCGGTGCTCGTACTCGCCTGCATAGGCCGAATTCTTCCACGAAATCCGGGCCGCGTCACGGTCCGGGACATCCGTCACCCGCCCGGTGGCCCCGTCGCATGCTCACCCCGAGCGTGGTGTCACCTGCCTGATCATGCACAACGAGCCGACCTGACCGCGCGCTGACGTGCGGACGCCGCATTCCCGAGGACCTGTCGGGACGTAGCCACTCCCGCCGGGTTGACGGGGATCGCCTCGCCGGTCTCGGTGGTCACTGTGCTGCACTGCGATGCTGCTCGGCAGCCAGGAAATGGGCCGTCTCACGGGTCGATTCATAGAGGGTTCGGTAGTGCGGGTAATACTCGGCGTAGCGCGCGGCCGCGTCCTGGTTCGGTTCAATGGTGGTGACGACCGGATTCCAGGCGGTGGTGTCCACGCCCGAGGCCTCCGCGGCGAGCATTGCATCGCCCAGGCAGGCGCCGATCGTCTCGGCCGGAAGTTGTTGCGGCAGACCGGTGATATCGGAGACGATCCCGGTCCACAGGCCGCCCTTGGTGCCGCCGCCGACGGCGACCAGCCGATGCGCGCGGCCACCCGCGTCGGCCATCGCCTCGAGGTTGTGCCGCACACCGTAGCCGATCCCCTCGAGCGCCGCCCGGTACAGCTCGGCCCGGCCGTGGCCCAGCGTCAGGCCCGCGACGATGCCCCGGGCGTCCGGATCGAACAGCGGGGTGCGTTCACCGGCGAAGTACGGCACCACGATCAGGCCGCGGCTGCCGGCGGGCACCTGCGCGGCCTCGTCGACCAGCGTGGCAAATTCCCCGCCGACCAGACGGCGCAGCCAGTCGGTCACCGCGCCGGAGGTGGCCATCCCGGCCGCGAGAGTGTATGTGCCGGGCCAGGTTCCGCAGGTGCCCCAGAGGCCGGGATGCGGGCGCGGATCGGCGAGCACCTGCACCAGGAACATCGTGGTGCCGTACATGACCATGGCGTCGCCGGGCTCACGCACACCCACGCTGGCGGCCTCCGCCCACGCGTCGATGGTTCCGGTGGTGACCGGCAGTCCGACCGGAAGTCCGGTGGCGGCCGCGGCCTCCCGGGTGACGTGCCCGACAACCTCGGTCGGCCAGGCCAGTTCGGGCAGCTCCAGACCGTGGGCGACCGATTCCGCCCAGTCCGTAGCCCATTCGCGGCGGCGCAGGTCATACATCGGCACGCACTGGCTCGCCGACTGATGGTCGAGCACATAGCGTCCGGTGAGCCGGTGCACCAGAAAGGAACTGGCCATCAGCAGCATGCGGGTGCGGGCGTAGACCTGCGGCTCGTGCCGGGCCAGCCACCGTAGCTTCGGGCCGACGGCCTGGCTGGTGAGCGGGGATCCCGACCGGGCCAGCACCTGCTCAGCGCCCAATTCCGTGTTCAGTTCGGCGATTTCGGCCGTGGCGCGGGTATCGACGCCGTACAGGATGGCCGGGCGCAGCGGGGCACCCTCGGCGTCGGCGGGGAGCAGGCAGGGGCCGATACCGCTGACCGCCAGCCCTAGTACGGCGTCGCGGGCATCGGCCGCAGCCATCAGCTCGCGCGCGATGGCGACGAAATCGGACCACCACACCGTCTCGGCGTCATGCTCGACCCAGCCCGGATACGGCGTCGAGACGCCGTGTGCCCGTTCGGCCCTGGCCACGATCCGGCCGGCGGTGTCGGTCAGCACGCCCTTCGAGCTGGCGGTGCCGATGTCGATTCCCAGGAACATCAGCGCGCACTCCCGTCGACGAGGCCGGGCTCGAGGGTCCGAGGCCGAGCCATCAGAATTCCGTATTCACACCATTCCGGCGTGGTTTTGGCCGGAATCCATGGACGTCGGCGTCGCAGTGTCACACCGGGTCATGGAAGTGCAGGGGCGCGATGTGGACTCCGCCCTGTCCCCAGCCTGCGCTGCTGATCCACCAGCTTTCGTCGTCCTCCACGATCTCGGCGGCGTGAGCGGGGATGTGGCCCACGCGGTCCTGCGGGCGGAAGTGCAGCGGATCGTCGCTGCGGAAGACGTCGGTGCCGACATAGTCGGGACGGGGACCGATGAACAGGTACCAGGAATCGTTGTGCCGCACCACGAACGGCGATTCGGTCGGGCCGGCCCCGGTTCCGGTCGCGGGATCGGTGTAGGCGATGGCACGATCGCTCCAGTGCACGAGGTCAGCGCTGGTCCGGTAGGCGACCACGTGGTTACCGCCGGCGGGATCGCTGGTCGCGCAGTAGTACATCACCCAGCGGTCACCGATCCGCCGCACCATCGGATCGCGGGCGTCATAGCCGTCACGGAACACCGGACCGCCCGGGTGCCGGGTCCAGTGGTACAGGTCGGTGGAGGTGGCCAGATTCATCGCGGTCCGCGTGTGGTCCTCGCCGCCGCCGTCATAGAACATGACATAGCCCGCGTCGCTCCGGATCACGTGCGGGGCCCACAGGTGCGTCTCGCCGTAGCCGCGGTCCACGCGCAATGCCGGGGGCCGCCTGGTCCACGGGCCCGCCAGCGCATCGGACGTGGCGTGAGCGAATTCCGTCTCGTCCCAGGGGTCCGCGGGTTCGGGATGGGTGATCCCGAACAGATGCCAGCGCCCGGACTCGTCGCGAATCACGGTGTGGTCGTTGATGTACCAGGGATGCGACTCCCCCGCACTCGGATCGTAGAGAAGCCGGAAGGGGCCCGCGGTCACCTGCATACCACCTACGGTGCCGCCTCGGGCCCCCGGGCACACGCCGACACGCTGAACTCAGGCAGATACCAGCGCATCCCGCAGCGATTCCAGCTCCGACCCGGAAAGCCCCTGCGCCCGCAGCCATGGTGCGGCCCCGCCGTGGTCGGCGTACAGGTCCTTCAGGAAGCGCAGCATGATGGTGTCGTCGACGGCGAGTACGCCGGTATTGGCTGCCGGCAGCCCCTGATACGACGCCAGCGTGTCCAGGCGGTCGCGCACCCGTTGCATCCGCTCGTTGGTCAGCGCGTAGTCGGCGGCGATGACCTCGGCAGGAACCCCGACCGCATCCAGGAGTACCGCCGCGAGCACCCCGGTGCGGTCCTTGCCTGCGGCACAGTGGAATACGACCGCACGCTGCTGCGGATCGGCGACCAGGCGCGCGGCCGAAACGATCTCGACCGGACTTCCGGCGAGCAGCTGACCATACAGCTGCGCGAGGTCCACCCGGGACTTGTCCGGCACCAGATCCCGTGCGGCCAGCGATGATTGGGCCGACTTGCGGATCGGAAGGTTGACCACCCGCACCGGGGCGCCGGCCATCGATCCGTATCCCTCGCGCTCCACCTCATCGGGCAGGCGCAGATCGATCAGGGTGCGCAGGCCCACGCGTCCCAGCAGCAGCTCCAGATCGGACTCGGTGGCGTGCTGCAGGGTGCTGGAGCGATAGGCGACGCCGAAACGCGTGCGGCCACCGCCGTTCACGGGCAGCCCGCCCAGGTCTCGGACGTTATCGATCTCGGCAAATTCGACCCATCGGTCGTCCGTGGAATTACTGGGCACGACCGGCCTCCGCTTCCTCGGCCCGGCTCAGTCCGCACAGCCCGATCAAATCCTCGTGTAATTCGAACCATACGGTGTGATAGCTGTCCATGATCGGGCGCGCCACCCAGGCGTGGTCTCCCTCCCCGATCCGCTGCACGGCCAGATCCAGCCGAATCAAGTACCGGGCCAGCCGGGGCGAGATCAGGCCCAGCCATGTCCCCAGTGGACGTACCCGTTCGTGCAGGTCCGTGAGGCGAACCAGCACGCCCGCATCGTATTCGGCGTCGGTGTGATCGTTGACCGTGGCCGGATCCCGCATCTGCCACCGGGTGACGATCGTCTTCAGCTCGGCGTTGAATGCACAGAAATCGTCGTAGGCGGCCTCGAGCGCGACCGCATCGATGCCCGAACGTTCCTGTGTCAACAGCCTTTCCAGCTCGGCACGGCCCTCGGGGGTGAGCCGGACCCCGGCCGGGGTCCCCGCACACAGCCCGCGGCCGGTCAGGTCCTCGAGGCGGGCGGTCAGCTCGTCCTGGGCGCCGCCCAGGCTCGCGGCGGCCGCCTCGGCGCGCACGCGACCCTTCACCCCGATCAGGCGCAACAGGGTCAGCTCGGTGATCTCATCCGTCTCTGGTTCCGCCACAGCGGTTTCCGTGCCGAATCCGGCGAGATGGTCGGCGAGCCGGTCCGGCTCGACACCGGCCAACCCGGACAGCGTGCCGATATCGTCGAGGACCGCGGCATCCACGGCCGTGCCGGATACCTCGCCGTCCCATACCACCCCGGCGCCGCCGTCGACCGTGACCGTCCGCCCGGCCAGCGCCGAGACGACATCCGTGCCGCAGCCGACTACACATGGCCGCCCGAGCTCGCGACTCACCAGCGCCGCATGCGATGTCGCGCCGCCGAGTTCGGTAACAACAGCCCGCGCGGCGATCATTCCGTGCAGATCGTCGGGGCTCGTGGTGCGGCGCACCAGAATAACGTCCTGTCCCGTCTCGGCGCGCCTCTCCGCCTCGTCCGGGTCGGTCACCACCACGCCCGAAGCCAGTCCCGGACAGGCGGATTCGCCACGCGCCAGGGCCTCATGCCCGGCATTGTCCGCCGAGGACGGACGCAGTACCGTCCGCACCTGATCGGCGGTGAGGCGGCCCAACGCCGTGCGCGCATCGATCAGACCCTCCTGCACCATGGCAACCGCGGCCCGGACCGCCGCGCGGGCCGAGCGTTTCGCCGTCCGCGACTGCAGCATCCACAGTGTGCCGGATTCGACGGTGAATTCGATATCCTGGATATCGCGGCCCTCGCGCTCGAGCAGGTCGGCCGCGGCGATCAGCTGCTGATGCGCCCGCGGCTGCGCGGCCGCCAGCTCGCCGAGCGGCCGGGGCGTGGTACGGCCCGAGACGACATCCTCACCCTGGCCGCCGACGAGCCATTCCCCGAAGGCCGGGCCGTCGCCGGTATTCGGGTTGCGGCTGAACAGCACCCCGGTGCCCGACTGCGCATCCAGATTGCCGAATACCATGGCCTGCACCGTCACCGCGGTGCCCAGGGTGTCGGGCACGCCGCGGGTGCGCCGATATGTCTTGGCGCGCTCGGAATCCCACGACCGGAAGACCGCGCTGATCGCGCCGCGCAGCTGCTGCCACGGATCCTGTGGGACCGCCGCGTCCACGTTCTGAAGTACGGTCTCGCGGTACTGTGCGACGAATCGATCGTGAGTGTCCTTGGCATATACCGAATTTCGGGTCTCGTCCGCCAGGGCCCGCTCGACCTCGGCGTTGATGCCGAGGTTCAGGACCGTATCCATCATCCCGGGCATGCTGATCGCGGCGCCCGAGCGCACCGAGACGAGCAGCGGCCTGCGCACGGAGCCGAAACCGCGACCGGTGCCGCGCTCGAGCTCGGCGACGCCGTCGCGGACCGCGCGCCAGATGCCGTCCGCGATGTCACCGCGCGCGGTGAAATCCGCCCACGCCTCGGTGGTCAGCACGAACGCCGGCGGCACCGGCAGTCCCAGCGCCCGCATATGGTTGATGCTCCAGGCCTTGCCGCCGATTCGCTCCCGCGACAGGGTGCAGTCGCCGGCGAGTCCGACGACGGCGGCCCCCGCCGCGGCGCCGTCGGGTCGTCGATCCAGCTCCGCGCCCGCGGTCATAGCACTCCTCGTATGTCGTGAATTCATGTCAGGACCACCCGGGAATCACATCCTTCGAGCCGGCGCGGAGCCCGGCGCGGCGGGTCCTGCCATGAGCGTGCCGCGCGAGGGCCCGCGACCTGTAGCGATGGTCCCGCTCAGCAGGATCTCGTTCGCGCGCGCTGCCCATCGGCCGCTGGAACCTCCCCCAGCAGTACCCCGGCCGGCCGGTGTGGGAAACCGGTGAATGGGACTCGCCGCGTCTTCTCGCGCGGATCTGGGCATCGGATGCGGCACGATGGCCCTATGGATCGGCCCGAACCGACCGCGGCCTCCGACGACGGCCGCGCGACGATACCCGCGGTACTGGCGCGCCAGGCCCGCGACCACGGGGCGATGCCGGCGCTCGCCGGGCGGTGTCTATTGGGCCCGGCCGCGGGCCCTGCGGGGTTACGCTCCGCTGCCGCCTCCGGGCCTGACGCGGCCGGGCCCGACGGCCCGATGAGCTATGCCGAGCTGCACGCCGCGGCGCGTGCGGTGACCCGCGCGGCGATGGCGGCCGGGCTGCGCGCGGGCGATAGGGCCGCGATCTGGGCGCCGAACAGTGCTCGATGGATCGTCACCGCGCTCGGACTGCTCGGCGCGGGGGCGACGCTGATCCCCGTCGGCACCCGTCTGCGCGGACCGGAGGCGGCGGATATCCTGGTGCGCAGCCGATCTCGCCTGCTGTTCACCGTGCGCGGATTCCTGGGCACGGATTATCCGCGCATGCTGGCCGAGTCCGGCCGCGCACTGCCGGATCTCGAGCAGATCGTGCTGATCGCCGATACGGGCGCCCCGGACGATGCGGCGGCGCGAGCGCTCGTCCCCTGGACGCAATTCCTCGAATCCCGGCACGCGATTCCGGTACACGATGCCGAACTACGGACCGCGACAATAAAACCCGAACACATCAGTGACATTCTGTTCACCTCCGGCACCACTGGAACCCCCAAGGGGGTCCTGGCCACCCACGGCCAGACCCTGACGGTCTTCGAGCGCTGGGCCACGGTGGTCACGTTGCGGCATGGCGACCGATACCTGCTGGTGAATCCGTTCTCGCACGCCTTCGGCTACAAGGCCGGGATCCTCGCGTCCCTGCTGCGGGCGGCGTGCATGGTGCCGGTCGAGCGCTTCGACACCGCCCTGGTCGCCGAGCTCGTCGATCGGCAGCAGATCACCGTATTGACCGGATCTCCCACGCTTTTCGGCGATCTGATCCGCGCCGGGCGACCGCTGCCGACGGTGCGCCTGGCCGGGACCGGCGCGGCGTCGATCCCGGTCGCCCTGGTCGAGCAGATCCGCGCCCGGCTGGGGATCGCACAGGTATTCACCGCCTACGGGCTCACCGAATCGATCGGCGTGGTATCGGTCTGCCCGCCCGACGCCCCGGCCGAGTTGATCGCCACCACCGTCGGGCGTTCCCTGCCCGGCAGCGAGATTCGCATCCTGGACGCGGACGGGAAACCCGTCGCGGCCGGCGAGAGCGGGGAGATCGCGGTGCGGGGCCCGAACGTGATGCACGGTTATCTCGACGACCCGGTCGCCACCGCCGCCGCCATAGATCCCGAGGGCCTGCTGCACACCGGCGACGTCGGATCCCTCGACGAATTCGGCTACCTGCGCATCACCGACCGACTCGAGGACATGTTCATCGTCGGCGGCTTCAACGCCTACCCGGCCGAGATCGAGCGAATTCTGCTGGAACATCCGGGAATCGAGGATGTGGCGGTGATCGGCGTCCCCGACGCCCGCCTCGGTGAGGCGGGTTCGGCGTTCATCGTCCCGGCCGATCCGGACGCCGCCGATGCCGCCGCAATCCTCGAATGGGCCCGGGACCGCCTGGCGGGCTACAAGATTCCCCGCCACATCCATTTCCTCGACGCGCTGCCCCGCAATGTCGCGGGCAAGGTCCGTAAAACCGATCTGCGCGCGGACTATTCGGCGTAACTTACCCCCGCTACTTGTCCACCTCGTTCTTCATCTGCGCGGTGATGACCTTCTGATAGCCGGATCCGAGTAGACGGGGAAGCAGGTCCATCACTCGCGCGTCGGCCCCGATCAGCACCTTGGCCTTGTCCTTACGGATACCGTCAAGGATGGCGCCGGCCGCCTTTTCCGGACTGGTCTTGGCCAGGCGGTCAAAGTTCGTGGCCAGGGCGTCACGGTCGCGAGTACCGCCCGCGCGCGCCTTCCACGCGATCCCGGTCTTGATCATGCCGGGATGCACGGAGTTGACCACGACCTTATGCCCGGCGATCTTCATCTCCTGCCGGAGCGCATCGGTGAATCCGCGCACGGCGAATTTGGTTGCGTTATAGGAACTCTGGGTGGGACACGCGGCCAGGCCGAACATGCTGGAGACGTTGACGATCGCACCGTCACCCGAGGCGATCACGTGCGGCAGAAAGGCTTTCGTGCCGTAGGCGACGCCCCAGAAATTGATGTTCATGATCCATTCGAAGTCATCCCAGCTGACCTCCTCCACGCTGGCGATCAGCGATACCCCCGCGTTGTTCACCACGATGTTGACGGCGCCGAAATCATTCACCACCTCATCGGCGTGCGCGTAGACCGCATCGCGGTCGGTCACATCGAGCCGGTAGGCACGCGCGGTGGCGCCCGCCTTCTCGCACAGCACCGCGGTCTCGGCGACGTTGTCCAGGTTATGCCCGGACAACGCCAGCCGTGCCCCGTGCCGCGCCAACTCCAGCGCCAGCGCCCGGCCGATTCCGGCGCCGGCACCGGTGATCACGGCGGTCTTGCCCGCAAAATTCTTCACCGCGAATGTCCTTGTCCTACTGATATTTCATTGGGTGGTGTAGCCGCCGTCGGCGACGAACTCGGAGCCGGTACTGTAACCGGACTCATCGGATATCAGGAACAGCACCAGATTCGCCAACTCCTGCGGTGTGCCCGCGCGCGGCAGCGGCTGGTTCTGAAACATCGTGTTCGAGCGCTGCGACTCCGCGGTCATTTCGGTGATCACCACCCCCGGATGCACCGAGTTGACCCGAATTCCCATGGGCCCGAACTCTTGTGCCGCGGCCTTGGTCATGCCGCGCACCGCCCATTTGGAGGCGACGTAGCCCAGGATGTTGGAGAAGGAGATGATGCCCCCGATCGAGGAGATGTTCACGATCGAGCCGCCGCCGGCCCGGCGCATCGAGGGCACCACCGACTTCATGCCCAGGAAGACCCCCACCTGGTTGACGTCGATCACCTTGCGATAGTCGGCCTCGGCGAGGGTTTCTATCGGGTCGACGTGCACGATCCCGGCATTGTTCACCAGTCCCGACACCGGGCCGAACGCCTCCTCGGCGCGCGCGACGGCGGCCTGCCAGGACGACTCGTCGGTGACGTCGAGCCCCAGGAAGTCCGCGGCCGAACCCAGTTGCGCGGCAACCGCCTTGCCCTCGTCCGCCAGGACGTCGGTGATCAGCACCGAGGCGCCCTCCTCGACCAGGCGGCGGGCGAAGGCCGCGCCCATTCCGCGGGCGCCACCGCTCACGATCACCGTCTTACCGTCGACCCTGCCCATAAATATTCCTCCTCGTGTGCCCCCGGTTCGCCTGCGCACGACGCTATGACCGGACGCACACCGCGACATCGGGCGGTCCCGGCCAGCGGGACTTGGACCTGACCTCCCCACATAGTGATAGGACTATTTCTGTTAGGCATGGCGGCGCGCCCTCACGGGCACCGCCACAGGTACAGCACAGGAGTCCCGCGGATGAAGTTCTCGATGATCTTCGAAGCACAGATGACCAACCCCACCGCCGAACACGAGGCCCAGGTGCTGCGGGACTGCGTCGAGCAGGCGGTACTGGCCGACGAGGTGGGCTTCGACACGGTCTGGGCCGTGGAGCACCACGGCCTCAAGTGGTATGCGCACATGAGCGCCCCGGAGATCTTCCTGACCTGGGTCGCCGCCAAGACCCAGCGCATTCGCATCGGCCACGGCGTGGTGTGCATGCCGTTCAATTTCAACCACCCGGTGCGAGCGGCCGAACGCGCCGCCATGCTCGATGTGCTCTCGGGCGGCCGGCTGAACCTCGGCGCCGGCCGCGGCGCGACGGCAGTGGAGACCTCCATGTGCGGGGTGGATCCCGATCGCACCTACCGGGAGGTCGAGGAGTCGCTGCGGCTGATCGGCCGGGCGTGGCAGGATCCGGACGGCGAATTCGAGTACCACGGCGAGCTTTTGGATATTGATCCGCATTCGCTGCTGCCGCGGCCGGTGCAGCTTCCGCACCCGCCGCTGTTCATGGCCTGCACCAAGAGGGACACCCTCAAGCTCGCCGCAGATTACGGAATCGGCGCGCTGGTACTGGGTTTCGCGGGCATCGAGGAGATCGCCGAGCTGCGCCGCACCTATGACGAGGCCATCGCCGCCCGCACCGGTGAGCGATTCGTCTCGACCGTGGTCAACGACCACTTCGCCGCGCTGTGCCCGACTATCGTGCTGGACGATCGGGAGCGGGCCCAGCAGATCGGCGCCCGCGGCCAGCGCTTCTTCGCGCAGTCGATCAAGCACTACTACGGCGCGGGTCCGGTGCCCGACGAGGCGGTGGATCCGACCGCCGACGAGGTTGCCAAGATCAAGGCGGCCGCCGACGAGCACGTGGCCTACCTGCACGAGGCGAAGATCCCGGTGAAGTCCGGCTCGACCGCAATCTTCAACGCCGAGCACGCCTACGGCAGCCCCGAGGACGCCATCGCCTACGTGGAGCGGCTGCAGGACGCGGGCGCCGATGAGATCCTGTGCCTGATCCAGATGGGCACGGTGCCTCAGGAGGCATGCCTGGAGACCATCCGGCATTGGGGCGAGAAGGTTATTCCCCACTTCCGGAACAAGTAACGAATTGCCAAGGAGCTCAACCATGGTCGACCTGACGGGCAAAGTCGCCCTCATCACCGGTGCCGCCCGCGGCCAGGGCGCCGCCGAGGCCGCATTGTTCGTGGCCCGCGGCGCGCGAGTCGTGATCAGCGACGTGCTGGAGACCGAGGGGAAGGCGCTGGCCGAATCCCTAGGCGAGGCAGCGCGTTTCGTTCGGCACGATGTTGCCGACGACAGCGACTGGCAGGCCGCGATCGCGGTAGCCACCACGGAATTCGGCGCGCTGGACGTGCTGGTCAACAACGCGGCCATCTACACCGCCAAGCCGCTCGTGGACACCGAACCCGAAGAGTTCGAACGGATTCTGCGCGTAAACCTGGTGGGCGCATTCCGCGGCATCCGCGCCGCGGTCGAGCCGATGGCACGGGCCGGTGGCGGGTCCATCGTCAACATCTCCTCCCAGGCGGGCCTCGCGGGCCTGCCCCGCCACAGCGCGTACGGCTCCTCCAAATGGGGCCTGCGCGGCCTGACCAAAACCGCGGCACTCGAGCTGGGGCCGCAGGGAATTCGCGTCAACTCGGTGCATCCCGGGCCGATCGCAACCCCGATGGTCCCGACGCTGACCACCGGACCGGGTAGCTATCCCGCAGTGCCGCTGCAACGAACCGGATTGCCCGAGGAGGTCGCCGAACTGGTGGCGTTCCTGGCCTCGGACGCCTCGGCCTACATCTCGGGCGCAGAGGTCGCGATCGACGGCGGACTGGCGGCAGGGAAGTTCGTCCTGCCCGATCTCGAGGCGTAGGGCCGTACCGATGACGATGACACCGCAGACCCGAGCGGTCGTGGACGCGGCGGCCGCCGCATTCCCGGCCCTGGGCACCGAGGTGCTCGACGCCACCGAGGCGCGACGCCTGCTCGCGGCCCGCCCCCCGGTTCCGGTCGAGCCGATACCCGTTGCCGCCGTGGAGGATCGGGTGATACCGGGACCAGACGGGACCGCCGGGGTTCCGGTGCGCATTTACACTCCGCTCGAGGCGGTGGGGCCGCTACCGGTCGTGATGTTCTGCCACGGCGGCGGATTCGTGATCTGCAACCTGGACAGCCACGATCAGTTCTGCCGGGAGATGGCCAATGAATCAGGGGCCCTGGTGGTTTCGGTGGACTATCGCCGGGCCCCCGAACACCGATTCCCGGCCGCCGCGCGCGATGCCCATGCGGTACTGGACTGGATCGCCGCACACGCGCCCAGCATCGGCGGCGATCCGGCCCGGCTGGCGGTGGCCGGGGACAGCGCCGGCGGCAACCTGGCCGCGGTGACGGCCCTGCTCAACCGCGACAGCCACGGACCCGCACTGGCCCTGCAGCTGCTGTTGTATCCGTTCCTCGATCCAGCGCGGGCCAGCGACTCCTACCGCGACAATGCGCGAGGCTACTTCGTCACCGACGACCATCTGCGCTGGTACTGGGAGCAGTATCTGGGTGACGCGGATCCCGCGCACCCATATGTCGCGCCGCTGCACGGCAACCCCGCCGGCCTGCCCCCGGCGTATATCGTCACCGCCGAATTCGATCCGCTGCGCGATGAGGGCGAGGCCTACGGGCGGCACCTGGCCGCGGCCGGGGTCGATGCCGAAATACACCACTACGACGGGATGATCCACGGCTTCATGACCATGTCCGATCACCTGCCCGACGGCCGCCGCGCCAACATCGCGGCGTTCGCGGCGCTACGCAAGGCCTTGGAGCGAACATGACAGCGCGAACATAGACATAGCAGCTCAGCGCCGACGCACCATGGCCGCGAATCCGGCCCCCAGCAGCATGAAACCGGAAATCAGCGCGAATCCGTTGGTGACCCAGGAATTCAGCGCCACCTGCCAGGTGGCGTTCGTGAACGGCAGGTCGCCGATCAACCTGAAGGTGTCGTCCGGGAACAGGATCTGCAGGATTCCGGGAAAGATGCCCCACACCAGGCTGCCCACCACGGTTCCGGTCGCGGAGAAACTGGCCAGCGCGGCCACCAGCATCAGCAGCACCGAGCCGACGATGATCTCCCCGGCGGCGGTCCACCGATCGGTGACGGCGCCGACGATCACCCAGTAGCGGATATCCGCCCCACCCTTGGCCGCAAACGCGATGCCGATCGGGGTGAGCACCAGCCCGATCAGCACACCGAACAGGGTGCGGCCGGTTCTGCCGCGATTCTGGAACTGCGCGCCCGGCGGAGCCCAGCCCGGGGGTGAGTCGAACTTGTTCGGCATCGCCCGTCCTCCCTGTCGCCCGCAGCGCCCGACAATCATCGCCGCTGCGGCCCATTCTCGCGCCCGGTGCGGGAAATATTCGTGCGGACACGGAAACCCCGGCGGGGCGACTCGCCGGGCTGTGCCGATCGGGCCCAGCCGCGGGCCCTGCGTGGTGACGCTCCGCTACCGCCTCCGGGCCTGACGCGGCCGGGCCGCGGGTGGATAGCATCGGTGATATGGCCGATTCGATCTCCGAGCCGCCGCCCATCCCCGGCGTGCGCCGCAGCCAGATCACCGCGCGCGGTGTGCGGTTCCACGTGACCGAGGCGGGCCCCTCCGACGGCCGTCCGGTCCTGCTGCTGCATGGCTGGCCGCAGCATCACTACGCCTATCGCCACCTGCTCGCCGATCCGCCGGAGGGTATCCGCCTCATCGCACCCGACCTGCCCGGATACGGCTGGTCCGGACCGGCCCCGCACCGCTGGGCCAAGGACGACGTCGCAAGCGACCTGCTGGCCCTGCTGGATTCGCTGGTGCCCGAGACACGCGAGCCCGGCCGTCTGCTGCTGGTCGGGCACGACTGGGGCGGGTTCATCGGATTCCGTATGGTGCTGCGCGAGCCGGAACGGTTCGCGGGGTTCGCGCCGTTGAACATCGCTCACCCCTGGCAGACCCCGCGCACGCTCGCGCCGCACGCCTGGCGGTTTCTGATGTACCAGCCGCTGGTGGCGACGCTGGGCGTGCCGCTGCAGCGCCGCACTCGCTACCTGGACCGGGTCTTCTCGATGGCGGTCACCGACCACACGGAGTTCACCCCGGACGTGGTGCGCGCCTACACCGCTCGCTTCCGCGATCCGGTCGTCGCCCGTGCCGCCACCGACACCTACCGCACATTCCTGCTGCACGAGGCGCTGTCCCGGCGCGGGACCGGGCATGCTCGCCCCGCCCTGCCGATCCGCGCCCTGTTCGGCCTCGACGACGGCGCGATCCACCATTCCCTCGCCGCGGCACAGACCGCCGCGGCACAGGACTACACCGTCGAATACGTCGCCGGCTGCGGACATTTCATCCCGGAGGAACGCCCCGACCGCGTCCGCACCCACCTGCTCGCCCTCGCCGCCGAGACCGCCTGAAGAGGGTATTTCACAGTTTCCTGATCGTCAGCGGTGCCGGCTCGGGCAGTGCCGCCTGGCGGATATAGCCGGCGGGCCGAAGGCGGCCGGCTCGGGCCAGGGCGGAGGCGAGGCGGGCCGCGATCGCGTCGGTGAACAGGTCGTCCCAGGTCCAGCGGATCAGCTGGAATCCGTTGTCACGCAGTACGTCCTCTCGCGCCTTCACGGCGGATGCCGCGGCGCCGGGGTGCGGTCCTCCGCGGCCCGGGGTGGCTCGACCGTCGAAGTCGGCGACGACACCGCTGTCGCCGAAATAGAAGTCCACGCGGCCCAGGTACTCACCCTGGGCGGTGCAGACCTCGCCCTGCGAGCGCGGCAACGCCAACGCCTGCCCGCGCAGCATCACCCGGCTCAGCGATTCACCGACACTTTCGCAGTGCGGATTCAGGAATCGGATCACGCACCGCGCCGGGTCGATACCGCGGCGACACCTGCCGTGCTCCAATTCCCTTGCGAGATCGCCCGCGGTGACACCGAATTCGCGGGCCAGCCAGTCGCCGGCCACGACCGCGGTCTCGAAGGACAGCGTGCGCGCCAGGTCGACGATGGTGCGGGCCGGCGTGGTCAGCAGCATGCCGTCGACCTCGGCGACGGACTCGACAGGTGCGCAGTGCACCTTCATATGCGGCTTGATCCGGCCGCCATGGCGCCGGTTTCGCGTGATGCACAGGCGATCGACCGGTGCGGACCAGATCGGTGCACCGTAGATCACCGCGGCCGACTGGTGGCTCAGCACGGCGTCACCCGCCATGGCGGACAGGGCCGCGGCGGCGCGAGTCCGGTGGCGGGCGACCGGGCCCGCACACATTCGGTGGATATTCCGCTCGGCCGCCCGGCGTCGGGGCAGCGAATTCGCGGCGCTCACTCGGCATCGCCTTCGCCGCGGCGACGCCGAGCGGGGCGCGGAGCTGACCGTTCACAGAGCTCGCCGGGCCGAAGGATGGAGCGCACCCGCGGTGTGCGGGGATTGATTCCGTTGCGCCACGATATGCGGCACCCCTGATACTGATTCACTCTCGACCTCCCCGAACGGATTGAAAACAAATCGGCTTGTTCTCATTCGACGCGGGGTACCCCCGTTCGGTTCCATAGTCATTCGACCAGGTCACAGCCGCACCTCGGGTCGCGCTTCGCACTCTTTGCAGGAGCCCGGAGCATGGATGCGTCCACCGAGCCGGAGCGGCCGGTCAGCGGCAACCCTCGCGCGGTGCGAACATATCGAACCCGCGACCGCCTGGTCCGCACTCTTCCCGGACACGGACGCAGGCGCCGATCCGGGGTGGGGTGCGGATGTGCGAGGAATGTGGTGTGTGTCGGTGGGGTCGGGCACGATGAGCGGCATGACGAGCACGCTGCGAGAATCTGCCGAGGAGTTGCTGCGTGAACTGGCGGGCGCGGAGGCCCGGCTGCGCGAGGATCAGTGGACCGCGATCGAGGCGCTGGTGGCGCACCGGCGCCGCGCACTGGTCGTGCAGCGCACCGGCTGGGGTAAGTCGGCGGTGTATTTCATCTCCGCCAAACTGCTGCGGGCGGCGGGGCGGGGGCCGACGGTCATCGTGTCGCCGCTGCTTGCGCTGATGCGCAACCAGGTGGTCGCCGCGCGGCGGGCGGGCGTCGTCGCGGCGACGATCAACTCGGGCAACATGACCGAGTGGGACGATATCCACGCGCAGGTGGCCTCCGGCGATGTCGATGTACTGCTGGTCAGCCCTGAGCGGTTGAACAATCCGGATTTTCGCGATTCGGTGCTGCCCAAGCTGGCCGCCGATGCCGGGCTCGTGGTGATCGACGAGGCACATTGCGTCTCCGACTGGGGTCACGACTTCCGCCCCGACTATCGCCGCATCCGCACCCTCATCGCCGACCTGGGCGAGGATATTCCGGTACTTGCCACGACCGCGACGGCGAACGACCGCGTTGTTGCCGATGTGGCCACCCAAATCGGCACCGACACACTGGTTTTGCGTGGCACCCTGGACCGCGAATCACTGCACCTGTCGGTGGTCCGCATCGAGGATGCGGTCCGGCGCACCGCCTGGATCAGCCGGTATCTGCACGATCTGCCCGGGTCCGGAATCATCTACACCCTCACCGTGGCCGCCGCCCACGATCTGGCGGATGTGCTGAGCTCACACGGGCATCGGGTCTCCGCGTACACCGGCCAGACCGACCCGGCCGAGCGCGAGGTCCTCGAACAGGCCCTGCTGGACAACGAGGTGAAGGCGCTGGTCGCCACCTCCGCGCTCGGCATGGGTTTCGACAAACCGGATCTGGGTTTCGTTCTGCACGTCGGCGCGCCATCCTCTCCGATCGCCTACTACCAGCAGGTGGGCCGTGCCGGCCGCGCCACCGCGCGCGCCGAGGTGGCGCTCCTACCCGGGCCGGAGGACAGTCGCATCTGGAGTTACTTTGCCTCCGTTGCCTTTCCGCGCGAACATATCGTGCGCGCGGTGCTCGATGCGCTCGATACCGAACGCCCGCTGTCCACCATCGCGCTGGAGCCGCTGGTCGAGCTCAACCGCTCCCGGCTCGAGATGGTGCTCAAGGTGCTCGACGTCGACGGCGCGGTGCGGCGGGTGCGCGGCGGCTGGCTCGCCACCGGCCAGCCCTGGGCCTACGACACCGACCGGTACGAGAGCCTGTCGGCAGCCCGCGAGGCCGAGCAGCAGGCGATGATCGACTACCAGTCGACCACCGAATGCCGGATGACCTTCCTGCGCCGCCAGCTCGACGACCCGGCGTTGAGCGGCGATCCCGGCGCGCCGAGCGCATCCGCCTGCGGCCGCTGCGACAACTGCACCGGCAGCCGCCCCGACGTCACCGTCGACACGGCCGATCTGGCGACGATCCGCACCCGTCTGGACAGGCCGGGTATCGACCTGTCCCCCCGCAAGCAGTGGCCGACCGGCATGGCGAAGCTCGGAGTTCCGTTGTCCGGCAAGATCACCAACGGCGCCGAGACCGGCCGCGTGCTGGGCCGGCTCAGCGACCTGGGCTGGGGTCAGCGCCTGCGGCCCCTGCTCGACGGCCCCGACGCGCCGGTCCCCGAACACATCGTCGAGGCCTGCATCGCCGTGCTGCGCGACTGGAAATGGGCCCAGCGTCCCACCGCCGTGCTGGCCATGCCCTCACCCACCCATCCGCGGCTCACCGCCGATCTGGCCGCCCACCTCTCCCGCATCGGCCGCCTGCGCGATCTGGGCACTCTCCCCCTGCGCCCCGGTCGCCCGCCGGTCTCGGCCGCCAACTCCGCACACCGCGTCGCCGCCCTGTTCGATGCGTGGGAGGCTCCCGACCTCACCGCCGCCGACGGCCCGATCCTGCTGGTCGACGCGCTCACCGACACCGGCTGGACCTTCACCCTCGCCGCCCACGCCCTGCGCCTGGCGGGCGCCCCCGCGATACTCCCCTTCGCCCTCGCCACGCCGTCATAGGATGCACGGCCCCTCAGCGGATCCCCGTACTGAGCACCCTTGCTGGCGGCTGATCAGCGGCTGTAGCGGGCCACAGCCGCTGATCAGCCACGCCGGGGGGGTGCTCAGTACGGGTGCGGGGGCCGTGTTCGCGTCCTCAACCATGATCGAGATCGGCACGGGCGGCCTGCCGCACGACATCGGTGTGCACTGGATCGCCGCGACGCCGGATACTGGGCGTGAGTGCGGATTTCGGCCATGACGTAGGTCACCTGCCTCCGCGTGCCGCTGCCGCACGATCGCGCCAAGCCAGTTTGCGTAGCCCGGGTTCGATGACGGCCAACGGCTGTCATACCGCGTCCCGGGGTATTCGAGGTGAGTCGGCTGAGGATGAACGGCTATTGAGTTTCCGGATGTTCCAGCTGGCTACGGATGTCGAACAGGTGGTGGCGCATCTCATGCATGGTGTGCACTGCAACCCAGCGCAATGACCGCTCGGCGGCCTCGGGATAGGGGACAGTCAGTGTCCGCTCCCAATCTCCGGGCCTGAGCTGGTCGAGCGCATGAGTGAACAACAGTGTCGCGTCCTGCAGTTGGCGGGCAACGTCGGCCGGTTGCTGCTGCATATATCCGTCGTGCTCGACCCGCTCTTCCCGCCCCATGGGTTCGGCGACCGGCGCATCGCTACGTCGCGCGGCGAGCAGCCGTTCGCGCTGGACAAGCATCACATCGCGAATGTGGCAGGCGTACTCGAGCGGGGTCCAAAGCTGCGGCGCGACGCGACGTCGAAGCACCTCGGGCGCGGCGCTCAGTAGCTCCGCATATTCGATCGCACACTGCGGAGCTAGCACCGATACTTGGATAGCCGACGTCAGATCGTATTCGAAACCGCATTCGGCGCAAGAAAACACTCGTTCACGCTAGCAAGCCGGGGAACGTTTGGCAGAATGATCGCCAGATGTCTCGTCACGGGAAGAGGTTGAACGTGCCACAGGTTACGGTGCAGTACCCGACGGCATTGAGGGTGGGATTCGACAGGAGGGGATTCGCTTTGGCCCTGCATGCTGCAGCCTCTGATCTGATCGACAGTGCCCTGGGCGGTTTCAAAACCCGCTTCATCAACCTGGATGAGACGGTTGTCGGCGACGGAAACCCCAACCATCACATCGTCCATGCAATCGTTGACATCCTGCCAGGCCGTTCCGAGGTACTTAAAGCCCAATTGGGCGAGTTGGTACTGGGCCTGCTCGAGGCCCACCTCGAGATTCCCAACACATTCACCGTCCAGGTCACCAGCGAGATCCGGGAACTGCATGGCTACCATCAGCGCGTTCTCCCTGAAGGATAGGCACACATCCGTCGCAAGTTCCGGGCACAACAGATTTCCGGTCATCACCGCAGGCGCTCGACCGCTTCCGCAGCGGCTCGATCACTGACGTACCGTCCCGACATACCCGTCGGTCACCTTTGCGTCAGCCCCTCGCTACCGACTGAGGTGCCGCGGCGGGGTGTCCTGGCCGACGCTCAGCGTCGTTTCACCTTTGATAATGCCGCTATATATCGGCACGTTACATATCGTCCTGGTGCGCCAGGCGATGACATGTTACACTTTTTAGTGTAACATTCCTGATTCTACCGGCCGCCATTTGTCCGATTTTGGCGAGGCGATACGTATGGAGGATTTAAAATACTTCTTGTTCATTTGCATTGAGTAGCAGTTCCGTCCTGCGGGGCGTCTGTTGCGTCATTTGTGTTATAGAATTAGCCTCCTTCGGAGACTCGTTTTCATGTCATTGCCCAGGGGAGAACTTTCCTGTCGCCGGGTATATTTTCTGCCCGAATGCGGACCCGCCGCCAGTAAATGGTGAGCGCGCGTAAGTAATTGGATTTCATGTGATCGTGAAATCGGTGCACGTTCCAATTTGTCTTCCCTGCCGGATATTCGGTAGATGCCGCCCGCCGCCTGGGGTGAGCGCTTCCCGCGGTTGCCGGCCGCTACCGGAATCGGCACGCTCAGCCCAGGCATCGACGTCTGCTTTCTCGCCACAACTCATCGAAGTCTATCGATGTCCGTATCAAGAGAGGAACTGGATGCACGGCCAGGTTAGAGTCGCGGTTGTCGGTGCGGGTCCCAAGGGGACGATGATGGTGAACCGGTTCTGCGCGTTTGCCGCGTCGATGGCCAGCACATTCGCTCTCGAGATCGATGTGATCGAACCGTTTGTCCCCGGGGCCGGCCGGGTGTGGCGCAGCGATCAGCCGCGGTCACTGCTGATGAACACTCCGGCAGCTGAGGCCACAGTGTTCCCGCCGCGGCCGTCCAACCTGACCGGGCCGAATGTCCATGACTGGGCGGTGATGGTCAGGCGGGGCCTGGTCGACGGGCTTCCGTCAACGTGCCGGGAGATCGCCGCGACCATCGAACCGCAGACCGCGGTTCCTCGCGCCTTCTATGGGGCGTACTTGGAGTGGGCGTTTCGGTTTCTGGTGCGCCGGGCCGGAGGGATGGTCCAGGTACGGGTTCATCGCGGGAGCGCCGTTTCGGTTAGCGATCTACCCGATGGCGGGCAGCGGCTGGTGGTGGATAACGGAGTCGGTGCGCTCGACGTGGACGCGGTTGTGCTGACCCAGGGGCACTATGCCGTAGATATGGCACCGCGGGAGCGCGCGAAAGCCGTTGCGGCACAAGAGCTAGGTCTGATCTATATACCACCGATGTGCGCGGCAGAGGCGGACCTGTCCGGCATCGCCGCGGGGGCACCGGTGATCCTCGACGGATTGGGGCTCTCGTTCTACGACTACGTCACGCTGCTGACCACAGGGCGTGGCGGAAGCTTTCGTTCGGAAGCCGGACGCCTACGCTACGAGCCGTCGGGAGACGAACCGGTGATCTATGGGGGTTCGAGGCGCGGCGTGCCCTATCCGGTGCGCGCGGATTTTTCGCCGACCGGAACACAGCCCTTTACACCGCGCTTCCTCACCGCGGCGGCGATAGCGGCCGTGCGCGCGCGGGGGCCGGGGGTAAGCGACTTCACCCGGGACGTGTGGCCGCTGGTGGCCAAGGAGGTGGGCTGGGCGTTCTATACGGTGCAATACTCCCGGCTGCACGGCACCTACGGATACGATTCATTCGCAGCGCGATATGCCGCAGCGACCTGGGATTCCCCGCAGATGCACGAACTGATCAGCGAGTTGTTTCCCCAGCCGTGGATGCGCTGGGACTGGGACCAGTACGCCACTCCCGCGTCAGGGCATCAGTTCCGCCATAGTGCCGATTTCCACAACTTCGTCACCGCCTACCACCGCGTGGTGCTGGATGAGGCCGCGGCGGGGCTGGGTCGAAGCCCGCAACGAGCTGCGACCGCAGCTCTGCGGCGATTGCGTGAGCCGGTGCGCCTCGCGGTCTGTCACCACGGTATTGCTGGCTCGTCCTACCGCCGGGACATTGAGAACTGGTTCGACGGCCTGTCCAAATTCCTGGTGTGGGGACCCCCGCCGGTGCGTGTGGAGGAGCTTCTCGCGCTGCTCGAGGCCGGGGTCGTACACCTGACCGGGCCCCGGACTCGCGTAACGATCGATCGGGAAACCGCGGTCTTTACTGCCGAGTCCGCGATGGTGGACCAGTCCAGGGTCACCGCTCGTGTCCTCATCGATGCCCGACTGCCAGCGACCGATGTGCGCCACGCCTCCGATCCCCTGATGGCCTCCATGCTGGCGGCCGGAGACTGCCGCCCTCATGTGATCCGCGATGTCACCGCGCCACTCGGATACCCGTTGGGCAGCCTGGATATCACCGAGGACGCGTTTACGCTGGTGCGCTCGGATGGCCGGGCGCATCCACGACGGTTCGCTTACGGTGTGCCGTTGCGCGGAATCCTGGGTCCGTTCGGGACCGCACCTCCCGCCGTCATCGGTCACTGCGATGCGATCGCCGCGGCCGCGTGCACGGCGGGCACGGTCGCGGCCATGGCTAATTCGGAGTCCCACGAACATCCCTGCCGGGCAGCTTCGTGTTCGCGCGCCCAACCATGATCGAGTCGGTATTGTCGGACGAGTGGCCAGTAAGTCTGCGGCGCCGGCGGTGGAGCTGACGGTTGGCGAGCGTGCGGTGCGGGTGTCCAACCCGGATCGGGTGTATTTTCCCGATATCGGGGCCACCAAGCTCGACCTGGTGCAGTACTACCTCAGCGTCGGTGACGGCATCGTGAACGCACTGCGGGACCGGCCGTGCATGCTGCACCGGTTCCCGAAGGGGCTACCGGGGGGAAAGGTGCACCAGAAGCGGGTTCCCGCCGGTGCACCGGAATGGATATCTACTGTGCGCGTGTACTTTCCGCGCTACGGCCGCCACGCCGACGAGCTGTGCGTGCGCGAACTCGCCGACATCGCGTGGGCAGTGCAGATGTCGACCGTAGAGTTCCATCCCTGGAATTCACGTCGCTTCGACACCGAGAAGCCCGACGAGTGGCGCATCGACCTGGATCCGATGCCCGACTGCCCGTGGTCCCGGGTGCAGCGGGTGGCCGGTGTGGTGCACGAGGTTCTCGACGACCTCGGCGCGGTCGGCTGGCCGAAGACCTCCGGCGGTGCGGGCCTGCACATCTACGTGCGCATCGCGCCGCAGTGGGGTTTTCAGGAGGTTCGGCGGGCCGCGCTGGCCTTCGCCCGCGAGGTCGAACGCCGCGCCCCCGACGATGTGACCACCACCTGGTGGCGGCGCGACCGCGACCCCGCCCTGCTGTTCGTCGACTACAACCAGAACGCCCGCGATCACACCATCGCCGCCGCCTATTCGGTGCGCGGTGTCCCCGCGGCCACCGTCTCGACCCCGTTGCACTGGGACGAGATCCCGGATATCGATCCACGCGATTTCACCATCGCGACGGTGCCCGCCCGCTATGCGAAACTCGGCGACCTGCACGCCGGCATCGACGACGCCGTCTTCGACCTCGATCGCCTCCTGGAATGGGCCGACCGGGACCACGTAGAGGTCGACCTCGACGCAGACCAGGACACCACCGACCGCATATAGCGCACCGCCATAGGTACTCCGAGGTCGCGTCGATCGCACCCGGCGTACCTCAACGGCAGCACGCGCCATCCGACTCGGCCCACCTCGGCGCAGATCATCGCCGGCGGCGCGGTCCACACCCCCGTATCCGCTCGAACCGACTCTCATCGCGCCCGCTACCGTCGAACCGGACAGCCCCGGATATGCCCGCACAGGAGAACACCATGACGGCCACCCCCATCGCACTCGGCCCGAACCACACGCCGCTGCTGGAGCAGGCCATCACCGAGGGCGGCGGGGAACTGGCCGAACTGGACCGCGCCCGCGCCCTGGTCTGGGACGGCGACCCGGCCGCATTTCCCGACCGGCTGCCCGCGGGCATCGAATGGGTGCAGCTGTTCTCCGCGGGCGTGGAGGAATGGTTCGACACCTCCGTTTTCGACCGCCATCCGGACGTCGTATTCACCTCCGCGGCAGGCGCTTTCGCCCGCAGCGTCGCCGAGCATACGCTGATGCTGCTGCTGGCGGGCGTGCGCCAGCTGCCCGCGCACCTGGCCGCACGCAGCTGGCGCAGCAGGGATGAGCTGGCCCCGCGGATCGGCACGCTGCGAGGCGCCACCGTGGCCGTCGTCGGCGCGGGCGGTATCGGCCGCGAACTTATCGGCATGCTGGCGCCACTGGGTGCGCGGGTGATCGCGGTCAACCGCTCGGGCGCCCCGATCGACCAGCCGGGCGTAGTAGATACCATTCCGGCGCATCGGCTCTCGGAGATCTGGTCGCGCATCGATCATGTCGTGGTGGCCGCGCCCGCCACCACCGAAACCCGCCACCTCGTCGGCAAGGCCGAGCTGGCTCAGCTGCGGCCAACCTCCTGGGTGATCAATATCGCCCGCGGCAGCCTCGTCGACACCGACGCGCTGGTGCAGGCGCTGCGCGACGGCACGATCGGCGGCGCCGGGCTCGACGTCACCGATCCCGAACCGCTGCCCGACGGACATCCGCTCTGGGAGCTGCCGAATGCGATGGTGACCCCGCACGATTCGAATCCGGCCCAGCTGCGCGGCATCGCCTTCGCCGACCATGTGACCGAGAACGTCGCCCGGTTCGTGCAGGGCCGCGAATTGCTCGCACGCATCGACGTCGCGGCCGGCTACTGAGGCCGGGCTGTGTCTATTGGGCCCGGCCGCGGGCCCTGCGTGGTGACGCTCCGCTGCCGCCTCCGGGCCTGACGCGGCCGGGCTGTGCCGATCGGGCCCGGCCGCGGGCCCTGCGTGGTGACGCTCCGCTACCGCCTCCGGGCCTGACGCGGCCGGGCCCGGCGCCTACGGCATCGCCGCGTCCGGATCGACGAATTCGAGCCCGGTGACCATATCCGGGAGGATCCGCACGATATGGTCGTCCGGCCCCGGCACCCACGGTCGCAGCCGGTCGAGGTAGTGCTGCACCTCGTCCGGATCCTCGATCACCTCGGTGGTGCCGGTGACGATGACACACCAGCCGTGGCCGGTGCGTTCGTCGATGACGTCGGCCTCGTACGCGACCACCTGCCGCTGCAGGGACAGCGTGGTGCTGCGAGTGGTGTGAACCACGACCGTCTCACCCTCGACGATGTGATTGACGGGCCGGATCGTCGGCAATGCATACCGCGAGAATACGATTCGGCCGAATCGCACCCGCGCCAGCCGCCGCAGTGATTCGGCCGCAGTCATGTCGCGCGATAGCCGGGCGCCCTCATCGGCGATGATCCCGCCGCCCTGCCCGGGTGTGGGCTCGGATGTGTTAGACGGCCTCGGGTATTCCTCGGCTCGGCTGCTCATTGCGATATCCGCCCCGCTGATCATGAACCTGTTGTTACCGGGTCACCCCAAGGTTCCCGATAGCGGCCCGATCAAACCCTCGGATGTGCGAACGGACCACATCACCGTCGCCCCGGCAATAACCGATCACTGCCCGCATCTCGCCGATCGCTGTCCGGGGGATCACTGCCCCGGGGCTCGGGACCGCCCGGACCAGCGTCCCGGGGTATCGGACCGATCGGTCAGTTCGGTCCAGTGGTCGGCCAGCTCGGCCAGCGCAAACCAGGCCGCATGCACCCGCTCGTCGGCGGCATCGTCCGCACTCCGCAGCAGCGCGATCGCGCGCACCTGCGCGGCGGCCATACCGTCCACGAACGAACCCAGCGACCGCGCGCTCCGGGCAGCAGGGATGTGCCGGCCCACCCAGTCGTCGATGTGGGCGATGAGCTCGGCTCTGCGGCAATCGATCTCGGCGGTGCGCAGCGGAGACTCGCGCCGGGCCAGATGGAGTTCGGCCAGGGCCCGAGCCCAGCGGGTCACCGGATGTGCGTCCGGTTCCTCGCCGATATGCCCGCAGAACGCCGCGAGCAGCTCATGCCAATCCGGAAGGGCTGCGCTCGGACCACCGGCCCAACTCTGCGGATCGCCGGGTTGCGGTACGTACATCTCGTGTACCTCCCAGAACTGCGGCCTACGGGCGCGGCCTGCACCACCCGCGCAGGCCGCGCCCGTCATCACCGTCGTGCGCACCCGGTGCCGCATACGCGGATACCGGACCGCGAGCCCGGTGCGGCAAGGGCGGACCGCACCGGATCCGGTGTGCCGCAATCGCGAAGGGACATCTCCTGCGGCACCGGGTGCAGTGTCAAGCATGCGCGTTCCGCGCGGCCCTCCCACTGCCCTTTCGGTGGCCCTGTGGTGACCGTTCGCCTGGCCGCCAGTGCCCTACACCGTTAGGCTTGTCCCGGCTTGGGGGATTGATCGGGTGAAGGGTGTGTTTCAGCGTGAGTTGGTCTTTCACCCCGGATGAGTTCGATTTTATCTGGCGAGAGACCGACCTGGACCGTCACCCGTTCCCGATCCGGATCCTGGCGGGCCCCCGCACCGAGGCCGAGGCCCACGCGCTGCATCAGGAACTATCCGCGCGCCTACCGGCGGGCTCCGATCCGGATCTGTCTGCGTGCCTGCGCATCCTGGCCCGGCCGCATACCCGCGTGGTGGCCATCGGGGGCAGGCATACCCCGGGAAGCGAGATCCGGGCGCTGGGCGCCGCGGTCTACGACCATGCGGTCCTGGCGGTGCAGGATTCCGGTCCATCCCCGGATTTCGGTGGGCAGGTCCATATTTCGATCGGACACACCGCCAAACTGGGCGCCCGGATCGCCGCGCTGCTGCCCGACACCCCGCCCGGTCGGGAGCCCGCGCGCACGGCGGCCGCCGAGGCGGTGCGCGACGAGGAAACCGTGATCGCCGCCGATCCACTGGCCCCCCGCATCCGGCGGCTCCTGCTCAGACCCCATACCGCCGAGGGGCATATCTGCATCGAACCGCGTCTGGACCGCGAGAATCCGCCCACGCCGATCTACTACACCTGGATCGACGTCGTCGGCGACGGGCGGTATCTGATCCGCGCGGGTGACCAGGTGCATCTAGCCCCTGCCTCGATCCAGCAGATTGGTACGCACCTGCAGAAACGTATTCCGCGATGACGAGCCCACGTGCAGCGTCATACCCCCGGCACGCGACCGTGCCACTAGGCTGGGCACGACCGACCGATCCTCGAGGGGGGTGCGCGCAGTGACGACCGAAACCAGCCAAGCCGATATCGCCCGATTCCTGCAGGCGGCGCGGAGCGGCACGGTACGTTTCGACCCGGATGCGGCACGGCGCTGCGCCGCACTGTACGAGGAACAGGCCGAGGAGTTGCATTCGTTACAGCAGAACCTGGAATCGGTGTCGCGGTTGCACGGCTTCGGCGGCTTCTTCTCCGCACAGCAGTTGCAGGCCGGGTTCGCCCGCAAGGCGCGCGACGCCGCCGCGGGGCTGGACCGGTACATTGCCGCCTCCTATCGGATGAAGGAGGCTTTCCTGATCAGCGCGGGACTGTATGAGGAGGCCGACGCCGCCAATGCCGCTGCCCTGCGCGCACTTTCGTCGAGGCTACCTCGATGAGCGCCGCGCAACCGCGCCGCACCGACCCCGAATACATCAGTGCGATGGAACATTTCGAGTCGATCCCGCACGAGGAGATCTACGCGAAGACCCAGCAGATCGATCCCGGGGATATTCTGCAGGCCTCGCTGGTGTGGCTGGACGCCGCCGCAACCATCACCGCGTCGCTGCCGATCACCGGCAATACCAGTGACAGCGTGATGGACTCGGCCGGCTGGGAGGGCGTGGCCGCCGACGCCGCGCGCGCCTCCACCCGCAGCTTCGCCGCCTCCATGGACGAGCTGGCCGAGGTCATCGCCGAGGTCGGCGGGCGGCTGGGCGCCGTGGCTGCCGCGGCCGAGGCGGTGAAGCTGGCGGTCGCGCCGCCGGGCGAGCCCGGACCGATCGGCGACGTCGCCCGCCTGTTGGAAGGCGCTCGCGTCATCGACGCACAGCAGGCACAGGAGGCGGTGCGCCAGGAGGCGGTGCTGGCGATGAATATGATCTACAAACCCGCATACTCGTTGGCGGGCAACGGAGTTCCGGCCCTGCCCGAACCTCCCCAACCACCGGGTGCCACCTCACCGAGCGCCGCGCACCCGAACTCACCTGCACCGCAATCACATTCACCCCAGCAGCAGCCGAACCAACAGCCGCCGCCCACCACCCCGAACGAGCCAGCACCTCCGCAAACCACCACTCCCCCAGCGCCACCCACGCCCTCCCAGCAGACCCCCACCACTCCCGCACCACCCCCCGCCCCGGCCCCCAT